>Ga0194035_1000793_pt1 | contig 17488 bp, 15 predicted proteins | sample JunL2320m_MetaG_FD_148680 | JGI IMG/M metagenome (GOLD analysis project Ga0194035, IMG submission 148680) | Anoxic zone freshwater microbial communities from boreal shield lake in IISD Experimental Lakes Area, Ontario, Canada - Jun2016-L239-20m | ecosystem: Environmental > Aquatic > Freshwater >...
GGCTGGCGCCGATGAAGTCGTCCGTTCGGATGGCGCTTGGAAGGACGAGGTCCTAGCTCTAGGTGGGGTCGACATGGTCCTTGATCCGGTCGGCGGCGACCGCTTTACCGACAGCTTGCGTTCTCTGCGTGAGAATGGCCGCGTCGTGGTCGTAGGCTTCACGGGTGGCTCTATCCCTGAGGTTAAAGTCAACCGCCTTCTGCTCAAAAACACTTCGGTCATCGGGGCTGGATGGGGTGCATCGGCGCTCTTTAAGGCCGACCTGATCGCCTCAACCCAAGCGGCGATCGACAAGCTAATCGCGAGTGGTTTTGTGCGACCTCTAGTGGGGGCACACTTCCCGCTAGAGCGGGCCGCTGATGCATTGGAGTGCATCGATAGCCGCAGCGCGACCGGCAAAGTCGTGCTCGACGTCGCTTAGTCGGGGGGGGTTAGCTCCCCAACCATGAATATGTAAGGACAAGTAGACACACCCCCCTTAAGACCGGGGCGTTGACACGTTCGGCATTCGTAGGCGCGAGCCTAGCCTCAGGAGCGACGGATCTGGGCTGGCCAGCCCATTGCGATTACAACCGGGGTCCCAGGCGGTGCTAAGCGCGCTAGCCGCCGGAGCATCCCGTTGTTGATCCGGATGCATCCGTGAGAGGTGGCGCTGCCGAGTGGGTCTGCCAGCAGCATCCCTGCCCTGCCATGGATGGCGACCCTGCCGGGGCCGCCGTCATAGCTGTGGAGCACATTTGAGAACGCAGTTAGGTGTAGCGCAAACGGCCCGATCACTGCGCCGGGTGGAGCGTCGGCTCGCTCGTAGACAGCAAACAAGCCTCGTGGAGTTGGTGTCTCGGCCTTGCCAACCACGATCTCTGAAGCCAAGACCAAGTGGCCCGCCTTGCGGACTCTCAACTCCCGCGCTCGCAAAGAGATTTCGATACGCATATCTGTATCGCCGATCCGTGCGTGGCTCGCCCGAATCCAGCCCGACGAACCGTTTGGACGCACCGGCAGCATTACCTTCAGCCACAGCTCTCCATAGGCATCACGACGCGAACTTGTAATCAGTAGGACCGATGGGCGCCCTGTCCACATCGTCTCAGACCAAACCATCCGCAGCGGCTTAACGCCATCGGGATGAGCGTAGACCGCCGCTGCGCTAGTAAGCGTCGCAGTAGATGCATGCGTTGGCGTGAGAGGCGCAGGAGATTGGACGCTGCTAGCGGCGAAAGAGTCGCTAGCTGCGCACAGGAAGAGCGCCACCGTGGCTGCAGCCAGAGAACGCCCGAAGGTCATCCAGTTATGCCGCCGCGATGCCAACCGACGCTAAGGAACGCTTCATTGAGCCCATGCTATCGGAACAGAAGACGGCCTACGCCACTACTACTACGACGCAAGAGTGAGCCTTGGGCCCCGCTTTTAGTAAAAGACGTAGCGAAACTTCGTACCGCTACACAGGCCACGTAGCTTCGCCCCCAGCACCGAACCGTGGGACCGATTTTCGCTGCTGGGTACGTACATCACGGTAGCTAGCCAGCCGATCGGACTAGATCCGCGTGTCAAGCCAGACCCCTGTCCACGACCGACAGCGGGCGGGTATTCGTCACGATCAAATCCAGCACGCGTCGCGATCCCCCTCAGCAGACGGTCGCGCCGTTGGGAGGCTCCGCTGCGCAACAAGACGAGCGTCGTTGGCCAGCCGGCCTCTACCGCGTTGAGAAAATGTCGCCGGATGTTGGGATATTTGGTACCGCTGAAGCTAATCGACTGGATCCCTATTGGCCGCGAGCAGCCCTGCTCTACGGGAGTCGGCGTTGGGATCGGGGTCGGCGATACCCCCTTCAAACACGGACAAGGCAGCGACTCGCAGTAGATCCCGTCTCCGTCTGCATCGCGGGTATCCGCGGCACGCTGCGCCGCGGCCTGATTTGAGTAGGCGCTACAGCTCTTGGCGCTTGCGGTCGCGGGAAGAGCGCCAGCTAGGGCTAGCAATCCAAGCACAGGGAGCAGAGTTTTTAATGAAGAGAGCGTCAAAAGAGCACCATCTCTGTCACCAAACAGCGTAACAGGCCCCTTGGCCGACTCTCTAAATTAGTCGGATGGCTAACTGTCGGGCGAGTAACCGGCGTTAGTCAGCATGCGGCGCAGATCGACCACCATCTGGATATTTACATCCTTGCCATGGGGGCGATGGAAGGCCTCCGTCTCAGGGCCGAGAGTGACCTTAAGCTTGCCGTTGTGCGCTTCTTGCACCTCGCCGACGTGCTCGAGCAGCGAAATAACATGGCGCCACTCGATGTTGTGGCTGGTCGGGTGAGAAAAGATCTCTGCGACCGTGTCGCGATGGCGGCTAGTCAGCTCAGGCTTGTTCATCTACGCGAGTCTAGTTGACGGACTCGCTGCAAGGCGGTCTGGCAGGTCTGGCCAAAGCCCTAGACCAAGATATTGACCGCGCGCGCCGCCACCAACAAGATCGTCGTCGCCGACAGAACCGTTTCGGCGCTCATCACCATCTTGGCACGGCGCGAGAGCGGCATTGCGTCAGTCGGGCTGAAGGCTGTGGCTGTGGTGAACGAGACGTAGAGATAGTCGGGCAGTAAAGGACGCCACGTCGGCTGAGCTAGGTGAGGGTTCTCCATCTGGGGGAACTGAAAATCCGCTCCAGGCGAATCAATCGGAGCCGCTTCGCGGGCGCGCTGCCACGGGCCACCACGATCGAGCTCCCAATACAGCAATCCAAAGGCGATCACGTTCGTTGTCCAGATGACCACAGCCTCAAAGAGCATCTCCCCTCCGCTGCGAACTTCGCCGGCCAGTATTTCCGCGATCAACCCGACCAAAGCGACGGCGTTCCCGCCGCCGATAACACCTACAAGCCAAATCGCAGCAAGCCGCCTAGTGCCTCTCTGCTCACGGTCGCTCTCTTGAACGTCACTACGGTGTTGGTGACGTTGGACGCCCAGCACGGCCAGCAAGATCGCCTCGGGGACGGTCAGCACGATCCAAACCCAACTCGGCAACAGCCACAGCTCCCAGCTCTTGATCATGCAGACCACGGCGAGCGTCAGCTGTAGAGCGATTACCGTGAGAACAACTGCGGCGGCCTCGCGGACCTCAAGTCTGGCAACCCGCTGCTCGTCGGTTGGTCGCGGATTAGGCCTAGTCACACCAACACTGTGACCCAGACGGCCGACGACATATCTAAGACGGCGTTAGTTAGTTTGTCTTGCAGGCGAGGTCGTAGATCGCCTTAGGCACTGGCGATGGCTCGGGGCAGACCTTAGCGGCGTCTTTGGGTATCCAGAACTGGCCTTCAGCCTGCCAGATCACGGTCATTGTCGTGGTGCCTGTGTCGACGGCTGCTGTAGCCCACCCATTGGCGCAGTGGAAGGGCTTGCCGTCCTCTGGGACGAGTGTTGACTTCGCATATTTGTTGAACTCGCTGAAATCCGCGGCGGCCTTCTCGATCGTGGCCTGATCACAGGTAGTCATTCCGCCGATGGGCTTGCCGAGCGTGGATGTCGTCGCACTGGCGACCGTAGATGCACTATCGCTACTGCCACAGGCCGCAAGGAGAACTGCAGCCGCGGCCAGAAGCGAGGCGCTGATCACTCTTACTGTGTTTGTATTCATGCTGGCATTGATACAGCATCACTCGGCGGCTCCCGCCGCCGAGTGACTGTAAACGTCTACCTCAGAGTCCTACTAATGGCCAACCCGCAGCGGTCAGATACCGTCGTGGAGGCGAACCAATCCGGCCGTGACACCAACGTAACCATCACCATTAGCGCCCACGTAGAGCGAAGCGTAGTTGTTGTTAAATAGCGCCCCAGTGCCCGCAAGCTTGCTGTACACCAGCTTGCCGGTTCTAAAGTCCAGAGCCGTCCAGTACCAGCGGTCGATCGTACCCGGACCCTTAGGCTTGCTGTAGGTATAGACCAACCCCGTGGCGGCCGAGAACTTCGGCACAACTGACGGAGCAGAGACGGTTGAGTTGACCCACTTGGTGGTGCACTTGCCATCCGAGCTGACATCGACGCGTGCCATTCCCGGCTTGGTGGTGCGACCCAGAGTAGTAGTCTGGGGGCCAAGGTTGCCGTAGTTGTTCTCTACGATCAGAGCGTCGCCTACCGCAATCAGCGAATTCTCGGTAGCGCTCGCGTTCCTAGTAAAGACCCGCGCGCGACAGATCTCTTGTGAACGGCCAATGGCAGCCTTCTTTGTGTGGTAGACGACGATGTGCTCAGGGTTGGCATTGTCGACGATCGCGACTCGACCCCTAGACATAATCGTCGGAGTAGTCCCCGAACCAATGCTCTTCTGACCTGGCTTAATCGTCGAGCCAGAGTTCGGGTACACCCTCGACCATGTGAGCGAAGGCGAGCCGTCGGTGGCGATGTCAAATCGATACATCGACTTTGTGCTGACGATGTAGACACCGCCATCTTGGCCCATCGCGAAGGAGTTCGTAATCGATTCACCAGTTAGGGTCTTTGTCTTAATGACGCCCGTAGATGGATTGAGAACGCCGACTACGCCATCTTTGGTGATAAACCAGACATTGCCTTCAAAGTCAGGCAGTGCGGACTGGATAATGTCGGTCGATGCGACGTCATCTTGGAGGTTGAAGTCCTTTATTTTAACGAATTTAGCCTTGCTCCCAACACCCTTAACCGCGTAAGTGATGATGTGGCGAGTCGCCGTCGAGACGACCGCTTGATCACGGTTATTGAGGTAGAAGTAGCCGCCAGCTAGTTCGGTGTAATCGGCAGCGAAAGCGTTCGGACTTGCAGCAAACCCAGAAACTTGAGTGTTCTCGGGCAGCATCAGTTGCGTGGTGATCGCAAGCGTCTTGGGATCCATCAGCGTTAGATAGGCGTGCTTCAGGAGGCAGACGGCGACGATGCGTCCCTTGCTATCAAAGGTAATGCTTGCGCACTCGCCCTTGGCAACCACAGAGCTGACCTTGGTGTGATTGCCTAGCGGCCCGGCCCAACGGTAGGAATCGGTCATATATGAGTCGTTGTGAATATTGGACTCACCGTTGTTTGCCATGAAGGGGTTCTGAGGAACGATCGGCAGCGCGACTGGCTTTGGAACAGCTACGCGCCCATAGAAGTCCACCGCCGTGTCCATCCCTCGACCATCGGGAATCGACTTGGCCTGAGCGCCGAGCGGCATCGCTAGAGTTGCTGTGAGAGCCGCCGATAGGCAGATCCCGAGGCCATAACGGCGGCGTTTTCTTGCGTTAGGCTTCGTAGGTTCTACTGCCAGAGTTTCTGCTGTGTTCACTTTTCTGCTCCCGTTGTAGGATGGATCCCGACTGGGCACCAAAATCGGCGCGAACATTAGCACGCCGCCTTTCAGCAATGCGCCGCATCCGGGACACCGCAACTCCATTGTGCATGGGACGACCCGTCATCGGCGCCGACAAACGGTCACGATAGGCAGATGCCCGACGACATCGAACGGTGGTGGGATGGCCATAACCAGCGCGACCAACGCCGTCAGGCCCAGTGCGCCACCAAACGGGCCTTCCTTAGCGAAGAGGAGGCTCGCGCCCATGCCACTGCTGATAGGGCTCAATTCGGCGACCGCTTTGACCCCTACCTCTGCGACCTCTGTGGTGATTGGCATCTGACTCGACGCTCCCCCCCGGCCCACCGCCGCGACTAAACTCATACCGCTATGGAGATGATTGGCGAAGTTTCCCCAGACCGTCCTCTGCTGGTCGTCGCGCTCAACGCTGAGGGCGAGCACCTACGGTTGCTCGATCTGCCGGTGTTAGTCACAGGGCCAGGCAAGGTCTGTGCTGCAACGGCAACTGCAAGGCTACTGGCCGACTACCTCCCCTCCGAGGTCGTCAATCTCGGCACGGCCGCAGCACTGCGAGATGGACTCCACGGGACACACGTCATCGGACGCGCAATCCAACACGACTTTGATAGTCAGGCGATCTTCGAACTCACTGGGCGTCACTTCGGCTCGCCGTTGGAGCTGGGCCTCGGACCTATCCTTGCTACCGGAGACCGATTCGTAGCCGACTCACAGCTACGGGCGCAACTTGCCCAACACGCACAACTTGCCGACATGGAAGGCTACGCCGTGGCCGCAGTAGCCCAGTCGATTGGCGTACCCGTGCGACTCGTCAAATACGTCAGCGACGACGGCGATGAACAGGCCGCGCGCAGCTGGAGTGAATCTATCGCCGAAGCCGCTCAACGGTTGGCCGACTGGGCTCGGGCCGAACTACTTCCCTGATCGACCCGCCCGCCCGCTTAGCGGCGCGCTTCGCGCACGGCGCGTTGCATCTCGCGGCCCTGCTCTTTGGCCTTGAGTGACTGGCGTTTGTCGTAGAGGTTCTTACCCTCCGCTAGGGCGATCTCAACCTTCGCATGGGGGCCCTTGAAGTAGAGCCGCGTCGGCACCAGCGTCAGCCCCTTCTCGCGGGTCTTGCCGGTTAAGCGCTCGATCTCGCGTCTGTGTACAAGCAGCTTGCGGTCACGCTCGGGCTCGTGGTTGTTGCGACTGGCTGGCTCATACGGGGGAATGTGGACGTTGTGTAGCCAGAGCTCGCCCTCGTGGATGGCTGCGTAACCATCTTTGATCTGCGCCTTTCCTGAACGTAGGGACTTCACCTCTGTCCCCACCAGCACGATCCCGCATTCCAAGCGGTCGAGCAGGTGAAAGCGGTGGGATGCCTGTCGGTTGCTGGCTACGTCGCCGGCCTCAGTTTTGCGCTTTTTGGCCTTGGCCATTGGTTGATCTTCACAGATGCGGCCTTCGCTGCGCTGTGGGCAGCCCGAAAATCACGCCTCAACAGGAAGCAGATCCACTCGACCACGGGGGGCATCGACCCGCTCGACCTTGACCGAAACTGGGTCGCCAAGTGCGATCGTGGCTCCGCTACGAGTGCCGCTAAGGACAGTTGCTAGCTCGTTTAGCTCCCACCACTCGCCGCGCATCTTGCGGACAGGCAAAAGCCCTTCGTAGCCCTCACCAAAGGCAACGAAAGCTCCTATCGGTGCCAGTCCGACGACCTCTCCCTCAAAGACTTGATCCACCCCGTTCTTAAAGAGCTGGCGCTGCAGCAAGAAGCAGCGCGCGATGTCGTCGGCGTCACGCTCGACTCTCATCGACTCGCGCTCACGCTCTGAAGCCCAAATCCCCTCGGCCTCCATCTCCCCAACACGCGGCGCCTCCTCGCCCTCTCCCACTGCGCTAAGCAGCGCTCGATGGCAGATCAGATCAGGGTAGCGACGAATAGGTGATGTGAAGTGACAGTAGTGAGAGGATCCTAGGCCGGCATGGCCGCGGTTGGTGGGGCTGTAGTGAGCCTGTTTGAGAGATCGCAGGACGAGACTCGTCAGCGCCGCTCGACCATGCCCCACGCGCTTGACGTGCACGTCGACAGAGCGAGATATCTCGGCCACCAGCTTGCCAGCTTGAGCGGGAGCGAGATGCTCGGGAATAGGTGGCGTGGCGACGCCTAAAGAGGCGAGCTGCTCAACGAGGCGCTTGACCGCGACGGGGTCAGAGCGTTCGTGTACGCGATATAGCGTGGCTACCTTGCGTTGGGAGAGCAGAAGCGCAACCTGCTCGTTGGCAGCGATCATAAGGTGCTCGACGAGCCGGTGTGATTCGGTCTGGATCGCTCGCTCTGCTCTTGTGACGTGACCAGCCTTATCGAAGGCGAACTCCAACTCGCTGGATTCAATCGCCAGCGCACCCCGCGACTCGCGAGCGCGCTCGAGCGCTGCGGCCACCTCGCGAGCAGCAATCAGCGGCTGCGCCCATGGCTTCTCTGCGACCTCCTTGCCAGCAAAGATCCGATCGACCTGCTCATAGGTGAGGCGAACGTCGGAGCGGATCGTCGAACGTGAGAAGGTCGCACGGGTCACAACTGGCATTCCTGCTCCACCCTCGGGAATCTCAAACTCCATCTCGACCGTTACCGCTAGGCGCTCGCAGCCAGGAAGCAGAGAGCAAGCGTCGCTAGAGAGCGCGTGGGGCAACATCGGCTCGACGGCGCCCGGGACATATACGCTCGTAGCCCTTCGACGAGCCTCGCGGTCGATCGGCGTTGCGGGACGGACATGTGCGGCGACATCGGCTATGTGGACGTAAACGCGCCAAGTGTCGTCGGTGATTCGAGTTACCGAGAGAGCGTCGTCGAAGTCTTTGGCCGTCTCTGGGTCGATCGTAAAAGTTGGTAGGTCACGCAGATCGCCGCGGGCCTGGTCCCGCCCACCCCCAGGAGGCTCGACCGCTACCTCGGCTGCAATGCGCTGCACTGCCGGATCAAAGCCGCGCGTTAGGCCACGCTCAAGCATCAGTGCCTCAATAACGTCACGGGCGTTATCGGGGCGCCCAATGCGCTGCTCGATTTTTCCACGAGTGCGACTTCGCCCTGCAATCCGTACGAGTACGAGATCGCCAGCTCGCGCGTTACGCCCTCCATCAACCGCGATCTGGGCACCGCGCTCAAAGAGCGGCACAGCGACAAGGAAGCGCCCTCTCTTTTCTAACACCCCGACAGTCACCTGGCGGGGTGCGCTGGGGGAAGACTTACCGGCTTGAGGAGAGCTGCCGCGATGGGCAGACTTGCCTTGCTTAGAACCCTTGCCCGGCTGGGTGGACTTAGCGGGCTTAGCGCCCTTGCCCGGCTTGGAGCTAGGACTCGAAGGCGGGCTCACGGTGTCGCGTCGAGCTGCTTGCGCAGTTGAAGTATCGCTACCTGTATAGCCTCATCGACAGTCGTCTTAGGTAGATCGGCGGCGGTCATGCCAGGGGTGATGCCCTTGCCCTGCTTGACGCCACCACCACCGAGGTTGCGCCCCTTGGGGGTGAAGTATTCGCCGACAGTAATGTCTAAGGCTCCCCCGCTTGAGAGGCGCATGACCTCTTGGAAGACACCTTTGCCAAAGGTCGGAGTACCGATGATCTTGGCGCGACCGCGCTCGCTCAATGCCGCCGCGACGATCTCTGAGGCAGAGGCCGTCCCTTTATCGGTAAGTACAGCGACAGGAATCTTGGTCGAAATCGCTCCACCGGTCGCTTTGTAGACCTGACGCTCACGGGTGCGTCCATCGGTGGAGACGATCGTTCCATCTGGGATAAAGATGCTTGCGACCAAGACCGCCTCGTCGAGCAAGCCGCCGCCGTTTCCTCGCAGGTCCAAGATGATTGCCTTTGCGCCAGCTTTGAGCTGACTATCTATCGCCTGGCGCAGCTCACCGTGCGCTCCGCTCGTGAATGACGAGAGACGGTCTATCCCGTATTTGACCCCCTTCACGCTCTCGACCGTCGAGGCTACGACCGGCACTTCGATACGCGCCCGGCGGATCTTGAGGATTCGGCGTTTGCCATCGCTCGAGATCGTGAGAGTTACTAACGTACCCGGCGGACCCTTGATCAGTGCCGTCGCGGCGTCACTTGATTTTCCAGCTATCGATGCGCCATTGACAGCTGTCACAAGATCGCCAGCTACCAGCCCGGCCCTAGCGGCCGGTGCCCCAGGAATCACGCGCTGGATCTTGAGTCCCGCAGGATCACCAAGCACGTCGAGCCCGATACCCGAGAACGCTCCCGAGGTGGATTCCAAGAAAGAGGCGTACTGCTTGGCGTCGAAGTAATTAGAAAAACGATCCTTGAGACCGACTACGGCACCGTTAATCGCATCGTCGGTGAGCTTGGACTGCTTGGGCTTGCGGTAGTAGTTGCGCTCAATATCAGTCATCGCCTCGTTGATATCGGCTATCTGCTGATCGACGAATACGTCACGCAGTGGTGCTGGTAGCGAGTTTGGGTGTCCTCCAAGCCAGAGTCCTAGGACGAGCAGAAACGGCGCCGAGATAGCGAGTACGGCGAGCAGGATCGTGGGCCATCGGCGTGAGTTCACTTAAGCATCAAGGAGAGTAGGTGTGGTCCGACACTTACGTTGAGAGTACCGACCGCCCCGCGTGAGGCCACTGATCACCGCGACAGTCGAGCTCGATCAGACCCGTAGGAACCTTCGCAGCGAAAGCGTAGAACCTGCGGCCGAGACACCGATCGCAGCTGCCAAGAGAATCGCAATCAGCAGACCGAAGTTGAGTGTTTCAGGAGCGGCAATCAGCGCGAAGGTCTCGGCAAATGGGTCCAAAATAGCCACCTTGCCGACAGCCAGTAGCGAGATTGCCATCAGTGCACCGAGTCCGCCGACAATGATCGCCTCAATTATGAATGGCCAGCGGATGAACGAATCAGTAGCACCGACCAGCTTCATCACCTCGATCTCACGGCGGCGCGCGAAGAGCGACAGGCGGATCGTATTGGCGATCAGCAGGACCGATGCCAGCGCCAGCAAGCTCGCTAAAAGGGCCATCGTGATCTTGATGAAGTTAGTGGCCTCGAGAATCTTGGCGGTTTGGTCGCGGCGGTTCTTGACCTCCTCGATCGCAGGATCAACAGCCACCGTCCCTCCCCCTGCCACCAACAGCAGCGAGTTGCGGATCTCGCTGATCTTGTCGGGGTTGATCGGCGTCACGCGAAAGGTATCGGGCAGAGGGTTGGTCTTGCCTAGGAGTTCGTACTGATCGGGGAAGCGCGCCTTCTCCCGTGCATAGGCCGCCTCTTTGGAGACGAACTGCACGCTCTTGACGTTGGGTGTCTTGTCTGCCAGAAGGGTGCGAACGCGGGCGATATCAGCAGGCTTGGCATCAGTCCTTAGGTAGACATCGATCAACAGCTTGCCGCGAATCTCATCGGCGGCACCCGTGGTCGCCTGAACGATTGGGATGAAAACGCCCAAAACCAGAATCGTTACCAAGACTGTGACCATCGCCGCAAAGCTCGGCATGGCGTTGCGTTTAAGCGAGCGCAGAGCCTCGCGGAAGAAGAAAGTGAAGCGCATTTAAGAGTCCTCGGGTTGCCCTAGGCGCGCGCCGCGCATGCGGACCGCGAACTCGCGTGTTGATTCATCGCGCGAATAGAGGCCAGCTGCCTCATCGCGGATGATCCGACCCGCCGATAGCTCAATCACACGCCGGCGCATCTTGTCGACCATCGCGTGATCGTGAGTTGCGACGACGACCGTAGTCCCAGTCTTGTTGATCCGATAGAGCAGTTGCATGATGCCGATACTGGTCTCGGGGTCGAGGTTGCCGGTCGGCTCGTCGCAGAGCAGAAGCGGCGGATGATTGACGAAAGCCCGTGCGATCGAAACCCGTTGCTGCTCGCCGCCAGAGAGCTGGTCGGGATAGTTGTGGAGCTTCGTCGATAGCCCAGTGAGACGCAGAATGTCTGGGACCTTCTCGCGAATCTGCTTGCGGCTATGCCCCGTCACAAGCAGCGCATAGGCGACGTTGTTATAGACGGTGCGATTTGGAAGAAGTTTGAAGTCTTGCCATACCACGCCGATATTGCGGCGGTAGTAGGGGACCTTCTTTCGCTTGATCTCGGCGAGATCGTGGCCTGCCACGTTGACGACGCCAGAGCTTGCCTGTACCTCTTTGATGAGCAGCCGCATGATCGTCGACTTGCCAGAGCCTGTGTGGCCGACAAGGAAGACGAACTCGCCCTGCTCGACGCCGAAAGTTGCGTGATCGAGGCCAATGTCACCGCCCTCATAAAGCTTCGTGACACCACGGAACTCGATCACTCGGTCCGAGGAGGCACCGCCTATCACCGGGCGGGCGCCGACAGGCTTGACGACCGCGCTTAATGGACGCTGGCTGGAGGGTCGAGCGGTGGGAATCTTGTGTTGAGTGGTTTTCATGCGTGTCAAACAGGGTAGCGATCCAAACAGGTAATGGCCCAATTGCGGGGCAATTGCAACGGAACCTGCATTAAGGCGACCTAAAGCGTGGGTCTATCGCAAGTGCTTGACCTGTACCGTTGGGCTATGTCTTCAATCTCTTCCTCGACAATGCCTAATGGACTCGCGCTCCACCGCGTGAGGCTGCCAGGGACCCGTGCGGTGACTGTTTTGGTCGCCTTTGACGCAGGCGCTCGCACCGAGCGCCCCCAAGAGAATGGAATGGCGCACTTTCTCGAGCACCTAGTGTTCAAGGGCGGAGAGAAGTACTCGACCTATACCGATGTCAACAACACTGCTGAACGACTTGGCGCAGTACTCAATGCCTTTACCAGCCATGACATGGTCGCCTTTCACATCACAGCGCGCGCCGAGTCAGCCCCTCAAGCCATCGACCTTCTTACGGACTTCGTAGGCCGTCCTCGCATCGACCCCGACGAACTCGATCGCGAGCGTGGGGTCGTAATTCAAGAGATTGCACGCGCCCAAGATCAACCATCGGTGCTCGCCGAGCACCTCATTGATCAGGCCGCGTTCGGAGATCACCCACTTGGACGACCCGTACTAGGGCCCGAAGAGCACCTGCGTACCTTCACCAGAGAGGCGATCGTGGAGTTCCGCGAGCGTCGCTGGGCAGGCTCGAGCGGCGGCGCATTTATCGTTGGCAACCTAGATGGCCTACCAGATGATGAGACGCTCGCGGACCTCTTCGGTCGCTTCCCCACACTAGATAGCCCCCAGCCCTTTGATCCGGCACCTGACTTTGAGCCACGCCTGATGGTCGAGCGACGTGACTCAAATCAGTCGCACCTGCGTATGTCATACCGCCCCACGATTGACGTCACCGATCCGCGAGCACGCGCGGCGCTAACTGTCTATTCGACCCTGCTCGGAGGCTCAATGGGATCGCGGCTATTTGACGAGATCCGCGAGCGCCGTGGCCTGGCCTACTCGGTCTATGCAATAGATCACGCCTACGCAGACACACCAGTCCTACAGCTTTCGGCCGGGCTGGATTCGACCAAGTGCCTTGAGGCCTACGCCCGTATGCGTGAGATCGTCACCGAGTTGCGTGAAGACGGTCCGACCGAAGAGGAGGTCGAACGGGCCAAGGCTTACGCTGCCGGACGGCGAGTGCTGGCCTTTGAGAACACCAACGCTGTCGCTCGCCACGCTGCCCAACAGGCAATTGTCTTGGGAGAGCCGATTGACCCCGATGGCGCCATCGCAGCCCTCGACGCCGTCACCTTCGATGAGGTCCGTGGCGCTGCAGCGCAGGTGCAAGACCGACTCTCGATCGCCTGCGTCGGGCCCCATGATGAGGAGGAGTTTGTCGCGGCCTACGCCTAAGCATCGGGCCAAAACGGTGATTGCCGTCAGCCGAGTAGGCCCTAAGTCGGCTCTACCCGATCGCGACCATACGCTCAATCGGCAGCCGCGCCCGATCTGCAACCTGCTGGGCTACCTTGACCTCAAAGACCCCGTCACGCAAGCCGTCGCGCAAGTTAGTCAACGTGATCATCTTCATGTAGCGGCAGCTCGCTGCCTCGTTGGCAGCGATGAACTCGGTGTCTGGTGCGGCCAGTGAAAGCGGGTAAAGCATCCCTGTCTCGGTCGCGACAATCACCGTTTCGCCAGGCTTTGCGTTGGCTGCATAGTCAAGCATTCCGCCGGTCGACAGCATGTGAACGCCCTCTGCGTCGACGTCTCCAGAGGCTACGTACTCCATAACGTTGGTCGTACACCCGCATTCGGGGTGGATCAGGAAGTCGGCGCCGGGGTGCTCTCCACGGACGCGATCGATATCAGCGGGACGGATCCCTGCATGCACGTGGCACTCTCCGTCCCATACGTTTAGCCGTCGCCCAAGCTGCTTCTCGACAAACGCGCCAAGAAACATGTCAGGCCCGAAGAGGATCTCGGTGTCGTCGCCGTGCTCGGCGTAGATGTGCTCTACAACCTTGACGGCGTTAGAGGAGGTCACGCAGTAGTCAGTCTCAGCCTTAACCTCGGCCGTGGTGTTGACATACATCACAGCCAGTGCGCCGGGGTGCTGCGCCTTCCAGGCGCGTAGCTGATCGGCATTGATCGAATCCGCCAGCGAACATCCGGCGTCGGGATCAGGGATCAAGACCGTCTTGTCTGGGCAGAGAATTGATGCTGTCTCAGCCATAAAGTGCACGCCACAAAAAGCGATCACGGATGCGTCGGTGGCCGCGGCCTCACGCGAGAGGCCTAGTGAATCGCCAACGAAATCAGCAACGTCTTGAACTTCGGGCACCTGATAGTTGTGAGCGAGAATGACGGCGTCGCGCTCGGCAGCCAGCTCGCGGACCTCTTCACTGAGTGCGGCGATATTCTCGAGCGTAAGCATCTGCCCGGGAGTGTCTTTGGGATTAATCATCGGCAGATCCATTAAATCGCCTCCATCCTGAACGATAGATCAAGCGCTGGCGCCGAGTGCGTCAACGCTCCCAATGAGATGAACTCTACGCCGCTGCGAGCATGGGCCGCGATCGTCGCCACTGTGATGTTGCCACTAGCCTCCAGCACAGCGCGGCCAGCGACTCGCTCGACGACCTCTCGTAGCTGAGATGGGTCCATATTGTCGAGCAAGAGATGGGTCGCGCCGGCCGCAAGCGCCTCGTCTACCTCGGAGACCGTTGTGCATTCGACCTCCAGATCTAAGGCTGGATAGGCAGCCCTTGCGCGCTCTATCGCTGGCGCGACTCCGCCGGCGATCGCGATGTGGTTGTCCTTAATCAAAATCGCGTCATAAAGTCCAACTCGATGGTTAACCGCCCCTCCAGCTAATACGGCCGCCTTCTGAAGTAGGCGCAGGCCGGGGATGGTTTTCCGCGTGTCGAGGATCTGAGCACTGGTTCCTTGAACCTCTCTGACCGCAAGCGCTGTCGCTGTCGCTACCCCTGAGAGCTGCTGGAGGAAGTTGAGCGCTGTCCGTTCGCCACTAAGCAGCCCACGTGCGCTACCGGTCACGGCCAAGACGTCTCCCCCTTCGCGCCACTGGCCCTCCTGGCAAAGCACGTCGATCTCGCAGCCTGGGTCTAGCGCCGCAAAAACTCGGGCAGCGAGATCGAGTCCATAGAGCACGCCGGGCGCCTTTTGGCTGATCGTGCCGGTTGCCCTGAGGCCCGCTGGGACGGTCGCTTGAGTGGTGACATCGCCGCTGCCAAGATCCTCGGCAAGCGCGCCTGCGATCAGCTCATCTACTCCAGGGATGTTCACGACGCCCCCTGGAGCAGGTAGGCGCGCACGAAACCGTCGAGATCACCGTCCAGCACTCTGTTGATGTCGCCCATCTCGAAGTCGGTTCGGTGATCTTTTACCATCGTGTACGGGTGCAGAACGTAGGAGCGAATCTGGGATCCAAAGTTGACGTCTTGGGCCTCTCCACGCTCTTTGGCGATCTCCTCGCGACGTCGGCGCTCTTCAGCCTCAATCAGCTTAGAGCGCAGCATCGCCATCGCCGTGGCTTTGTTGGAGGTCTGAGAGCGCTCGTTTTGGCACTGGACGACGATCCCGCTTGGCCTGTGCGTGATTCGCACGGCCGAGTCGGTCTTATTGACATGTTGTCCGCCAGCTCCGCTCGCTCGGTAGGTATCGATCTGGAGGTCGTCGTCGAGGATCTCTAGGCCACCTTCGGCCGCGTCGACGACCGGGGATACCTCAACACCGGCGAAGCTAGTTTGGCGGCGGCTGGCGGCATCAAAGGGCGACAGCCGCACGAGGCGGTGCACTCCCTTCTCGGCGCAGTAGAGCCCATATGCGTTTTCGCCTTGAGCTCGGAAGGTGCCAGATTTGATCCCAGCCTCTTCTCCTTCGCTAGCCTCAAGCAGCTCGACGTTGAAGCCACGCTTTTCAGCCCAGCGCATCTCCATCCGTAGGACCATCTCGGCCCAATCCTGAGCGTCAGTACCACCGGCGCCAGCGTTGACGGTGACGAGCGCATCGCCTTGGTCATATGGGCCAGAGAAGAGGCGCTCCTCCTCCAAGGCAGCCAGACGCTCTTCGGCTGAAGCGATCAGAGCCTGCACCTCCGCTTCGAGCTGCGGGTCCTCCTCGGCAATTTCAACCATCGCCTCGAGGTCCTCAACATCGGCCGCTAGGGCTATAAACGTCTCTAATTTGCGCTTGGCGCGCGCATGCTCGGCACTGATGCGTGCGGCCTGCTCTTGGTTGTCCCAGAAGCCTGCCTCCCCCATGCTCGCTTCGAGCTCTGTTGTGCGCTGCGCTAGTGAAGCGGGGTCAAAGATAGTCCGCGAGCAGTGTTAGCTGATCGCGGATCGCCGCAAGACGCTGCGGCGTGGGCTCTTGAGTGGGCGATGCGGCCATGTCGACGAGGCTATCTGACGCGGGGGCGTACTAGGCCCCGTGACACTTCTTAAACTTCTTACCCGAGCCGCACCAGCAAGGCTCGTTGCGACCGATCTGGTCGTGGTCATCGAGAACTCTTTGCTCCACCGCTGGAAGCATCTCAACCATCTGAGCGAGTTCATCGTCGTAGGCATCGCCGAGGTCTCCACCAGCCGCTCCACCGGCGCCAGCGGCCGCCATCGCTAGCGCGCTGGGCTGATCCATCCCTCCGCCGGAGTAGGAGACGTTGCCTGCCCGGGTCGAGCTCGCGCCCGCTGCATAGCCAGGAGTAGGCGTCACACCACCATCGCCGTTCTCACCTTCTACCTCGACCTCGACGTTGTAGATCATGCGCGCGAAGTCGGCCCAAATTGAGTGCATGAGATCTTGGAAGAGTCCAAAGCCTTCGTTTTTGTAAGCCACGATCGGTTCGATCTGGGCAAAGCCGCGCAGGTGAATACCCTCGCGCAGGTAGTCCATGTCGTAGAGATGTTCGCGCCAGCGCTGGTCGATTATCTGGAGCAACAGATAACGCTCCAACGCCCGCATCAGCTCCTCGCCGAGCAGCTCTTCGCGCTGGTCGTAAAGAGCCATCGCATCGTCGGTGATCTGCTGGGAGAGCGCCTGTCGATCGAGGCCGTCGAGATTGAGATCTTCGATGCCGATCCCGACTGGGAAGATCGAGTCCAAGGCGACAAAAAGGCCTGAGACGTCCCAATCCTCAAGGAAATCGCCTGGCGTGTATTCGTCCACCGTACGCTCCATCACGCCAGCGATCTCTACCCGCGCTTCGTCGCCGAGTTCGCGGCCCTCAAGAATGCGATCGCGATACTCATAAACAATGCGACGCTGCTCGTTCATCACGTCGTCGTACTCGAGGACGCGTTTGCGAATCAGGAAGTTTTGGTCTTCGACCTTCTTCTGAGCCTTTTCAATCTGCTTGGTCAGCATGCCGGCCGTGATCGGTTCCTCGTTGCCATCTTTATCGGTGGTACCGAGACGGTCGAGGATCTTGTAGATCCGGTCACCAGCAAAGAGCCGAACGAGATCATCTTCTGCGGAGAGGAAGAAGCGCGATTCGCCTGGGTCGCCTTGGCGTCCGGAGCGACCGCGCAGCTGGTTGTCAATTCGTCGCGATTCGTGACGCTCAGTACCGCAGATGAATAGTCCACCAGCCTCGACTACCTGCTCGCGCGCAGCCGCAACCTTGGCCTCCATAGCTGGGAGGATCTGAGCTGAGCGCTCCTCATAGTCGGGGTCATCGTGCTGAAGGCCAAGCTTGGCAACCTCAAGACGGGTGAGATGTTCAGCGTTGCCGCCGAGCTTGAT
>Ga0194035_1000794_pt1 | contig 17480 bp, 17 predicted proteins | sample JunL2320m_MetaG_FD_148680 | JGI IMG/M metagenome (GOLD analysis project Ga0194035, IMG submission 148680) | Anoxic zone freshwater microbial communities from boreal shield lake in IISD Experimental Lakes Area, Ontario, Canada - Jun2016-L239-20m | ecosystem: Environmental > Aquatic > Freshwater >...
CCGACCAATAAAAAAAGACCACAGTTATGTGGTCTTTTTTTATTGGTCTGTATAACCTATTTAGCGAATTCTATAGCTCTGGTTTCGCGGATTACGTTAACTTTAATAGTACCCGGGTACTGCATAGTGCTTTCTATTTTTGTAGCTACGTCTCGTGCTAGCTTAATCGCACCAAGGTCATCCATGACAGTTGGTTTTACAAAAATTCTAACTTCACGGCCGGCGCTAATAGCGTAGGCTTTTTCTACACCTTCAAATTGTGTAGCCACATTTTCTAGGTCACGCATACGTTCGCCAAAATTTTCGGCACTAATGTTTCGTGCTCCTGGTCGTGCTGCACTAACTGCGTCAACTACACGAATAATAATAGCTTCTACACTAGTCGCTTCTACGTCGTCATGGTGCTGTTCGGCGGCCAAAGCAACTTCTTCTGGCACTCCATACTTGCGAGCCATTTCACCACTAATGTGGTGATGCTTGCCTTCCATTTTGTGCGTAAGTGCCTTACCCATATCGTGAATAAGAGCAGCGTATTTAGCTGTTTTAACATTTGCGCCTAATTGTTCGGCTATGATTCCTGCCATATGAGCCATTTCGGTACTATGTTTTAGCACGTTTTGGCCGTAGCTTGTTCTATATTTTAATTCACCTAGTAACTGCAATACTTCTTTAGGAATTCCTACAATGCCAACTTCACGTGCTGCATCTTCTGCTGCGTGCATGATTTCTTTTTGAACTTGCTTTTGAGCTTTTTCGACGACTTCTTCGATGCGTCCAGGGTGAATCCGGCCGTCTTTCATTAACATTTCCATTGTTATACGAGCTGTTTCACGACGAATAGGGTCAAAAGAACTTAATATAACCATTCCAGGAGTATCGTCTACCATTATATCTACACCCGTAGCACGTTGAATAGACTGTATGTTACGTCCTTCTTTGCCAATTATTCGACCTTTCATTTCGTCGTCGGTCAACTTAATAGCAGATACTGTACGTTCTGCAGTAACTTCACTAGCCATACGTTCCATTGCCTGAACTATAATAAGACTGCTTAGTTCTTCGGCGTTTTCTTTTGCCTCGTTTTGCAACTTAACAATCAAACCTTTAAGATCATTTTTAATGTCTCGTTCAGTCATTTGCATAAGTTTTTCTGCAGCTTCTGATTGCTTAAGTTTAGCTATTTTTTCTAGCTTTTCTTGTTGCTTAACTCTAATGTCACGAATTTCGTTTTTTAGCGCCTCTAATTCATCTTCGCCGTTTCGAAGTTTTTCGTTTCTTTTGTCTATAGCATCTAGTTTATTATCTAGTGCTTCTTCTCTGCTTAATAAACGTCGTTCTATATCTTTAAATTCGTTACGACGTTTTTGATCTTCTTTTCTGGCGTCGTCAGCAATCTCGTTTGCTTCTTTTTTAGAATTTTCTACAATCTTACTTGCTTCTTTGCGCGCTTTTTCTAGTTCTTTACTTGCTTCGTCTGCAGCCGAACCAATCTTTTTTTTAGTTGTGTATGTACTTGCGCCGTACCCTACACCTAATCCTGCTACTGCTAATATTATAGCCAATGGCTCCATAGTACTCCCTGTTCTAGCTTGTTACACTATACTACCCATGCATCACTATCACTTCATTAGCTTAGGCTTATCGTGTAAAAAAACAATTTAAATCGGTATTAATAATCAGAAGATATCTATATTAAGATATCTATACTTTAATAATACGCCTTTAGCCTTAAAACTTGCAAAACTATTATTGACATTTTAACTACAAAGGACTTGCATAAATAACGAATTGATTATGATTCCAGCCGTTAGTCTTGCTAAAAGTACCGATAATACTAACTAATTTTAGGTCGTGTTTACCTTTAACTTCGGATATGCTCAATTTTGATAAATCTGTTAATGGCGTAGAATTTTGAACAACTTTTGTAATATGGTACCGTACGATTTCGCCGTTTCCTTTTTCTACTTCTAGGGGCATTCCAACTTGAAGTTTATAAAGATCTGCAAATGCCCCATTGTTGTTTGGGCCAGCAACATAACCTGCTAAGACTGTAGCTCCGTCTAAATTTCCTGGCCTAAAACTATCGTCCGTCCAACCTACATCGTTAATATTGTCGGGCATGGCTAATAAACCATCTGCCTTTAAGCCTACTTTTTTAATTTTTGACCAAAGTCCAATAGTAGGAATACGAATCCATCTTGGGTACTGTGGTGCGACGTTATATGAACTCATCTCGTCAATAGACGATATCGCTTCGAAAGGTATTGTACCTATAGTAGAAACTCCCTTAACGCCAACGCCAACATTGTTTATTACCACGGCAGTATTTTTTTCGTTAAATACTAAATTTACCACTGTAAAAATTGTAAAAACTAATGACAAAGTCGCTAATGTATAAAAACCTCTGTGCATTATCATGGCTTTTTTAGTTTTATACTTAATCTTTTTAGACGGCTCAAATGTTCGCTTTGCTGCTAATATGCTCTGTTTAGTAACTTTATCAATCTGTACTGTTGCTTTTACTATTGGACCAATAATAAGTCTTCTGGTGCTTCTTGATTTTGTTTTTATTTTTTGTTTAGCAGGTTCAAATTTGATTTTTTCTACGTTCTGAGGGCTAATGTAAAACTGTTCTGAATTTGAATGATTGCCGTGAACTTGCTGAGTATGATTAATGTGTGGCTGAACTTGGGGTTGGTTTGTGTTTGTATCGGTATGATTTTCGGATGCGATTCTAGACAAAATACTATCGCCAACAGAAATATTAGGATGAATGTAGGTATCATATTTACTGTTTCGACGAACGGCATTTTTGTTATGTTCTGAATCGTTTTGCATTTTTTTATTATTCTCGCCAAATACATCAAAAATACAACTTATGGTTGTAGCTGATGTTTTGATTTATAAAGTACTCTATATAAAGTATCTGCTACGTCAAATAAATGTCAAGCAAATTTTACTAATGCTTATTAGTAAATTATTTTTTAGATACCGTGATATTAACTGGTGCGCCGTATTTTGGTTCAATGAATTTTGTTTTGGAATTTTTTAATAAATCTTTTTCGCCGTCTAATACCCAATTATCGCCAGTTGTAGGAACTACCGGTAACCCCAAGCCGGCAGCTACTGCATTAATAAAACTTGCACCTATTCTTAAACCTGTAAAAGATCCTGGTCCTTCATAAAAAATTAGTCCGTTAATGTCTGCCATATTAATGTTATTAAAAGATAAAATTTCATCAAATTTATGATTAATTGTTTCTAGTAATTGTCTATGTGCGGGCCAAATTATGCTATTTACAACTTCGCCATCTTTAACAACGTATAGTTCTGACGATGGATTGTCTGTTCTAAGCGCAATACTAATCATTAGATTAATCCTTTCAGTAAGTATTTTGTTTTATCAGAATATTCAAATGTAAAAAGTCTTTTTTCTTCGATGGTTGGATGTTTGTCTATTTTTATAATTAATCTATTTTTAGGTAACACATGGTCTACGCTATTGCCCCATTCTATTAAACAGATTGAACTATTGTCTAACACTGCTTCTTTTAGCGAATCAGATATTAGCCCTGGGTCTGGAACTCGGTAAAAATCAAAGTGATATATATTAAATTTTTTAGTTTTATATTCCTTAGATACGGTAAAAGTTGGACTACTTACATGGTCGCTACTACCTAAGGCATCAACAAAAGATTTTACAAACGTAGTCTTGCCGCCCCCAAGATCACTTTTAAATTCCATAACTTCGCCACCTACAACATTAGACGCTAGATTTTTTGCTAGCTGATCTGTTTCTTTTAAACTGTCGGAATTTGTTTGCCAAATCTTTTCGGTATTCATACAACATGTAGCCTACGGCAATAGTACCCACGCCTGCAAGTACAAGCGGATTGGCAGGCAATTTTAATCCGTCAGATTTGGGTGCCACATAACTATTTTGCGTAGGACTTTGTTTTGCAGATTTAGTAGAAGTTGCTGACTTAACTGCAATAGTTTTAGATTTTGAACTACTGGTTATAGTTGTAGGTTTCTTTTTTGACGGCTCGTTAGTACCTGCCGTATCAGTCTGGGAATAATCTACGCTGTTTTGCGTGCCAGCCGAAGGAGAAGTTGTCCATGACCAAACTGATTCATACAACTGCCAACTTGATCCACTTTTTGCATCTGAATATTCTGCTGTTTCGTTTATTACTTCGTCTTTTAAGCCTAACAATCTTGCCTTACCAGATGTATTGCTAAGTATAAGATTAGTTTTACCAGAATAAAAAACGCCGTAACTTAAGGGCATAATTACTTCGTCTTTAAAAACATACGAATAGCTATATGACATACCTGTTTGAAGTTTGTAGCCATTTAAAACTGCAGGCGTGTTGGCGTTATTATAAATTTCGATATATTCATCATTGGCATCTGTTAGAGGTGCCGCTGGGTCAGGCAAAAGCTCTGTTATATATACGTCTAACGTACTAGCTAAAGGCAATGTATTTGGATCCGGCGCGTTTACAACTTTTTGGACAGAAAAATCATTTTTGTTGTTGTCTGTATCAATAAAATTACCTGCTTGCATTTGCCTTTTGTATGAATCACCCTTTACCACTAAATCTGCGGGCAAAGATTCTGCCTTTACGGCAGTACCCCAACCAACAACGTCATGTTCTTGTTCGGTAACACCAGATCCACTCACAAGGCGTACATGTCCACCAGCAGCCGATAATGTAGCACTAAAAGTTACGTTGGCTTCGGACGTTTTGTAGCCAACAGAAGCAGCGATGTATGTACTGCCGGGTTGCAATATTCCGTTTAGCAAAATATTGCGTGACGGCGAACTAAAGCTAGTAACAGCAGCCGAAAAATATTGAATACGCCAACCAGTAATATCTATAGGAAGGGCATTGATATTTGTAATACTAATAAATTCTTCTGACGCACTTGCTAAAGATTCTGTTTGAACCTGAGATATTAATACGTCATTGCTAATAGCAAAAACCTTACCCGGAAAAAAGATGTAAAAACTCCAAATGAAACATAATATTATTTTGTTCACATTTTTGATTATATGCCCATTATATTTTGTAGCAAGCATGAGCATGACTGAATATTTGATATAATAATTATTAGAATGCTTAAACTTTCGGTTAGTCTTAATAAAATACCTATATTTAGCTTGCAAACTGGTGGGCAGGTAGGACTTGCCGATAAACCAATAATCAATCCAGATAATCTTAAAATCGAAGGCTGGATCGCTAGCACAGTATTTAAAGACGGCATGCATATACTACCAATAAGCGAAATCAGAGAAGTTGTACCTAGGGGCATTGCTGTTAATGACCAGCATGCAATTACGCCTTACCAGGACTTGATTCGTATGCAAAAGGTAATAAATATAAATTATCAACTTATAGGTAAATCTGTTGTTACAGAATCCAAAAAACGTCTTGGCAGGGTACAGGATTATTCTGCCGACTTAGATAGTTTTTATATACAAAGAATATACGTATCGCCGTCTATGTTTAAAGCTCTAACTCGCGATCAATTTGTAATATCTCGTGAACAAATATTAGAAATTACAGACAAAAAAATCATAGTCAAAGACCAAGAAGTTACCCAGCGATCATTCTTTACGGCTCCTGTTCAGTTTCCCGAAAGTTAAGAGCTTCTTTAACGTCACCATAACTAAAACCTTTAGACAGAAGGTAGGTAATTAACTTTTTTTGGTCAGCATACCTAGATCTGGTGCTTAGTTTGGTTATAAGTTGTTTTAATGCCAGACCGTCATTACTACCTTCTCTACTTACTATACTTTGTATAGTAACTTGGTCAACTCCTTTAGACCTTAGTTCGCTAACTATTGCTCTTGAACTTTTATTTTTTCGTAATAAGCGTTCGGCGGACCAGTCAGCAAAACGTTCGTCGCTTAAAATACCCTTATTTGTAAAATCCTCTACCAGCTTGTCCTGAAGTTCTTTGTCTACTTGTTTATGGTAAAGATATTCTTTAAGTTCTTTTGTACTGTGAGGTCGATTAAGAAGCCATTCGTATGTTCTTGTTTTGATTTTTCCGTCACTACTTAATTTTTTATAAACTGCAATATCAGATTCTGTAATTTCGGAATCTTTTTTTAGTTTATAAGTTAAAACATCGTCAATAGTCAACGAAAAAACATATTTAGCTTCTACAAAAATACTAACTCTGTTAGGATTTTTAATTTGTGCTTTTAAAGCAGTGATTTTCATATTAATTCTGTAATAGTTATTAAAATTACTAGTGAGCGTGCGGCTTTTTAAAGCCTTTCCAAAGTTTGTAGGTGTTGTACCAGCCATAACTTGCGCCACCACCTTCTAGGACAAACTCACCAATGTGTGGTGCTCTTATTCCAAATGCCAGCAATAATCCGCCAGGCAAAATAAAGTCTTTAACAGAATCACGCCATCCTGCCTTTTGTTTTACGTCGTGACTATGCTGACCGCCCCTATTTAAATAAAATACTACACCACTTAAAGCTAGCGCCAAGGCTGCTGTTTTTTGTTCGGCAGATGCAAAGTTTAATGGTTCAACCTTAGTAAGCCACTCGTGACCTTCGTTTGCTATTTCATAAACTACTTCGCCAGTTGCTATAGAGCTTGCGGCTGCAACTAACCCTAGTGTCATGTTTCGCATTCTTTTTTTAGTCTTGCCACTACTGCCTTCTTCTAAGGCCATAGTTGCAAAAAATGCTGCATCGGTAAGCTCCTCTGCCCCTTCGGCAGTCAAAACTGCCGTACCTGACGCAATACCCACGATTAGCTGAGCAGCCCCACCAACTGCTCTTAATGCCGCAGAAGTGCCATATATTCGGCGTAATTCTGATTCTGTGTGTTCGTGCTCGTTTTGAAGTAAATCCGACATGATTTAAACTTTAGTAAATTTAAGATTATTAAGCGACCTTTACGGAGTCTTTTACTTCTTTAGTTATTTTGTCTAAAACTTTAGGATTGTCTTTTAAGTATTGCTTACCCGCTTCGCGGCCTTGAGCCACATTTGAACCTTCGTAGGCAATCCAGGCGCCTGCTTTGGTCATTATGCCTTTAGCGATTGCTAGGTCCAAAACATCACCTTCTGTGCTAATTCCTTGGTTAAACATAATGTCAAACTCTGCTTCGCGGAAAGGCGGAGCAATTTTGTTTTTGACTACTTTTACTCGCACTCTGTTTCCTAATACTTCGTCAGCACTCTTTATTTGGCTTGTTCGTCTAATGTCCATTCTAACGCTGGCATAAAACTTTAAAGCATTACCGCCAGTGGTAGTTTCTGGGTTTCCAAACATGACACCAATTTTCATACGAAGTTGGTTAATAAATACAACAGTACAATTGCTTCTAGAAATAATAGCCGTAAGCTTACGCAAAGCTTGACTCATTAAGCGAGCCTGCAAGCCCATATGACTGTCGCCCATGTCACCTTCTATTTCGGCCTGAGGAACCAACGCAGCAACAGAGTCAATTACAACAATATCTACTGCGTTACTTCTTACTAATGTTTCTACAATCTCTAAGGCTTGTTCGCCACTGTCTGGCTGGCTAACAAGTAGTTTTTCTGTATCTACTCCAATTCTTTTAGCATATGCAGGATCTAGGGCGTGTTCTGCGTCTATAAAAGCTGCAACGCCACCTTTTTTTTGAACTTCGGCAACAATATGAAGAGTTAGGGTTGTTTTTCCTGAACTTTCTGGTCCGTAAACTTCAATTATTCTTCCTTTAGGAATGCCGCCGCCCAATGCTATGTCTAGGCTTAAACTTCCTGTTGGAATTGTTTCTACATTAATTTTTGTCTGGCCGTCAAGATGCATAATTGCACCTTTACCAAATTGCTTTTCGATCTGTTCCATCGCAAGATCAAGGGCTTTTGACTTGCCCTCAGAATCGTCGCTTTTACCACTTCTGCTCATAGTTGGTTTTGAGTCAGCTTTTGCTGCCATAATAGAATCCTCTTTTCTTATACGAATTATATCGTTTAGGTTAGTACTAGTCAGTATATGCTGCGGCAGCAACTTTGCAAGCATTACTTTACTTTAGCTGTAAAAAGCACGTCATTTCTGTTAGCATAAGTACTAAGGATACTAACTTAATTTAGATCATGAATATTTGAAGAATGATTAATTTTTTTACAACACAAGACAATTAAATAAAATATGCGTATATCAGACAAATTAGTAGAAGAATTAGTTAAAAAAAGCGGAACTTTAAGTGACGAAAAATTTAAGGCGCTAGTAGAACAAGCAAACGAAGAAAAATTACCACTACAAGAAATCGTTGTTCGCGGTAATTTACTTGGGGAATCTGACCTTACAAAACTGTACGCCGAAAGCATTGGAGTGCCTTTTGTAGAAATAGCCGTTAAAGAATTAGACCGTGAAGTGCTAAAACAAATACCCGAAAAAATTGCTCGACTATACAATATGGTCATATTTTCTGGTAATGTCGACAAACCAGACGAACCAAAACAAGTTGCAATGGATGACGCCGACGATCTGCAAGCAATTGATGTATTGCACAAACTGTTCGGCCAAAATATTAAAATATTTATTGCAACCAAGTTTAATATACTTTCGGCACTTGATCAGTACCGAGGTAATATTGGTAGCGAAATTAATAAAGTAATTACAGATAGCGACGAAGCCGAAGAAGACGAAGCATCTGTAAACGAAGAAGATATTGCCGAAGATTCCCCTATTGCTCAGACCGTTAATTTGGTAATAGAATACGCCATTAAATCTGGTGCAAGTGATATTCATATTGAACCCAGAGACAAAAACGTTATTATTCGATACCGTATTGACGGCGTGCTGCGTGAAGCTAACAGATTGCCAAAACGTACATTAAGCGCACTGGTTTCGCGTATTAAAATTTTAAGTAATTTAAAGATTGACGAACGTCGGGCGCCTCAGGACGGTCGTTTTAAGATTAATATGAATGGCCGAATTTTTGCTTTTCGTGTTTCTACACTACCAATCTCAGAAGGCGAAAAAGTCGTTATGCGTGTTTTGGACGAATCTAGCGAACCGCTTGCATTAATAAAACTTGGTTTTTGGGGTAAAGCATTAGAAGACATTAATGAAGCTAGCATACAACCACACGGAATGATTTTGGTAACAGGCCCTACCGGATCTGGTAAAAGCACCACATTGCACAGTGTTTTACATATTTTAAACAAACCGGACGTTAATATATCTACAATCGAAGACCCTGTTGAATATAAACTCGAAGGCGTTAATCAAACTCAAGTAAACCCAGTTGCTGGAATGACATTCGTAGCCGGCCTGCGCGCGCTACTAAGACAAGATCCAAACATAATTATGGTCGGAGAGATTAGAGACAGCGAAACTGCTGGACTTGGTGTACAAGCAGCACTTACAGGACACTTAGTTTTTAGTACCCTTCACACCAACAACGCAGCTACCTGCTTACCTCGTTTACTAGATATGGGCATTGAGCCTTTTCTTATTGCAAGTGTTGTTCGTGTCGTTATTGGTCAAAGACTGGTGCGAAGATTAGTCCCCGAAGACAGCGAAGCGTACGAACCAGATGCAGCAGAAAAAAAAGAGGTAGAGAGAGTTTTTCACTTAAATTCAAAGCAGGACTGGGATATTTTGTTACAAAAAGTTCAGCTTGCACAAGCACAATTTGAACGACCACGAACAGATAAGATTTTGTTTTATAGACCCAAAAAAGACTTGCCTAAAGAAAAAACAGGATACAAAGGTAGAATGGGAATATATGAAGTACTTAAAAACTCAGAACTTGTACAAAAAATGATTGTCGCAAATAGCACCAGCGAAGAAATTCAAAAACAAGCTATTACAGAAGGTATGGTAACAATGCAACTGGATGGACTTGTTAAGGCAATGTTAGGAATGACCAGCATCGAAGAAATTTTAAGAGTAACAAGGGAATAATATTATGGCGATGTTTACATACACAGCGACTGATACTTCGGGCAAAAGACATGAAGGTAGCGTAGAAGCGACTAGCGTAGGCGCAGTCGGGCAAATACTTGCAAGACAAGGCCTAAAAGCTTTGGTTATAAAAAAAGAAGTAAAAAAGACAAATGTATTAGATGTTTTTACAAAAGCAAAAAAAGTTAAGGCCAAAGATCTTGTTATATTTACCAGACAACTTGCCACTATGATTGATGCCGGTGTACCGTTAGTTAGAAGTTTAGCGACTCTTCAAAGCCAAACAGAAAATCCTGTTTTTAAAAAACACATGCAAGAAGTAAGCAAGGACGTAGAAAGTGGAACATCTTTTGCGGATTCCTTAGCAAAACATCCCAAAGTTTTCTCTGCTATATATGTAAACATGGTCAGAGCCGGTGAAGCTGGTGGTATATTGGACGAAATTCTTAAAAAATTAGCTCTTCAACAAGAAAAAGACGCAAAAATTCGTGGTAAATTTAAAAGTGCCATGACCTACCCAACCGTATTGATAGGCATAACTTTTACCGTATTTATTGCTTTAATGACAGTTGTTGTACCAAAAATCGGTAAAATTGTTGGTGATCTTTCTGGCGGTAAACTACCTCCATTAACACAGGCTATGCTTGGAATTAGTCATTTTCTTACGACTTTTTGGTATATACATATAACCGTATTTGTTGGACTTAGTATATTTATAGGACGATCACTACAAACAGAAAAAGGTAAATTAATACGCGACCAATTATTATTAAAAGCTCCCGCAATAAAAATAATTGTCATAAAAATGTCGGTTGCCAGATTTGCCAGAATATTTGCAAGCCTTATGACTGCCGGTGTATCTGTTATAGACTCTATCGAAATAACATCTAAAGCAATTGGAAATAAAGTAATCGAAGCCGAACTTATGGCTGCAGCAAAAGATGTATCTAATGGTGAACAGTTTTCTGTACCGTTGTCTAAAAGTAAGATTTTTCCACCTATTGTTAGTCAAATGCTTGCTATAGGTGAAGAAACAGGTCAAACCGACAGTGTATTGCTAAAAGTAGCTGAATTTTACGAAGACGAAGTAGACGCCGCGGTAGATGGTCTTAGCTCTATTTTGGAACCATTATTAATTGTAGTAATGGGTGGAATGGTAGGAGTTATTGCGGTGAGTGTGATTGGACCAATCAGTAATCTTTCTAACCAAATATAATACATTGACAACATAAGCATTTTGGCAGATACTAGAAACTATAAGTATAAGTTTAAGTAAAGGGTGGCTCAAAACAATGCAAAAATCAATTAAAAAAGTACAGCAAGGTTTTACAATCATAGAACTTTTGATCGTTATTGCGATTATAGGTGTGTTAGCTGGATTAGTTCTAAATAACTTCCAAGGCGCGCAAGCTAAGGCTCGTGACGTACAACGTCGAACAGACCTTAACTCGATCCACGGAAAACTAGAAGAATATTATAACAACAACAACGGCTACCCAGACGGCGTACTAAGTACAACTATATTAGCAGGCATGGACGCATTTGCACTTAAAGATGCTGACGGTGCAGACATTGTAAACAGCTTTGCAATTAGTGCTGCTAGTGCACCAAACCCAACTGTTGCAAACACAAACGAATACGCATATGCAGCATACGGATGTACATCTGCAACTGCACAAACTACAGTTGGTGCAACTTGTACAAAATACGTGCTTAAGACTTACCTAGAAAAAGACCCTACAGGTTCATTCACAAAGAACAGCCTTAACTAGTAAATAAATCTGCTTATAGCAGTTTAAAAAACCACCCACACGGGTGGTTTTTTAGTTAGTTAATATATATATGCTTAATGTTTAACTCATATATAAACTACACATAAATATGGCTTACATAACAGCCGTTACAGTAACTTAATCAATAAACGCATCGTTAGATTCATAACGCCAAGCAATGACTAACAATAGCTACATATAAATACTGCACTATTACTTAGGCTAATCAAAACACTTACAGCAGCTTTGATATTGTTAAATATAATACCAGATTACGGCGCCGACAAAACTTCGCGCCAGCCAAGAATGTTATAGCTACTAGTAAGCGGAAAACTAGGTGGCGGAGTATACTGAAGATTGTAGTCGTACTGAGTCGAGTTGTTTAATATTCCCGACACATAACCAGTACCCGAAACATTTACTGCATTACCGCACGGGTTATTACCTACTATCCATGTCCAAGTCCATGTTTGCCGTGTTGCTATAGAGCCGTAAAAAACTAGCTTCTGAGAAGCACCCGACCAACCCTGAGTACACGTAGTTGTGCCCCTGTAATACAAAGGATATGTCACGGATCCTGCCTGTGCTATTACCGCTGCATCGACTTCTAAGGTAAAATTACCTGTTTTAGGAGCCGCATATGCGGCAAGAAATACTGCGTCTTCTGACACTAGTCCAATTGCATCTGTACCACTTTTTGATCCGTATAGCATGTTATCTACTATAGTAACTTCGGCGTTGACGGTTGTAGCTAATCTTCCTGCAGCAATAGTTATTCTTCCGCTATAAGAACCGTTAGTACGCACCCAAACATTGTCTTCGGCAAATATAACCTGCGAACTTCCTACGCTAACATTATTAGCAACACTAACCAAAGTTAGAGCAGATGTATACGGAGTTTTTGTATCGTCTTCTGCGTTGACCTGAAAAAGATCGTAAGTTCCGTCACTATTTAGACTAATTAAGTAACCTTTTGTAGCAGAATATGTAGCTGTCGTACTGCGCTGTGGTAGATAGTTTGGTGTTAAGGTAGTTGGAGTCTGAGTACAAGGACTAGCGACCAACGCTAATGCCGACGTAGAACTGTTAGCTAAAAATGCGTTCTTTTTAATAGTGCACAAGCTGCCAATAACTTGGTTAAAATCTAATGATGGAACTGGGTAACGCCAACTTGTTTTTGATCTTGTAGCACAATTTACAGGAGTAGTTACAGAATTACTACACCATACGCCAGGGTGACTACTGCCGTCACCACCTATTGCTAAAGAAGGAGTGTACGTCGTATTTGCACTCGTAATATCGGCGTTACTTGCGCCGTCCATTCTTACTCCTTGATTAGAATGTACTGGCCCATTCGCAGATTCGGTATTACCAAACCAGATCTCGGTATCTGCAGATATTGCATAGCTGGCATACGACGGAGAACCAATTTGAGCTTCTACCATTCTGCTACTTTTACTACCTGTTATATTGCCTATTGAACGCACTGTTACAATACTAGAACCTCCGCCTTGAGGCTTTATCCATAAAGTGTAAGTACCAGTAATAACAGCGTTATCGTCTATATAATTATGCACATAAGGACCGTAACCCAAAGATGGATCCGGAGTAGTAGGAGTAGTAAGACCATCTTTAAAATCTGCAGGACTATGGCTTAGATGCCATAAATAATAATTAATACCTGCTTCGGCTACGTTAAATGCTTGTTGGCTTTTAACGTTTCTACTTACAACATCAAAGTTTGTTTCTACTATCATTAATGCTGATGTAAATATCATTACAAATACTACTATCGACGAAAGTAGCAATAATAGAGCAAAACCTTGTTGAGGTTTTTTTATCTTATTTTTCATAAATTAGTCTTTCTGTTCCTAAGTGATACGTCTAGCGAAATAGTAGAAAACGAAGTGGAGTTGGTGGTTGTTTTTACAGATAAACTTACACGAATACCGTATATAGTTCGCAGTTCTGTAATAGGCATACTAAGTATTCCGCCCGCAGAATCAAGATACGTAAATGTGTTTACGGTAGCTGGTGTGTAAAAATTATCTATAATTGTATAAGTTTTTTTGCTGGCTGTTACAAGCGACCCTATTGGCGGATTGACATTGTATGGGGTTACATCTGCTAATAGACTTTTACCGTCTGAACTTTTGTAATAATCAATCTTAGAAACATAGGCATCACCAGGAGAAAAATAGCCATTTATGCTAAGTGTTGTATAAGTTGCAGTTGATACGTCGGTTGCACCGCGCACTACTTTAGCTATACGCTGTGATTCATCTGTAATTGTAGATAGTCTTAGCCCGTCTTCTTCTAGGTGCAAAAAGTTTGTAATAGACTCTGTAGTAAAAGAATAAGCAGTTAATCCAATAATACTTAGCAAAGATACACTAATTAAAACTTCTAGGATTGTAAATCCCTTATTATTTTTTATTGTTTTTTTGTTAAGGTAATACATTTATACCACCCTGAAAAGGACTTCCTGGCAAAGTCAAAACATTACCACCCGAAGTTATGGTTAACGTCGACATTCCCGTATCTACACCTGTCATATTTACAGTACAACTAAGTTGCAGACCGCTGGAATTACCTACACAAGATGCTGTGCGTGAATCTGAACCATTTACTAGTTTGACGCTAGTTGTACAACTAGATGCTGTAGCCGAACAAGGCAAGTTTACTCCTGTAAGCTGAAAAGCGAATGTACTTAACCCACCTGCAGCAATACTTAAATCTGAAGGAGTTACAGTAAAGACTCTTTGAAAACTTGAAGATGTAGAGAATACTAACTTAACGTGCTGCAAGTAGTTAACGCCATTGTATGTGTACGTCACAGAAGGTGGAGAAGACGATGAATATGTAGGTACAGTAATAGGATTGAGTGAATTTATTCCACCGTCAGGAACAGCAGCTACCAAATAATACGTCGTAGCGCCTACCGTACAACTTGTGGCTCCTAGGTCGCCACAAAATATATAATTTAGGGGCACTAGATTGGTAAAAACTGCATTGCCGCCAGAGTCGGTAGTTGGACGAGTGTCGGACGGGGACATATTGTCATAGTAATACTTTGTATCTGTAACGCTATTATATTTTTTGTAGCCGCCCTTAACATACAGTTTAAGCCCAGAAATTGAAGCGCCAGACGTATTAACTGCTTCTGCCCAAAGACTATTCGTTCCCTGAGGCAATAGTACTAATGTTAAAACCGACGATTGTTGTGTAAAAATTTGCTTATTAGAATAGTTAGGTTGCAAAGTACCTGTAGGAACAATTGTCGTTAGAGTAGAATACCCAATTTTAGATGCGGTAATAGTGTAATCGTAATTTGTGGTGTCGGGCGGTAAACCGTAAAAAATCGCGTTACCTAGACTGTCGGTGCTGTCGTTTACGTTAACGGCGGGCGTTACAGTTGCGTTAACGACATTTACGTTAGCGCCGGTTATTGGGTTTCCTGTTGCGTCAATAACGGTAACATATAGCGCACCAGTAGAACTGGCTGTTTCGGCTACTCTTGCAGATACTTGTGAATCAACCTCTGCTAGTTTTGAGTTCTTAGCTGTAGTAACTGATATATGAATAATCTTGTAATCTTGAGGATTGCTGTCGGTTGCAGGAGCGCCACTAGGTGGTGGATAGTTTCTGCAATATGCTTGTTTTAAAGCCAATGTTGCGTAAGATGCACAGCCATCAAATGAATCATCGACATAGTTAATTGAACTAACTACTGTATATGCTACGCCGTTAATTGTTTTTATAGTAGTGCTTGGTAGTGGATTTGCGCTGTAAATAGCTCCCCCAGATATAGCCAAGCTATCAAAGGGCAATGATTTTAAATATTCCATTTGATTAGTTGCAATAGTTATTGCAACGGCTTTTCTTTTAGTAAAATTAGTACTAGTAACTAATGATCCGTAAAGCGTCACTAATCCTATGGACATTATCGCAAGCACAGCACTAGCCACCAGCATCTCTACCACCGTAAAGCCTTGTTGTGTTCTGTAGCTTTTACTTATCATAATTCCCCGTTGTTTATATTGTACCAAGCTTAAGCATTTTTGCGAGCATTAATATTTATACAATGGTAAATATTAATACGTTTATGCTAATATAGTCTAAGAAGAAAGTTGACTATAAAAAATAGATAATGGTGGGTAAACAACAACTATTTTACAAAGACAGGCCTGTTTTTGGTTTTGACATTGGCAGAACATCTATTAAGTTAATGCAACTTACAAAAACCAAAAAAGGTACAGTAGTCGACGGATACGGAACAATATCGTTTGATCCTAAAGCAATAGCAAACGGAATAATTGTAGACCCCGAGATTATAATTAAAGCCGCCCATGAACTTATAGAAAACCAAATGGTTGGTAAACTAACTACAAAAAAAGTTGCCGTTAGCCTTCCAAACGCACACAGTTTTAGCCGCATACTTACTTTGCCTATAATGGACGCAAAAGATCTTGCTCTTGCGGTAGAACTAGAAGCCAGTCAGTCGATTCCCTTGCCATTAGAAGACCTTTACTATGACTATGAGGTGATGAAGGCAATAGATGACCAAACACAAGAAGTACATCTTGCAGCTTGCCCAAAATCTATCATTGATTCTTACATGGGTATTTTTGAAGCTTTAGGCTTAGAAGTAGAATTAGTTGAATCAAATATTAGTGCTGTAACTCGCATGGTTATTCAGGCCGAAGAACATGATGAAACTTCATTAATAGTGGATTTTGGATCTACAGCTTGTGATCTTTCTGTATATGACGGATCAACTATTCGTATAACAAGCACGGTTAACTGTAGTGGTGACGCAATCACAGATCTTATATCCGAAAAGCTAGGGCTAACTAAGCAACAAGCTCATAGTATTAAGACCAGATACGGACTAGAAACCAGTAAAAAACAAGAATTAATTTTGGGCGCAGTTGGCCCAGAGCTAGACAAGCTTACAAGCGAAATCAGAAAAGTAATCAGATATTACGGTGAACGTAGCGCCGGAAAAGACGATATAGGTCAAATAATAATATTAGGCGGCGGAGCAAATCTACCTGGATTAAGTGGCTACATTACCGAACGAGCGCGCCTACCCGCAAGATTATGTGCACCATGGAACAAATTATCATTTGGTAAACTACAACCCCCGCACGAACTAGAAACGACGCTGTACACTACTGCAGGCGGCTTGAGCCTTGTAACACCTAAAGAGTTAAGCAAATGATAAATCTTATACCTACAGACGTTAAATACGCTCGAATTTACGGCCGAAGAAACCGAATACTTTCTGGTTATTCTTTAGGAGTAATTGTTATTGGACTACTTGCGGTATCTGTATTACTTTTTAATATGCAAAACGTAAAATCAAGCGAAGCTAGTATGCGTGAAGAAATAAAAAAACAAGAAGAAGTTGCGGCAAAACTAGAAAAAAGCCAAAAAGAAGTAGACAAACTTGCTGACCAAATTACCACCGTATACAAGCTGTACGCTGGTGAAGTTAAGTTTTCAGAACTTATCCCTAAAATCGGTTCTCTTATGCCAAGTGGAGCAGTCATGAATTCGCTATCGCTTGCGGGTGGCAGAACTAGTCCGCTTCAGTTAGACGTAGATATTGAAGAACCTCAATTAGCAGCGGTAGTACAACAAAACTTAGTTAATTCAGATTTGTTTGGAGCGGTAGATATTAGTTCTATTGTTAGTAAAGGTGCAGGAACAGCAAAACCAGGTCAAAAATATTATAGTTATGGGGCAACACTTACTGCAACATTTAAGGG
>Ga0194035_1000795_pt1 | contig 17473 bp, 18 predicted proteins | sample JunL2320m_MetaG_FD_148680 | JGI IMG/M metagenome (GOLD analysis project Ga0194035, IMG submission 148680) | Anoxic zone freshwater microbial communities from boreal shield lake in IISD Experimental Lakes Area, Ontario, Canada - Jun2016-L239-20m | ecosystem: Environmental > Aquatic > Freshwater >...
TGCTATGTCCAACCCTTCGTCAGATATTGTTCCCTTTCGACCTGAAATTGCGAATACTTTTTCAGGTCGTATGCGGACGTAGCGCAGCTGGTAGCGCATCACCTTGCCAAGGTGAGGGTCGCGGGTTCGAATCCCGTCGTCCGCTCGCAAATGCCAAACACCTCTAGTGGGTGGCACGGCGCAATGGTGGAGTGACCGAGAGGCGAGGTAGCGGCCTGCAAAGCCGCGTACACGGGTTCAAATCCCGTCTCCACCTCCACTTCGGTCACGCGTATCCAAGGCCAGCACCCGAGGTTTCGTCGATACTTCCAACTAGTGTGCTGCAATGAAAGTTCGGGAACTTGGAAAATCTGGTCTAAGGGTAAGCGCGGTTGGACTTGGCTGCATGCCAATGTCAGCTTTCTATGGCACCCCAGACGCCCATGAGGCAGCCTCCACCCTGGAACTTGCAATTGAACTCGGGGTTACCTTCTGGGACACCGCAGAGGTCTATGGATCAGGCTCCAATGAGGAGTTAATCGGTGAGACCCTCCAGCACCATCGTGCCGATATCGTGCTGGCGACCAAGTTCGGAATCGAGCCCAACTATGTGGTGAAAGGGCGTCCTGAAGATGCCTACTTGGCTATCGACGCAAGTTTGCGCCGGCTACGCACCGACTACATAGATCTTTGGTACCTCCACCGAATCGACCCCACCATTGCGATCGAAGAAACAGTAGGAGCGATGGCTGAAATCGTTGCTTCCGGGAAAGTCCGCTACCTAGGGCTCTCCGAGGCCAGTGCCGAAAGCCTCCGCCGTGCGCATGCGGTTCACCCCATCACCGCTCTACAAAGTGAGTGGTCGCTGTGGTCGCGCGTTATTGAACCCGAGGTTTTGCCCGTTGCCCGCGAGCTCGGTATTGGCCTGGTGCCTTATAGCCCCCTAGGGCGCGGCCTCATGACCGGCAGGATCACCGACCTAGCAGCATTGCCGGAGGGCGATCACCGACTCAAGAGCCCGCGTTTTGCAGACGAGAATTTCGAACATAATCGAGGGTTGGTCCAAAAATTCGCCGATTATGCGGCAAATATTGATTGCACCCCGGGGCAGTTGGCTATCGCGTGGCTCATGGCCCAGGGCGACGACGTAGTTCCGATCCCCGGCACCAAACGTCGCACCTACCTGACCGAAAATGCGGCTGCGGCTGACGTTGTCATTACAGCTACGCAACTCGATGAGGTTAGTCTCCTGATGAGCGGGGTCGCCGGTGCTCGTTATGGCTGGGATCACACCTACGGGGATAGCCCCGCCCGCTAACAGGGAGCAAGTCAACCTGCGCCGGCCTTCGCCCCTAGCGTGCCCAATGAGGCCGCGCCCTGATAGCCTTCGCTTTCGCACCATGGACCGTTAGCTCAGTTGGCTAGAGCGTTCCCCTGACACGGGAGAGGCCACAAGTTCAAGTCTTGTACGGTCCACGATAGGAACTCAGCCGTTGAGATGGTTGAGATGTGACGGAACCTAAGGCCCACCGTAATTGCCAGAGGTAATCTGCCGCATTGGCCTTGATTCGGTTCCAGTCAGTACTGGACACCCTTCAATGCTAGTGCGCGAACGCTGAAGGAGTTCGTCGCCAAATCCTGCATTCCGTACCACTTATGGGTAATGATGGGGGGATGGATCGGCTCGCTGACAGGACGCTAAGTGCCGCGCTCATCACTTCGCAGGCGCGTGACCCGCTGCCCAAGCGCGCGTCGGTGATCGTGGTGGGTGGCGGAATTGTTGGTTCAAGTGTTGCTTTCCACCTCGGAAAACTCGGTTTCGCTGACGTGCTCCTAATTGAACGCAATGTCCTGACCAGTGGGACAACCTGGCACGCGGCAGGTCTCATCGCAAATGCCCGGGGTTCTGTATCCCTGACGCGCCTAGCGCAGTACGGACCAGATCTGTACTCCCGTTTGCAGAGTAAGACCGATCTGGGCCTAACACAGCCGGGCTCCGTCACCATCGCGCGCACTGCGGGGCGGGTTGATGAAATAATCGATGCACATGACACGGCACAACTTTGCGGTGTCGCCTCGGCACTCATCACCAAGGAAGAGATCGCCGGTCTTTGGCCTCTTGCCGACATGTCAGGAGTCCTTGCTGGATTACATTTTCCCGATGATGGGTACGTCAACCCGGGTTATGCGGCCATCGCTCTGGCAAGGGAAGCATCTTTACTCGGTGTAGCCATTCGTGAACATGTACGAGTTCACGAACTCCTAACATCCGATGGAGTGATCCGAGGAGTTCGAACGGACAATGGCGATGTACACGCCGACTATGTAGTGCTCGCTTGTGGGTTGTGGAGTAGAGATCTTGCCTTCTCGGCTGGTGTGCACCTACCACTTTTCGCAGCCGAGCACGTCCATGTGAGATCTAACAGTATTTTTAAACTGCAGCAGCCACTACCGGTCTTACGTGATGTTGATAACAGTTACTACGTCCGCACCGAAGGTGATCAGCTTCTGGTTGGCGCCTTCGAGCCAAAGGGAATTCCTCGATCCACGCCGGAGATTGTCACCTCTGGCTTTGCGGAATTTGACCCTAATTGGGAACACTTTCAACCTGTCCGTTCGCAAGCAGAGCGCACAATTCCAGTTCTTGCAGAAGTCGGATACGACCGTTTCTTGAACGCACCCGAGAGTTTCACACCGGATACGAACCTGCTAATTGGGGAAACTGCGGAGGTCGAGAATCTATTCGTTGCCGCTGGCATGAATTCGCAGGGAATCATCTACGCCCCGGGGGTAGGACGGGAGTTGGCCTCGTGGATTATGAATGGTCATCCAGACTTCGACTCCACACTTGTCGATGTCCAGCGCTTTTCCCGGCATCAGAGCAATCGGCGCTATCTACATGAGCGAACCCGGGAGAGCCTTGGTCGGCTCTACGCACTGCATTGGCCTAACTACCAGTCCCAAACGGCCCGCGGGGTTAGACGTGGCCCATTGCACGCTGTCCTCGCCGAGCTCGACGCCCGGTTCGGCGAGATCAATGGCATGGAGCGTGCCATCTGGTTCGGCGGGCCAACCGTTGAAGATTCGTACTCTTTCGCCAAGCCAGGGTGGTTTGATCAGGTTGCCCTTGAGCATCACGCCGTTCGGACAGGTGTCGGTGTGCTCGACCTCAGTGCTTTCGCAAAATTTGAAGTCTCCGGTCCCCAGGCGCTCGCTGTGTGTGATAGTGCGGTGACAGCTGATGTAGACGTCGCTGTTGGTCGGGTTGTCTACACACTCTTTTTGAACTCCGGCGGCGGAATCGAATTGGACGGAACGATTACCCGACTGGCTCACGATCGCTTCATGGTTGTTACACCCTCAGCGAGTCACACTAAGACGTTTTCGCTCCTGAATCGTCGAGCACGAGGCTTCGCCGCTTCCGTACACGACATCACCACGGCAACCGCGACTATCGCTGTCATGGGGCCCAAGAGCGCAGAGCTCCTTTCCCGAGTCTCTCCAGACTTGTGGTCTAACGACGCGCATCCGCCCTATACGGGCCGCGTTGTCGAGGTAGGGGATGGACTCGGCTTGGCTCTGCGGTTGAGTTTCTCCGGTGAGTTGGGCTACGAGCTGTATGTCCCTTCGGATCTAGCCGTCAACGTCTACCAAGCATTGCTCTCCGAGGGCGATGATCTTGGTCTTCGACCGGTTGGATCCTTCGCGCTCGATTCCTTACGGGTTGAGAAGGGTTACCGCCATCTCGGACACGACATCGGGCCACATGATGACCCCTACTCCGCTGGACTCGGATTTACTATCCGTAAGAATCGACAGGCAACTTTCCATGGCAGCGACGCACTGAGTCGACTCGATCCCAGTAACCCCAGACACCGGACCGTTCACGTGTTACTCGACGATCCAGATGTCTACCTCGTTCATGAGGAAGCCATCCTTGCGGATGGTAAACCAGTAGGTCGGCTCACTAGTGGGGCATACGGGCACACGCTGCAGCGGTCCGTTGGCATTGGAGTGATCGACCCGGCAATCGACCTCAATTCAAGCTTTGCCATTCAGTGCAAAGGAATTCCACAACCTGCCACCGTTTCACTAACTCCGTTCTACGATCCAACCAACCGTCGAATGCGCTTAGTTACAGGAGGCATCCTTGACGCGAACCTATGACGCGATAGTCGTGGGAGCGGGGCTCGGGTGAGCGTTGACACGAAGACAAGCGGGGCAGTTTTATTTACCACCAAGATGAACATTTCCGGTTACACGCTCCGATTGCGCATGGAGGGCGAAACGCTGGACGTGATCAAGGTGGCTTGAACGGGTCGCGTCTTGTACACTCCACGATGAACCCTTCGGAGACGAGGGGTTCTTTCATTTCTACCTATCCCTGCAACAAGGGTTAAACACCCCACTTAGTGTCGGGGAAGGGTGCTACTCGTCATTACCCTCAAAACAAACGTAGGGTGCACAGAGACACTTTACAAACACAATAGATGGGTTTAGGTCGCCGGCCGCGCCGGGCCGCACCAGGCCAACACCGAGTGCGAGCCGATCAGTCGGCGCTGAACTTACTGGGGTAGCAATATCACTATTTGGCATTTAGTGCTCCGTCCTTCTCATTGTGATCTATTACTTCGTTGGTTGGTGTGAACTTCTTTTAGTTGAGCGGTCAGGGGCCAGCAACAGGGTTTAAACACCCCACCTAGCGGTAGGGAACGGTGCTACTCTTCATCACCCTCAAAGCACGCCCCGCCTCTCCCACATACTATCTGGCCTGGGGACCCGCCGGAGGGGTTTAGGGTGCCGCCGATACCGGCCACACCAGGCCGCACCCAACCAAAACCGAGTGCGAGCCGATCAGATGGCGCCGAACTTACTGGGGTAGCAATATCACTATTTGGCATTTAGTGCTCCGTCCTTCTCATTGTGATCTTCATGGGTGTGAACTTCTTCGTTGAGTGGTGCGTTGCTACTCTTCACTACCCTCAAAACACCAGCTCCCCGAACTGCACCGCCCCAGACACGCGAAGGCCGCCGCATTAGAGGGGTCTAGGGTGCCGCCGATACCGGCCGCACCCGGGCGCACCCAACCAACACCGAGTGCGAGGCGACCGGTTGGTGCTGAACTAACCGGCGAATTAACGTCGTTACTTGGCATTTACTGCTCCTACCTTGTAATTGCTTGACGATTAATCATTGAGTCCTAATGAGAACACGTCTCGGGGGTAAAATCAAGGAAAGGCCGCTAGTGGCTCAATAATTGTGGGGCTACCCCCAGTGACCAAGGCCAACAGGCGTTTATCCGCGTTCCTCTGCAATGGAGTTGCCGCCATCGACCACTAGGCACTGGCCGGTGACATAAGAGGCACCGGGTGAAGCTAGCCAAGTGATCGCCGAGGCAACCTCCTCTGGTCGAGCAGATCGCCCCACCGGGGTAAGTAGCCCCTGCTCATACTCGTGTGGTGTCTGGGAGCCGGTGGCAATCCAGCCCGGCGCGACCGCATTTGCGGTTACGCCGTGGCGGGCTTCATCAATTGCGATAGCGCGAGCTAAGCCGACCAAACCCGACTTGGATGCCGCGTAGGCCACGTCACCACCCATTGCCATCACCGGGCCGGTAACGCTGGCAACCATGACGATGCGCCCTGATCCGCCGGCCCGCAGCGCAGGCAAGGCAGCTTTGGTGACCAGGAAAGCGGAATCGAGATTGCGGGCGACACCTGCTCGCCAGCCGGCAAAATCGATGTCCTCGACCGTTCCCGACTCCCTCGCCGAGTCACCGGCGGCGCTGGTCATGCCCGCATTGTTGACAACCACATGAAGGGCTGGCAATCGGGCAAGAACCTCTTGCATGAGCGCCTTAACTGCATCGGGATCGGTCAGATCGCAACTGGCACCGTACGCGAGGTGTCCGGCCGCGGTTAGCTCCTGAGCCCTATCAACGGCACGCCCACCGAGTGATACCAAGAAGACCGCTGCGCCTGATTCCGCTAAGAGTCTTGCCGTGGCGTAACCAATACCGTCACTGGCGCCAGCGCCAGTGACAAGCGCCCCTCGGCCTTGGGAATCCAACACCGAGTGTCGCAATTAACCCAGTAGTTTCGCCTTGGCGGCTTCGAACTCAGCTTCACTGAGGACGCCAGCACCCTTTAGCTCACCCAGCTTGGTCAACTGGGTGACGATGTCATCACTCGGCGCTAACGCTGGGGCAGCCGGGGCTGCAGGCGCGGCGCGAGCGGCTTCCTCAGCAGCAGCGGCAGCCTTTGCGTCGTGGCGATCATCGATCGCATTGGCTGTGACTTTGGCGGTACCGACAACTGCTGCGGTCCGGAGTAGGCGTCCACGCATGATTTGAAACCTCCTGCTAGATATCGGATCGAAGTGAAATAGTGATTATCCAGTATTACTGCGACGGAACAGTGCTGCAACGATCGCAACCAAGATGGTCGCGATGAATATTTGGGTGATGAATACGAGTAACCATGAATTGCCGTAGCCAAATGCATTGGCTGCCGCCAGGCCAAGGAATGCGCCCAGCACACCGATAATGATGGTTACTATGCAGCCGATTGATTGCATAGTCGGCACCAACAGGCGCGCAATGAGCCCGATAATGATCCCTGCGAAGAGCCCTGAGATTATTCCGGTCATCTCCATGGGCATAGCAAACCACATAACTCGACCATGCGACGATGACCGGGTGAAAAGAGTGTGGCCAGCGCCGATTATTGAGCTGTCGGAGCCAGACCTAGCCGCGGCCTACCCCTGGCCCCTTAACCGGGGTCTTCCATGGGTGAGGGCCAATATGGTGATGACCCTCGATGGCAGTATTGCCGGGTCCGATGGGCTCTCGAAATCCATCTCATCCACCGCCGATCGCGCCCTTTTTGGCCAATTGCGCCGCACTTCCGAGGTAATTTTGGTGGGTGCCAGCACGGTTCGCACTGAGAACTATCGTCCCGCCCCGATACCAATTGCCATCGTCTCCAGCACTTTGAATTTGCCGGCAGACCTCGCCCTATTCGCTGAGGCGTCCGGGCAAACCCCAAAGTCAATGGTGCTCACCTCGCAGGTCGCAATCGACGCCGCTCCAAATGACCTCGCAGGTCGAATCGACCTGATCGCTTGCGGGGCCCAAAAGGTCGACCTACGCACCGCCATCGACGCCCTCGCCGCCCGAGGGCTAATGCGTATCCACTGCGAGGGTGGGCCAACACTACTTACGGCACTACTTGAAGCCAACGCCCTTGATGAGCTGCTGCTCACAGTTAGCCCCGTTTTCGTGGGCTCAGCAGCGCACCTGCTAAGCCCCTCGCAATTCCCGGGTTTGATACTGCAACCAAAACAGGTACTTACCAGTGACGGATCGATATTTTTGCGCTACCTAGTCACCTCGGAGTGATAGTCAAACCGAGCGTTGAGCAGCTAACCCCGCATCCATTTGTTCGCGGGCTGAGCGCACTTCGGCTAATTCACTTGACTCCGGAACCCCAACCTGCCAAAAGGCACCCCCGGGGGTCCAATCATTTTCACGGGCACTAACCACGATGACACTGGTTCGCTCACTTGCGCGGGCGGTCACAAGTGCCGCCGCCAGCTCCTCCACGCTTTCCGCCTGCACCGCCCAAGCTCCCATGGCCTGCGCGTGAGCGCGGAAATCAACGCGAACCTGCCCACCATCACCGCGTGAATCTCGCAGCATGTTGTTATAAGAGCGCCCGCCCTTGCCTACCTGGAGCCTTTCGATTACCGCATAGCCGGCATTGTCCAAAACTACGAGAATGAACTTCTTCCCTGAAAGCACCGACGCATAGATATCGCTATTGAGCATCAAATAGGATCCGTCTCCAACCAATGCGAATACTTCGCCCTTATCGCGAGCAAACGCCGCACCCCAGGCACCGGAGATTTCGTAGCCCATACAAGAGAAGCCGTAGTCGCAATCAAATGTGGCGATTCCCTTACTCATCCAGTTCACATTGAGCTCACCTGGTAATCCGCCGGCAGCCGTTAACACATAATCATCGGGCGTCGCGGCCGCGTAGACCGCGGCAATAACCTGCGCGTAACTCATCGGTGCGATTTCGTCAGCCGCCGCCCTGCTGTCAACCAATGTTTGCAGTTCTACCCGTGACCGCGCGCCACTTTGTAACCAACTATCCGGCGCACTCCAGCCGCTAAGCCCCTCGGTCAGACCCGACAAGCATTCGCGGGCATCACCGACTACCGCAACCGACACCCGCTTAATGGCATCAAAGCGCGCCGCATTGATCGAGATGAACCGCGCCGTGGGTGAAAATAGGGTCCAGGAACCGGTGGTGAAATCCTGCAGCCGAGTCCCGACGGCGATGATCACATCAGCCTGAGCGCAAAAGGCATTGGTCGCGTCGGCGCCAGTAACCCCAAGTGGCCCGACATAACAAGGGTGGTCGGCAAGTAGTGATGATTTACCCGCGATGGTCTCGACAACGGGAATGCCGTGGGCTGATGCGAAAGTTGCAAGTTCTGCCTCGGCACGTGAGTAGTGCACGCCACCGCCGGCGATGAGCACCGGCCGCCTCGCGGTGGCAAGCAACGCAATCGCGGCGGCCACTTCATCGACATCGGGCCGTGGGCGTGAGATCGCGCGCACTTTCCGCTCGAAGAAGGCTTCCGGATAGTCATATGCGGTGGCCGCTACATCCTGCGGGAGCCCAAGAAATGCCGGACCACACTCACCGGGATCTAGGAGCATCGAAACCACCTGGGGTAGCGCGGTAAGCACCTGGGCCGGATGGGTAATGCGGTCCCAGAATCGGACCACCGGCCGGAAGGCATCATTGACGGATGTCGATGGGGAACCAAAATGTTCAACCTGCTGCAAGACCGGGTCCGGAATCCTTGTGACGAAAGTATCGCCGGAGATGATGAGCATCGGCAATCGATTAGCCATGCCAACAGCCGCTGCAGTTACCAGATTCGTGGCTCCCGGGCCAATTGATGAGGTGCAGACCATCACCTGCTGGCGACGCATCGCTTTTGCGAAGGCCACCGCCGCCAACCCCATACCTTCTTCACTTTGGCCCCGCCAGACCGGCAATTCATCACGATGCATCTCCAGACTATGACCAAGGCTGGTGACATTGCCGTGCCCGAAGATGGCAAATACCCCGGGAAATAGCGGCACTTCAATACCGTCGACCTGGATACGCTGCGCGATGAGGTATCGGACGATTGCTTCGGAGGTAGTGAAACGATTGACTACACCTACTGATTTCATCAATACCCCACCTTCAGATCGCGAACGGTCTCCCAGGTGCGCGACTCCCAGGAATCAATTAGCGCCTGCTGCACGCTTACGACATCGACCGCCTCGGCGAAGCCCGGGCTAAACCTTTCACCGGTGGCTAAAGATTGCATGAATGCGAAATCCTCGATGGCAATTAGATCCTCGAAGCCGATGCTATTTGCTTGACCCGGCGCAAACGCCCCGTGGTACGGGAATCGATCTCCGCCGAAAATTGTCGTGTAACCAGAATTTAGGCCGGTTTCTTGACGGTAGTACTTAAGTTCATTTAGCTCTTCTAGGTTCCATGCCAGTGCCCCCTTGGTGCCGTACACCTCGAAGGCGTTTTGGCTCTCGGGGCCCACAACAGTGCGACTGACTTCGAAAGTGCCCGTTGCGCCGTTCGCGAATCGGCAGAGCATCGAAGCGAAGTCCTCGTTCTCCACTTCACCCGTCGGGTCACCTAGATTACCTCGCCCGTAGTGACTCGCGGCCCCTGTCGGCAACGGCCGCCGCGGAATTGTGGTGTTGCGCATTCCAACAACTTCGCTGATCTGGCCTACCAGGTACTGAGCCATCGACACCGAGTGGCTGAGAATATCGCTGGAGACCCCGTATCCCGCCTCGTCCAGCTTGAACCTCCAGGTTAGTAGACCAAGTTCATCACTTCCGTACATAGACAGGAAGCGACCGCGGTAATGCGTGATCTGCCCAAGTACTCCACTTGCTATCAACTCACGTGCATGAATAACCAATGGCGACCACAAATAGTTGTATCCGACCCCCGTGGCCACATCAGCGGCCTTGGCATGCCCAAAAGCCGCCACCGTCTGCTCTGGTTTGCCGCCTATTGGCTTCTCACTGAAAACAGCCTTACCTGCAGCCGTCGCAGCTTCAATCATCGGAAGGTGCATCATGTTGGGCGCGGTAACCCAAACAGCGTCCACGTCATCGGCGGTGGCGGCCGCCCGCCAGTCATCGGTTGCGCGGCGGAAACCAAAATCCGCAACGGCCCGCTCACGCCGACTCGCATCGGTGTCTGCGCACACCACTAACTCGGGGTTGAAATCACGCTCGGGGAACAACGAAGGGATGCGCAGCGCAGAACGGCTGTGAGCCTGCCCCATCCATCCGAGTCCGAGCACCGCTATGCGGATCTTCTTCATCGCTGCACCCTGCCGAGGGCGGAGGTGACCGGGCACCGTGGGTCCGGATCAAGTGACTCCCAGTCGGCACGAATCCAATGGTGGGCCGGATCATCACAAAAACTCATTGTTCTCTCGGCAGCCGGACCGGCTAGCACATTTAGAAAGTACATCGGATACTCCGGGGGCGCGATAGTTGGGCCGTGGTAGCCCTGCGGAACGAGATAGATATCCCCATCATGAATCGTGACGGTGTCGTCGACGCTGCCATCTACGGTGTAGACGTGAAACAACCCTTGCCCTTCCTGGTCACCATGAGCTGACTCCTGCTTGCCAATTCGGAAGTAATAGATCTCCTCGTTATTGGTTGGGCAATCAGTGATTCCGTCATGGCGGTGCGGCGGCCAAGAGGACAAATTGCCACCGGGGGTGATCACCTCGCACACATTGATTTTGTCGGCCGCCTTGAATGAATCCGGCGTTGCGATATTGGTTACCTGACGAGTAGCGCGACCGGCGCCGCGCACTTCGACCACGACTTCGGAAGCCGGCGTGTAGCAGGTCGGGTAGACATGCGTGGCCCGAGCGGTACAAAGGGCGACTTCACCGGCACCGGCGCTGACGGTCAATGTCGCTCCCAGTGGCACATAAAGCCAGTCACTTACCGCATCGAATACACCACGGCGCCCAGCCATCGGATAGGTAACTTCGTCGACGGTGACAAGCAGATCGCGAGCCGAAAGCGGAACAAGTACTCCTTCAATGCCGTCCATCTCGCGGGTAAAAGAAATGGTTTCGCTGACCTCGAAAACTTCGACACCACAAAATGCCCAACCCGCAACCTGGGGATCAACACTGACCAAAGTGTTTTCGGTGGCAAGTTCTCCCGCTGGCCGGTGCCAATTCACTTTCATCGCGCTCCCCCGTGCACCATGGCAGCAGCGCGGCTCACTGCTTCCTCGACACTCAAAGATTCGGGATACAGCAAGGCGCGCCCGGGGACCAGTCCGCGAATATTCGGCACCGCCAATGCCGATTCCCAATTATCGAATACCTGCTCCCAGTTGGCACCGGGATCACCCCCCAGCAGCAGTATCGGGCAGGACGTTGCCGCGGCGACTTTTTCTGGATTGGCGGTGGCCGGGATTTTGAGCCAGGTGTAGGCCGAGCTTGAGCCCAGCGCGGATGCGATGGCCACAGCCTTGATCAATTTATCCTCCGATGGATCAAGATAGGCGCCACCTTGTGCATCCTTTAAGTACGGCAGCGGCTCGATCAAGGACAGCAAGCCGAGGTCAGCCAACGCGGTCGTAGTGCGTGCCACTAGTTCAAGGGTGGAAGGTAATCCCGGATCGGTGTCCTCGAGCCGCAACAACGTCTTGCCTCCATCGAGCCCCATCGAGGCAATATGCGCTACGTCATATGCCGTGAGCCGGTCATCAAGTTCCCACTTAGCGCCGATGATGCCGCCACGATTCATCGTTCCGATGGCTAGTTTGCCCTCAAGGGCGCCCAGGAATGCGAGTTCTTCAAGGATGTCCGCACTGGCTAGAACACCATCGACACCGGAGGTAGCCAGCCCTCGTATCAGCCGATCCAGCAGGTTAAACCGATCGGCGAGTGCCATTGGATCGCTGCCGGCGGCGAGCATGCCGCGCGCGGTGTGGTCGGCGGCAAGGAGCATGAGCCGCCCATCGGCCCCGGCGATCGACCTTTTGGTGCGGCCACTTAATGCCCGCACCAGGGCCGCTGGCTCGCGCACGCGGGTCTCAATCAGCTCGAGGTATTGCGGAGTTTTCAATACGCTCACGTGCTGGATCCCTTCCGATGCACTGAAATGAAATCGGTCAGCGCCTCCAACTGTGGCATGGAATCAGCACACATCAATCGCGATGCCACATAGGCTCCGGCACCGTTGGCCAATTCGCCCATAGCAAGAAGCGACAACCCATTAATAAGCCCATAAACGAGGGCGCCACCAAACGCATCCCCGGCACCAAGACCACAGACCAATTGGATTCGCAATGGCTCAACACGTACCCGCTCGGTCGCACTGGCAAGCAGAACTCCCCCACCACCCATCTTTATGCAGGCCAAGGTGACACCGCGATTCAGCAGGTTATCTGCTATCGCAACCGGATCGGTCTCACCGATCGCCATGTCACATTCGGCGATATTGCCCACCACCACCGTCGATAAGGCAATTGCGCGCTGGGCGGCGGCCCGTGCCGGCGTGACATCCGACCACAAACTTGGACGGTAATCTAGGTCAATTAAGGTGTGGGTCTTTCGCGCACGCTGCTCAAGCCAATTGAAACAGGCGGCCGCCGTTTCACCCGTAGCCAATGCACAGGCACTAATCCACAGGGCTTTGGCCTCTTGGATAGTTGCTGGTGAAATATCCGAGGCCAAGATATTGGTATCGGGAGCTGCAGCACCCCGGTAAAAAATGATGGATGGATCCTCGGGTGGGTCCAATGAAGCGAGCACTACCGGGGTCTGGCCCCCGGGCTCAATCCCCACGAATTCGGTATCGACACCGAAACTGGTGAGCTTACCCAGGACATACGGTGCCAACAGGTCACTACCGACTTTGGTTGCCACCGCTGCCGCAAGCCCAAGGCGGGCTGCCGCAACTGCGACATTGGTGGGACTGCCCCCGATGGATTTTCTAAATGTCTGCGGGTCCGCAAAAGATTGATAAGGCTCCTGGGCATAAAGATCAACACTGATCCGCCCAACTGTGATTAAGTCCAAAGCCATAACGTGTCCTACTACCGATTTACTTTGGGGGCTACTACATCGCGAAGATAGGCTAGGGACTCGGAGACTGCGGAGATTGGCCCGGCACCGGCATCAGGTAGCGCACCGGTGATCGCGGTGTCCTGCTCAATGACGTACCACCCGCGGTAGCCGCCAAGCTCTAAAGTCTCGATCACCTCCGAGATTTGGACATCACCTTGCCCCAGCGGGGTAAAGAGTCCACCTTGGACACCAGCCATGATCGACATCTCATGGCTTAGCACCGGACCAGCCATCTTCATGTTCACATCCTTTAGGTGCACATGACCAACCCGCTCGGCCGCCTCGCGCGCGAATTCAACGGGATCGACGCCGCCGATTGCGAGGTGACCAGTATCCAGGCACCATTTGACCGCACAATTATCGAGTACCCGTCGCACATCACTTGCGGTTTCAACCAAGGTTTGAACGTGTGGGTGCAGTACCTGCTGCAGCCCGTGTGCCGCACAAATTTCATCGATGATGTCGAACATTTCGATCATGTGGGACATCTCAGCCGCATCCAGGGCTCGCGGGGCCGACCAGCCCTCGTCCATCACCACCGCTGAAATGAACTCGGTAGCACCGGCCCGCTCGAATAAGGCGGCGGTCGCCATGGCGCTGGCGATCGTCGCAGCCCGCTGGCGCCGATCATGTAATACCAGCGGAGTGAATCCGCCCAGCAAAGTCATCTTGAACTCGGCGAGTTCGGCTTTCACCGCCTCCGGGGAGGTTGGCAGGAATCCAGGGGCGCCGAGTTCGGTGGCCGAGAGCCCCAAACTGGCCATCTCCCCCAATACCCGGCCGGTGGGCAACATCGCCCCCCAGCCCGGTACCTCGCAGATCCCCCAGGAGATAGGGGCCGAGGCAACTCTTGACATTAGGTCAGTCATGGTGGATTTCCCAGGGTATTGGAACGGGTATTGGAACGGTCCAACGCAGCGTGCCACAATATGCAGGCGAACGCAAGCACTCGATCTGGAGGCGCAGGCCATGAAGACAACCGGCAAGTTGGGCATCGCCATCGCCGGAGTTGGCCGGATCGGCCAACTACATGCGCGTGTCATCACCGAGCAAGTACCAAATGCGCGGCTAACCGCCGTCTACGACATCTCGGCCGATACCGCGGCCTTCGTCGCTAACCAGTTTGATGTTGCTGCCGCCGCCGATATCGATGAGCTGCTTGCCGCCCCTGATGTTGACGCCATCGCGATCTGCACCGCCACCCCAACCCACGGTGAACTGATCATCAAAGCGGCCGCCGCCGGCAAGGCGGTATTCTGCGAGAAACCGATAAGCATGTCTCTGGCTGAGGTTGATGCCGCCATAGCAGCAACCGAGGCGGCCGGGGTGCCATTCATGGTTGGGTTCAATCGAAGATTTGATCCTGGGCACGCCAGCGTCCAGCAAGCTGCGAGGTCTGGTGCCCTCGGCAGACTCACTATGGCGCGCATCACCAGTCGGGATCCGGCCCCACCACCAATTGAATACCTCAAGATGAGCGGTGGGATTTGGACCGACATGCTCATTCACGATTTTGATATGGCCAACTTCATCATGGGCTCCCCCGTGGTTAAGGTTTGGGCACAAGGCGCAGCCCTATTCGATGAGCAAATCGCAGCTCTAGGTGATTTCGATACTGCCATTGCGGTTCTGACGCACGCCAACGGAGCCATCACCACAATTGATGGCAGCCGAAAAGCCGTCTACGGCTACGACCAGCGGGTAGAGGCCTTCGGGACATCGGGTATGGCAATCTCGGACAATCAGCGGGTCAACAACTCACAGATCTACTTGCCGGAATCCTCCCAGCAGGCCCCGTTCCAATACTTCTTCCTCGAGCGATACGCCGAGTCTTTCAAGAATGAATGGCTGGCCTTCACCAATTACGCTTTGAATGGCGGGGCCTCACCGGTCTCCGGCGGCGACGGCCGCGCACCGGTAGCAATTGCCATGGCGGCCGCCATCTCAGCGACCCAAGGCCGGCAGGTCAGCATCGACGAAATCAACTGAAGATGGCAGCACCCAGACCGACAATTAAGGACGTCGCCGCACTGGCCGGTGTCTCCAAGTCATTGGTCTCATTGGCAATGCGCGACAGCGGCCGGGTTTCACCAGAAAGCCTGACCGCAATCCGGGCTGCGGCTGACGAACTTGGCTACCGCCCCAATGCCGCAGCACGCAGTCTTGCCGATCGGCGAAGTAACACCATTGGGGTTCTGGTTCAGGATTTACATAATCCAATTTCCGCCGAAATTATCGATGGAGTGCAACGGCAAGTTCGCGCGAGCGGGTACCACACCATGCTCGTTACCGGCAGCGAAGACGCCGAATTGGAGCAGAGCGAGATCGAGAAATTACTTGAATTTCAAGTTGAGGGGCTAGTGATAATTGGGCACCGCATGCCCGCCGGTGCGCGTGCGGCCATCAAGGGTTACTGCCCCACGGTGATCATCAGTCGCGCAGAGTCTGATATCGCCGGTCTCGATTCCATCAGCAATGACGACAACGCCGGGGGGCGAATGGCCGTCGATCACCTCTATAGCCTTGGCCATCGAGCCATCGCGCACATCACCGGCGGTGATAATGAAGTCGCACTTATGCGCAAATCCGGATACGAGTCCGCAATGACAGGCTACGGCCTCGCCGCGCAACTGGCCAGCTACGAAGGTGCCTTTACCGATGAAGGTGGCTACCGCGGGACTTGCGCGGCCCTGGACTCCAAGATGGGGCACAGCGCGATTTTTGTCGCTAATGACCTGGCCGCGGTCGGCGCACTCGCGGCCGCCGCAGATCGTGGCCTTAAGGTGCCCGATGAGCTATCAATAATCGGCTATGACGGTATGGCACTAGGTGGCCTGCGCTCAATTGGTCTCACCACAATCGCGCAGCCCCTCGCGACGATGGGCCTTGACGCCGCCGCCCTGCTCTTCTTGCGCATCAAAGACCCCACCCGGCCACCCGTTCATATCGGGCTCGAACCCAGGCTCGTGATTCGCAACTCCACCGGCGTCTATCACGGGTGAGCCGCGAAGCGTTAGGGTTCAGACATGTCTATGGCCGCCCTAACCTTGCTCATCTTCGCCGTTGTGCTGGCGATTTTTGCCGCTGCCTTCATCCTCTTAGGGATGTCGAATGAGCGCGCCTACTGGTCACAGCGCGATCCATCCGGCGACGCCCGAAAAGATGCGACCCCACTGTCCGCAATCGCCAAGAACACCTTGCACTATGCCGCCGGTGAATATCGGGCACCGCTTAGGGTCGTGGCGATCGGCGTGCTCATGTGGTGGATTGCCGTCGCCTGCTTGATTTTAAGTATCGTGGTGCAGGCCTTTTAGCCACGCACTGGACTTCGAGTCGGGCTGACAGGACTTGAACCTGCGGCCTTCCGGCCCCCAGCCGGACGCGCTACCAAACTGCGCCACAGCCCGCGCAGCCGAACTCTACAGGCGCTGACCTGCGCCCTTCATCGACGGGATCGTTTCTCGCGCACCCGCATCACGATGCGAATCGGAGTGCCGGCAAAACCGAAGTCCTCCCGTAGCCGCCGCTCAATAAAACGCCGATAGCCGGCCTCCAAGAACCCGGTGGTGAATAGGGCAAAGGTGGGGGGGCCTACCGAAACTTGAGCGGCGAACAAGATTCGCGGCTGCTTTCCCCCACGTAATGGGTGCGGGTGAGCCTGGGTTAACTCGGTGAAGAACTGATTGAGTCGACCGGTTGAGATTCGAGTTTCCCAGCCCGCAAGCGCCGCCTCTAGGGCAGGTGTTAATCGGTCCATGTGACGCTTGGTGCGCGCTGAAATATTAACTCTCGGGGCCCAAGCAACTTGCGCCAAATCACGGTCAATTTCGCGCTCTAGGTAGATTCGTCGATCCTCGTCACTTAGATCCCATTTATTGAACGCGAGAACTAGCGCACGGCCCGATTCATTGACCATTGAGATAATCCGCACGTCTTGCTCACTCAGTACCGCGGAGGCATCGATCAGCACGATGGCAACCTCTGCTCTATCAAGGGCACCTTGGGTTCTAAGGGTGGCGTAGTACTCATGACCACTCGCATCCTTGGACCGGCGCCGAATACCCGCGGTATCGACGAACCACCACAAGCGGTCATCGAGGGTGATCAACTCATCAACTGGATCAACGGTAGTACCGGCAACTTCATCAACAACAACGCGTTCGGAGCCTGCCAAGGCATTCAGTAGTGATGACTTACCAACATTGGGGCGGCCGAGGAGCGCTACTCGCCGTGGTCCACCTTCACGCGAGGTGCCGTGCCCAACTTCGGGAAGCATCTTCAC
>Ga0194035_1000796_pt1 | contig 17448 bp, 13 predicted proteins | sample JunL2320m_MetaG_FD_148680 | JGI IMG/M metagenome (GOLD analysis project Ga0194035, IMG submission 148680) | Anoxic zone freshwater microbial communities from boreal shield lake in IISD Experimental Lakes Area, Ontario, Canada - Jun2016-L239-20m | ecosystem: Environmental > Aquatic > Freshwater >...
GGCTGTGAGGTTGCTCGAATAAATCGTCCCAAAAGGCAACTCAAATGCGACCCCGCCGGCGTAGTCGTTACCACCCGGTACGGTATGACACGCCATGCAGTCCGCCGCAGCCGTCAGATACCGTCCCCGCTGCACCTGCGAGCCGCGCAGCAGCAAGGGACCATCGGCCGCACCTTGATCGACCAAGGACTGACTGTCGTGATGCCGGGCATAGCTCCCACCACCAAGCAACGCGACGGCCGCAACGATTAACAGGACTTTCACCGTGCGCATCTCAAATCACCACCTGGTTTAAAGACGCCGCGCGGCTGGCCAACGCCGCGTGCGCAATCGGCAAGGTACGCACGCGCACACCCGTGGCCGCGAAGACCGCGTTGGCCAGCGCTGGCGGAGCAATGGCCGTGGGCGGCTCGCCGATGCCGGTCGGAGACACGGTGCTCGGTACCGTATACGCCTCAATCACTGGGGTTTCCGGCAGCCGCATGACACGGCTGTCATGGAAGTTACTCTGCTCAATCTGACCGTTCTTCAGGGTCGTCCCACCCCACAGCGCCGCAGTCAGGCCAAAGATAAGGCCGCCCTGCAGTTGCGCTTCCACGGTGTTTGGATTGACGACCTGACCGCAGTCAGCCGCCGTCACAGCACGGCGCAGTCGCACCTCGCCTTGCGCGGTCACGCCCACTTCCACAATTGCACAGATCAACGTTCCCATTGAAGTGCCCAGCGCCACGCCACGACCGATGCGCAGGCTGTCAACTTTTTCCGTCGGCCGGTCCCAACCGAATTTCGTCGCCGCCAGATCCAACACGGCGCGCGCCCGCGGGTTCTGGCCCAGTAGCGCACGCCGATAAGCAACCGCGTCTTGACCGGCCGCGTGGGCCAGTTCGTCGATAAAACTCTCCACCGGAAACAGGTTGTGTGCAGCCCCTACGCCGCGCCACCAACCAATCTTCACGGCCTTGGGCAGATCATGCCGTACCCACTCCACCTTCAGCGCCGCTATTGCATACGGCGGTTCCGTGGCGCCATCGATCGTGTCCGGGTCGAGGCCATCTTTGGGCATGTCCGCAGCGCTATAGCGCTCCAGCACTGTGTCACTGGTCACGCGATGCGTCCAGGTGACCGGATAGCCCTTCGCATCCACGGTCGCAACCAGATGATCGTGATAAGGCGGTCGGAAGAAATCGCCCGCGACATCCTGCTCGCGCGACCAAACTAATTTCACTGGATAACTGACGTGCTGCGCGATCGCAGCGGCCTGTTCGGCGGTATCCGACTCGAGACGGCGACCGAAGCCGCCGCCGATATATTGGTTATAAACCGCAATTTTCTCTGGCGGCAGCCCAGTCACCCGGGCAACCGCGGCGACCACGCGGGTCGGCACCTGCGTGCCGATCCATACTTCAACATGGTCCTTCTTGACCGAGACCACCGCGTTCTGCGGCTCCATGGTGGCGTGCGCGAGCATCGCTGACTGGTACATCGCTTCAATGGTTTTGCCGCCGGGTTTGGTACCGGCGCCGACGTCTTTGCCGACCAGCGCCTTGCCCGTGCGTGACGCCGCGGCCAATTCGGCAACGATCGCGGCGCTGGAGATCTGGCCATTCTTGCCGTGATCCCAACGGATCTGCAGTGCATCGACGCCCTTGCGAGCGGTCCAGTAATCACCAGCCGTCACTGCCACCATCTCCGCAAGCACCACCACATCGACCACGCCCTGGATGGCGCGGGTCTTGCGATCATCCACATGCGCCACCTTGCCACCGACTACCGGCGACAGGGCCACAGCGGCAACTTTCATGCCTGGCACGCGCACGTCGATGCCAAAAGTCGCCGACCCATCGGTCTTGGACGCTGTGTCGAGGCGTGGCAGCGACTTGCCGATCAACCGGTACGACTGCGCCGACAACAAGACCGGTTGCGCCGGCACCGGCTGATGCGCTGCGTCCGTCGCTACCTGTCCAAACGTCAGCGTGCGATGCGAGGCATCATGCTGGATCACGCCGCGCACAACGCGACACTGCGCCACGGGCACGTGCCAACGTTGCGCCGCGGCCCCTACCAGCATCGTGCGCGCAACGGCACCCGCCTGGCGCAACAAGTCCCAACAAGCGCGAATCGTGTTCGAACCACCGGTGTTCTGGCTGCCTTGAATTTCCAGTGCATACAGCGCATCGCTCGGGGGGGCGTGCTCGAGTTGGACCTGATCGAGATCCACCCCGAGTTCCTCCGCCAGCAGCGTCGCCTGACCGGTATAGGCACCTTGACCCATCTCGACTTCGGGCATGACGAGTCGAATGCTGCCGTCCGTACCGATGCGGATAAAGGCATTGGGCGCAAAGGCCGGATTGCCATCGGCGCGCGCCAAAGCGGCATCGCCGGGTTGTGGCGTCGGCTTGGCAAACGCCATCGCCTTAGAACCAGTCAACCAAGTAAAACCAATGACGAGACCGCCCGCGGCTTTGAGTAAGGACCGTCGGCCCGTATCCACTGGTGTGGGCTCGGCATCCGCCACCGTCTGTTCGATCGTCATGCACCCCTCCGTCATCGCACCGTGCGGTGTAATCCACCGCAGCGGCGCCCATTGCGTATCACTGGTAAACCCATCTTAACCCCTCCGCCGCCGTTCGCGTTTAGCGGAAGGCAGCAACCTGTTCCAAGGGTACTTTGCCCACCCGCTTGACGGTACGCAACGCAATGGAGGACTGCATGTCGCGCACACCGGCCAGAGAGACCAGACGCTTCAAGACGACGTTGCCGAGACTCTCGAGATCAGCGGCCAAAACAGTCAGCAGAAAATCATAGTTACCAGTCGTCACATGGCAACTGACCACTTCCTCAATGGCCTCCACTGCGGTCATGAATCGGTTCATCGTCTCATCGGCGTGCCGCTCCAATTTGACCTGCACGAACGCGGTGACCCGCAGGCCCACCGCCGCCGGGTCGAGGATCGCGGTATAGCCGCGGATCACCCCGGCGTCCTCGAGGTGACGGATCCGCCGCAAGCAGGGTGTGTGTGTCAAACCCACGCGTTCGGCGATTTCCACCACCGACTGGCGGCCGTCGCGCTGCAATTCGGCGAGGATGCGGACGTCGGTCTTATCGAGTGACATAGTGATATTCACTAAATTAGTTAGATTCAACGCTCATTATGCGCATCAAAATGATTTTAAACACCAAAAATTGGCGATCTCGCCTCCCCTACCGGATCTAAGATCGGTATTACCAAGTCCGGTAGTTGGGTAGGTGCAGACGATGGCCGCAAACCGCATGGCACGCCTCGAGCACAGCGACGCCATTCCCGCGCCGGATCCGGCCGTGGATTGGCGCGCGGTGGTGACCAATACGCTGGTCTCCCGTGCCCTCGATGGTCTGGAAGAAACCCGCCTGCACCCCGCGCGGCAGGTGCTCTACCAGTTCTCTGCGCGCGGCCATGAAGTGACCCAATCTCTGCTCGGCAAGGCCCTGACGGGCTCGTGCGACGGCATCGTGGCGTACTACCGATCACGACCGCTGTTGCTGGCGCTGGGACTGTCTTTGGAAGACGCGATGGCCGGCCCCATGATGCGCCAAGGCAGCGTGACCGAGGGTCGCGACATTGGGGTGATGTTCAACCTGCCGCGTCGGGACGGCCCCTGCGTACTGCCAGCAGCCGGTGGCGTCGGTTCGCAATACACCCCCGCCGTGGGTTGGGCCCAGAGTTTGGTCTATCGCGCCAAAGTGCTCGGTGATGCACGGGCCGTAGGCTCCATTGCGGTGGCCACCGGCGGCGACGGCTCGACCGCCACCGGCGGTTTCTGGGCGGCGTTGAATATCGCCACGACGCAGCGCCTCCCGCTACTCTTTTATATCGAAGACAACGGCTACGGCATTTCCGTACCCACAACCGCCCAAACACCCGGCGGCGATATCACCGCGAACCTAGACAGCTTTACGGACCTGGCCCTGTTCCGAGCCGACGGCGAGCGGCCATGGCAAGCGCGCGAGGCCATCCACAGCGCGGTCCACCACGTCCGCTCCGGGGTCGGGCCTGCCTTGGTGCGCCTGCGCGTGCCGCGCTTATCGGGGCACTCCAGCCAGGACAATCAAGCCTACAAGAGCGCAACGGAGATCGCCGCAGAACACGCACGAGATCCCTTGCACGCCTTGCGGCAGTGGTTAGTGCCACAGGTCTTCACCCCGGCCGTGTGGGAAACACTCGAGCAGGAGGCGAACGGGCGCGTCGCAGCCGCGCTCGCGGCCGTCGAACAACGCCCCGCGCCGCGGGGCGAACACGTGACGCGCGCTGTGTTCACGCCCCTGGATGCCGAGGGCCAACCGCAACTGCAGCAACAGGGGGGGGTGCGTCCCGAGGGCGTCGTGCTCGCAGCTGGCACACCCGATGCACAGCCGACAGGCCCGCGCATCAACATGGTGGCTGCCATACGCCGCACCCTTGAGGTGGAATTGGCAAGCAATCCACGCGTACTGCTCTATGGCCAAGACGTCGGTGGCAAGGGCGGTGTCCATGGCGTCACGCAAGGTCTGCAGCAACGCTTCGGGGTCGATCGCGTCTTTGATACCAGCCTGAATGAGGATGGCATCATCGGCCGTGCCATAGGACTGGCGGCCGCGGGTCTGCTGCCCGTGCCGGAAATTCAGTTCCGCAAATATGCCGATTCGGCTACGGAACAGCTGCACGACATTGGCACGCTGCGTTGGCGCAGTGCCAATCGCTTCGCCACACCGATGGTGGTACGCATCCCCGGCGGTTATTTTAAATGCGGGGATCCCTGGCACAGCCAATGCAACGAAGCGGAGTTTGTGCACGCCATCGGCTGGCAAGTCGCCATGCCCTCGAATGCCGAGGATGCGGTGGGACTACTGCGCGCGGCCTTGCGTGCAAACGAGCCGACCATTTTTTTTGAGCACCGCGCCATGTTGGACGCTGCATGGGCGCGGCGCCCGTATCCGGGTGATGACTACGTCGTGCCCTTTGGGCAAGGCCGCATCCTGATCGCCGGCCAGGGCGCTACCGTGGTGACCTGGGGAGCCATGACCGAACGGTGTCAGGCGGCCATCGAAAGCGGTGGTTTTGATGCCGAACTGATTGACCTGCGCACCCTCGCGCCGTGGGACCGCGCCCTCGTCCTTGCCTCCGTCCGCAAAACCGGTCGCTGCCTCGTGGTGCATGAAGACAATCTGACCGCCGGTTTCGGCGCCGAGATTGTCGCGGTACTCGCGCGCGAAGCCTTCTATGCGCTGGATGCCCCGATCGAACGGCTGGCGATGCCCGACATCCCCAGCCCACACAGCCCCGTATTGCTGGAGGCGTGCTTACCCGACGTGCCAGCCATCGCGGCGGCCATCCGCCAGTTGCTGGAGGCCTGAAATGACCACGAGCACCGAAGTACGCGTACCCGACGACCTCGCGGAGGGCAGCCGCGCGCAGGTGCTGCGCTGGTTCAAAGCGGTCGGCGACACCGTGCAGATCCATGAACCGCTGCTCGAACTGGAGACCGACAAGGTCACCCTGGAAGTCGCCGCACCCTGCAGCGGGCTATTGGTGGAGATCACTGCAGGCCCGAATACACACTGCCCGGCTGGCGCCTTGCTCGGACGCGTGACGGCGGACACGGCAGCGTCGCTGACCGAATCCACATTGTCGGCCTCCACGAGTGCGCAGATCGCAACGGTCGTGGCATCGCCAGGGCCCAACCTGCTACTCAGCCCCGCGGTCCGTGGCCTGATTCAGGAACACGGGCTCGATCCCACAACGATCAAGGGCAGCGGCCGGGACGGTCGCCTCACTGCGGCCGATGTCAAAGCGCATCTGGCGACCGCAGCGCTATCACCCCCCGCGAGCGTAACGCCCGCAAAGAGCGCCACGCCACCCGCGCCACCCGCGCCACCCGCAACCACCGCGCCCAGTGTTGCCACCGGCTCCCAGTCCGTACCGCACAGTCCCATGCGCCGCCGGATCGCACAGCGGATGGTAGAGAGCCTCTTACACACCGCACCGCATGTCACCTCGGTATTCGAGGCCGACCTCGGCGCTGTATTAGCGCACCGCGCAGAGCACCGCGCGGCACTGGCCCGCCGTGGCGTGCAACTGACGCTGACCGCGTACTTTGCACGCGCCTGTGTGGCCGCGATACAGGCCGTGCCCGAAGCCAACGCACGCTGGCACGAAGACACGTTGGAACTGTACGATCATCTGGATCTGGGGATCGCCACCGCCCTCGATGACGGCGGCCTCGTTGTACCGGTACTGCGGCACGTGGAGCAGTACACGGTGGAAGCAATCGCCGAACAACTCACGGACCTTACGCGTCGGGCGCGGGCCGGTGCACTCACCCGCGCGGACGTCGCCGCCGGCACATTCACACTATCCAATTATGGGGTCAGTGGCAGCCTGCTCGCTGCGCCGGTGATCATCAATCAACCGCAAAGCGCCATACTCGGTATCGGCAAACTGGAAAAACGCGTGGTGGTACTCGAACACGACGGCGTGGATGTGATCGCCATTCGGCCGCGCTGCTACGTCTCGCTTACCATCGACCATCGCGTGATGGACGGCCTGCACGCCAACCGATTCCTCGCCCGCTTTGTCGAGGCCTTACAAAGCCCCTGAAGCCTGCCACCGGGCAGGCCGCAAGCCTAAGACGTCGCCTCTCCTCTCAACGCACCGCAGCGACGGCGTTGGCCTGCACAACCGTCAGCGTGGCCATATTCACAATCCGACGCACCGTCGTCGAGGGCGTCAGGATATGCGCCGGCCCATTACAGCCGAGCAGAATCGGGCCGATCGCGACCCCATTACCCGAGGCTGTCTTCAGCAGGTTATAGGCGATGTTCGCCGCATCGATATTCGGCATCACCAGTAGGTTCGCGCTGCCCGAGAGGGTCGAATCGGGCACCGTGGCGCGACGTATCGACTCATCCAGCGCACTGTCGCCGTGCATTTCTCCATCAATCTCCAGACTCGGATCGCGCGCCTGCACCAACGCCAGCACCGCGCGCATCTTCAGCGCAGAGGGCGCCGTGCTGCTGCCGAAATTCGAGTGGGACAGCAACGCGACCTTAGGCACAATGCCAAAGCGGCGGATCTCAGCGGCCGCCATGATCGTGATCTCAGCCAATTCTTCTGCCGTCGGGTCCAGGTTGACGTGCGTGTCTACCAAGAACAACTGCCGCCCCGGCAAAATCAACGCATTCATCGCCGCATACGCCTTACCGCCGGGCACCTTGCCCAATAACGCATCGATGTAACGCAAATGCCGACGCGTATGCGGCAACGTGCCACAAATCAGGCCATCCACTTCTTTTTTGCGCAACATCATGGCGGCGATCAACGTGCCACGCCGACGCATCTCGATCTTCGCATACTGCTGCGTGACGCCCTCGCGCTGCATGAGCCCAAAGTAGCTCTGCCAATAGTCGCGATAACGCGGGTCGTGATTGGTATCAACGATCTCCACACGTTCGAGCAAGCTTGCGGTCAGGCCCAATTTCTTGATGCGATCCTGAATGACTTCCGTGCGACCGACGAGCACCGGTCGGGCAATCTGCTCATCAACGAGAATCTGTGCGGCTTGCAACACACGTCGATCCTCGCCCTCAGCAAAGACGATTCGTTTGTGCGCCGACGGCAGACGGCGGGCAATCACGAACAGCGACTTCATCAGCGATTCGCTGTGATATACGAACTCCTGCAAGCGGTGTCGATAAGCCTCGAAGTCAGTAATCGGGTGTTTGGCAACGCCCGAGTCCATCGCCGCCTGCGCTACCGCCGGCGCGATCGTGGTCATCAATCGTGGGTCAAATGGCTTTGGAATCAGATAATCCCGCCCGAAGGCCGCAGCGGTAATGCCATAGGCACTCGCGACCACGTCACTTTGCTCGCGATAGGCCAATTCCGCGATGGCGTGCACGGCAGCCACTTCCATCTCGCGGGTAATGGTGCGCGCACCCACATCCAGCGCACCGCGGAAAATATAGGGAAAACACAGGACGTTATTCACCTGATTTGGATAATCACTGCGCCCGGTGGCGATGATCGCATCCGGGCGCGCGGCGATCACGGCTTCGGGCATGATTTCCGGGGTAGGATTGGCGAGCGCAAACACGAGTGGATTAGGAGCCATCTGCGCGAGCAATTCGGGTTGCAACACGCCACCCGCCGAAAGCCCCAAAAAAGCATCCGCCCCGACGATCACTTCGGCCAGCGTGCGAGCGTCGGTAACTTGCGCAAAGCCTGCTTTCTTCTCGTCCATCAGTGCCGTGCGACCGGCATAGACCACACCGGCCAAATCGGTCAGCCACACATTCTGGCGCGCGACGCCGATGTGCACGAGTAGCTCAACGCAGGCTAGCGCCGCCGCACCAGCGCCAGACACGACCAGTTTCATTGTATCGAGCGCTTTGCCGACCACCTTCGCGCCGTTTAGGAACGCCGCCCCGACAATGATCGCGGTGCCATGCTGATCGTCATGAAAGACCGGGATGTCGAGCCGCGCCCGCAGCTGCTGCTCAATGTAGAAGCACTCCGGCGCTTTGATGTCTTCGAGATTGATGCCACCAAAGGTCGGCGCCAACGACGCGATAATCTCTATCAACTTATCTGGATCCTGCTCATCGATCTCGAGGTCAAACGCGTCAATTCCCGCGAACTTTTTGAACAAGACCGCTTTGCCCTCCATCACTGGCTTGGCAGCCAGGGGCCCGATGTTGCCCAAGCCCAAGACGGCCGAGCCGTTGGTGACTACGCCGATCAAGTTGCCGCGCGCGGTATAGCGGTAGGCATTGGCGGGATCGCGGACGATCTCGTTCGACGCGGCCGCCACCCCCGGCGAATAAGCCAGCGACAAATCGTGCTGGTTCACCAGCGGTTTGGTCGCGGTGATTGCCAACTTCCCCGGTGTTGGGAACTCGTGATACGCGAGCGCCGCGCGCGCGTGCTCAGCCGTCGAACCGGCGTCCTTCTTTACATCTGACATCGCGCATCCATCATCCAAATTACTACAACGCTTAGGCGTTCACTGCGCCGGGCGACGGGCGTAGATACCGTAAGCGAGAATCACGAAGTAACACAGTGCTGGCAGCAGCAAGGCAAACGCCAGTCCGTGCGCATCGGCCAGTGCGCCAGTCGCCGGCGGGATCAACGCACCACCGACGATCGCCACACAGATGACGCCGGAGCCTTCGGCGGCGCGCACACCCAACCCTTCGGAGGCGAGCGAGAAAATGGTGGGGAACATGATCGAGTTCATCAGGCCCACAGACAGCAAAGCCCAGCCCGCGACTGCGCCCATGGTATTGGCCGAATAGGTAATCAGTACGATGGCGCCAGCGGCCACAACCGCCAGTACCCGGCCCGGCGATAGATAACGCAGCGCGACCGAACCGATGAAGCGACCGATAAGTGCGCCGCCCCAGTAAAAGGGGACGTGTTTGCCAGCTGCCTCGGCTGTCAAACCCAATACTTCGGACTGCATCAGATAGTTCACGATCAACGACCCAATCGCGACCTCGGCGCCAACGTACAAAAAGATGCAGAGGGCACCCATGCCGAACCGCGGTTGCTTGAGTAATTCAAAGGCTTTGAAGATGCTGCCGTTGTGCGTGTGTTGATCCTGGATGCGGTTACGGCGCAACCAGACCACCGCGGCCACCACCGTCAGCGCAATCGCCAGACCCACATAGGTCGTCACGACCGTATGCGTCTCCGCCATCCGATACGCCTTGAGCGCCCCACCGCTCAAGGTTTTCGGGTCCACCGTTGAGAGACTACCCAAGATCAGGATCGAGCCCACATACGGGAAGACCGTCGTACCGAGCGAATTAAAGGCCTGCGCAAACGTGAGCCGACTGTGGGCCGTGTGCGGGTTGCCGAGCAGACTGATCAGCGGGTTCGAGACCACTTGCACAATCGTGATGCCGGCGGCGAGCACGAAAACGCGGCCAAAAACACGGCGAAAGCGCCGGAGGCCGACGCGGGAATGAACAACAAACAACCAACCGTCATCGCCAACAATCCGATCGACGCGGTGCGCATATAGCCAAAGCGCCGCACGATGGCCGCAGCCGGCAGCGAGATGAGTAGGTAAGCGGCAAAGAAAGCCGACTGGACCAACATCGCCTGTGCGTAGGAGAGGGTGAAAAGATCCTTGAGCTTCGGAATAATGACGTCGTTGAGGCTGGTAATACCGCCAAAGACGAAGAACAGCACGATCACGAAGATCCGCAAATCCGGCGCGTCCACACCGTTCGCAGGCAAATTCTGGACGGTGTTCGGCGCGTCAGTCGACGGCTTGGAGGCAGTTAAGCTCATTCGGTCATTACTCCACAAAGCGTATACGGGCCCTCCCGCGTCGGGCGACTATGAACCAGTGGACGGGCCTGAGCAATGCACAGGTCCGCTGGACGATGCAGAACCGGCGCTCTGTTTAGGAAATCAGCGCCGCCGACCAGGCCACCAGCAGCAGCAATCCGGCCAACAATGCACACAGTCGCTGCAGCGCTGGACCTGCAATGGACGCACCCCGCAGTAGCCAGCCGGCGCTAACGCCCGCCAAAAAGCCGAGTGCATGCGCCGTCACATCGACATGTACATCGCCGGCACCGAGCAGCCCGAGTAAAGCGATGGCGCCACCGAAAGTAGCGGCTCGGGCCATCCACGGGGCCAATCGACCTCTGGCGGGCCAGCGGACCGGCGCCAGTAGACCCAGTGCGGCGAATACGGCCGTCGAGGCGCCAAGCGAACTCGTCCCCCCAGGTAGCCCGAACGCCTCCAGTAGGCCCGCACAACCCGCCGCGACCAGCGTCAGCAATAGCGCGACGCCCCATCCGTACACGCGTGCCGCAAGAGCTAAAAACAACGCGCCGAAGCCCAGATTGGCGAGCAAGTGCGCAAAGTCCGCGTGCAAGGTGAGCGCCGTGATGGGTCGCCACCACTGGCCGCTACGAAATGCCGGCCCCTCGAGCACACCGCGGTCCACCCAACTGAGTCCAAAGGCACTGCGGCTGGCCGCCACTGCGACCCCAAACTCACAGAGCACATACAAAAGCGGGGCTTTGATCGACCCAACCGCGAGCGGCCGCGGTAACGCCGGGGGTGGTGGTGGACGGTTTTCCAGCACATAGTCGCCAAGCGCCGCTTGCGCAGCATCGCGGTACTGCGGTTCGACCCACACCACGTGGCGCCCCGCCGGCTCGCTCAGCGTACGAGAAGGAATACCGAGCGCCAACAGGACCAGCGTCACCTCACCGGCCATCGGCCCAGTCGACACGGTGGCGACCGGCAACCACTCGGGGGCGGGTTCGATCTGCACGGGCGTCTACAGCAACGCCCCGAGGGGCTGATCACCCCGGAGTGGGCCCGACCAACCAGAATTTCAAGCCATCCAGGTCAACGACGCAGTTCAGCCAGCGCCCAACTCACAAACGCCCGGACCTCTGGACGGCCGCGATCCTCGGCCCTAAAGACGAGGTAATAGTTATCGCCCGATTCTACTTCCACGTCAGAAATGCGCTGCACGCGTCCCGGGCGCAAGCGCCGCTCGCACACAAAGGTCGGCACCAGCGCAACGCCCAGCCCGCGCTCGGCGGCCGCAATGGATGCCGGAAACGTATCGAACTGCAGGATCGAACCGGAGCGACGTGCCGGAATTCCACTCATCTTGAACCACTGGGTCCACAGATCCGAGCGATGCCGATAGACGATCCGACGCATCTGTTCAAACAGTTGGGGACCCAGTTCTTTGGCCACACTCGCCAGCGCGGCGGAGGTTGCAGCCACAAAGCGCGGGGTCAGCAATTTCATAGCGATCACATCCGACGGCGGCTCCGGCGCAATCACGATCGACACGTCCGCTTGCGGTGAGTGCAAACTCGGTCGCGCCATCGCGCTATTGATCTCGACGTCTATCTTGCGCTGCATGCCATAAAAACTTTCGATGTTCGGCAGCAGCAAATCGGTCGCGATGAACGGCGGCACCGCGATGCGCAGTAGCCGCCGGCGCGCGCGCTTGCCGGCCCGATCGAGGGCGGCATCCAGCGAAGCGAGCAAGGGATCGATCTCATCCAGCAACGCCCGCCCCGCATCGGTGAGTTCCACCGCACGCGTCTTGCGCACGAACACCGGCTGACCCAAGTGTTCCTCTAAATCACGGATTCGATGACTGATCGCCGAGGGCGTTAGGAACAGCACATCCGCAGCCGCCTTGAACGACAACTCACGGCCAGCGATCGAAAAGGCGCGCAGGGCATCCAGCAAGGCCTGCCTCGGTACGCGCAACGACGTGGCCATCTCAGGCCGCCGTCAGACGGTGCAATTCAGCCCATAGATGCGGCCGATAACTAGCATGCGTCCACAGCGCGTAACCGTCTGCAAGGCGCGCGACCCAACACGGGCAATCAAAGAGAACCACCGCAGCGCACCCGCGACCCTCGAGCACCGCGAGAATATCAATCGCCGCACAGAGCACCGCCGTCGCCCCCGGCCCGCACAAGTCCAGACGAGACCTCTTGCCCTCGACCTCGACCAGTGCGCCGTGCGCGACACACGCCAAGAGCAACGACCGTGTCGCCGCACTCGCCGCCGGCGCAAACCACCGCCCCGGGGCCACGTGCAGCACGGTGGGCGCTTCGCTCTCATACAGCACCGCACCGGGCGCCATCGGCAGCGCGGCGAACACGGCTGAGGGCGGATACGTGTAGGCGACGAACTCGACGTCGCGACCATCTGGACGGGCTTCGAGACGGCAAGATAGCGTCATGACTTCATCCGATCGGACTTCGGGTCGTAGTGCACCGGACTGACGACCTTCACGGTCGTGTCGCCGCCACGCAGCGGATCGCGCACATACAGCACACCGCCCTCGGCCACTTCCCGCGACACCAACGCCAGCCCAATCCACTCGCCGAGTGCTGGACTGTAGGCCGAAGACGTCACGTAGCCGGCCGGCACCGCCGTCACCGCATCCTCAGTCAGTTGCGCACCACCCAAGAAAGGACTGTGCCCATCCGTCGCTCGCAGACCGACCAGACGCGGCCGATGCGGCTCATGGAACGCAGGCCGATCCAACAGGTCGCGCCCTACGCACGGGTTCCCCAGCGCCACCATCCCGTCCATGCACAAGTCATAGGGGGTTGTTTGACCGTTCAACTCCGAGGACACGAGATAGCCCTTCTCCAACCGCAGAATATCGAGCGCCTCCAAACCATAAGGCGCAAGGCCCGCCCCTACCAGCGAAGCCCATAAGGCCATCGCAATCGCCGGACGACAGTGCAACTCAAACGCCAACTCGCCCGAGAAGCTCGCACGCAATACGGTCAGATCATGTTCCTCGTGCTGTCCAGTCGCAAAATCCATATGCCGCAAGCGCGCCAGGGTCTCAGCCCACGCATTGCCTAGCAACGACGCCAAGACCGCACGACACTCGGGTCCGGCGACCACGATCACGGCCCAGGCATCGGTCACATCGGTGAGTGTGAGCGCAGACGATGCCCACTCCGTCTCCCGGTAGTGTTCAAAGTGCGACACCATGTGTTCGGTGTGACCGGTGCTGACCGTGAGCAGAAAACGCTCCGCGCTCAAGCGCAAGACGATGCCATCGTCGAGCACCATGCCATCCTCACGCAGATTCACCATGTACTTGGAACGGCCCACCTTGATGGTGCTGGCTTTGGTCAAATACAGGTGATCGAGGAACGCCGCCGCATCGGGCCCCACCACTTCGATCTTGCCGAGTGTCGAGCCATCGACGATGCCACCCTTGGTGCGGACCCTACCTGCTTCGACAATGCCGGCATCGGTGGCGTTATTGCCGTTAGCGCGGTAGTAACGCGGTCGCATCCATAACCCCATCGCCTCCATCACCGCGCCCTGCGCCACATGCCACTCATGCAGGGGAGTTACCCGCGCGGGTCGCAAGCGCGCACCGCTACGATGCCCGATAATTGAGCGCACCGTGACGGGATGGAACGGCGGACGCAGTTTCGTCGTGCCCACTGCTGGCACCGGCTCGTTGCGCAACTGCGCCACAATGGCCGCGCCCAACTGCCCCCCAAACTTGGCCTGGTCAGTGCCAAAGCCGAGCGCCGTGTAGCGTTTAACATGTTCGATGTCGATAAAGCCTTCCGCCAAGGTCGTGCGCAGATCCGCGACCGACACGTCGTTCTGCGGATCTACGAACTGCCGTTTCTCCTCCGTCTCATCAGCCGGCGAACGCCAGAAGGGCTGCAACTGCGGTGCCGGATCGCCACTGGCCGCTGGGGTTGCGGCCATCGCGCCGCGATGGCCCGCATGGGCCGCTGCAGCCACGCCCGCCGCCACGCCGCTGTGCAACACGCCGGCTAATTCCATCGCCCCATCCGCACTGCCGGCCGTGGCGCGCCAGTCCGGCGCGTCGGTGGCGACGAAGGCGCCCAAGGCGTCCGCATACCGTTTGCTACCGCCCTCTTGCAAGGCGGCGTGGATCGCCGGACCCCAACCACCACTGACCAACAGCGCATCACAGGCGATGACGCGCCGAGCGCCGGGTGCACTGAGTGACGCCACGGTTGCGCCCGTCACCCGGACCCGACCCTGCGCGGCGAGGATGGCAGAGCCAGCCAGACACTCGGTACCCATCGCCATCAGTGCGGTGGCCACGCGCTGCGCTTCGGCGCTGAGCGCGCCGGAGGCGCGCGTATCCACGATCGCTGCAATGGTGATCCCTGCGGCCGCCAGTCGCCCGGCCGCCACATACACGCGATCGTGATTTGCAAACAGCACCGCGCGACGTGCCACCGCGACGCCGTAGCGCACCCAGTATCGCTCCGCGGCACCGAGCAAAAACACCCCCGGTCGATCGTTGTCGACAAAGGCAATCATCCGTTCTACCGCACCGGTAGCGACCACCAACGCCCGCGGTCGGAGTTTGATCACCCGGGCCGCGCCGGGCATGCCCGCCGGTTCGGTGTGCAACACCATCTCACCGGTACTGCCCGCAACCAGTGTCGTATCGGTTAGCACCCGCGCGCCGAGGCGCGCCAATTCCAGCAGCGCTGCCGCAGTCCATGCAGCGGACGTGCGCCCCTGAATTTGCGCCTGCTCAAATTCTAATTCGCCGCCGACGAGCGGTTCGCGCTCGGCGAGCACCACCCGCGCGCCATTGCGTGCCGCCGCCAGCGCCGCCGCCAGACCGGCAGGTCCTGCGCCCGCTACCAACACATCGCAATGCGAATGCTCCAAGGACGGGGCCGGCAAATCACAGCGTCCGGGCGCTTTGCCAAGCCCTGCAAGCCGTCGGATCATGCCTTCCCAAAAGTGCCACTTCGGCAACAAAAAGGTCTTGTAATAAAAGCCCGCCCCGAAGTACGCGCTGCCCAGTTGCAGCACCGAGGTCAGATCAAAGCGCAGCGTCGGCCAACGGTTCTGGGTCTCGAGCACCATCCCATCGGTCAGCTTGAGTTGTGTCGCCGGCACATTCGGCACCACGGCCGGTGCGGTACCGACCGTAAACAAGGCATTCGGCTCCTCGGGACCGGCCGTCATGACCCCGCGCAAGCGTCGGCACTTTACACTACGGCCCATGGCCCGCACGCCGGCGGCCAACAAGGCCGAAGCGGCCGTGTCACCGACCTGACCGGTATACACGCGGCCATCGAAGCGAAAGCGCAACGGCGTCGCCGACAAGCGTGCGCCTTGACGGGGCGCGTTCATGCCACACCCGGCGCGGTGGCCAAGCGCATCACGAGAACGGCGCCCGTGGAGGGGTTGCGCTCAACATGCAACCACGCGCGACAGCCCTGAATGTGCTGCCAGTGTTCGACACTGTGCGTCAGACTATCCACGCGCAGGTACACCCGTTCAAAAGGCGTGTCGCCGGCATTCGGCAAGGTCTTGTGAAACTCGAACTCACGCAGTTCACGCGGCCCACAGAAGGGGCAGATCAAACGACTCATAGACGCACCGGGAAGGGACCACCGCCACGCTCATCAAGCAGGTGGCCAGTCGCAAAACGAGACAGACGAAAGCCCCGCGCGATATCCGGTGCAAGGCCCGTAGCCACCAGCGTTGCACACGCAGCACCAGACGCCGGAATCGTCTTGAAGCCACCGTAACACCAGCCGGCGTTGAGGAAGACATTGTCATACTTGACCCGATCCATGATCGGGCTGCCATCCATGGTCATGTCGTTGGTACCAGCCCACTGGCGCAGAATGCGCAAGCCGCCGATCTCCGGCAACAGATCCGCCGCACCTTGCACCACCTCTTCAAGCCGGTGCCACTGCCCCTCGCGCGTGTAGGAAGGGAAACCATCCAGATAGCCACCCATGACGACACCGCCACGATCGGACTGCAGCACATAGGTCTCCCCGTGACCGGGGTGCACGTAGATCAGCACGGAGTTAATGAGTGGCTTGATCGGCTCCGTCACCATCGCCTGCAGCAGGTGCGTCTCGATTGGCAGCGGTACGCCGAGCATGGCGCCCACCATGCCGGTGTGCCCCGCGGTCGCAAACACCACTCGGTTGGCCCGCACCAAGCCCTTGCTGGTCTCCACCCCGGTGGCAACGCCCGCCTCGGTGCACAGGCCTTGGACCTCACAGTCCTCGATGATATCAACCCCAAGCGCGGTCGCGCCCCGCGCATAGCCCCACGCCACCGCGTCATGGCGGGCGGTACCGCCACGCCGCTGCACCAAGGCGCCGACGATGGGGAAGCGTCGACTGCGTCGCGGCGCGAGTTCCGGCGCAAAGCGCTCCAGCGCATCCAGTTCCATCAGCTCGGAGTCGATCCCGGCCAAGCGCATCGCATTACCGCGACGCGACGCGGTGATCATGTCGCCATCAGACAGACACAGGTCCACCACGCCGCGCGGGCTGTACATGACGTTGTAATTGAGATCGCGCGACAAGGTCTCCCAGCGACGCAGCGAGTCTTCGTAGAAATAATGGTTTTCCGGCAATAGATAGTTGGAGCGCAGGATCGTCGTATTGCGACCGACGTTGCCGTAGCCGACCAGGCGACGCTCCAGCACCGCCACTTTGAGGCCGTGGTCCCGGGCCAGATGGAACGCGGTCGCCAGACCATGACCGCCGGCGCCCACGACGACCACGTCATAGGCGGCCTTGAGGGTGCGACCGGTCCACAGGGGCTTCCAGTAGCGTGCGCCTTGAAAGCGCGCGCGCAGCAGCGCCAAGGCCGAATAGCGGGGCATGGGACCCTTCATACAGTACGTAGTCCTTCGGGTCGGAGACGAATCAGTCGGTCACGGACCCGACGGGTGGCGAGGATACACTGCGCGCCGCGTGCACGGAATTGCCAAACAGTCCTTTTGGGCATCAAGACGATCGCGTCACGGCATCGATCAGTGCCGTTACCAGGCGCTGGCGCCGCACCGGCGTATAACGGGGCGCCTCCAACACCACGCCGAGCCAAAGGCCATCGATACCCATGACCAGCAGATCGACCAGATC
>Ga0194035_1000798_pt1 | contig 17433 bp, 18 predicted proteins | sample JunL2320m_MetaG_FD_148680 | JGI IMG/M metagenome (GOLD analysis project Ga0194035, IMG submission 148680) | Anoxic zone freshwater microbial communities from boreal shield lake in IISD Experimental Lakes Area, Ontario, Canada - Jun2016-L239-20m | ecosystem: Environmental > Aquatic > Freshwater >...
GCCAGTGCCCCACACCTCTGAAGAGGGTTGCAAGATTGCGATCTATCCGCCCGAGTCGCAGCAGGTGGCATTGCAAGAGGTGCACGCCGTTGTGCTGCTCGACCCCGACACCGAGTTCTCGCTCGCGTCGGTCAGTCAGGCCGAAGCGACCGAGCGGTTCTGGGCGGCGTCGCTGCCCACCGAGCGCGAGCACATCTCGGCGCAATGGGCCGACGGATTGTTAGACCGACCCACTTATGTGTTGCGGCGGGGGCTCTCGCCACTGGCCGCGGCCGAAGCTCTCGACGATCTTGCCGCAAGTTTGCGGTAGAGCGTCTCGAAGGCTGCAGCAGTTGCGTCGGCGTCGTGCAGCGACGCCCACTCGCGCGCTCGATGGGCGATTGCGGCGCGTTCGGTGGGGTCGTTCAACAGCCGCAACACGCCTGTAGCAACCGCTTCGGCATCGTGTGCTACTGCAACTGCTGCGGGCTCCGGCAACGACGCGAAATCTGACACGTGTCCCACCCGGGTGCCCACTGTGCACACCCCGCACAACGCAGCTTCGACAACTGCAAGTGGACCGGCATCGTGCCATGACGTGTTGAGGTGAAGTGCGGCTGATTGGTACAACTCGCATAGGTCGTCGGGCTGCACGAAACCAGCGAACCTCACTGCATGCGCAATGTTCAACGACTGGGCGAGCATCAAGTGTTTGCCATGCATCGTGTCCACTCCGGCCAGCGTCAGCGTGGCATCGGGTCGGGCTGCGAGCACGAGCGCGAAGGCGTGCAACGCGAGGTATTGATCTTTCACCGAGTTGAGGCTGGCGACCTGAACAATGTGGGCGCCTGCGACGGGCGCGTCGGCCGGGCGAAACCGCGCTCGATCTGCGCCGAGCGGAATGAGTTCGTCGATGCGTGCGCCTGCTGCAGCGGCGTGCGCTTGCATCCATTCGGTGGCTGCCGTCGTGGCGGTGGGTAGGCGCAACGCTGCGCGAGCCAACAACTTGCCGCCGCGCGTGAGGCCACCGCCGTAGCCAATGCTTGGGATCGTGGCGAGTTCGCCGCCGCACAACGTGACCACCGACGGCACCCGAAAACGACGACCGATCGCAGCGGCAGCGAGGCCAGTAACACCGGCCCACAATCCGTGCACAACGTCGGGCCGGTTTGCTCGACCACCGCGGCCCGCAATGCGAACTGCCGAGCGCAGGGCACGCAACACATCGCTACGGCTGTGATTGCCGATGGGAACGTTGATGACGTCGCAGCCGTACAACGTCCATTCGCCCGGCTCAGGATTGTGGCCAATCGCGATGATGGTGACTGTGTTCCCCACAGCGAGTCGCTGAATGAGATCGTGGATGAAGGGAATCACCCGATCAGATCCGGGTTGATCCACGCCTCCCGGCACCACCAGCACTACGCGCACGACACAGTCTGGCAGAGCGGAGACTCTCGCCCCGTGAGGTGACTAGTGTTCGCCCATCACTCGTGACCTTCGCCGCCGCCAACTTGAGTTACTGCAGGCTGTTCTCGCTCGTCTCGAGGGCGAACCGGCGCGCCTCGAGCCATGGTCGCTCGAGCAGGTGCAACTCACGGGACTCGCCACTGGACTGACAGCACTGGCAGGCTCGCTCGACTTGTTCGCCGAAGCCTCGCCCGATGTCGTGGCATTCGTCGCCGAGCAACGTGAGCAAGTGACTGAGCGTGTGCGCCGGTTCAGCGAGTTGCTGCCCACGGTGATGGCTGTGCTGAAGCAACACGCAGTGCCGGCAGTTGCTGTGAAGGGCGCAGCGCTGCTGCAGGGCGTGTGGGGCATTGAGGGCACGAGGCCCATGGCCGACATCGATCTCATCGTGCCCGCGGCACAGCGATCGCAGGCCGCCGCTGCGCTGATCGCAGGGGGGCTTCGGGCAATCGATTCAACCGACTATGAAGACACGTTTCTTTCGTGGGGCAACGGCGACGTTGGCCGCACCGACGGCGAGTCGGCCGATCACAACGGTCGCGTCGAAGTGCACCCTGGGTGGATCGAATTTCTGCATGGCTACACAGTGCGCGGGTTCGCTGTTGAGTCGATGCCGTTCGACCATGAGGCGCTCACGGTTCACGTGTTGGGTCACCTCGCCTCAACTGTGGTGCGCGCCGAGGTTCGATCCGTGAACGTGGTCGATGTGTGGTGGTGCGCACGACGTCCCATCGATTGGCAGCGCGCTAGCCAGCTCATGGCGCTCACCGATCCGCGCCTCACCGCACCCGGACTGTGGATGGTGCAGCAATTGATGCCAGGGCTGTTGCCCGACGCAGTGGTGTCACGCGAGATCGCTCGGCTGCCCCGAGCGGCGCGTCATCTACTCGGCACCGCATCGCCAGCAGATGTACTGCGCGACCCCAACACGCGCACGTCGTTCCGCTGGCGGCAGGCCTTTACGCAGTCGATCCGCGAGCGCATCGCGGTTGTCGACCAGATGGTGTGGCCCGATGGCGCGCGCAGCGTTGCAGCGGCGGCCCGTCGCCTCGGCGGACGACGGTGACGATGCGCGTTGCCATCGTGATGCCCCCAGCAACCAGCGTCGACCCGGAGCAAACGCTCGATGGCTGGCCGTCGGTGGTGCACCAAGCGAAAGCGCTGCGCGAGCACGCCGGCCTCGACGTGATGGTGGCGTGTCGCACCACGCTGGCCCCGGCGGTTGTTCAGCGCGATGGTGTCACGTACATGTTCATGAACACCGACGCCGCCCTTGTTCGTGAGGTTGCGCAGTGGGGCCCCGATGTCGTTCACGCGCATGGGTTCGGATTCACGCGGCTCAACCTTCGACTAGCCAGGGCGCTTTATCGCAAGGCCGCGATTGTGCTGCAACATCACGGCGAGACGCCCGGCCGTCGGCGCACGGTGTTGGCCCATCGCCTAGTGCGTCGCTCTGTGGACGGCTACCTCTTCACCGGCGCAATGTTCGGGCAGGCGCAGTCGTTCATTGATCGCGGCATGATTCGCGAAACCGCTGCGTGCTACGAGGTGCTTGAGGCGGCCAGCACGTTGCCCGGCAACCCCACAGGTTCCTCGGCGGCCGTCCAACTAACGGGCAGCCCCGTTGTGCTGTGGGTCGGCCGACTGATCGAATCGAAGGACCCGCTCACCGCCATCGCTGCGTTTACACATGCGGCTACGAGCGATCTGGGCGATGCGCATCTGCATCTGCTCGCCACGGATCGATCACTCGAACCACAGGTGCGTGCCGCCATTGCTGCGCTTGGAGATCTCAGCGCGCAGGTGCACATTCATGATCCGGTCAGCGCCAGCGAGATGCAGAGTTGGTACCAGGCCGCCGACATCGTGCTGTCTACAAGCTGGCGCGAAGGATCCGGCTACGCGCTGATCGAGGCGATCACCGAAGGGTGCGTACCCGTGGTTACGAGCATCCCTTCGCATCGCGCAATCGTGGGTGAATTGATCGGCACGTTCGCCCCGGGTGATGCGCCTGCGGCAGCACGACTCATCGGTTTCGCCTCACGAACGAGCCGCGAGCTCGTCGCCAAGCACGCCAACCAAACGCTCACGTGGCAGGCGGTCGCTCGCCAGCTTGAGCAGGCCTATAAATCGGCGCTCTACTCACACGGCTAGAGCCGTAGGCGGCTAGTCTCGGCGGCTATGCGTGATGTGTTGCTGGCCCATTCTTACTACCTCAACCTCGACGCGAAGCAGAAGGCAAAGATGCGGCCGTACCCGCCGCTGGCCACGCTGTATGCCGCATCGGTGCTGCGCGACCGGGGCTACGACGTGGCTGTGTTCGACGCCATGCTCGCCGCCGACGAAGCCGATTTTGAGGCTGCACTTGAGCACCATCAGCCTCGCGTGGTTGTGCTGTTCGAAGACAACTTCAACTTCTTGTCGAAGATGTGTTTGGCCCGCATGCGCGAGGCCGCAATCACCATGTTGGGCATGGCGCTGGCGCGGGGCTGCAAGGTAGCGATGTCGGGCGCCGATGTCACCGACCATCCCGAGGTATACCTCGAGGCCGGCGCCGAAGTGTGTCTGCTGGGCGAGGGCGAACACGCCGTGGCCGAGATTGTCGATCGTTGGCTCGGTCGATCAATGGCCGTAGAACAGGTGGCCGGTTCGGCGGTATTGGTTGATGGCGAAATCGCTAGCACTGGCCACCGCTCTATCGAGCGCCACCCCGATGTGTTCGGCTTGCCAGCGCGAGACCTCATCGACATCGGTGCCTACCGCGACGCATGGCTTTCGCATCATGGCGAGTTCTCACTCAACATGGTGTCGACGCGTGGTTGCCCGTATTCGTGTAACTGGTGCGCCAAGCCCATCTGGGGTCAGCGCTACTCGATGCGCAGTCCCGTGGCGGTTGCCGACGAGATGACGCAACTCAAGTTTCAGCATGCGCCCGATCACGTGTGGTTTGCCGACGACATCTTTGGTCTGCGCAGCGATTGGCTCGCCGAGTTCGCCGATCACATCGAATCCACGGGTGGGGCAGTGCCGTTCACCATTCAGTCGCGATGCGACTTGATGAACGACGTTGCCGTCGATGCGTTGGCTCGCTCGAAGTGCAAAGAGGTGTGGCTCGGCGCCGAGAGCGGCAGCCAGCGCGTGCTCGATGCGATGGACAAAGAAATCACTGTCGATGAGATTCGCGGCGCCCGCCGCCGTCTTGGCGAACACGGCGTTCGTGCGTGTTTCTTCATTCAGTTCGGCTACCCGGGCGAGACATGGGAAGACATCTGCACCACCATCGATCTCGTTGCCGAACTCTTGCCCGATGACATCGGCGTCAGCGTGAGCTACCCGTTGCCCGGCACAAAGTTTTACGAGATGGTCAAGTCTGATCTCACCGATCACGCCAACTGGCAAGACTCCGGCGACCTCGCAATGATCTTCGCGGGCACGTACTCCACCGGCTTTTATCGCGCCCTGCATCACTGCCTGCACGACGACCTCGACCTTCGCCGTCGCGAGGCTGGGCTCAGTCGAGCGCCGCACCCACAGCTCAGCGAACTTGGGTTGGAAGAACACCGCGAGCGGGTCGCTACTGCGTGGGCTGCGCTGCGCGAGCGTGAGCCCAGCGAACGCAATCCGAACCCAACTCGCTTGCGTATTCCAGTGGTTGCCGAGGCGGCCTCAATCACCGCAGCGCCCGTCGAAGTCACGCTGAACGGCAACCACGCATGACTCCTCCGATCTCCGATCAGTTGGCCGAAACGGCTGCCGCTTTCGACAGCGTGGCGCCAACCTACGACGGCCCGCAAGGCAATAACCCGCTCATCCAACGCATGCGCGACATCGTGTGGCAGCGGATCGAAGGTTTCCTGAAGGGCCCTTCAACGCTCATCGATATTGGTTGTGGCACCGGCATCGACGCGCAACATTTCGCGCAGCTCGGCCACCATGTGTTCGCTACCGATTGGTCACCCGAGATGGTCGAGCGCGCAGGCGCTCGCGCCAACTGCGAGCCAGGCCAGATCACGGCGCTACGTGTTGGCGCTCAAGAGTTCGATCGGCTTGCGTCTGAGTTCAAGCTCGGCCCTGACACGATCGATATCTCGTACTCAAACTTTGGCCCGCTCAACTGTGTGCCCGACCTCGGGCACACTGCGGCATCGCTTGCTGCTATCACCCGTCCGGGTGGCTACGCAGTGTTCACCGTGATTGGTCGATACTGCCCGTGGGAAGTGGCCCACTACGTTCGCAAGCGCCGGTTCACCCGAGCCAAGGTGCGTTTCGAGCGTGAGTCCACGCCCGTCGGCATGAATGGCCACACCATCTGGACTCGCTACTTCACGCCTCGTGAGTTCGCTCGTGAGTGGATCGGCGACGCCGATCAGTGGCAGGTCGAGTACTACGAATCGCTATCACTGTTTGTGCCGCCGCCGTATCTCGACAAGGTGGGCGAGAAGTTTCCCAAAGTGTTCGAGCGATTGGTGTCGCTCGATGCTGCCACCGCGAGGTGGCCGCTCTTTCGCGACATGGGCGATCACTTCATGCTCGTGATGCGTCGCCGCTGAGTTTGCAGCGGGATGCCGTATCCGCGTTGGCCTTACGCCCCGAAGCGGAGGTCGAGCTTGTTGCCAGCGGCTGCGAGCGATTCGGCGGTGACCACAAATGGGTCACGAGAGCCAATGACAACCTGGTATTCGCCGAGCACTGGTGGGTCGCTGATCTCGAGCGAATGAACGCACGAAGTGCCCTCGGCGCGGCCGGTGCCAAGGCGCCCAGAGGCCACTTTGCTGCCGCCCTTATCGAGCACGGTGATGGCCCCGCCGTCGCGGAACTCGGGGAAGTTCTCGGCCGTTGCACACGGATCGCCAGCGGCAGACGCCACGGTGATGGTGAGCGTTCCCTGGAGATGGCGCCGAGCGGTGCCCGAAGTTGAAACGTAGAAGATCACGCCGCCAGCCACCAGCACGGCGAGAGCGACGCCAATCGCCGCCCTCGCCTTCGTGCTCTGTGTGCTGAACTTGCCCGAAGGGGCCGCCGAATCGACGGGGCTCGGTGTCTGCGTTGCTGCGTCCGGCATGGCGGCTCAGTTCCTGACTACGACGGTGGCTGTAGCGCTGCCGCCACGGGAAGCCACCACGTTAATCGCAGTGTTCACCGGGATCGATGGATTGATGACCTGCAAGATCCACGCACCAGTTGCATCGACTGCCACCGTGCCAACCAAGGTTCCCGAGCCGACCACGTTGCCGGTGCGAATGGTGACGATGTTGGCACCGGGGAAGCTTGCCGTGCCGGCGGCACGCCATTCGGCTTTGCTGATGCGGTACTGAGGCGTCGCAGCGGTGATCGTGACGGAGCCTGGTAGAGCAGTGACTGTGACCGTGGCCGTGGACGTGAGCGCCTGATTGGTGACCGTAACTCTGAAGGTAAGCGTCTGGAACAGTGCTGGCATGGTGAACGATGGGCGAGCCGTCGTTGCGCCGGTGAGTACAACCGTTGGGCCGGTGAGCTGCGTCCAAGCGAAGCTCGCAGCGTTGGTTGAGGCCGAAGCGTTCAGGGTGACCAAGCTCGATTGAGCGGCGCTCACTGGCGTGGTGACCACGGCGGTTGGGGTCGCTGCTGCTGCCACCGTAAAGGCCTTGCCAGCTCCGGTGCCGTTTGGCGAGATGATGGTCACGGTGCCGGTCGTTGCGCCAACGGGCACGGTTGCCGTGATCGTGGTGCTGTTCACCACCGTGGCCGGTGTCGTTGTTCCATTGAAGCTCACCTGGGTGGCGCCCAGGAATCCGGTGCCGGTGATGGTGACCACGGTGCCGACCGACGAACTCGTTGGGTTGATCGACGTGATTGCCGCAGGGGCCGGAGGTGGCGGAGGTGGCACGGTAACGGTGAGTTGCGTTGCGGCAACAACAGTTCCATTTGGCGTGATCACGCTGACGTTGACCGGTCCGGCGGTGGCCGCAAGCGGAATGTTGGTGGTGATCTGTGTGCCGGCTGGGTTGACGCTGGCGGCTGCTGAAATTCCGCCGAACGAGACCGCTGTTGCACCGGCGAAGTTGGTGCCGTTGATCGTGACAACGCTGCCGGTATCCCCGGTGGCTGGAGTGAAGCCGGTGATGGTCGGGGCCAACGGGTTGGTGATAACCGTGAACTGCGCAACCGACGTGAGGTTGCCGCTGGGCAAGGTGACAACGATTGAGCCTGCGCCAACGGTTGCGCCAATTGGCACCAACACGTCGAGGCGGGTGGCGCTAATCACACTGAACATCGCTGCTGTGCCGTTGACCGTTACTGCAGTAGCGGTGTCGAGGCCGAGGCCGCCGACATGCACCATCGTGCCGACCTGACCCGATGACGGATCAAATCCCAGCAACGTCGGGCTTGGCTCGGTAAGTGATGGCGTGGGGGTGATGCCTTGCGATACCGCTGCTGCGGTTGGCAAGGCGAGCACTGATGCGTCGCCAGCGAACGCCGTGGCGGTGTCGTTGGGGATGTAACTCAGGATGCGGTCTTGGGCGTTCGAGAGCTGAGCGCTGGTGAACATTGGGTCGTTGTAGCGGTTGCTTGGCACGGCGCCACCGGGGGCGATTGCGCCAGCAGCCTGGGTGCGAGGATCGAGCTCGGAGTATGGGAACGGGATGAGTGGCTGAGGTGTTGATTCGCAGACTCCGCCCGTTGCCTGGCAGCCGCCGGGGCTAAGGCGACGGTCGAGGTTCCACGGGATTCCTTCGAACGAGAAGGGGGCGTTGGCCGCGTCGAGATTGAACTCAAGGCCTTCGGGGAACGAGATCCCGCCAAGGTTTGCGCCGAATGGAAACAGGTACTGGCCGTTGGTGGACTCGGTGCCCTTGATGTCGATCGACTTCAACGAGTTGGTGGTGTCGTTCACCTTCTTGCGGGTGCGGAAGTGGATCTCGTGGGGGATCGGGCTCAAGATGGCGAACTCTTGGGCGGCCATGTTGGCTGGGTCTGGACAGGCGTTTGCAAAGAGTGGGTCGGCCCTGAGCTGAAGGCATGGCGAGAGCTTGGCCGCAGTTGGCTGCTTGATGAAGTCAGAGTCGTAGCGAATCTTGAACAAGCCGATCCCGAAGCCGGTACATGTGCCGATGCCGCCGGCCGTGTTGCAGCCTTGGGTCGAAGCCAGCGGCATTTCGTGGGCCTTGTTTTGCACTGGGTCGTAGTGCACACTCCAGCCGAGCACGTCGGGTGTGGGCAGCGTGGCGAAGCCGATAAACAAGCCGCGAACTCGCTGATTCTGGAAGCCCGCAACGTCGATGCCTGCTTCGTTGATGAACATGTAGTCGGGCTGGCCGGCGCCGGCAGAAGTCTGCAGACCATACGAGATGCTCGAACGGAATGCTGAGAGGAAGTGGACGCCGCCGATGGTCTCGTAGTTTCCGCCGACAGTGATTGAGTCGCCCAGCATGATGGGCGCCATACGACGTGAGTCGGCAGCAATGCGCAATGGGAGTCCCGATGGGCTCACCCGGTTGGTGGTTGGGCAGAACTGGTCGCCTGCGCCGGTTGTTGCGTTGGCACCAGCGTTGGTGAGCAGACCGGTGATGACCGATGTGGTCGCGCGGCCCGTGGTCACGGTGCTGGGGATGCACAACGGGTAACCAGAGGTGAAGGCGTTGGTGTAGTTGTCGGTGTCGAGGCCGAAGCGAGGGTCGGCGCTGCAGTTGGACGATCCTGCGGCGCAGCCGGGACCGCTCTGCAGGGTGTGTCGCGAGGTTGGGTCGTTGAGACGAACCATGGTGCCGGTCGTTGGGTCGCCTTGGCGGCCGTTGACGATGAACCAGCCGCCGTTGAAGTCGATGTAGGTGACGTTGCCTTGGACCAGTTCGGCACCCTTTTCGATCAAGGCATCGCCCACGATGAGGTCGCCAGTGGCGACTCGGTTGGCCGAAAGTGATGCGGTGCCACCGACTCCGGTGTGGTTGCAACGATCGGTCTTGGCGAGACCCGTTTCGTGATTGGTGATGCACTCGGCTGGGGCCTGTGCGAACAGCTGCTGCAATGTGAGGCGGTTCGCTGGAAGATCCAAGAGCAGGTTTCGAGGAATGATCACGTTCTGACCACCGACCACCATTTGGCCGCCGGCGTATACGTCGCCTGGAGCGTTGAGGGTGATGCGTTCGATCTCGCCGCTGATACTCCCTGCGAGAGCGACGGCGTGAGCCGGGGTGGCCGCAAGCGGTAATCCGGTTGCAAGGACTGCGACAGTCACGATGGCTTTGCGTAACGAGACGCGGGTCTTCAGAGTATTCATTGGTGTGCTCATTTCGATTTGCGTTGCCTGGTAGCAATCGGCGAGCGAAGTCCGGGGGGATCTGGTCGGGACTTCGCGTGCCGTGGCCATTAAGCGTTGGCGCCGGGGGTACAGGCAAGAGAGCCAATCGTCGTAGGACTTTTTGATCCCGCAGGCGTGGGGCATGTACCCCTGAGCAGCACCTTGGTGCCGGCCATTCCGCGCAAGCCCTTGCTGGGCAGGGGCTTGCGGATTCCGCGCACTGAGATGAGGTCGTACGACCGATGATCAATTGGTCGATGTTTGGACGATTTGTGCTACGACCGTGCTAGCACCTACCCAAAATGGTGTACGGCATATTGCCGATGGGGGATTGGCGCACTGAGCAGGTATCTTTGCAACGACCCGATCTGAAGGATTAGTGCTATGGCTATCGCCCCGAAGCTCACACCGCTGCAGGAAATGGAAGCTCGTCGCAACGCAACCGCTGGCGACAAGCCAAAGCGTGCGATCTCCGAAGAGGAGAAAGCCACACGCAAAGACCGCGTGGTCAAGGCCAAAGATGCGCTTGCGCGCTCGGTCGGCACCAAGGGTGACCAGGTTGCCCCAGCCCGTGCCGCTCTTAAGGTCTACTTGCAGAAGCTCAACGAGCCAAAGCAGCCCGACGATGCCGCGTTCGAAGCGCTCATTGAGGCCCCGTTCAAGGCTCCACCAAAGAAGAAGACCAACGACCGTCGTTTCTAGACGGGGTTCCGATGGTTCGGCCGTTCCACGAACTCTCGGCGCAATCTCAGGTCCGACGGCTTCGCGCCGTTGCTCTTCACGCACTTCATAGCTACCCCATTGATGTCGCGCGCCTTCGCCTGATCTATCACGGCTACAACACAACGTTTCGAGTCGATACCGCCGACGGTCGCCGCTATGCGCTTCGGCTCAATGTCAGCGGTAACCGTTCGTTTGCCAATGTGGCTGGTGAGATTTCGTGGCTCACTGCGTTGGCGCGTGACACCGACCTGATGCTGCCAGTTCCGCAAGCCACCGTGAATGGTGAGCTCTCGACACGTGAGTTTGCAGCCGACCTTGGCCGCGAGTTGCCAGCGGTGTTGTTCAGTTGGCTGCCGGGTCCCGATCTCGAGGACTCCACCACGGTGCCGCGGATGATTGCGGTTGGCCGTGCTGCCGCCGCGTTGCACGCCCACGGCGAGCAGTGGGTGTTGCCCAGTTACGCAGAGTTACCTGATGTCGATTCGGTGCTGATGGGCACGGCGAACAATCTCAGTAGCGAGCATCCGCTGATTGGCGCTGATGAGCGCGGCGTCATCGATGCAGCGCTCGCTCATACGCAGTCGCAATTCGAGTCACTCGTGCATAATGCGCGGCGTCATGTTCTTCACGCCGATCTGCATTCGGCCAACCTCAAATGGAACCGGGGTCGCCTCGCAGTGTTCGACTTCGACGACTGCGGGTTTGGTGTGCCGGCCCTAGACCTGGCGATTGCGGCGTATTACCTGCGCGACGAAGACGAACTCGAGTCGGCGTTCCTCGAGGGCTATCAGCAGGTTCGTGAGTTGCCGCCGTTCACCGCCGATCAATACGAAGCGATGCTGGCAGCGCGCAACTTGGTGCTCCTCAACGATGTGATTGCTAGTAGCAACGCCGAGTTTCGCGATCTGCTACCGCGGTACCTCGCGAACACGGTGACCAAGCTGCGTCGCTATCTCGATGTTGGCGTGTATCGCCATGAGGTGCCCGGGCTGATTGCGGCCGACTAGATGTACTCACCCGAGATCAGTGCGTGTCGGTGATCTCGATCGCGTGAATCGCGATCTGGGTGGTGTTCGATGGGCTGATGCCCTGAGGCAGCTCGCTTGGATTCAGGCGTAACTGGTTGGCCGTGGTGCACAGCGCGTCGTAGGCATCGTGGTCGGCTTGCGTAGCGAAACTGAAGCGCCAACGTCGTGCTTGCTGTGCAATCAGAATCTTTTCATCGTCGTCGGGCTCAAGGCCGGTGGCGGTAAACACGCGGCAGTCGTAGGTGCGGCAGGTGCGCGGGCGGTGCTCGTAGATCGAGCAGCGATTGTCGATGAGCATCGGGCATTGACCGCGTTCGTTGTAACCCATGAGCACGTGTCCGCGTGGCAGGCGCGGAGCGGGAAACAGCAGCGCCGAGGGGATGTGCGCCAACGGTTCGGTTTCATCGGGCGCAATGTGGATGAACTGCGATGCGGCGCAACACGCTGTGCACGAGCCGCACGGAACATCTGAGGGGTTATCACCGCGAATAGCGCCGCGAATTTCGACGAGCCATGACGCGAAATCGCCCGCATCTAACTGAGTGTCGGGCGTGGGGTCTCGGTCAGTCATCGCTCGATCAGATTACGCTGCGGGCATGCAGGACGGCTCGAATGAACGAGTATTTCGGGTCACGGTGAGGGGTCGGTTTCTCGACCTCACCGAAAAGGCGCGCAGCTATCTCGTGGGCAGTGTCGACGAGCACGACATCATGAAGTCGGGCTACACCGCCGAAGGCACGTTTACCTATGACAAGCGCATCGACTTCTTTAACTTTCGTTATGAGGTTCGCGTTGGAGGCGACGATCCTGAGACAGCGGCCCATGTGCACGGTCTCGCTGAGACCGAGGGTTTTATGAACACGATGGGATTCGGCTTTCGTGATCTCAAAGTGACCCTGGTCGATATGTCGGCGATGTGGGCTGATCCGCGTCTTGGTGGCGGCAGCTCAACACCGTCGAGCAATTCGCTCCTTTAGTTACTCGTTGACTATTGTCGCCGCATGCGAACCAAACGACTCCTCCTCGTGTCACTGGTATCGATTTTTGGACCGCTTGTTGCTTCGTGCGGCGGCGCGTCAGATGGTGGAGCCAAGGGCTCGGGTGGCATCGTGGTGTTCGCGGCGTCGTCGCTGACCGAAGCGTTCACCGAAGTCGCTACCGCATTCAATGTGGTCAACGCAGATGTGAAGGTCACGTTCAACTTTGCCGGTTCAGGCGATTTGGTGACCCAGATCAGTCAGGGGGCACCCGCTGATGTGTTTGTGTCGGCCGATGATTCGAATATGAAGAATCTCGCCGATGCGGGCGAAGTTGCCGGCGATCCAGTGGCGATTGCGAAGAACACATTTGAGATCATCGTCGAGAAAGGCAATCCGAAGGGCATTGCTGGCGTGGCCGATCTGGCCAAGCCCGAACTCGTGGTCGTGTTGTGTGCAGAGACCGTGCCGTGCGGCAAAGGTGCAGCCAAGATCCTAAAAAGCACGAACGTAACCGTGACGCCGAAGAGCCTTGAGGACAAGGTCAAGGGCGTGGTCGCCAAGGTGACCACCGGTGAAGCCGATGCAGGCATCGTGTTCGTCACCGACGTGAAGACTGCGGGCGACAAGGCTGCGGGCGTAGAGATTCCGACCGTTGTCAATGTGGTCACGAACTATTCCATGGCGATCACCAAGCAAGCCGCCAACGCTGCGCTCGCTCAGAGGTTTATTGACTTCGTGAGTGGCTCGCAGGGTCAGGCGATTTTGGCGAAGTTCGGGTTCCTCGCACCATGATTCGCAGGCGGCGACGGTCGACGACGCGTTCTCGCGTGCCAGCGTGGGTCGTGGCGTTGGCCGCCGTTGCTGTGCTGTTCTTCGCCCTACCCGTGATTGGTTTGGTGTGGCGCGCGCCGTGGTCGAATGCTTGGGCATACCTCACCGAAGACACCGCGCTCACCGCGTTGCGGCTCTCGATGGTCTGTTCGTTGTGGGCCACGTTGCTCTCCATCATCTTCGGTGTTCCGCTGGCGTGGCTACTCGCCCGGGTGCAGTTCGTTGGCCGCAGCGCAGTACGCGCCCTGTGCATGATGTCGATGGTGCTGCCCCCGGTGGTCGGCGGTGTTGCACTGTTCTTCGCTCTTGGTCGACGAGGCATCGTTGGGCAGTATCTCGATCGCTGGTTCGATCTGCGCCTGCCGTTCACAACCGCAGGCGTGGTCATTGCGCAGACGTTTGTTGCCATGCCATTTTTGGTGGTCACCGTTGAGGCCGCCTTGCGTCAACTCGACACCTCATTCGAAGATGCTGCGCGCACACTCGGTGCCTCGCGTTGGTACACGTTTCGGCGAGTGACCCTGCCAGCAATCGGGCCAGCTCTGGCCGCTGGTTCAGCGTTGGCGTGGGCGCGTGCGCTCGGTGAATTTGGCGCCACCATCACCTTTGCTGGCAACTTTCCCGGCACCACACAGACGATGCCGTTGGCGGTGTACCTCGCTCTTGAGACCAATCCCGAACAGGCAATCGTGTTGGCGTTGGTGATGATCGCGATCTCGTTCGCGGTGCTTGTTGCGCTGCGAGATCGCTGGTTCATCCGAGCCGGCAATGAGCCGACGAGAGTGCAACCATGAGCCTGCGCGCCGATGTGCAACTGCGCCGAGGAGCGCTCGACCTGAGCGTCGACATCGAGGTGCGGCCTGGTGAGGTGCTGGCGCTGCTTGGTCCGAACGGTGCGGGTAAGAGCACGCTGTTGCGTTGCCTCGCTGGTCTCGCCGCAGTCGACGCTGGGCGAATCACTATCGACTCGAAGGCGGTAGACGACCCCGCGGTTGCAGCGTTCGTTGAGCCCGAAGATCGCTCGGTTGGGTTTGTGTTTCAGAACTACGTGTTGTTCGAACACATGACAATTGCCGAGAACGTTGCGTTCGGGCTTCGCGCAAGCGGCACGCCGAAAGCGCAGGCACTTGCCACGGCCCATGACTGGCTCAAGCGGGTGGGTCTCGCCGAGCTAGCGGCTGCTCGTCCCGAGGCGTTGTCCGGCGGCCAAGCACAACGTGTTGCCCTCGTGCGCGCACTGGCGACCTCGCCGCGCGTGCTCCTGCTCGACGAACCGCTCGCAGCGCTCGACGTGGGCACGCGCGCAGTCGTGCGCCGCGATCTCCGTCGGCACCTCGAGTCGTTCGAGGGGATGGCGATCCTTGTCACCCATGATCCTGTCGATGCGTATGCGCTGGCCGATCGTGTCGCCATTCTCGATGCGGGTCGCATCGTGCAGGTCGGCACGCTCGCCGAAGTGACCGCACGTCCGCGTTCGCGTTACGTGGCCGATCTCGTCGGTGTGAACCTGGTTTCTGGCAACGTGTCCGAAGGCGTGCTTGCAACGAGCAGCGGAGCACGCGTGGTCATCGCCGATGCGCCAGGCGGGCCGTCGCTGGCGATCATCCGTCCGCACTCGATCTCGCTTGTTCGGGATCACCCTGAGGGCTCAAGCGCACGCAACGTATGGGCTGGCACCGTCGCAGAGATCGACCGACTCGGCGAGCGTGCTCGCGTCAGCATCGACGGATTGTTGCCACTAACTGCAGAGATCACCGTGGCAGCGCTCGAGGCGATGCAACTACGATCGGGCGACGACCTGTTTGCAACGGTGAAAGCCACCGACATCGAGGTGTATCCGGCATGAGCCGAACCAAGAACCACACAGCAACTACAGCAACTACAGCAACTACAGCAAGGAACCACAATGCCTGAGATCGAACGCACCGACGCCGAATGGCGGGCAACGCTGACCCCCGATCAGTATCAGGTGCTGCGCAATGCCGGCACCGAACGGGCGTGGACTGGCAAGTACGTAGACGAACACGCCGATGGCACCTATCGCTGCGCTGGTTGCTCTGCCGAGCTCTTCGATTCGTCCACGAAGTACGAGTCGGGCAGTGGCTGGCCGAGCTTCTACACCGCCAAGGCCGACGATGCAGTAGAGCTCATCGACGACAGCAGCCATGGCATGGTGCGCACCGAGGTTCGGTGTCGGCGTTGCGGCTCGCACCTTGGGCATCTGTTCCCCGATGGTCCGCAGCCCACCGGCCAGCGCTATTGCATGAACAGCTTGGCGCTCGACCTCGTGGCCGATGAACCCGAGGGCTGAGCACGATCTCTTGCTTGGCGAATGGGCGTGCCTCGGCATCTTGTACGCGTCCCCCACCCACGGTTTTGCCATTGCGGCTCGGCTCAAACCCGATGGCGATGTCGGCCGGGTCTGGTCGCTCTCGCGTGCGCTGACCTATCGATCGTTGGCGCAACTGGTCGAGCGCGGCTACGCGAGCGAGGTCGGTGAAGAGCCAGGGCTCGCTGGTGGCAACCGCACAATTCTGGCAGCGACGCGATCTGGTCGGGCGCAACTCCGTAAATGGTTGAACGCTCCGGTGTCGCATCTGCGCGACTTGCGCAGCGAGCTTCTACTCAAGATCATCATCGCCGAGCTCTGTGGCATCGACATCCGACCGATGTTGCTGCTGCAGCGCGATCACATAGAGCGCATGGCCACTGCGCTCACAGAGTCGGCCAACGGTGCCGTGAGCGACGACGTGGTTGTTCTGTGGCGGGTCGAAGCATCGACCGCGGCGCTTCGATTTCTCGACCGACTGCTCGTGGGTGCTGTCGACTGATCGAGAGTTACGCCTTGGGTGCGGCCACTTGCTGGCCGTGCTTGGCAGCCAGTTCCACGAAATGCGAGCGATCGGGGCTCTCCCTCGAGGACGCGCCGTCGAAGTCGGTGTACATCCGCGATGCATTGCCCTGCGATGTCATCGACAAAAACTCGGCTCCGCCGGCGCCGAACTTGTACCAGTGCGTTGAGCCTCCGGGAATATGCACGAAGGTGCCAGCCGACGCAACGGTTTCGATGTCGTCGATGGCGCACGTGATCTCACCGCTGATGACATAGAACGATTCGTCCCACGGGTGTTGATGCGGGCCGGGTCCCTTGCCCTCGGCGCCAGCTTGCAGAAACACTTCGTAGCCGTTGGTCTGTGCGTCGGATGCAAGCACGGTGATGTCGAAGCCCGCAACGTTGAGGGCGCGCGGCCGTTGATCTGGTGTGAGGACGATTGGCTCTGACATGGCATCTCTCATTTGTTGGGTTGTCGCATGGTACGTGCACCAAGCTTTCGGCTGCAACCGCTTCACGATCTGCGATGAGTGGTCGGTTGTCCTCGGTGCGTTAGGGTCGGGCGCACTTCAGCAGCGTTTCTCAAGGGGCCAAACAATGACTAAGTTTTCAGTGTCTTCTTTTCCGCATCGAGCAGTGTCGGCGATCGCCGCAGTCGTGCTGGTTGGCACGCTTGCTGGCTGCTCAAGCAGTGGCACCGTTGTCACCGTGACCCATCCTGAGGTGCCAACCCCAACGCTGATCGATCTTGGTGACACCGGATCTTCGGTGGGCGATCAGCGCATCTTCCATTTCGATGGCAAGACCGCCGATGGAGCAGTTGTGCGCACCGACTGGATTATGACCACCACCGGCGTTGACGTGACTGCCAAAGATGTGCAGGCGCGAATGATGAACGCAGCGTTCACCTTCGACACAACCGGCGACCAGTTGCTCCTTGAAGGCATGGGCCTGTACCCAGGTAAGGGAGCGACATTGAAGGTGTCATCGTCGACAATCCGCTCGATTGTTGGCGGTTCCGGCAAGTACGCAGGCGCCACTGGTTGGGTCGAGTCAGTGCATAACGCTGACGGCAGCTGGAAGCACGTTTTCCACATCGACTGATCGTGGTGATCGCTCTGGCATGTTCACTCTGGCATGTTCAATCTGGCAGGGCGACAATTGCCTCGTGCTCAAGCGTTGCAACCAGCACACCTTCGACACTGATCTGAACATCGAGCACGGCACGCTCGCCGTGCGACTCGAAACGACGCACCACCACGGCGCTTACGTCGGCGATGGCGCCGGCGCGGGCAAGCGCGTGGTGCCGCA
>Ga0194035_1000803_pt1 | contig 17418 bp, 18 predicted proteins | sample JunL2320m_MetaG_FD_148680 | JGI IMG/M metagenome (GOLD analysis project Ga0194035, IMG submission 148680) | Anoxic zone freshwater microbial communities from boreal shield lake in IISD Experimental Lakes Area, Ontario, Canada - Jun2016-L239-20m | ecosystem: Environmental > Aquatic > Freshwater >...
ACACCACCCCGACGGTTGACCGCCTCGCTGATTCCGCATAACGTTCAACCAGCAACGCCAGTCTCGGCATTTTCAACAGAGTTCGGGACATCCCCCCGCAACTCGCTTCGTCCCCCTTGCCGTTGCCTTGCTCACGACTGCAGCGCAGGCCGACACCGTCTACACCTGCAACGGCAGGTCGACGATGACCTACGTCGAGGCGACCGGCGAGATGCTGATCAAGCGCCCGGGCGAGATGACCGTGTCGATCCCGCACGCAGGCATGTGCACCGGGGGCCGCATGTCGGGCTGGTCGGCGACGCCGGGCGACGGCGGAGACAATTGCGGCAAGGCCCCGATGGCCGACTACTGGCAGCCCGGCTACGGTGGCCCGCCGAAGGTCTACTACAAGCTGGACGAGAGCAACTCAGTCAACTGCGTGGAGAGAGGCGTCAAACCATGATCCGCCCCCTGATCGCCCTCGCCCTGCTGGCATCCCCGGCGCTGGCAGACGAGACGACGTACCGCTGCAACGGCGGGAGCACGCTCACGCTCAGCTTGAGCCACCGCGAGGCGGTGGTTCGGCGCCCGGGCGACTTCGACATCGCCATGCCCTTGGCGGGCTGGGGGATGCAGTTCGCGTGGTGGAGCCCGCACGGGAGCAGCGTCGAGTGCGACAAGGCGCCGTGCGCCGAGGACTTTGCCTATACCGGCGGGCCGGAGCAGGTCTGGTACATTCTCGACGAGGGCCAGCGCATCGAACTTCGCAACGTCGTGGCGGACATCCCCACCATGGACGTCGGCCTCGCATGGAATCCCACCAAGGGCCAAAGCCCGGCCGCCCGCACCTTCCACGAATTCATGAGCCTGTCCTTCGGCGGCGCCGGCAACTAGCTGCCACGCATCATGCTGGAAACACAATTATAACTTTATTTCAAATAGATAGAGGTTATCATCTTTATTCCGCATGGTGCGCCACTTCTGTACAAAGGAGAGAACTGTTGGCGCGGCATCACCGAGATCGGTCGATGCACATCGCGCCAGGACTGATTTTGAGCCCGGGTTCCAGACTTCCTCGCGCAGAACAACAACGCCCGAAAGCAGACATAGGCACTCCGGGCGCCCGGGTTTTCTCTACGTTCCAGGAATGGCTCAGCCAGGGCTAGGCAAGTTGCACTTATGCCTGGTTGGCAGGGTCTCTTCGTCCAAATACATAGACCCCTGCACTCACGATCAGGACCATACCTGAAATCGTCCAGACATCCGGAACGTTGTGAAAGACCAGCCACCCGAAGATGGCTGCCGAAACGATCTGGACGTAACTGAAGGGTGTCAGAACGTTGGCGGGAGCGAGTGCAAAGGCCTTGGTCAAAAGGAGTTGCCCGCTCCCAAAGCTCACGCCGAGGCAGAGCAGGATCACCCAGTGATAGAGATCGGGCGAGCGCCAGTCCAACATTGCCAGCGGCAAAGATACGAGGGTCCCGACAAGCAACGTCCAGGCAACGGTTGTTCTGGGCAATTCGCCCAAGGAAGCCAGTCTCCTGCTGAGCAGTTGGAGAATGGCATAGAACACGGCCGCTGCCGCCGGAAATATCGTGTATTTTGAAAGCGCGTCGATCCCTGGCCGCGCGACAATGAGAACGGCAAGAAACCCGATGGCGACGGCTATCCAGCTGGCCGGATCCACACGTTCTCCTAGCATTCGCTGTGAGAGTGCAACCACGATGAATGGTCCCGCGAAGAGAATGACGGTGGCCTCCGCCAGAGGCAGGTAGCGGACGGCAAACACCATCAGTCCCCCGACGCAGACAGGGCTGAGCCCCCGGATGACCTGAAGGCCGGGCCGGCGCGTGGAATACATGCCCCTCCAGGAGCCCGGACCGCTCGCGACGAGCAACGCAACAAGGGCCGGCGCGTAACGGGCCAGCATGATCTGTCCGAACGACTGGCTGTCGACGAGGATCTTGCTGAAACCGTCGACCGCCCCGAAACAGCTGACAGCGACGATCAGCAGCAGAATGGCGCTGGAACGTTCCGAAAGCCGGGAGCCGGGCAAGGTCAAGACTGTGCTTCCGGAGATCTGCGTTCTCGAGGTGGACGAAACTGATGCGGAACGGTCCGGCGGAGCGGAATGTCCCGACGATCTACCATCTCAGTTCTTGCGGCGCCGCGACTTCGCAAACGTATCGAAGGCCACGGCCAGCACGATGATGACGCCGATGATGATCTGCTGGATGTAGGAGTTCACATTCATGAGGACCAGACCGTTGAGCAGCACGCCGATCAGCAGGCTGCCGACAACCGTGCCAAAGATGGACCCCGTGCCCCCGAACAGGCTGGTTCCACCAATCACCACGGATGCGATCACCGTGAGTTCGTAGCCGGTTCCGGCAACGGCCTCCGCAGAGTTGAGGCGGGCAGCCAGCACAAAGGCACCGAGGCCAGAGAAGAACCCCATGATGATGTAGACACTGGTGATGATGGCGGAGACATTGAGGCCGGCAAGGCGCGCTGCCTCCGGATTGCCGCCAACGGCATAAACACGCCGGCCATAGCGGGTGTAGCTCAGCACGATATGGGCGATGACGGCTGCCACCAGAAAGATGATGACCGGGACCGGCACCGAGAAGATCTTGCCCTGCCCCCACCAGGTGAAGCTTGGCTCGAAACCCGAGATCGGCCCGCCGGCCGCAAACAGCAGTGCCGCTCCGCGAAACACCGACATGCCGCCGAGCGTTACCACGAAGGCCGGAACCTTGAGCTTGGTGATTGCCACGCCCTGGAGAAGCCCACCCACGAGGCCGACCGCGATGGCCGCGAGTGCCGCCAGCGGCCAGCCATAACCGATGGTCTCGTCCCCCACGGTGAAGCGGTCCTGCATACCACCCTTTGCAACAGCGGCTGCAACCAGGCCGGCAAAGGCCAGAAGGGAACCCACCGACAGATCGATGCCAGCCGTGAGGATCACGAAGGTCATACCAATGGCCAGCAAGCCGGTGATCGAGACCTGCCGCATGACATTGAAGAGATTGACGGAGGACAGGAAGCGCGGCTCAAGAATCGCGAACACCGCCATCAGCACCAGCAGGAATATGAGGGGCGCAAAGCGCGCCAAGAACGAGAACGCATCGAAGTCCCTGCCCGTCTTCGCGGCCACGCTGTCAGTCATTCCCGGCCCCATCAAGCTGCACGCTGCGACCCGATCGTCATCAGCGTCATGAGTTTTTCGGGCGAGGCCTCTGCTCTCGTCACCTCGCCGGTGACGTGGCCCTCCCGCATCGTGAGAATGCGGTCGGCGAGCGACAGCACCTCCGGCAATTCGGATGAGATCACAATGATGGCGATGCCCGTTTTCGCCATCTCGATCAGAAGATTGTGGACTTCGACCTTGGCACCCACGTCAATGCCGCGTGTGGGCTCGTCGACAATCAGGACACGCGGCCGCAGGGCAAGCCAGCGGGCAAGCACGACCTTCTGCTGGTTTCCTCCGGAGAGGTTGCCGACCAATTGATCGCCTGAGGCCATGCGGATGTTGAGGAGCCCGCGATATTCTTCGACGAGCGCGCTTTCCTTGGCGCTGCTCAGGAACCCCGCTGCGGATGAGATCTGATCGAGCGAGGCGATCGACATGTTGGTGCGGATGGCAAGCGACAGGAACAGGGCCTGCTGCTTGCGGTCCTCCGGCACGAGGCCGATCCCCTCGGCGATGGCATCTCGCGGCGAGGTGATGGCGACGGGCTTTCCATCCACGATCAATTGGCCTTTGTCGAACGCGTCGGCGCCAAAAACCGCCCTCGCCATCTCGGTACGGCCAGCGCCGACGAGACCCGCAATGCCAAGAATCTCACCCTTGTGGAGGCGGAACGAAATATCGTGGAGCTCGATGGCGCTTGCATCCGTACTCTTGCGCCTGCGCGACAGCCCTTTCACCTCCATGGCCACTTCCGGGGTGCTGAAGGATTGGGCGCGCTGCTGAAGCAGGCCGACGTCACGGCCCACCATCAGCCGGATGATGGCTTCGACACTGGTTTCGGCCACCTTGCCATGGCCGGCATTGCGGCCATCGCGCAGAACCGTATAGCTGTCGCAGAGCTCGAAGACTTCCTCGAGCCGGTGAGTCACGAAGATAACCGACACGCCTTCCCGCTTCAGGCCGCGAATGATCGAAAACAGCTTTTCGACCTCGGCGCGGCTTAGCGCGCTGGTCGGCTCGTCCATGATGATGAGGCGCGACTTCATCGAGAGTGCGCGGGCGATCTCAACCATCTGCTGCTCGGCGACGGAAAGGTCTCGGACCATGGCACGGGGGCTGCGGTCGAGACCGACGCGGGCGCACAGCGCGCGGGTCTGCTCTTCAAGCTTGCGGTAGTTGACGAACAGGCGCGATCCCGGCTCGCGGCCGATGAAGACATTCTCTGCCACCGTCATGTCGGGCGCCAGGGTGAATTCCTGATAGATCGTCGCGATACCCGCCTGTTGCGCCACTTGGGGACTGCTGAAGCTAACGGACTGGCCAGCCAGTTCGATCGTTCCCGCATTGGGCGCCTGGGCGCCGGACAGGATCTTCAGCAGGGTCGACTTGCCTGCACCATTCTCACCAAGGAACGCGTGGATCTCTGCTTCACCGACGGCAAAGTTCACCTGGTCGAGCGCCCGCACGCCCGGAAAGGTCTTCGATATCCCGGACATGCGGAGAAGCATTGGCAGTTCCGCTGATGAGGTCATGTGCAATTGCCCGGCCGGCAGCATGCCGGCCGGAGCTTGCGTGTCTGATTACTTCACTTCGCCAAGGCGCTCTGCCGTGTTCAGATTGTCCTTGGTGATGGCGACCGGGGTGAGCAGCAGCACCTTGTCAGCCGGCTTGGTGCCATCCTTGATGAATGCCACGAGGGTCTGCACGCCAAGGGCGCTCTGCTGTCCGGGAAACTGCTCGATCGTCGCCGTGAGGCCGCCGTCGCGCACCTGTGCGAGGGCTTCCGGGAGGGCGTCGAAGCCGATGATGGAGATACCGGTCAAGCCACGCGCCTTTACGGCTTCCATGGCACCCAGCGCCATGTCGTCATTGGCGGCAACGATCACCTTCGGCGGCTCGGCAAGGCCCGACAGCGCAGCCTCCGTCACCGAAAGGCCCTTGTCACGCGCAAAGCCCGCAGTTTGCTCGAACACGATCTTGTACTTTTCGCCTGCCGCGTCGAGCACGTTGTGCAAGCCCTTGTTGCGATCGATCGCGGGCGATGCGCCCGACTGGCCCTGCAGGTTGATGATGGTGGCGCCATCCGGGTAGAGCGACAGGATCAGGTTACCCTGAGCCTCGCCACCCTTCACGTTGTCAGCGCCCACATGGGCGAGAATGCCCTCGACGGAGGGAACCCGGCGGTCGACGGTGACGACGGGGATGTTGGCTTCCACCGCCTGCTGCAGCGCCGGCGCCATAGCGTCAACCTCGTTCGGGCTGATCACGATGCCCTTGACGCCCTGGGTGATGGCCGCCTCGATGTCGGCCGTCTGCTTGGGCGAGGAGACCTGGCCATCACTCTCGATGACCTCGTAGCCCTGCTTCTGGATCTCCGCCTTGAAGGCGTTCATCATATGCACGAAGAAGGGGAAGCTGAGGCCCGGCACGGACGCAAGGATCTTGTCGGCGGCAAGGGCTGCCGTCGACGATGACGCGATGATGAGTGCGGCAGCGCTGCCGAGCAGAAGTCTTCTGTTCAGTATTGGCATTTGAGTCCTCCCAGGACGTGTCTGACAGTTGTTTCTATTCTGTCTGTTTTCCGTGGGATGAACCGGAGCGCTGGTGCTCCAACCGCCCCACGGTCAAATCCTAGATTGCGATTGAAGGTTTGTCCAGAAGCCGGCGAGGGGTGAAGCGTCCCGGCACAGTCGCTCCACGACGCCGCGCGGCATCAAGAACCCGAGCGGGGATCCTCATCGAAGCACCTTAGCGGCCGCCGCGACTGACAAAGGATGCAAACGCCTCGCCATGATCCTTGTGCCAGCGTGAGAGCGGCGGGCGGTTCTCGACGATGTCGCCGGCCGCCCACAGGATGCGCTTCTCATCCAGTGCCCGCGTCGCCTCATTGTCAGGGCAGAGGATATAGAAATCGCCAGCGGAAATACGCTCCAGCATGAAGCCGACGGTCTGCTCCGGCGTCCAGGCACCGGCGGGCTTCTCGGTCCTGCCCTTCGCCGTGAGCTCGGTGAAGACGAAGCCCGGAATGAGAAGATGGGCCGTGATCTGGCATCCGTCCGTGTTGCGGAGATCATGCGCCAGCGCCTCCGTCATCACCTTCACCCCCGCCTTGGAGATGTTGTAGGCCGGATCTCCCGGCGGCGTGGTGATGCCCTGCTTCGACCCCGTATTGATGACGAGGCCCGGACTGCCCTGCCCGATCATACGCGGCACAAAAGCCTGCACACCGTTGATCACGCCCCACAAGTTCACATCAATGACGCGCTCCCAGCTCTGGCGAGGGCCGAACATGGAGCTCCCCGGCTGGATCCCGGCATTGTTCATAAGCACGTGGAGGTGACCCCATTCGCCCTTCACCCGATCGGCCAGGGCTTGCACCTCCTCATGGCTGCCGACGTCCGTTTCCGCAGCCATCACATCCCGTGCGCCGCCGGGAGCGACTTCAGCGATGCGGCGGGCCGCCTCTGCTAAACGCGCTTCGCCGAGATCGGCGATACAGACACGGAGCCCCGCCTTGGCAAATGCGATGGCTGAAGCAAGCCCAATTCCAGCGGCGCCTCCGGTGATGACGGCGGTGTTTCCGGGCTTGATGGCGGGATGGCTCATGTGGGGCTCCTGATACATGTAAAACAGCGTCGTGGACGGAGGTTAGCGCCTCGCAATGGGCTACGGGGGCGTAAAACGAATGGGAGGCCGCAGTCAGCCGGTCAGCAAGATGGTGAACCACCCAACGTTGGTTGTCCAAGACTGATACATCCCCACGTTTAGAACGCAATTTCAACGATATACGAGTTCGCATCTTTATTCCGCATGGTGCGCCAACGAACTCCAATATTGAGACACCCACTTCCATCTTTATGCTTCCCGGAAATGGGAATTGAGATGCGCCTTGGGCGCTGCTCGTTGAAGACGACCGACTGAGTCGACTGATTGTCGTCAGCGCGGCAGGGTCAGCGTCTCTCAGCTGGCACAAATCAAGTCGATGTTTGGTTATTCTGAGATCGCTGCGCGATGCGCTGATGTCGCTCGGGGTATGACGGAGGGTGGCCCCGATGCCCGTGATGCCCGGGCGCCGGAAGGCGGGCAGGTGATCGGCCGAAGGTGCGTGGCGGGTATTGCCTTTCTGCTGCTCAGAGCGGTCCCTTTGCTCAGTCTCGCACGTTGCTCTTCTCGGCCACCGAGCCAGCATCTGGGCTTGGCATCATGAGTGCCCAAAGATGTCGCTCGTCGGTACCAAGCACGCTCACGGAATGAAATGCCAAAGGGAAGTGAAAGTTTCCGGGTGAATTCTACGCCGCCCCCAAGAACGGTGGCTTGAGGGACTCCCAGGAATCCATGTGAATGTGGGATCGAACCGCCTTGAGCCTCAAGCACGATAATAAGTACTATAGTAGATCTCATATATTTAGCAGATTTTATATATGAGCCTCTTGAAATTAATACGTATGAATAAGCGTATCTACGCATAGGTGCTTACCGCAAAATAGTATATGATCTTTCATATCGAAGCCGACAGGAGACTAAGGTGATGTCATCATCGTACCTCGAAGCAGATCTTAGCTTACTTGCATCGACTATCAGGGCAAGGCTCCAGCGACATCGCTCCCATCGGCTGAAGGTTTATGCCTACAAGTGGTTGGATACGGCTCTCGGTCAATTACAGCCCTTTGCACTGACACGACTTGGCCTCGGCCGCAAAATCATGAATATCGCATACTCGAATTGCCATAGACTTTCCGAGATAGCGAGTGGGCTTGGACGAGAATCGCCAATTCAGCGCATGGTTTCTGTTGAACAGGGCGTTGATGCCATCGTCGCCCGGGTCGGCCGGTAGTCACGACAACAACGACCTCCTGACATTGCCCGCCAGTGCTCGGAAGGCGGCCCGTGGCAACCATTCTACTCTGCTGCCAGTGCCGGCGGCGCTCCGCTTGAGAGAGTCAAGCGATACTGCGTGGAGAAGGGTCTTTCCTCACCGTGCTCGCGGACGGGGATTCCAGACACTGATAACCGATGAAACACGAACTCAGCCAACGCGAACTTGAGGTACTGAGACTGGCGGCTAGCGGCCTTACGGCAAAGCGAACGGCCAATGTCCTCGGTGTAAGCGAATCCGCCGTGGCCATGTATCTGGCAAAGGGCGAGCGGAAACTGGGTGCGCAGACAAAGGCCCATGCCGTGGCAATCGCCACGGCCCTGGGGCTCATCGGAAAGGCAGACAAAAGAATCTTATAGCCAGGATCTCCGCCGGCACGGCTATGTGATGCTGGGCTCGCCGCCATGCCGACTTCGACCGTGGCGCCGAGCGATCCGTTGCGCACAATGCCGATCAGGGCTGGACGACACGATCGCCTTCATGAAAGGCCCACTCAATCAGGGCGGCGTCACTGCAGACGGCATTCAATCTCCGTCAGGCCGCAGGCAACCTTCCTCCGCATGCAATACGCCTCGGGGACGGCCATTGAACTGAGCTACCTCAGGCCCAAGGTCGCGGCGGGAAGATCGAGGACTAAAGTTCAGCAGCGGCCCTTGACCGGTCGAGCGCGAAGCTGAGAGCCACGCCCATTCGCAGGAATGGATCGGGGGGCAGCACACCCGGCTTTTCCATGGACAACGCCACGCTGAGCAGTTTGTCCTGTTCACCCAGCGCCAACCGTGCGGCCAGACGGCCTAGCATGCTCAAGCGCGAAACGCCGTTGCCATTGCAGCACCCTGCCAGAACCACACCGGCATGCACCTGGTCGAGCAGGAAGCGGTATCCACGGCTGCCTGCCATGGTGCCAGTCCAGCTGTATTCCAGGTCGGCCTCCGTCAACCACGGGAACCTTCGCTGCAAGGCGATCATGTGGGTGGGGCGACGCGCGCTCACGTCCGCCGCTGTCAGGCCCTCGGGCCGGTATTCAACGGTGTTGCGGATCAGGATACGCCGGTCGACGGTGAGGCGCGCTGTCGTGCCTCCCTTGATCGGGCAGAGCACCGCCCAGGCCGGTGGACGACCGATGCGCATGTCTTCTTGCGGTGTCAGCGGGCGCGTCAGGCTGGCGGTGAGCGCCAGCGGCATCATCCGGTATTTCTTGTAGCCGAACCGCGGCAGGAACGCATTCAACGCCAGGATGACGCGCGACGCCTTGATGCGTCCCTTGGCAACGTCAACCACCGCACCACCGCCTGAAGTCGGCTGAAGGCCAATGGCTGGCGTGTTTTCATAAAGCTCCACACCAGCCGGCATGGTGTCGACAAGGCCTTTGCTGAACTTGGCGGGTTGCAGGAACCCGTTGCCACCACCGCCGATCCACAACGCCCTGGAATAGAAGCCGGTGCCGAAGCGCGTCCGGCAGTCATCGGCCTCGAGAATACGCGCGGTGGCGCCGACCCGGGTGAGGACTTCGGCATAGGCTTCGACCTTGCCCAAGCGCTCACCCTCATGGGCGGCATAGAAAAAACCATCGGCTCTGAAATCGCAGTCGATGCCGAGGGTGTTGACCAGGCGTTCGTTCTCCAGCGCACCGGCCCTGTCGATTTCCGTCTGGGCCAGAAATGTCGCCATGGCCTCGGCGGAACCTTCTGCTCCGAACTCGGGCAAATCATAGCCAACATTGAAGCCCGAGTTTCTGGCGGAAGCACCTTGCGCAATGCGCTGTGCATCGATGAGGATGATGCGGTCGTTCGGCCGGCGCCCGGCAAGTTCACGCGCGGCGGAAAGCCCCGTGAACCCGCCGCCGACGATCAGCCAGTCCGTCTTCTGTTCACCAACGAGTTCCGGAAACTGCCGATACGATCCCGCCTGCGCAATCCATCCGCACTGCATGGCTGCCGTACACCCTTGTCCGTTTCATTTGAGACCAAGATGTAGCGCAGGCGATCTTTGCAGCCAATGGCGCATATGTGCCAGTGACAGCTATTCACGCCAGGCGCAGTCGCTCGGCAATTCAATGGCTTCAGGCAGTTGCGCTCGGATTGCTGGTGGCGCTTGTCGAGTGGTTGGTTATGACGCCACTCCAGACCGTATTGTTGGGAACAATCATGGTCAGCCCATCATCCTTCTCGATCACGGTGCTGAAAATCGTGACAGACTTCACCTTGCCCTTGATGCCCGAACCGATTTCGACGACATCGCCGACGTCGAAAGGCTTGTTCACCATGATCAGCAGGCCGCTCGCAAAGTTGCTGAGCGTGCCTTGAAGAGCAAAGGCAACAACAAAGCCGGCAGCGCCCACCGCTGCAAGGATTGGGGACAGATTGAACTCCAGTGCCGACAGTCTGAGCAGAACACCAAAGAAGACGATTGCACGACCCGACATCGAAACGACGAAGTCACGCAGCAGATTGGATGAGACATTGGTCACGCTCATCACGCGCCGGAGAATCCTGCGGACGATCCACGCGACAATCAGTGCACCCAGCACATAACCGAAGAAAATGCCGAGGTTCCGCGACCAGCGCAATCCGCCCTCGTCAGCGACAAGCCAGGCCTTGGTCCGCGCCCAGGTCGCCGTCTGGTCAGAGACATCGATCTTGAAGCCACTGAGCGACAAGATGTACTGGCGACACTCGACCGGATCCCCACCCTTGAGTTCCCACTTGTCGAGGACCAGCTTCAAACGGTCGGCGAGTGCTGTCCGCTCGCTTGTCAGCTTGGTGCTGAGATCCACGAGAGCCACCTTGACGTCGGTCTTGGCCCCGGTTGCCTCACTGGCCTTCGCAGAAAGCTGTTCAACCTTGGAGGACGTCTGATCGGCTGATGTTGCGGCTGCAGAACTCTCTCCGGAAGCCGCAAGTAACTTGACGGCATCTGCCGCCGAGGCATCCTTCGCCATGGAGGTGGCGGCTTCCGGGTCACTGCCAGGTTCGGCAGCTTTCTGCGCCACTGAGGCAGCCACGACATCCGTGACGTCGCTGGTCTTTCCAGCCTCCTGGCTCGCGGCGGACGAGACCTTTGCGGCCTCGGCATTTTTGCACTGGCAACGCTCGCTGCCGCTGTCGCCTGTTCCTGATCACTGGCTGCCTGCTTCTGGGCAGAGTCCACCGTCTTGGCGAGGTCCTGCTGCGCCGCCGCAAGTCGTTCTGCCGCAGCGGTCTTCTCAGCTGCTGTCACGTCCGCGCTGTCCTGCTTGGCTTTCGCTTCCTGGGCAGCTTGCGCCAGCACCTCTCCAGCAGCCCTTTCCTTCGCCAGCTGCGCGATCTCGCGGTTCTTGCGGTGCACTGCCAGCTCGGCCAGGCTGATTTCGCTGACCTTGGCGCGGAGCAAGGCGAACCAGGCCTTGGCCTCGGTTTCCATTTCGGCTCGTGTCTTTGGCTCCAGCATGATCTCGAGATCGTCAAGCGCCACAGCCGGATCAATGGTCGTGGTCGGCGCTGGCTCAGGCGCCGGAGCTTCCTCCGCCGAGACAGCCGACGGCGCCGCCGGGCTGTCTGCCCTGGAACTGCTGATGGCTGGTGCCAGCATCAGTATCGCGCAAAGTATTGCAGACAGTGGGACAGGATTACGCGGCAACAGATCAGTAAAAACCCTCGCAACCTGCTTTGCCATGCTCACTCTCCCACCCTGCGTTGAAGCGTCTGGTGATATGCCGAGGCAAAATGTGCAAGCCAGCCAGTCACGCACCTTCGAACAGGGCGAGGCGGGTGAATGGTGGTTGCAGCTGGCGATGCCCTCGCATGGAATGCGCCGCGGACCACGTTCCATGTGGTGCGGCCAGATGGCTGCATCGCGTTTCGCTGCGACGCCAACCCGGGCCAGTTGTCCGATGTCGGACAACTCACGGTCTGGCTGATCGATAACGTCGCTGGCTCGCTCGCCGCTGAGTGACCGTGATGATGGTGATCGAAGTGCCGTGAAGCACGCCGAGGGTGCACAAGAGTTCAGCTCGCCTTGAACATCCGAGTTTCGTATAGAATATTGAACAGCAGCACACAGGGTCCGGAGACTTTTCATGTCGGCAAACTACAGGCTACTCGCTGAAAAACTATCCCGCGGTGAAACCATCATTCTGGACGGTGGAACCGGAACCGACATCCAGAGGCGTGGCGCGCCGATGAGTGGCGAGACCTGGTGTGCGGAAGCCAACCTCACGCATCCGGAGATCGTCAAGGCTGTCCACCAGGATTACATCAAGGCAGGTGCGGACGTCATAACGGCCAATACTTTCGCCTCAAGTGCGCTCGTCTTCCATCACCTCGGACGCGACCATGAACTCGCGGCTGTCGACAACGCCGCCGTCCGCGTGGCCAAGGAGGCCGCGAGCGGAACCCAGGTTGCCGTGGCAGGTTCGATGTCGACGATGCGGCCGATGGCCATCGGGTCTGATCGCAATGATCTCTCCCTTGGCTGGACAGAAGCAGAGGCACGCCAGCTGTTCCGCAACAAGGCCGCGATCCTCAAGGATGCCGGTGTCGACTTCATCATGATGGAACTGATGCGCGACACCGACTACGCCGTCTGGGCCTCTCAGTCCGCGCTGGAGACCGGTCTCCCGGTCTGGATTGGCATATCGACGGAGCGCGATGCCGATGGCACGCTCCGCGGCTGGGGCCGCGCGGACTGCCTTTATGAGGACATCGTGGCGGCGCTTGCCGCGCTGAAGCCCGACGTCATGTCCGTCATGCACACCTCGCCCAACGATACGGATGAAGCCATCAGCATCCTGCGCAAGCACTGGAGCGGCCCGATCGGCACCTATCCGGAATGCGGCTACTTCCAGTCGCCCGACTGGCTCTTCATCGACGTCATTCCGCCCGCCGTCCTTCTCGACAAGTCGCGCGACTGGCAGAGCCTGGGCGCCTCGATCTTCGGCGGCTGCTGCGGCATTGGGCCTGAACACATCGCCGTTCTTGCGGAGGAGTTGCTCTAGATATTGCCGGAATGAATACGGACGAACAGAATGAGGAGATTCCGAGCTTGGGAACACTTGCTTTGCATCCAGACCGGCTGTTTCCGCCAGATGCCGGGGTTCGCGCGATAGCGCGTCGACTTTACGCGTCCGTTTCAGATCTCCCCATCATATCGCCGCACGGCCATACCGATCCGAGGTGGTTTGCGACGAATAAGAATTTCAGCGACCCTGCAGCGCTGTTCGTCGCACCCGACCATTATGTGTTCCGCATGCTCTACTCTCAGGGCGTTCCACTGGAGAGGCTGGGCATCAGGCGGCGGGATGGCGAGCCCGTGGAAGCTGATCCGCGCAAGATCTGGCGACTCTTTGCGGAGCACTTTCATCTGTTCAGGGGAACCCCGACCCGCATGTGGATCGAGCAGTCCCTGCACGATACCTTCTCCGTTCGGGAGCGGCTCACAGCCGAAAGCGCAGACCGCATATACGACCAGGTCAATGACCTTCTGGCGCGCCCGGCATTTCGGCCGCGGGCACTCTTCGAGCGCTTCAATATCGACGTGATCGCAACGACAGATGCTGCCCTGGACGACCTCAGCCACCACGATGCCATAAGGCAATCCGGCTGGAGCGGCCGCGTGGTTCCGACCTACCGCCCCGATGCCGTGGTCGACCCAAGCCGCAAGGGTTTCGCTGCCGATGTTGAGGCCTTTAACGCCATTGCCAGCGCGCCCATGACATGGGCGGGCTACCTCGAGGCTCATCGGTCCCGCCGCCACTACTTCAAGAGGCGGGGCGCGACTGCGAGCGATCACGGACACCCCACCGCCCGGACGGCCAACCTCGACCGCGTGGCCGCCGAGCAGCTGTTCAGCCGGGTCCTGAGGCCCGATGTCAGCACCGAGGACGCAGAGCTGTTCCGGGCCCTGCTTCTGACCGAAATGGCGCGCATGAGCCTTGATGACGGCCTCGTCATGCAGCTGCATCCGGGCTCCTTCCGCAATCATAATTCCGCGCTGTTCTCGGCGTTCGGTCCTGATATCGGGGCCGACATACCGACCCCAACCGATTACGTGCATGCATTGAAGCCGTTGCTCGACGAACTGGGCAATGACCCACGGCTCACACTCATTCTCTTCACGCTGGATGAAACAGCCTATAGCCGGGAGCTGGCGCCGCTTGCCGGGCACTACCCCGCGCTCCGCCTTGGCCCGGCGTGGTGGTTCTTCGACAGCCCGGACGGCATGCGCCGCTTCCGGGAACTGACAACCGAGACTGCAGGCTTCTACAACACCGTGGGCTTCAACGACGACACGCGCGCCTATCTCTCCATTCCGGCCAGGCACGACATGGCGCGGCGCTGCGACTGCTCGTTCCTCGCGAACCGGGTCGCCGAGCACAGGCTTGACGAGGCTGAGGCCCAGGTGCTTGCCGCAGACCTCGCCCATGGGCTGGCGAAGCGAAGCTACAGGCTGTAGCGCTGCTCTCTTAAAAGTTTGCGACGCAGGCGCGGGCGGATGAACGGCCCAGATTGTTGCCCTGACGTCTGCTCTGCGAGTGACGTCACAAGCTCAGCAAGAGGCCTCGGCAAGATACGCCGTCGAGGAGTTACAACGCTTCCTCGATCAGCAAGAGACCAAGGAAGCCGACAAAGAACATGGCCGAGATTAGCGGCGTGTCTGGCTTTTCATGCGCTTCGACAAGCAGCTCCTCAGTCACCAGGTACAGCAGCGCCATCAGGCCGAAGGCCAGGAAGCCTATGATCCAGTCAGGCGGCAGATGCCCGACGGGTGTCGCCAGGAAGGATCCCAACGGCAGCAGCAACGCCAGGCCGACGGTCACCGCCAGCACCTTGATCCGTGAGGAAACGACCTCGGAAAGCTCGGTCGTGAGTGTGAGCCCCAGGAACAGGACTTCCAGCGTCAGGGCAAAGGCCAGCAGGAAGCCGGCCTTTTCGCCCGCGAGGAAGGCCAGGCCGAGGACGACGCCATCGACGAACAGATCGATGCCAATGGCAGACAGCATGCCCGCCGGACCCTTCCAGCTCTCCTCGAGTTTCTTGATTGCCAGCATGGTCGCAACACCCAGCATGCCGCCAATGGCGGTGGGGATGATCGCACCCTCATGCTTCACCTGCGGCAGGATTTCGGCGGCCGCGGCAGCGAAGACGACGCCCGCGGCGAAGTGCTGGATTGCCGATGACAGCCCTTCGCCTGGCCGCCGCCACAGCGCAATGAGCGCGCCGATGAGCACCGCCACGACGGGGATGAAAGGAATGACGGCGTTGGCCGTGAGCCAGGCCGGAGCGTTCACCAGCAATGATTGTTCCACGATGTCCCCCTGCTGCGGCGGATAGGATAGCAGCTCGTCAATTGACTGTCACAAAACCCGTCGATAATTCTCGACAGATGAAACCAGATCTCGCCATCGAAGCCTTCTCCGCCCTCTCGCAACCTACCCGGCTCGAGGCATTCCGGCTGCTCGTGAAACAGGAGCCGGATGGCCTCCCTGCAGGTGAGATCGCCCGGAGGCTCGACGTTCCGCATAACACCATGTCGACCCATCTCGCCATTCTTGCGCGGGCAGGGCTCGTCTCGGTGGAGCGCCAAAGCCGCACCATGATCTATCGGGTCGAGCTCAAGACGATGCGGAAGCTTGTGATGTTCCTGCTCAAGGACTGCTGCAACGGCCAGCCGGAGCTATGCGCACCCCTCATCGACGAGATTTCCAAGTCCTGTTCGAACTCGGGAGCATGCTGTGAATGAGCGGAGCTACAATATCTTCCTCCTGTGCCAAGGCAGCTCTGGACGTTTGATCGTCGGAGAGGAAGTCCCGAACAAGGCCGGTAGCGGCAGATCCACAGCCTTCAGCACGGGAAGCCACCCTATCGGTGCCGTCCAACCCCATGATCTGGGCATGCTCCACCAACAGCACCACACGAAGTGACGGAGATGACCATGCGCGTCGGGATCAACGGAATGGGCCGCATCGGGCGGCTGGCCCTGCGGGCAGCCCTGGGAGCAGCCGAACGCGGTGACGATGATCCGCGCCGTGGCAACCGGTTTGACGTCGTCCACCTCAACGAGATCAAGGGAGGAGCTCCCGCCACAGCACATCTTCTCGAGTTCGACTCCGTGCAGGGGCGATGGCGCGCCAGCATCAGCTCCGAAGGCGAAGACACCATTCGCATCGGCGAACGAAAGCTCGGATTTTCTGCCCTGCCCACTGCCGCCGACATTCCATGGGGAGACTTGGGTGTCGACGTGGTGCTCGAATGCAGTGGCAAGTTCCTTAACCACGCAACACTCGATGGTCACCTGAAGCGCGGGGCCAAGCGGGTCATCGTTGCGGCGCCTGTCAAGGAGCCAGATGTTCTCAACGTCGTGGTCGGTGTGAACCATCATCTCTATGATCGCGCGAAGCATCCGATCGTTACGGCGGCATCCTGCACCACCAACTGCCTGGCACCCGTGGTCAAGGTCATTCACGAGGCGCTTGGCATTCGCCATGGCCAGATCACCACGATCCATGATCCGACCAACACCAACGTGGTGACCGACGCACCCCACAAGGATCTTCGCCGGGCCCGCTCCGCCATGTTGTCACTGCAGCCAACGACGACGGGCAGTGCGACGGCGATCGCCCTCATCTACCCTGAGCTCAAGGGCAAGCTTGACGGCCATGCCGTGCGGGCGCCCGTGCTCAATGCCTCGCTCACCGACTGTGTGTTTGAGCTTTCACGCTCAACCACGAGGGACGAGGTCAACGCCCTGTTCGCTGATGCCGCCAGGGGGCCGCTCGCCGGTATCCTTGGCTATGAGCCGCGACCGCTGGTGTCGATCGACTATGCGCGCGACACGCGCTCTTCCATCATCGACGGGCTGTCAACGCTGGTCACCGACGACACGCTGCTCAAGGTCTATGCCTGGTACGACAACGAGATGGGCTATGCCTGCCGCATGGTCGATCTCGCCTGCATCATCCGCGAGGCCGGGATCTGATGACGCCCGGCGCACGCAACTACGCCATTGTCACGGCCGCCTACTGGGGCTTCACCCTGACCGACGGCGCGCTGCGCATGCTGGTGCTGCTGCATTTCTTCCACCTGGGCTATTCACCCTTCGTGCTGTCATTCCTGTTCCTGCTTTATGAAGCAGCAGGGATCGCGGCCAATTTCATCGGCGGTTGGCTTGCCACCCGCTTCGGCATCACGCGGATGCTGACAGTCGGGCTTTCCACCCAGATTACCGGCTTCCTCATCCTCTCCTCCCTGTCGCCCGAATGGTCGGCCGCCGCATCAGTAGCATGGGTGGTGCTCGCGCAGGGCATTTGCGGTGTTGCAAAGGACCTCACCAAGACAGCCTCCAAGTCGGCCATCAAGCTGGCCGAGAAGGAGGCCCGCGCCGAGGACGCGGA
>Ga0194035_1000806_pt1 | contig 17377 bp, 16 predicted proteins | sample JunL2320m_MetaG_FD_148680 | JGI IMG/M metagenome (GOLD analysis project Ga0194035, IMG submission 148680) | Anoxic zone freshwater microbial communities from boreal shield lake in IISD Experimental Lakes Area, Ontario, Canada - Jun2016-L239-20m | ecosystem: Environmental > Aquatic > Freshwater >...
TGATCCGGCGAACTTGGTTGACCTGCAAAAGCGGGTTCGTGAGGTTGGAGCCGATCTTGGTTTGGCTTTTGATGGTGATGCTGACCGGTGTTTTGTAATTGACGAGCGGGGTGAAATTGTCAGTCCGTCAACTCTGACCGCGCTGATAGCGGCGCGTGAACTAGCTAAGCATCCAGGCTCGATGATTATTCACAACTTGATTACGTCGAAGGCGGTACCCGAAGTCATTGCGGAATGTGGTGGTACGCCGGTGCGCACCCGTGTTGGTCACTCATTCATCAAGGCGAAAATGGCCGAGACGAATGCGGTTTTTGGTGGTGAGCATTCGGGCCACTTCTACTTCCGAGATTTCTGGCGAGCCGATTCGGGAATGTTGGCGGCGCTGTATGCAATTGCGGCGCTTGGCGAGACTCCCGAAGGAACCACGATGTCGAGTCTGCTCAAGTCATATGACAGATATTCAAATAGTGGCGAGATCAACACTGAGGTAGTCGACCAAGAGGCGGCGACTCTGGCAATTCGCAATGCTTACGGCACCGGTGCTGGAATAGAAACCGATGATCTTGATGGTTTAACTATCACGGCGCCCACGTGGTGGTTTAACGTACGTCCGAGTAATACTGAACCATTACTTCGACTAAACGTTGAAGCAGATGAGGTGGCTGTCATGGAGCAGATACGCGATGAGGTGCTCGCAATGATGCGAGGGGGAGTGGCATGAGCGTCGGGCCGTTGGGTTTAAGTACAGCATTGTGGAAGGTGTTGGCATGCCCGTGTCCGCAACATGCACCTGTCGCCGCCGATGAACTAACCGGTCAAATCGCCTGCACCAAGTGTGATGCGCGCTTTGAGGTATTGGACGGTATCCCGATCATGTTGCTGGATTCAGCGGATCAGGGCTGAGCATGCTCGTTGTTCGCGGTGCGATTAAGGATTATGACTGGGGTATCACCGATGGCCTAGCCCAGTGGGCCGGTGAGCACACCGGAGGCCCGCAGGCCGAATTGTGGTTCGGGGTCCACCCGGGCGGCCCGTCTCCGCTTGTTGATGCTGAAGGCGATGAAACCGGCGAAGTCCTCGCGGATAAATTTGATATTGCGGCGATCCCGCTCTTGGTCAAGATCCTCGCGGCAGCGCGACCACTAAGTGTGCAAGTGCATCCCCAATTGGCGGTCGCTGCTGCTGGCTGGCAAGCCCAGCAGGTACCTGGTGCACCTCGGGTACTAAGTGATCCATTCGAAAAAACTGAGATGCTTATTGCCTTAAAGCCCTTCGAGGCATTTGCTGGTTGGCGTGATCGTGAGCAGGTGGTTGCCGTACTCAAAGAGCTGACCGGAGCCCAAGAGGCGATAACGCGACTCGAGGCTGATGACCTAGGTGGTGCCATTAGTGCCCTGCTGGCAATTGGAACGTCTGAGCGAATTTCAGCACTCGAGGCTGCAACCAGGGCGGCGGGCCTACCCGCGGCTGAAGTGGCGGCCTACTCGACGGTGTCCGAGAATTATCCCAATGATCCGGGGGCGCTGGTGACCGTGCTACTTGACTATTTGAGCCTTTCCGCCGGTGAAGCGGTGTACGTGCCAGCCGGGGTGCCGCACAGTTACATCCGCGGCATCGGGCTTGAGGTGATGACTTCTAGTGACAATGTGATTCGACTTGGGTTGACCAGTAAGCCGGTGTTTGCGGATCGTGCGGTTGCTGCACTTTGCCCAGATCTTGACCCGCAGATAGTCCGATCGGTGTACGGAGACATTCTGTGGCCGGTGAACTCCCCTTTCGTGGTGCGCATGCTCACCGAAGGATCCGAGCGCATCCCGATGGGCGCGTATCGCATCCTGCTGCTAATTGAGGGCACCGCTCGGGTGGTTTCGGATGCGGCGGAGATCACTTTGCGTCCGGGCACCGCTGCCGTAATGGCGGCTGATGATCCAGACGCCCACGTTGAGGCTGACGGTTTGGTTGCCATAGTCCAATCCACCGAGCGTTAGGGGAAGAGTCGATGAGCACCGAGGGTGGGAAAAAGGCGGTTATCGCCGCGTTGATGGCGAATATTGGCATCGCGATAAGTAAATTCATTGCCTTTTTCTTCACCGGATCCTCCTCGATGCTGTCGGAGGCCATCCACTCGGTGGCCGACTCGAGTAATCAGGTGTTGCTGCTGGTCGGAAATAAGCGCTCGCAGAAGCCCGCCGATGAAAAGCACCCATTTGGCTACGGTCGTCGTCGATTCGTGTACGGATTCATTGTCGCGGTGGTGCTGTTCCTCATCGGTGGACTTTTCTCCCTATACGAAGGACTACATAAATGGCAGGACCCTGAACCACTAAATGATTGGTGGATTGCGGTACTCGTTCTAGTTATCGCCATTGGCCTCGAGACAGTTTCCTTTCGCACCGCGTTGCGTGAAGCAAATAAATCGCGCGGTAAAAGGTCACTTGCGAATTTTGTCAAGGATTCGAGGCAGCCCGAATTGCCGGTGATTTTACTCGAAGATGCGGGTGCGCTAGTGGGTCTGGTGTTCGCATTGATCGGCGTTGGGATGGCCGTCATTACCGGTGATGGTCGATGGGATGCGGTTGGTGCCATGGCTGTTGGCACCTTGCTGGTTGTTATCGCCATCTTCTTGGCGATGGAGATGGCCACGATGCTGGTCGGCGAGAGTGCGCTTCCCGAAGAGGTGGCAGCCATCCGAGCGGCCTTGGAGTCGGCGCCTTTGGTCGAGAGGGTTATCCATCTGCGTACGGTGCACATGGGCCCGGATGAGTTGCTAATCGGGGCTAAAATCGCGATCAGTCACAGTGAAACTGCGGCTGGTATCGCAGCCGGAATTGATGAGGCCGAGCGGGCGCTGAGGGCGGCGGTGCCAACAGCGCGCTATGTTTTCATCGAGCCCGATCTGGACCGGGCGCGTTAGATTTGCCTTATCTGGACGATGTGGCACAATACGGGTGTTGTCATGGTCCGGAGCCCTGGTTCCCATCGCGACCTTCCTTGCCGGCGAACCAACGAAGCCTCGTGCCGTTCGCACCATTTACGCCTACGAGGAGTACTTAAATGTCTGTTGTGAAATCTGACGGCACCCCTGACTACAAGGTTGCCGATTTATCCCTGGCTGACTTCGGCCGCGACGAAATCCGGCTAGCCCAGCACGAAATGCCAGGTCTGATGGCTATGCGTGACGAATTTGGCGCAAGCAAGCCACTTAAGGGTGCGCGGATCACCGGCTCATTGCATATGACGATCCAGACTGCTGTCCTGATAGAGACCTTGGTTGACCTCGGGGCCGATGTGCGCTGGGCCTCATGCAATATCTTCTCGACCCAAGATCACGCTGCCGCTGCGGTGGTGGTTGGTCGCGATGGCACGGTGGCTGACCCTAAGGGCGTGCCTGTATTCGCCTGGAAGGGCGAGTCCCTGCCCGAGTACTGGTGGTGCACAGAGCAGATCTTGATGTGGCCAGATGGTAAGGGCCCGAACATGATTCTTGACGATGGTGGCGACGCCACGATGCTCGTGCATAAAGGTAAGGAGTTCGAGGCTGCCGGTCTAGTGCCGACCCCCGATGAGACCACGTCGGAGGAGTACGGGGTTGTTCTTGAAACTCTGCGCCGCTCACTAACCGAAGATGCGACCCGTTGGACGTTGATCGCAGCCGGTATTAAGGGTGTGACCGAGGAGACCACTACCGGTGTGCATCGCCTCTACGAAATGATGCGTGCGGGTGAACTCATATTCCCAGCCATCAACGTTAATGATTCGGTAACCAAGAGCAAGTTTGACAACAAGTATGGTTGCCGTCATTCACTTATCGATGGCATCAATCGCGCCACCGACACCATGATCGGCGGCAAGGTCGCTGTAGTTTGTGGCTTCGGCGATGTGGGTAAGGGCTCGGCTGACTCACTACGCGGTCAAGGTGCCCGCGTGATCATCACCGAGATCGACCCGATCTGCGCTCTGCAGGCGGCCATGGACGGTTACCAGGTCGCCACCCTTGAGGATGTTATTGATATCGCTGATATTTTCATCACCGCCACGGGTTGCTACGACGTCATTACCGCCGAGCAAATGGGCAAGATGAAGCATCAGGCGATCGTGGGCAATATCGGCCACTTCGACAATGAAATTGATATCGCCGGCCTTGCCGAGACACCCGGTGTCGTGCGCAAAACCATCAAGCCACAGGTTGATGAATGGACTTTCGCTAACGGCAAATCGATCATCATGCTCTCCGAGGGGCGCCTGTTGAACCTTGGCAATGCCACCGGTCACCCGTCCTTCGTGATGAGTACCTCATTCACGAACCAGGTGTTGGCCCAGATCGAGCTATTCACCAAGCTCGACGAGTACCCACTCGGCGTGTACACACTGCCTAAGGCACTTGATGAGAAAGTTGCACGCCTGCACATTGATGCACTGGGTGTGCGTCTAACCGAATTGAATAAGAAGCAGGCGGAATACCTCGGCGTTGATGTATTCGGCCCGTACAAGCCGGAGAATTACCGCTACTAGTGAACTCGCTGCACTTCGAATTTGGGGCCACGGTCGACTAAACCTTCACCGCGGTAACGTGGCCCCATGATTGAAACCCCACAAGTGCAATCAACGCGGTGGGGTTTATGGGATGTACTGATCACCTTGGGTGGCGCCGTGGTGCTGGGTGTTGCTGCGGCATTACTCCTAGGGGCGATGGCGGCCCCACTTGCGCTTCAGGTGCTGGCCGGTGGGCTGGCTCCTTGGCTTGCCTTGGCCGGGTGGCCGCTGTTTATCACCTCGGTTAGAGGCAATGGCCCACGCATTGATCTGTCGCTAAGCCTTAGTTGGCGCGATGCCGGCTCGGGGGTAGTTGGCGGGGTGATAGCCCTTATCGTCGCGCTGGTGGTGGCGGTGATCACAGCGGCGATTTTTGGTGAGTTTACTTCGGCGGCCGGCGAGGTGGGCGCCGAACTAAGGGCCTTGGGCAATGTTTGGCTGCTCATTGCTTTTGGACTGATGATCGCGGTGGGCGCCCCGATTGTTGAAGAGCTGGCATTTCGTGGACTCTTCTTCGCGGCCTTGCGCAAACATGGTGAGGGTCCGGTGCTGTCCGTGGCCATCACGGCCGTGGCATTTGCCCTTTTTCACCTAGAACCGGCCCGAATCGGGGTCTTGCTCAGCATCGGATTGGTGCTTGGCATAGTGCGGTGGCGCACCGGCTCATTGGGGGCAGCCATGATCGCCCACGGGGTGGTTAACGCGCCAGCTGCGGTATTTCTCATCCTTGGTTTGCCAGGGGTGGCACCATAGGGTCATGAGCACCCAACCTGGCGCGCCTTTGTCGGCCCGTGGCCGCGTCCTCATTGTCGATGATGACCAAGCACTCTCTGAAATGTTGGGCATCGTCTTGCGGGGTGAAGGCTTTGATCCAGTCTTTTGCGGTGATGGCGCCCAGGCACTTCAGGTCTTTCGAAGCTGTAAGCCTGATGTCGTGTTACTTGATCTGATGCTTCCGGGGCGTGATGGCATTGATGTGTGCCGATCAATCCGCGCTGAGTCTGGTGTGCCGATCGTCATGCTCACCGCGAAGACCGACACCGTTGATATTGTTGTGGGTCTGGAGTCAGGTGCTGACGACTACATCGTCAAACCATTTAAGCCAAAGGAGTTGGTTGCTCGGATCCGCGCTCGGATGCGCCGCAATGATGATGCACCGCCCTTAACTTTGACTATCGGCGATCTAGCCATCGACGTCAGCGGGCATCAAGTCACTCGCGATGGTCAAGCACTTTCGCTAACACCACTTGAGTTTGACCTCCTCGTTTGCCTGGCACGGCGGCCCGGGAAAGTTTTCACGCGCGAGGTGCTCCTGCAAGAAGTATGGGGGTATCGCCATGCGGCAGATACCCGATTGGTGAATGTCCACGTGCAGCGCCTTCGGGCCAAGATCGAGCACGATCCAGAAGATCCTGCGATTGTTGTAACGGTTAGAGGCGTCGGCTACAAGGCCGGCTCGGCGTAGCCGGTTGTCGGTTATCGCTACGATGCGCGTCATCGGCCAATCAATATGAACAGGTACCTAACCGGAAGCATTGACTTCCTGCTGGCCGGTCCGCGGTGGGTAAGGCGCATTTGGCGGAGCTCGCTACTGCTGCGCGTAACCACCACGACGTTGGTGCTATCAATCTTGGTGATGGCCGCACTCGGGTTTTCCTTACTCTCTCGAGTAACCAGCGGTTTACTTGAGGCAAAGGATCGGGCCTCGGTGGGGGAGGCCGCTGCGGGATTGTCCGAAGCTCAACGCGTGTTGGATGCGGCTTACACCGGCACCACGACACCTTCAGCTGCCCGCTTGGTTGATTCTGTGGTAACTACGTTGGCGGCACGTGCTGGTTCACCTGGGCAATTCGATGTATTGCTACTGTCGTCAGGGCCAACACCTGATGCGCCAGAGCGCGGTACCAATCTAGTTTCGGTTACCAGCGTGCCGCCCGCACTCCGCACCGCTGTTACCGATTCGAAGCGCCAGTCTTGGACTTACACCGACATCAAGTCACTTGACGGTCGATCAACCCCTGGGTTAGTGGTTGGTGGCCCACTTAGTGTTCCCAGCGTCGGAGAATACGAGTTGTACTACTTGTTCCCGCTCACTCAAGAGCAGCAGACTCTGGATCTAGTGCGCAGCTCGGTGATCGTCACTGGGCTATTGCTGGTTGGCCTCTTGGCATTGGTAGCCGGACTCATCACGCGTCAGGTGGTCGTTCCCGTTCGCGCTGCGGCCCGTACGGCACTGCGTTTCTCCGAGGGGTATTTGTCGGAGCGAATGAAAGTAAGGGGCGAGGATGACCTCGCGCGGCTGGCCGGGGCGTTTAATGACATGGCGGCGAGCATTGCTCGGCAGATCAAGCAGCTTGAGGGGCTTTCACGGGTGCAGCGCCGATTCGTCTCTGACGTCTCCCATGAATTGCGTACCCCTTTGACCACCATTCGAATGGCCGCAGATGTGATGTTCGAGGAGCGCGCATCCTTTGATGGGCCAACGGCGCGCGCGGCCGAGTTGCTTCAGGCCCAGTTAGACCGGTTCGAGTCATTGTTGGTTGATCTACTCGAGATTTCGCGATTCGATGCTGGTGCCGCGGTCCTCGAAGCCGATCCGTTTGACCTATACGCGCTGGTATCGAGGGTGATTGATGGCTCGACCTCACTCGCCGAACGTAACGGTGTGCCACTGCGCCTGCACTCCGAAGGTGAGCCCAAATTGCTCTATGCGGATTCGCGCCGTATTGATCGAGTGATAAGAAATCTCGTTGGTAACGCAATCGAGCATGGCAATGATCGCGGGGTTGACGTCACCATTGGCAGCAATGAAGAAGCGGCGGCCGTCACGGTGCGTGACTACGGAGTTGGGTTGCGACCGGGGGAGGCCTCGCTGGTATTCAATCGATTCTGGCGCGCGGATCCGGCGCGGGCTCGCACTACCGGCGGCTCTGGATTGGGGTTGGCGATCGCGCTCGAAGATGCGCGCCTGCATGGTGGCTGGCTCGAGGCGTGGGGTGAGCCGGGCGCCGGTGCCTGCTTCCGCTTGACTTTGCCGCTCAACGTGCGCGCTACTTTCATCTCTTCGCCACTTGATCTCTACGCCGATGATTCTGCACCAGCAAGTAGTAGCGCGATCGAGAATGTCGAGGTGCGCTAGTGCGTAGCTTTACGATTTTCCTCGCGGCAACGATGTTACTTACCGGCTGCGGCTCACTACCCGCCTCACTTACCGCCCAGGTGCCCACGACCGGGCCGATCCAGCAAGGTGCGCAAGTCAATCTTGATCGCAAGGATCAGTTCATTCGAGTAATTGCGCGCAGCCCTCGCGATGGGATGACCCCAACCCAAATCGTGCAAGGGTTTTTGGACGCATCGGCTTCATTTGATGGCGACCATGCGGTCGCGCGGGAATATTTGACCGGTTCCGCGAACAGCCGTTGGTTGCCTGGCTTGGAGGTGTCGGTTTATGACGGTGCCGCGGTTGTTACTTCCAGTGGTAGTTCAGTGACACTGACCGCGAGCCAGACCGGCAGGATCGATGAGATCGGCCGATATGTGGTGGCTTCCCCAGGCCAAGATCTTCGAGGTAGTTTCCAATTAGTTCGCGACGGCACGCAGTGGCGAATCGATCGGCTCCCGCAGGGCCTTTTGCTCTCCGCCTCTGACGTCGATCGTGCCTATCGATCATTTGCGGTTTACTTCTTCAATCCCAGTTTCTCAGCTCTGGTGCCAGATGCGCGCATGATACCCGTGCTTGGGCCTGGTCAGGGCACCACTTTGGTGCGCTATCTCCTTGACGGGCCAAATGATTGGTTGGCACCTGCCGTTCGCACCGGCTTCCCCGACGGGGTGGGGTTAAATATTGAATCGGTACCGATAGATGGTGGCGTGGCCCGTGTTGACCTAAAGTCCTCGGTGCTTTTGGCCGATGATGGCACGCGCGAAGCGTTATCGCAGCAGTTAGTTTGGACACTAGGCCAGCTTTCAGATGTGACTTCGGTTGAAATCACTGCCGGCGGCAAGCAACTTGTGGTGCCGGGCGTTAGCTCCCCGCAGCCGGTAGACGCCTGGCCGAAGGTTAATCCAGACGCCTTACCCGATAACTCGTCAGGGTATGTGGCGCGCAGCCGCTCGGTGGTGCGATTGGGTACCGCTACTGATCGCGCAGTGCCCGGAGATGCTGGCAGTGGCGCGGTTTCCTTCCTGAGGTTTGCTGTTGATCGGTTGTCGACCGCGGTCGCAGGGATTGATGCTGACGGCACGTTGTGGCGCGGCGCGATTGCGCAGGATGCACCGTTACTTGCTTTGACCCGGGGTGAAGCATTAGCGGCTCCGGTCTTTGACGCCGACGGGAATATCTGGGTCGTTAATGCCCTGACGGGCCTAACCCGCGTGGATCGCATCGGACGAAGGGCTGAGGTTGACGTGGCAGGCCTGCCGGCGGAGTCGTCATTGCTCGCCGCAGTTCCATCACGCGATGGCACTCGGTGCGCATTAATTGTGCAGCAAGGAGTGCGCACGGCGCTTTACGTAGGTGTGATCGTGAGATCAAACGTGGGTGCCCCGATGACAATTGCTGATCCGATCAGGGTCGAGACTCGGCTGACCGAAGCCATCAGCGTTGGTTGGGCCGGCGCTAACTCCTTACTTGTGATCGGAAGTGATGGCGCGGAGTCTTTGCAGGTGTTTGATTTGAATTTGGCAAGGGGTTCGATTATTGGCATCGGTGCTCCCGAAGCGCCGGTCATGGTGGCGACCGCACCAGGCCTACCGGCACTGGTTGGTGCAGCGGACGGCTGGATTTATGAGTATGTGGGTTCTAACTGGCGCAAGCGCACCAGCGGTACCTCACCGGCCTATCCGAATTGATTCAACGCTGGGTCGATTATTGCCAACTACGCGATGGGGTGCCGGCGACCGCGGCGATACCGGCCACGATTACGTCTGCGTTTACTAAAGTGTGCACCGCCTCCAAAGTTGTTGCGCCAGTGGTGATGACATCGTCAACCACGATGATCCGGTAACCAGCAAATTTCGCCAGTTTGGCTAATTGCTTCGGGCGCGGCTGGAAGGCGCCTTTGATTGCGGCCTGACGCTGGGCCGCCGACCTGCCGACATGTTTGCCGTTGTCTAGGTGGCGGGTGAGTAATTGTTGAACCCGCGCTGGCTGATTTGCGTGGGTAAGCACCTGCGCCGCCCGGTGGGCGATCAATGAAGTGGTATCTGCTCCCCGGGCGCGAACTGCGCCGCGATGCGGGGGGATGGTGACCAAAAGAGTGGGGCCGGAGGTCAAAGTCGCGATCGCACTAGCCAGCAAAGTGCCAAGTGGGGCGGTCAAGGAGCGCACTCCATGTTCCTTGTGGGCGATGATCGCGGATTTGGCTTGGCCTTGATAACGCGAGCCGATGGCCACCGGCATGGCGGTGATTTGCGGGTGGGGTCCAACCTGTCGGCACATCGCGGCCCAACACGTGGGGCACAAGGTGGTGCCGAGTACGTCGCAGCCCACGCAAGATCGGCTCAGTACGAGGTCAATACCTGCATCCAGCAGCCGGCCAGCGCCCATCTGCGCCCCCTTTGCGGCCCCGGTGGATTCTGCTCACCATCTCCTCGTCAGGGCAAGGGGCACTTGCTGCGCTGTGGATAGGGGCACCCGCCAAACGCCGTGATCTCCTCGTGACCTCTACGATGGAGTGCGCCAGCGGGCTGGTGCGGTGATTTACCCCGAGAGCGTCGACCTAGTCGACCGATCCGAAAGGCCTGTCACTGTGGGTGTGCTGGACAAAATCCTTCGTGTTGGTGAAGGCAAGACCCTGAGGCGGCTCGTTGCCATTGCTGCCGCGGTCAATGCGATCGAGGATGAATTTGTCTCCTTGACCGATGCTGAGCTTCGGGCGCTAACCGAGGAGTTCAAGAAGCGCTATCAGGGTGGTGAATCACTAGATGACCTACTGCCAGAGGCTTTCGCAACGGTGCGCGAAGCCGCCCGGCGCACGCTGGGCCAGCGCCACTACGACGTCCAGATCATGGGTGGCGCTGCACTGCACATGGGCAATATTGCCGAGATGCGAACAGGTGAAGGCAAGACTTTGGTTTCGACTTTGCCCGCATACCTAAATGCTCTCTCCGGCAAGGGGGTGCACGTTGTCACGGTTAACGATTACCTCGCCGAGCGAGATGGTGAGTGGATGGGGCGCGTGCACCGCTTCCTTGGCCTTGAGGTCGGCACAATTTTGTCAAACATGACTCCGGCAGAACGGCGCCTTGCTTATGCGGCGGATATCACCTACGGCACTAATAACGAATTCGGATTCGACTATCTGCGCGACAACATGGCGTGGTCGAGCGAGGAGTTAGTGCAGCGTGGTCACAACTTCGCGGTTGTCGATGAGGTTGACTCCATTCTTATTGACGAGGCTCGCACCCCATTGATCATCAGCGGCCCGGCCGACCAAGCAAATAGCTGGTACGCAGAGTTCGCGCGGATGGTAAAGCTACTCAATCGCGATGAAGATTATGAAGTAGACGAGAAGAAGAAGACAATCGGTGTTCTTGAGTCAGCAATCGACAAGATTGAAGATCAAATAGGTATCGATAATCTTTATGACACGGTCAACACCCCACTCGTTGGATTCTTGAATAACGCCATCCGTGCCAAGGATCTGTTCAAGAAGGATCGCGATTACGTGGTTATCGACGGCGAGGTTCTCATCGTCGATGAACACACTGGCCGCATCCTGGCCGGGCGTCGTTATAACGAGGGCCTGCATCAATCACTTGAAGCAAAAGAAGGTGTGGAGATCAAGGCCGAGAATCAAACTCTCGCGACCGTGACTTTGCAGAACTTCTTCCGGCTCTACACCCGCCTATCGGGCATGACCGGCACCGCAATGACCGAAGCTAATGAGTTCTCGACCATCTACAACCTCGGAGTGGTGCCGATCCCGACGAATCGTCCGATGGTTCGTATCGATCAAGCTGATGTGGTGTTTCGCACCGGTGACGCCAAGCTCACTGCTGTTGTCGCCGATATTGTCGAGCGCCACGAGCATGGCCAGCCAATTTTGGTGGGCACCACCAGTGTCGAAAAATCAGAGGATCTATCCAAGCTCCTGAAACAAAATGGGGTTCCGCACGAAGTCCTCAACGCGAAGCACCACCACCGCGAAGCTGCCATCGTTGCTCAGGCTGGCCGGCGCGGCGCGGTCACTGTCGCCACGAATATGGCTGGCCGCGGTACCGACATCATGTTGGGCGGTAACCCGGAGTTCATGGCGGCAGCGGCCCTTACCCAGCAGGGGCTATCGCCGGTTGAGGATCCGGAGGCTTACGAAAGCGCCTGGCCCGCGGCCATTGAGCAGGCGCGAGGTGCGGTTAAAGCCGAGCATGACGAAGTGGTGGCCCTCGGTGGCCTCTATGTGCTCGCGACCGAGCGCCATGAGTCGCGTCGTATTGACAATCAGCTGCGCGGGCGCTCTGGCCGCCAAGGTGATCCTGGTGAATCCCAGTTTTATCTTTCATTGCAGGACGACCTCATGAGGTTATTCAAGGCCGACATGGTCGACGCATTCCTGCGCCGATTCAACGTGCCCGATGATGTGCCTATTGAGGCCAAGATGGTCACCAACGCCATCCGGTCTGCACAGTCGCAGGTGGAGGCGCAGAACTTTGAAATCCGCAAAGATGTCTTGAAGTACGACGACGTGCTAAATCGCCAGCGGTTGGTTATCTATGACGAGCGTCGCCGGGTGCTCGAAGGCGAAGATATTGAAGAGCAGGTGCGCGACTTCATTACCGACACCGTAGAGGGGTACGTGCGTGCGGCAACAGCTGACGGATATCCCGAGGACTGGGATCTTGATCAACTCTGGACTGCACTTAAGCAGCTCTACCCGGTTGAGGCCACGATCACCGAACTTGAGCAGGCATCGGGTGGTGACCGATCCGGGCTAAGCCAGGATTACTTGGCGGCCGAACTCAAAGACGATGCCCAGCACGCCTATGACATCCGCGAGGAAAGCCTCGGTGACGAAGTCGCCCGTGAGCTTGAGCGGCGAGTTATTTTGTCAGTGCTGGACCGCAAATGGCGCGAGCATCTGTATGAGATGGATTATCTCCGCGATGGCATTGGCCTACGCGCGATGGCGCAGCGCGATCCACTCATTGAATACCAGCGCGAAGGCTTTGACCTTTTCAACGCCATGATGGATGGCATCAAAGAGGAAACCGTTGGCTATTTGTTCAATGTCGAAGTTCAGGCTGCTGCCCCGGCACCGGTGGGAGAAGAGCCCGAGTCAGTAATCGGCGAGGTGATCGCTGAAGCGGCCGCGCCCAAGGCGCCGCTGCTGGCTAAGGGGCTGGCACCGAGTCGTCCGGCCCACATGGAGTACTCCGCACCTAGTGAGTCAGGTGGCGTAGTGCATGGCGCCATGGAAGTTGACGAAGATGGGATTGTTGAAATCGATCCCGATGCCACTAGGGCTGATCGGCGCCGCGCTGAGCGGTCCCGCCGCAAGGGCGTGCGCTAACTGCACCTTGAGCGAGCCTTGGTGCATCAGCCAAGGTTGACGGCCGTTATCAGCCAGCGGTCACCAGTGTATTCAAAACGCATCGCGATGGCGCGGGCACGATCGCTGCTAACCAAAACGGCAGAGGTCTCGGCGATGCCGTCAACAATGTGACAGATTCGAATAGATCGGACTTGTTTAAGGGTGCGCATGGCACCTTGGGTCTTTCCTGCGGTTCGGGTGCTCGGGTGACGGCGAATAGCGGCACCGCGTTCTGCGAGGTGGGCTAATTGGCGCCGTTCAACCCAGCGGGTGAGCTGGCCAGCCGGGCGATCCCCGATCCCCACCTCACCGACCGCACGTGCCATGCGGGCCACCCAGGCGATGGGCGGGGCATTGTTTGGTATCGAGTCGTTAGGCCCCGAGTCGTCGGGCCCCGAATCATAAGAGCCGGCCGGCGCGGTTCCGACCAGGTGTAAGTGCCGAGGAGCTGTTGGCACCGCATCGATACCTGGTGCCACCTGCCAGTCCAAGGGCAGGGGCAGTTGGGCGAGAGGGGCGAGTTCTTGGACGGTCACGGTCGTTCTCCTTAGTTGGTGTTAACTGGAGGACGGCCGCGGTCGGGGGGTCGCGGGAGTCTTTAGACCCGGTTGCTTGGGTCAAATTATTTATTTGTCGGTTTACTTGTGTTTGCGTGTATTTGCTGCTGAGGAGAGTTCTACGTCAACTGGCATGGCCTGTCAATGGCACCTACCAGCTCGCTGTGGATAACTTTCCCGGGATTATCCGCAGGTGAGCGAGAATCATCATGTAAAAAGTGTGCCCCGGCGCAGTGCTGCTCAAACCTAATAATTTGGAGGCTTTCACTTGACTACCATTATCGATCCAGATCACCTACTGGCGCATGCGGCCGCTGGCTATCAATCTCATTGTGATGCCGAAGTCATCGCCGAGGCGACGGGCTTGGTGGAGGTGGAGCAGGCCCGGGTACGGCTGGTTGACCGGCTGCGGGCGACAACCGGCCGGGTGGGTATCTCGGTGGCTGGGTTGCCGGTGATTTATGGGTCCGTGGTCGATGTTGGTGCTGACTTAATGATCATTGCTGGCGTAGATGAAAAAGTCTGGGCCCTGCGTAGCACTGCGGTGATCGCCATATCGGGGCTGGCGTCCGGCCTACGTGATGAAGGTCCGGGCCCGGTAATCCCAGGGCTGACTTGGCCCGGGTATCTGCGGCAATTGGCCGGTTCTTGGGTCCGGGTGCATACCGGTGATGGAGAAATACATGTCGGTGAACTTGCGGGGGTGGGTGCTGATTTCTTTGATCTCAACGTGGGTGGTGCTGGCCAAATTGGTTACGCCTCAACCATTTCACTCACTGCGGTGATAGCGGTGCAGGTTCCTGGCTGAAGGGATGGGATTTAACAAAATCCTGGGTTACTTGGTACATCCGCATGATGAAAGCTTCCAGTTCGGCGGCTTCGACCCGCCATTGGCCCCGCCCGCCGATTTTGATTGCTGGTAATTCGCCGTTTCGCACCAACGCGTACGTCTGGGCGGCAGAAATGTTCAAGGCATCGGCGACATCGGCGAGGGTTAGAAAGCGGAGGGGCATGGGCCAATGGTGCCAAATTTTCCGCTGTCCGTAGTCGGAAAAAATCTCTCCTGTGGATAACTTTCCACTGACTTTCTATTTTGAGCGAAACTAGTGCCACATATTTTCAATGCTGGGGGAGCAAATGGCAGTGCTTACAAGTCAACTTACAAGTCAACTTACAAGTCAAGTACCAGCGAAAAGGTTACGAGTAGTGCGCTGGCGCGATCTTCGCCTTTGGGTGGGCTTGGCCATCATGGTGTTGGCGATGTTTGCCGGTGCATTCCTTTTATCGCGTGGTGAGCAGACAACCACCGTCTGGCGCGCAAGCAGCGATTTGTCCATTGGTTCGGTACCGATGGCCACCCCCGTAACCGTGGCACTTGGTGAAGCCCAGGGCCAATACCTACCGGCGAGTGAGCCGCTGACCGGGCAACTACGTTGGCCCGTTGCGGCTGGTGATCTGATCCCCCGTGGCGCCCTTGGCTACGCGCCGTTACTTGATGCGCGCCTGGTGACACTTCCGGTTGACCCATTGCATGCCCCGGTGAACTTAGCGACAGGAGATATTGTCGACATTTGGTCGACACCGGCTGAAGTCGCCGGTGGCGTAACCGCGAAGCCCGTTCTCGTGTTTTCGCGAGTAACAGTTGCTGAAGCTGCCGTTGATGCCGTTGGCATCGGTGGCGAAATCGCGGTGGTGGTTGAAGTACCCGCCGACGGTGCTGCCCAACTAGTTGCTGCGGCGCGCTCGGGTTTAATTGATTTGGTGGCGGTGCCGATCACCAGCCAACCAGTATCGTGACGACGATAATTCTCGCGGCCGCGGGTTTTGCTGGCGAGAGTGCTTTAGTTGCGGGTGCGCCAGCAGCGGGTATTACTGTCGCCCGTCGATCACTTGATGCGGCAGATCTTCTCGCTGCAGCGGCGACCGACCCAAACATGCCAATTGTGTTGAACGGCCAGGTGCCGCGTATTAGCCCCGATATTGTCGCGCGCCTATTAGGGGGCAAGCGAACCGTCATCGGGCTTTCTTCGGATGAAGCCGATGCGCATTTACTTCGAGTACTTGGCGTGAGTCGTGTGGTGCAAATCCAGGCTGCGGCTGATCTAACGATGCGAGCGGTTGCGGCTGAAATTTTGCACGGGGCAGCAGGGGTATGGGATACCGGTAATTGGCAGCACCAGATCCTTGATGCTGGCCAAGGGGCTTCGCCGCCACTTGGGCAAACTGTTTCGGTTTGGGGGCCTGCTGGCGCTCCGGGGCGAACCTCAATTGCTATTGCGCTAGCTGATGAATTCTCACGTGAGGGGTCTCGTACTTGCCTCGTTGATGCCGATACTTATGCGCCGGCGATCTGTTTCAACCTGGGCATTATCGAAGACTCTAATGGGATTGTGGTTGCCTGCCGCAATGCCGATAACGGGACTCTAAATAGTCGGTCACTGCAGTTAAGTGCCAGCGTTCTGCGCGGTCAATTGCGGGTCTTGGGGGGTATTCCGCGCACTGAGCGTTGGCCCGATCTGCGACACAGTGCACTGACTTCAATTTGGGATATCGCTCGGGCCACCTTCGCTAAAATAGTTATTGATGTTGGTCCATGTATTGAAGACGAAGGTGGGGTCGTGCAGCATGGTGGTGGCACCTTGTTATCTTCTCGGCGAAATGCTGCAGCGATCACCGGGCTTACTGCGGCTGATGTAGTAGTTGCTGTCACTCGCGATGAGCCACTGGCGATTAGCCGCCTTATTGCGCAACTGCCAACGATAAACCAGCTTGGAGCTAAGGCTCCGGTGGTGGTGGCACTGATTCGATCAGGGGATCGTCGTAGCGGCAGTTCGGCAATAGCCGCCTTGCAAGATGGCGGCATCAACCTGCCGGTGGTGGCAATCCCATTTGACGCCGGTGGCTATCGAAATGCGGTGGCGCAGGGTGCACTCCTTTCGGAGGTTGCACCGAGATCGCCCGCCCTGAAAGGCGTCAAGGCACTAAGTAAGGCACTTGCTACGGCGATGGCAGGACGATGACTCGGTCGCCCACTTTGGCCCACTTGTAAATGGCGGCGGCGGCCTCCTCCGAAAGTCGAACACAGCCACCGGCCGCAATTGCTAATCCAAGTTGTTTCGTTGAGTGCATTGCGGTGCCATCGTAGTAGCGTGGGATCGCATGCAAGCCGATTGGCGATTTGGTATCGGGGCCGTAAGTAAAGCGCATCATGTGGTTAAACGTGACTTTTGAATTCGGGTTGTTAGCGACTTTCGACTTAGAGAAGATGCGATAGGTCCCCATGACCGGCCGATCGAATCTACCCACCACCGGGTACCGGCCGAGCACTTCGTCGCGCTCGCTCATCACCCAGACCGTCATCAGTGCTTTGTCATAAACGATTCGTCGGCCATGATGATCGTCGCGGGGCAGTGCTGGCACATTTCGAGCTTTGCGGGTTCGGCTTGCGGGTTTGGGTTCGCGAACTTTGATCGGGACGGGGGCCACTACTGCAGTTGGGTTCGGCGAAGCCGTCGGGCTCGGGCTGGGCGAAGTGGTTGGGCTCGTAACCGGGCGCAATGCGGTGTCGGCGGCCGCGGCAGTGCTGAGCGGTGCGGGAAAGGTGACAAAGATCGTTGCGACCAAGCCCAAAGCGACCGCGGTCGCTAGTAGGGCCATGATGATGCGGGGTTTGGGCGGGGAAGCCATACCTAAGGAATACCTCATTTGCTACCACTTTACGGTGATCGCCACACCCCTTGGCTACACACCCCTTGG
>Ga0194035_1000810_pt1 | contig 17309 bp, 18 predicted proteins | sample JunL2320m_MetaG_FD_148680 | JGI IMG/M metagenome (GOLD analysis project Ga0194035, IMG submission 148680) | Anoxic zone freshwater microbial communities from boreal shield lake in IISD Experimental Lakes Area, Ontario, Canada - Jun2016-L239-20m | ecosystem: Environmental > Aquatic > Freshwater >...
CTGCCCGCACCTCAGTGCTGATCACCAGGCGTCGATCATCGGGCGCTTCTTGCCCGCGCGGGGCAGCGCGGGCCGGATGGCGGCCAGCATGTTCGCGACCCAGGTCCGCGTCTCGGCCGGGTCGATCACGTCGTCGAGCATGAAATTGGTCGAGCGGTTCAACGCCTTGCCGGCGTCGTAGGCCTTCGCCACCTTGTCCTCGAAGAATTTGAGGCGCTCCGCCGGATCCTCGATCGCCGCGATCTCGGCGCGAAAGCCGAGCTTGACCTGCCCCTCGATGCCCATCGGTGCAAACTCGCCGGTCGGCCACGACACGTAGAAGTAGGGCGCGCGGTAGTTGCCGCCGGCCATGGCGGCCTGCCCCAGGCCGTAGGCCTTGCGCAGCACGACCGTGAAGTACGGAACGGTCATGTTGCAGCTGGTCAGGAACAGGCGCGCGGCATGGCGGACCAGCGCCGTCTTCTCCGCCTCGGGCCCGACCATGATGCCGGGCGTATCGCAGAGGTTGATGACCGGGAAGTCGTAGGAATCGCAGAGCTGCATGAAGCGGGCGCCCTTGTCGGCGCCGTCGGAATCGACCGCGCCGCTGAGCTGCTTGGGATCGTTGGCCATCACGCCGACCGTCCGCCCTTCCAGCCGGATCAGCGCCGTCACCAGCGTGCGGCCGAAGTCGCGGCGCAGTTCCAGGATCGAGCCTTCGTCGGCCAGCGTCCGGATGACGTCGCGCACCTCGTAGCTGCGCAGCCGGTTCTCCGGCACGATGTGGCGCATCCGCCGCTGGTCCGGCGCGGTCCACTCTTTCAGCGGGCCCTGGAAATAGGCGAGATATCTCTTGGCGACGGCGACGGCCTCGGCTTCGTCGGCGACCAGGATGTCGACGACGCCATTGCGCGTCTGCACCGACATCGGGCCGATCTCTTCGGGCGTGAACACGCCCAGCCCGCCGCCCTCGACCATGGCCGGGCCGCCCATGCCGAGCGTGGTATCGGCCGTGGCGATGATCACGTCGCAGCAGCCGAGCAGCGACGCATTGCCCGCGAAGCAGCGGCCGGAGACGATGCCGATCAGCGGCACGAGGGCCGAGAGCTGGCCGAAATGATGGAAGGTGTCGAACTGGATGAAGCCGCCGTAGTCGTCGTCGCCGGGCCGGCCGCCGCCGCCTTCGGCGAACAGCACCAGCGGCATGCGCCCGTCCTCGGCGATGTCGAGGATCTTGTCGGTCTTCCAGTGGTTGTGAACGCCCTGTGTGCCGGCGAAGACGGTGTAGTCATAGGCCAGCACGGCGACGCCTGTGGCTGGCGCGTCGAACATGTGCCCGTTCATGCGGCCGACGCCGGCGATGAGTCCATCGGCCGGGCTGCGGGTCAGCAGATCGTCCAGGGTCCGCCGATGCCGCTGCGCCGCGATGATGAGCGGGCCGTACTCGACGAACGTCCCGGGGTCGATCAGGTCGTCGACATTTTCCCGCGCGGTGCGGTGGTTGGTCTTGTGGCGGCGCTTGACGGCCTCCGGCCGGCTCGCGTCGCGCGTGAGCGCCCGACGCGCCAGCACCTCGGCCAGGTCCGGGCGAATGGCGTCGAGGTCGAGCTCGTCCGCGCCGCCCACGACTTCGGCCGCCACCTCGGACGGCTCGAGGCTGAGCAGCAGCTGGCCTTCCCAGAGCGTGTCGCCGGGTTCGACATGAATGGCCCGGACAATGCCACCGGCACTCGCCGCGATGACGTGTTCCATTTTCATGGCTTCCATCACGGCCACCTCGGCCCCGGCCGGAACGGCGTCGCCGACCGCTGACGCGATCGAGATGACCGTGCCCTGCATCGGCGTGCGGATCGCGATCATCCCGTCCGGCGGATCGCCCGCTTTCGGTTCCGGCCGATCGCGCGCCGCCTGGCCGTAGGCGAGCACGGAGAGCGGATCGCCGGCGTCGACCCTGGCGCCAGCGCGGGCGTCCTGTTTTTTGTCTTCCTGCGCGGCCGCCTTCGCCGAAGCAAAGAGACGCGGATGGACGGCCGCGCCCACCGCAACCAGGGCGGCGGCATGGGCCTCGACGAAGCCGGTCTCGACCTTGCCGGCGCGCACGTCCTCGTCCAGCAGCAGCGCCTGGAGAAACGCGATGTTCGTCGGCGCGCCCGCGATGTTGAATTCGCAGAGGGCGCGGTAACCCTTGGCCGTCACGTCCTCGACACGGCCGCTGCGGGCAAAAACGATCAGCTTGGCGAGCAGCGAATCGTAAGCCGGGTTGGTGGCGTAGCCGGCATAGCCATAGCCGTCGACACGAATGTCCGGGCCGGACGGTGGCTCGAACGTGCTGAGCACGCCGCCGCCGGGCCTGGCCGTGCCGTCTGGCTGCATCGTCTCGAGGTTGATGCGGAGCTGCATCGCCATGCCGCGTGGTGCTGGGCCCGAGCCGCTCGCGAGGCCCAGTTCCGCCAGGGTGGCGCCGTTCGCCAGCCGGAGCTGCAGCTCGACCAGGTCGAGGCCGGTGACCGCTTCCGTCACCGTATGCTCGACCTGCAGGCGCGGGTTCGCTTCGATGAAATAGAAAGTGCCGTTGGCGTCGTCGACGAGGAACTCGAACGTGCCGAGGCTAAAATAGTTCGCGGTGCGCGCGAGCTTCACGGCGGCGTCCAGCAACCGCTGACGCAGGCCCGCCTCCAGGTTCGGCGCGGGGGCGAACTCGACGAGCTTCTGCCGCTGGCGCTGGAGCGAGCAGTCGCGTTCCCACAGGTGCGCCACCTCCACCCCATCGCCGATCACCTGCACCTCGATGTGACGCGCGTGGCGCACGAGCTGCTCGACGTAGAGATCGCCCGACCCGAAGGCGGCGGTTGCCTCCGACCGGCAGCGGATAAAAGCCTCCTCCAGGTCGGCCGCCGCCAGGACCGGCCGCATGCCACGGCCGCCGCCGCCGGCAACCGCCTTGACCATCACTGCCGCGCCGGCCCCGAGCCCGGCCATGAATGTCCGGGCCTCTTCAAGCGTCGTGGGCGCAGCCGTGCCCGCGAGGATCGGCACGCCCGTATCGCGGGCAAGCTGGCGCGCGCGGTGCTTGTCGCCGAACAGTTTCAGGATCCCGGGCGTCGGGCCGACAAAGGTGATGCCCGCGTCGGCACAGGCGCGCGCGAAGGTCACATTCTCCGACAGAAAGCCATAGCCGGGGTGGATCGCCGTCGCGCCCGCCTCTTTTGCCGCCGCCAGGATGGCCGCCCCATCGAGATACGCGGCGACTCCCCGTCCCGGCAGGGCGAACGCGGTGTCGGCCTTCCCGACATGCAGGCTGGCGCTGTCGTCCGCGGGATAGATCGCGATGCTGCCCATGCCGAGATCTGCGGCCGAGCGAAAGATGCGAATGGCAATCTCGCCGCGATTGGCGACGAGCAACTTCTGTCCGGTCATCGGGTCGGCGCTCCCTTCAGCCCGTCGCGGCTGCGGGCCGCGTGCGCGACCACGTGCCGGAGGGTCCACCGAACAGGATCTGCACGAGGCCCGCCACGATGCCCAGCGACACGCCGAACCGCCAGGCCAGGTCGTAGTTGCCGAACATGTCGAAGATCATGCCGCCGCCCCAGGCGCCCACGACCGAGCCCATCTGGTGGATGACGAACGACACGCCCAGGAGCGTGGCCATGTTGCGCGTGCCGAACAGGTCGGCGACATAGCCCGACACCAGCGGAATGACGCCCAGCCACAGCATGCCCATCGCGGCGGCGAAGAGGATCGTCGTCGCGGGCGTGGGCGGCATCATGAAATAGATCATCAGCACGGCGGAGCGCGCGAGATAGGTCAGCCCCAGCAGGACGTTCTTGAGGTAGCGCTGGCCGAGCCAGCCGGCCAGCAGGCAGCCCGCGATGTTGATGCCGCCGATGATGGACATTGCCGCGGCGCCGAGCATCGGGTCCATGCCGCAGATCGCCAGGTAGTTCGGCAGGTGCGTGTTGATGAAGATGAGCTGCAGGCCGCAGACGAAATGCGTGCAGCACAGCACGACGAAGCGGCGGTTGCGCAGCGCCTCGCCGATCGCGGCGGCCGCCGATGCACGCTGCAGGGCCGGCTGCGGCAGGCGGTCGACCCGGCCGGTGACGAGCGCCGCCGGCACCATCGCGGCCGCCAGCAGCACGAACAGCAGCGCGCCCCATCGCCAGTCCCACACGCCCAGCAGCCCCTGCAGGGCGGGCGCGATCACCAGCGTGCCGACCGAGGAGAAGGCGCCGACGATGCCCAGGATCATGCTGCGGCGCTCGGGCGAGGCGGCCCGCGCGGCCGCCGTCATCGCCAGCGACGATCCCGTGCAGGCGATGCCGATGCCGATCAGGCTCTGCGCCAGGATGAACGTCGAGAGGCCCGTGGCGCTCGCCATCACCGCCATCGCGGCGACATAGGCGGCCGCCCCCAGCACCATGACCGGACGCAGCCCCCAGCGATCGGCCACCGCGCCCAGCGGCGCCTGCGCCAGGCCCCAGACGATGTTCTGGACCGCGATCGCGAAGGTGAAATCCGATGCCGACATGGAAAGCGCCTGCGTCATCGGCGGCAGGAAAAGCCCCAGGCACTGACGCATGCCCATCGCCAGGCTCATCATCACCGAGGCGGCGATCAGGATCGGCAGGGTGTTGGCGCGGGTCGCGGCGGTCATAACTGGCGTTTCCACTTTTTTGCCAGCCTGCCCGGATCGAGCCCGGGGTCAAGAGTCGCACGCGACTCCTATTCCGACGCGCGGTCCAGTATCGCCTGCAGTGTCTTCGCGCCATGCGCACCGGGCGGCGGCGCCTGGCCCGTCTCCGCGATCCGGCGGCTTTGCGCATCCTCCCAGTGGCGGCCGTCGAAAAACCGCTTGGGCTTCAGGCGCGCCGCGTCAATGTCGTCCAGGCAACGGGCGTTGACGGTGACGCGGTGCGGCTGCGAGCGCGGGATGTAGAAGGCGTGCATACCGCAATGGGAGCAGAAGGTGTGCTGCGCGACGCCGGTGCCAAAGGTGTAGGCTTTTAGCGCGCTCCTGCCCCGCAGCAGCTCGAAATCGGCCAGGTCGGTGCTGAGCAGCAGGATCCCCTTCTTGGTGCAGATCGAGCAGCTGCAATGGGACAGGCGTTCGAGGTCGACCGCGGCCCGAAACCGCACACGGCCGCAATGACATCCGCCTTCGTGTGTTTCCAGCATATCCGCCTCCTGATGCCGCCGGGCGCCTCGCGGCGCTCCCGGACATTGCTCCTACGTTTGCCCGCCGGTGGTCGCGCGCTCTCCCAGCAGCATCCTGCGAATGCCGAACCGCTCGTTCGCCACTGTGCGAGCGTAAGCGGCAGAAGACATCATGCGCACGTATTCTCCGGGTCGCGGCACATGCTGTTCGGCAGGGCAAAATACCGTCGACGCCATCGCCGCTTCGAGGGCGGGCTGCTCCATGACGAGCTTCTGAGCGATCGCGTCGGCCCGTGCTATCCGGAACGTCATCATGACGACAAAGGCACGATCGGGTTTGACCTCGTGGACCTCCTTGAGGACTGCGCCGATGTCATCTTCGGTCGTACGGGTACGGCGAAACGTGCCGATGGAAGCACCATCGAGCGATCTTTGCGCCATCGCCTTCATGACGATTGCCTCGTCGATGTCGGGCATCCCGGGTGCGGCCGTCTCGAGGTAGTCCGCGCGGCCTCCGAGCATGTGGAGCGCAACCGCGTTACCCGGCTGGGCAAGTTGCCGGTAGAGGGCAACCGATGCATCGACCACAACTTCGCCGCCCCCCAGGTAGGCCGTCCCGGCGTCCGGGTCTGGCTCCGGGTTCCAGATACCGGTTCTCCGAAAGGGAAACGACTTGCCGGGGATCGGGTACACAATGTCCTGATACAGCCCCGAAGGCCGGAAAGAGCCATCGGGCATTCGGACGATGCTATGGCCGGGAACGAAAATGGCGAAGTTCATGGTCAGCAAGTCTGTCAGAAGCGCGTGCCATCGCGAACCCAAAATCGGCGCCGAGCACTCGAGATCTCGAGGCGGCAGACGGGAACCTGTTCGCCCCCCAGATCGTTGCCGGAGTACCTTTTTTGGAGGAATGAGATGTTAAGGCTCTTTCTGAAACTGATGCTCATCGTGGGCATCGGCATCACCGGGGCGGGGTGCCTGGACGACGGCTCCGCCGCACCGCAAGGCTACAATCAGCCCGCCTACAATCAGCCGGCCTACTATCAGCCGGCCTACTATCAGCCGGCACCGGGCTACACCAACCCGAACTACAACAACAGCGGCTACCGTCCTCAGCAGGGCAATCAAGGCGGATATTACCAGGGTGACGGCCGTCGCTATACCACTGTGTCCGTGACGAACCGCGGCCAGAACGGCAATCGTGACGACGTCGTTCAGCAGCAGGTCGCCTGTGGAAGCCAGTACTACGACGGCTTTCGCACCCGCACCGCCCCTCGGTGCTGATCACCTCTATGTTCGGCGTGCTTCCAAGGTCGCATATACGCGGCGCCAACGGCGACCTAGTTTGACGGATGCCGTTGCACTGGACGCTGGATCCATCCCAGCATTTCGTCACCCTCACCATAGAGGGCGAGGTGACGCGGCCGGAGATCGAGGCCTACCTCTCCGAGATCGAACGATCGAATGCCACAGGCTGGCGCAAGCTGGTGGATTTGCGGAACGCCCAGGCCGCCCTGCCTGCAGACGATGTCATGGCGCTCGGTTTGCGTTTCCGCGAAGCCGACTCAGCCGGCGAGGTCGGTGCGCTGGCCGTGGTCATGCCGAAATCCAATCCCGAAGGGGTGATGCGGTTGCTCGGCTTCCTGGCGGCGGCGAAGCGTCCGATGCGGCTGTTCCAGGCCATCGAGCCGGCGCGGCGATGGATCAAGGCGGCACACCGGCCGGGCGCTGCCGGGAGGTGATCTCACCTCCTGGACTCCGACTTCACACAGCCAAGCACCTTGTCTCGCAGTTTATGGATATCCTCCAGACTGACGTTCGCCCTGCCGCCAACCAAGGACAGGCTGACGTATTTCTGGGCGACCTCGCAATTTCGAGCAACGCCGTCGCCGGTATAGTACATCTCGCCGAGTTCAAATTGAGCCCGGCTCTCTCCCTGCGTCGCGGCAAGCTGATACCACTTGAGCGCTTCCTTGGAATTTCGCGTGCCGCCGCAGCCATAACGATGCACCTGACCCATCCTGGTCTGCGCTTTCGCCAGTCCCAGATCGGCAGAACGACGGTACCACTTGATCGCTTCACTGCAGTCTTTCGCCACGCCGTCGCCCGCTTCATACAATAGACCAAGACGATATTGGGCGGATGCCATGGCTTGCTCGGCGGCCGCCCGGTACCAACGCGCGGCCTCCTTGTTATCCGCGGCGACACCGTCGCCCTCTTCGTAGAGCAAACCAAGATTGTATTGTGCGGCGGCAAGTCCCTTGTCGGCGGCCCGGCGATACCAGTCGCGAGCTTCCTTCGGGTTCCGCGTCACGCCCCGGCCAGAGTGATACAGGGAGCCCAGATTATTCTGCGCTTCGGCACTGCCTTGATCGGCTGCAAGGCGGTACCACTTGATCGCCTCGCGATCGTCCTTGCCGACGCCGCCATAGGCGTTCGCGTAGATCAGTCCCAGTTGCAACTGGGCGTCGATGTTTCCCTGACGTCCTGCCAGGCGATACCATTTCACTTCTTCTTCGTGATCCTGCGCCACGCCCTGCCCGCTGCGGTACATGACGCCAAGACCGAACTGCGCGCCTGGATATCCCTGGGCGGCAGCCAGCTGATACCATTTCACGGCTTCCATATCGTCTTGAGCCGTGCCGTTGCCGGTGCTGTACAGATAACCGAGAAGCGTTTGGGCGCGACCATTGCCCTCCTTCGCGAGCGGGAGGAACAGGCTTACAGCCGTTCCGTAATCGCCCCGATCGAACGCTACCCTTGCCTCTTCATACGGCCCGGCAGTCGCTGGCGTCGTGAGACCGAGCGTGCAGGCGATGAGCGCTATGACGTAAAGCAGGTGCAAGGGCTTCATCGCAGTTTGTGTTGGAAGCGAACAAGACCAGCGGCCCCAACCATCGTCAACAACGGCATGTGGATTGATGGAGCGCGCCGGCCGACGCCCCGTGGCGCCGCCTAGCCTTTCGACGGCATCGCGTAGTCAGCGGGCCAGGTCGCCCGAAATGCCTGATGCGCCTCGCACCGCTGCGACAGAGCCTCGAGAGACGGATACCGGCCGGACGGCAGCAGGTCCGGATCGGCCTGGCCGATGTAGCGGATCATGCAGGTGGTGGTGATGCAGGCCTGGTCGAGCGGGGCCTGATCGAGGTTGGCATCGGCCGGCCAGGACTGGGCTTCCAGCGCTGCAATGCCGCCCTCCGCCTGGGTCCGGCAGCGAGCAATCCACTCGGGCCAGCGATAGGGCTCCGGCCGGACCAGCCGCTCGTAGGCGGACGCCATGATCTTGTCGATCACGCCTGATGCGAGCGCCAGGCGCTGCAGCGCCTGTTGTCGCGAGGCCCCGCCCGGCGGCAGCAACGCGCGCGCCGGGCCGACCTCCTGATCGAGCCAATCGAGGATCGCCGCCGAATCGATCAGCGTCGTGCCATCCGCCAGGATCAGCGAGGGGATGCGGCCGAGCGGATTGACGGTCCGCATCGAGTCGAAATCGCCGAACACCGACCGCGCGTCGTGCTCGAAGGCGAAGCCCAGGACGCCCAGCGTCACTGCGACCCGGCGCACATTGGGCGAATCGTATTGCCCGACCAGAATCATCGCCCGGGACCCCTCTGAGAGACCAAATGGAAATACGGCGCCCAGCCAATTGCCCGTCGGCCGTCCCTGCTTGTAGGACTGCGTTCCCGGCTGTCCAACCTGAAAAGAGACAAATGCGACCGGACACTGCGCTCGAGGCACGGAGAGATCCCCTCGACATGCCTTTCGCCCTGGAGTGCGCGCCGCCGTTTCTGACGGCCCGCTTTGCCGTGCCTCAACGCACGCTGGGCTGGTCCCTGCTTCATCCCGGCTTTGCGGTCGTTTCCGATGTCGTCTGGGTAGAAGTTCGCAACAGCGATCTCGGGCCCTCGACCGACCCGCGTGCATTTCTGAAAGCGCGACTGGCCGAGTCGGGGCTTCCGCACGCGCTGGCCTTCATGACCTCGCGCGACATCCGCCGGCATCATCTCTGTCTGCGGCGCGTCGAAGGAGTCGCGGCCGCCTGCCTGACCACGGTCGGCCTCTCGAACGGCGAGCGGGTGGGATCCCGCAAGGCGTACGGGCCACCACACGCCGGTACCATCAACACACTGGTGCATGTTTCGGTGCCGCTCAGCGACGGCGCCCTGGTCGAAGCGCTGTCCATCGTCGCCGAGGCGAGGACAGCCGCCATTGTCGATTCGTGGCGCGCCGCGCGAGGGACGACCGTCACCGGGACCGGGACGGACTGCATCGTCGTGGCCTCTCCGTGTCGGGGCGAGCCTCTCGCCTTCGCCGGCCTCCATACCGCGGTCGGCGAGGCGATCGGCGGCGCCGTCTACGACGCCACGCGAAGCGGCGCCGAGCAATGGGACCGGGATTTTCCGCAACCGCCGCCGCAGTAGCCCGAGCGTTGAGCCAGCGGTGACCGATTGAGTGCCGCCGATCCGCCGTCAAATAACCGGCAATGCGACACTCCGGCCGCGCCCAATGCCTTCCCAATCCACCGAGGAGGCTGCCCGTGACTCCGTTTCGGACCCGATTGTCGTCCCGCGCCGCGCTGCTGGCGCTGGCACCTCTTCTCATCCTTGCCGGCTGCGCCAGCGTGCGGTTGGAGACGGCGCAGGAGGACGCCAGGGGCAAGCAGTTCGCGCCGCCGCCGTCCGACAAGGGATCGCTCTATGTCTATCGCCGCGGCCTGATGGGCGCGCCCGTGGCGATCCCCGTCACCATCGCCGGCGCGCTCCAGACTGAGCTCGCGCCGGATACCTGGGTGTGGCTCGAGGGCGCGCCGGCCTCGATCGACGTCAAATGCACGGGCACCGACGGCGGCGCCGACATGGCTGTGAACGTCGGGTCGGGCGAAATCCACTTCGTCGAGGTGGCGTTCCGCCCTGGGCTGATGGGCAGCCGCTGCGCAGTGCTGGAAGTGCCGGCGGCGCAAGGCCAGGCCGCCGTACTGGCGGGCCGCCGCGCCGTGGGGCCGTAGCGGCACCAAAACCCCGCTTTTCCGGATCCCGCCGCGTTCGGCGCACAGAAGAGAGCGCAGAGAGCGCACTGCCAATCCTTCCAGCAACGTGATCCCGGGTGATGCGTTCCTTCTCTTATGTCCATGGAATCTCCGCGTGTATCATTGAACGAACTGCAGATCCTGCAAGCACTGGCCAGCGGCGGACAGCCGCCCCTCACTTCCAGTCATCGCACCCGGCTCGAATTGCTGGGTCTGGTCCGCGACGGCCCGTCCGGGGTGCAACTCACCGACGCGGGCCATCGGTGCGCGCAGCAAAAATCATCCAGCACGACCGAGCCCGAAAGGTTCGCGCACTCCCGGGAGTCTCCCTCGACTCCGCGCGACAAGAGAGGCCGGCGCAAGCGCGGCCGGCATATGCTGCCGATTTGAGGACCGATGCGATGTCATCGCCACAAAAGGCGTCCGGGCGCGGCAGCGCCGCGTGACGCACCCGCGGAGATAGTCACCGAGGAGTGCCCGCCGCAATCTTGACGCAATGCATTCAGTCGCGTAGCGATGAGGCATCGACGGTCCTCCTTAATCGGAGGGTAAAAGGGAATGCCGTGCCACCCCCGAGCTCGCTTGCCAGGGGGTCAATCGGCAGCTGTACCCGCAGCTGTAAGCGGCGAGCGAGTGCCCAACGAGCCACTGGACTTCGGTCCGGGAAGGCGGGCGCAAGCTACGACCCGTGAGCCAGAAGACCTGCCGGCGATAGCGTCGCTCTTCCGATGGACGGGACAATCCAACGGGACGGTCAACCGAGCGGTGACGCGCCTTGTGCGTGGTGCTGTTTGGGGAGGCCGTCTGATGACGCCGATTCGTAGATTCTTGGCTGCCGTTCTGTTGCTCGTTCCTGGTCCTGCGCTCGCGCAGACCGAGCCCGTGGGCATGTCGCCCGAGGTCGTCGTCACCGCCGACCGCGTGCCGACGCCCATGAGCAAGGTGACCGGCAGCATCACCTTGGTCACCAACGAGGAGATGCAGCGCAACCAATGGCGCACGGTGCAGGAGGTGCTGCGCTACGTGCCCGGTGTCTCGGTCCAGCAGTCCGGCGGTCCCGGCACGCAGACCTCGGTGTTCGTACGCGGCGCCAATTCGAACCAGACGCTGGTGCTGATCGATGGCATCAACGTGAGCGATCCCGCGTCCGGCAACGGCGCGGTGGACTTCGCCCATTTCATGACCGAGAACCTCGATCGCGTCGAGATCGTCCGCGGCCCGATGAGCACGCTCTACGGCTCGCAGGCGATCGGCGGCGTCATCAACATGGTGACCAAGGCCGGCAGCGGCAAGATGAACGGTGGCGCCTTCACCGAACTCGGCACGCGGCTGCAGACCAACAGCGGCGGCTACGTGCGCGGCAGCGAGGGCCGCTTCAATTACAACTTCACGCTGGCCGGAACCTACGCGCCGGGCGAGACCATCGTGCCGGGACGCTACACGCCACCCGGCGGCTACGTCGATCTCGACGGCTACCGCAACATCACCGCGGCGTCGCGTATGGGTATCGCAATCGACGACCGCACCAACCTCACCTGGTTCAGCCGCTACATCGACACCCAGGTCAAGTTCGACCAGGTCGCCCAGGAAGATCCCAACGCGACGGAATTCAGCCAGCAGTTCTTCAATCGCCTCGAGCTCGACGGCAATTATTTCGACGGACGCTGGAAGCCGACGTTCGGCATCTCCTACACCAGCATCTATCGCCACGATCAGGATTTCCCGAGCCTGCAGAACCCGTTCCCGTTTGTGAAGGATGCCTACTACAACGGCCGCCGCCTGCAGGCCGACTGGAAGAACCAGGTCGCCGTCAGCGAGATGTTCGACGTGGTGGCCGGCATCGATTACGACCGGTCATGGGCCTACAGCAACTCGGACGGTGCACAGGGCTGGGGCACGATGGGCCAGACCGGCTTCTACGGCCAGGTCCGCGGCAATTTCATCAAGAACCTCACCGTCACGCTGGGCGGGCGTGTCGACGTGAACGACGTCTACGGCACGGTGTCGACCTGGCGCGCCGGCGCCACCTACCTGTTTGAAGACACCGACACGCGGTTCAAGGGATCGTACGGCACGGCCTTCAAGGCGCCGTCGCTGTTCGAGCTCTACGGCACTGGCCTGTTCTGCGGCGGCAACGTCAACCTGCGGCCGGAATACAACAAGGGCTACGAGTTCGGCGTCGAGCAGGGGCTGTACAACAAGAAGGTCTCGGTCGGCCTCACCTACTTCTTCAACAACTTCAGCAACCTGGTGCAGTGCCCGCCGCCCTTCACCACGCTGCAGAACGTGGCCAAGGCGCAGAGCGAAGGCGTCGAGGCCTTCCTCAAGATGCAGCCGGTGAACTGGCTCGATATCGCCGCCGACTTCACCTACATGAACGCCCACGACCAGTACTACACCCCGCTGGTCCGCCGCCCGCAGAACACTTTTAGCCTGCGGACCGAGGTGCGTCCGTGGGACGGCGTGCGGCTCGGCATGGGCCTGTCGCAGGTGAGCGGCCGCTACGACTTCAGCGTCGCCCCCTTCAACCCGACCATCATCCAGCCGTCGCCCTACACGCTTCTGCGCTTCACCGCGGCCTACGACGTGCGCCCGAACATCGAGCTGTTCGCCCGGGTCGAGAACGTGCTCAACCAGTCGTACGAGGAGCCGGAAGGCTTCCAGGCGCCCTACATCCAGGCCTTCGTCGGCATCAAGGGCAGGTTTTGAGCACCGCCCCGGTCACGATCGCCCTTCTTCATCTGGCGCCACGCGCGGGAGATGTCGACGGGAACAGACAAAGCATCGAGGCCGCCGTGCTTCAGGCCTCGGCGCTCGGCGCCACCCTGGTCGTCAGTCCGGAACTGGCGACCAGCGGCTACGGCTTCCGCGACCTCATCGGCACCGGCTGGATCGCCCGCGACCAGCCGGCGCTGTTCACCTGGGCCGGCGATCTGGCGCGTCGAGTCTCGGTGTTCCTGCTGCTAGGCACGCCTGAAGCGTCGCCGGACGGCACCGAATTGTTCAATAGCCTGATCCTATTCGCATCGGACGGGACACGCGTGGGTCATCACCGCAAGATCAACACGCTGCGGGTCGGCTCTGAATCGTGGTCGCAGCCGGGCGACCGTCCGACTGTCCTGGCCATCGCGGGTGTGGGCCGCGTCGGGCTTTTCGTCTGTGCCGACATGCATTCGCAGCGGCTGGTGCGGGAGACGACGTCTCTCGGCGTCGATCTCCTGCTGTCGTCTGCCGCCTGGGCGCCGGGCGAACATGGGCCAAACGGCGAATGGGAATGGGCGTCGAAGACAACGGGGCGGCCGGTGCTGGTCTGCAACCGCACCGGGCCCGATGTCCTCGATTTCAGCGGCGCGCGGTCGATAGCCGCCGTCGATGGCGCAATCGTGCAGTCGCACGAGTCCAGCGGATCGGCGATTGTGCTGGTCGACTGGGATGCGCAGGTTGGCAAACTGAAGAACTGGCGCGTCGCCGCTGCCGAGGAACAATAGTTGATCCGCTGGCTCGCTCTCACGCTGCTGCTGATCGGGATCGCGCCGGCCCAGGCGCAATCGCCGAAGCGTGTCGTCACGGTCAATCTCTGCCTCGACCAGCTCGCGCTTCGACTGGCGGCGCCGGGCCAGCTTGTCGGTGTCAGCTACCTCTCGCTCGATCCCCGGATTTCCGTGCAGGTCGACAAGGCGCGCGCCATCGCCCCGGTCCGCGCCAGCGTAGAATCGATTCTGGAGCTGCGGCCAGACCTCGTGATCTTCGACAGTGTCGCCCATGCCAGCGTCAAGCGCCTGCTGCACGGCGCCGGCGTGCCACTGCTGGAACTGCCGTGGTCGGCATCTCTCGAGGCCACCGAAGCGCTGATCGCCCAAATGGCGACGGCGCTGGGGCGCGAGGAGGTTGGCCGAGCACTGATCGCCGACATGCAGGCAGAGCGCCGCCGGCTCACCTGGCAAGGGCCGCCGACCGCCACGGCCGCCGTGCTGCAGCCCAACCGCGGCACCGCTGGCAAGGGCAGCCTGATGGACGAACTGCTGCGGCTCGCCGGCCTGCGCAATCTTGCAGCTGAACTCGGCATCCCGGCCTACGGCCGCCTGTCGCTTGAATCGGTCCTGGCCGGCAAGCCGGACATGCTGGTGTTCGATGGCGTGGCCAATGCAAGTCCGGCGCGGGCCACCGAGTTCGTCGATCATCATGCCCTGTCGAGCCTGGCCGGCCGGGCGCGCATCGTGTCGCTGCCGATGAAATACGCTGTCTGCGCCGGCCCGGAGAATTTCGAAGTGGTGCGGCTTTTGGCCGAGGCCAGACAATGAGCGGCGCGGCGATGAACCAAGCGCTGAACCGGTGGCTTTTCCTCCTGGTGCTCGTGCTCTTTGCCGGCTCGCTGGCCACGGGTCCCGTGCTGTGGCCGTGGCGGCTGGGCAACGAGGTCGGCTGGGCGATCGTGTGGGAGCTGCGCGTGCCACGCGCCACGCTCGGCCTGCTGATCGGCGGTGCGCTTGGCCTGAGCGGTGCTGCGCTACAGGGCTGGCTGCGCAACCCGCTGGTCGAGCCCGGCGTCATCGGCGTCTCGGCCTGCGCGAGCTTTGCCGCCGTGTGCGCCTTCTACAGCGGCCTTGCGGCCGCCTTCACGTTGGCCCTGCCGCTGGCGGGTATCGCCGGCGCGGCACTTGCGGTGGCGTTGCTGATGGCGGCGGTACGCGCCGGCACCGGCACGGTGACGCTGCTGCTGATGGGCGTGGCCATCAACGCTGTCGCCGCGGCGCTCATCTCGCTGGTGCTGGGCCTGTCGCCCAATCCCTTCGCCTATCAGGAAATCTCGCTGTGGATGGCGGGCTCGATCGCCGATCGGGACCTGCGCTATCTCCTCATTGCAGCACCTTTCATCAGCGCGGGTGGCATCGTCGTCCTCGGCGCCGGCCGATGGCTCGACGCCTTGTCATTGGGAGAAGACGTGGCGCGCAGCCTGGGCGCCGATACCGGCCGGCTTGGACTTCGCCTCACGCTGGGCGTCGGCCTCATGGTCGGTGCCGCGACGTCGGTCTCGGGCGTCATCGGCTTCGTAGGCCTGGTGGCGCCGCATCTGGTCCGCGCCCGGGTCGGCAACCGTCCCGGCGCCACCATGATCCCGTCCATGCTGCTGGGCGCGGCACTCGTGCTCGTGGCCGACATCATCGTGCGCTTCGTGCCGACGGCCTACGAGCTGCAGTTGGGCGTGATCACGGCGCTGGTCGGTGCGCCCTTCCTGGTCCGCATCATCCACCGGGCGCGCTCGGCTTGGTTGGCAACATGAAGGGGTTGGCGACATGAAAATGCTGGCCGTCCGTGGCCTGGTTTGCCGCCGGGGAGAGCGTCCGGTGCTGGACGGCATCGACCTCACCTTTGCCGCCGGCGAGGTGACGGCGCTGGTCGGTCCCAACGGCGCCGGCAAGACGACGCTGCTGCGTCATCTCGCGGGCCTCGACACGCCGGCGGCCGGACGGATCGAGCTCGACGGAAGGGCGCTCGCCGGCATCGAGCGGGCCGCATGCGCTAAACTCGTTGCCTATCTACCGCAGGGAGCGTCGGCCTTCTGGCCGCTCACGGGGCGGGACCTCACCGTGCTGGGCCGCCTGCCGCATGGTGCCGATCTGACACGGCCACTCTCTGCCGCCGATGCCGAAGCAGTGGCGCGCGCGATCGAGCGCGTCGGCGGCGTGGGCCTTGCCGACCGGCCGATCGATTTGATGTCCCAGGGCGAACGGGCACGGATGATGCTGGCGCGCACGCTCGCCACCGTGGCCGAGGTCGTGCTGGCCGACGAGCCGGTGGCAAACCTCGATCCCGCCTATGCGCTCGATGCCATGTCCGTCCTGCGCGCCGAGGCGGCCCGCGGCGCCTGCGTCGTCGTGAGCCTGCATGATCTGGGCCTTGCCGCGCGCTTTGCCGATCGTATCGTGGTCCTCGCCGAGGGCCGGGTCGCAGCCGACGGCAACGCGGCCGTGGCGCTGCGTAGCGAGGTGATCGATGCGGCCTACGGCGTGGGCTTCCGCCATGTCGTGGTCGACGGGTTCGTCCAGCCCGTGGCCTGGAGCCGGCCCTCATGAATGGCCGGGTGAGTGATCGGAGTGCTGCATGAAGTGTCTGCCCCTCGATGAAGATCCGCGCGCCCTCGTACGCCGCCATCTCGCCGACGCAAGCCATGGCTGGAGCGTCGGCACCTGGGGCGCGATCGGCGAATTCCAGTACGACCTCGGCGAAGCGGATCTCGCGGTCGATCTGGAGGGCCTCTGCGTGCGCTCGGCGCGCGGCGCACTGTTCATCGACAGCCTGGAAGGTGTCCGGGTCTTCGCCTTGACCAATGAGGCCGGGCGAACCGGCGAGATCGCCTTCTGTTCGCCGCGACGCGGTGCCGGCCGCACCTCCATCGAACAAGTGGACGAAACGACGTTCGACGTGGGTATCGGCGCGCCGCACATCGACATGCTGGTCCGCGCGAGGCGCGACGACGACGCGACACTGGCGGCCCTGCGCGCCGGCACCGGCCGTCCGTTGCTGGCGCCCGACAATCCGGCCGGACCCGCCATCGCCAAGGCCAGCCCGACCCGCATCTTCGCATCGGCCCTGGCGCGGCTCGAAGTGCATCAGCCCATTCCACCGCCCAGCGGAAAGTCGCCGGAAGGACCGCACAGCCATCTGCTGCCGCAGTATCTGAAAGAGGGGCGCATCCATCGGCCGGGATCGCCCCTGCCCGCCGACCTCTATTGCGGCCTGAGCCTGTATCCCCGAACGCGCCTCTAGGCGGCCGCGGCGTGATCAAAAAAGACACACGCGCGCCGCAGCACCAACACCCACGGCAACCACCCGACAACCTTGGCCGTTGTCGCGGGATCGTATTTGCCCGGAGGAGGTAGTCATGTCGCGCATTCCATCCCTCGCCGTCCTTGCGGCCATCGCCATGGCGGCATCTGCCTGTGGAGAAAGACCCGTGGACCGGGCGCTTACCGGCGGCGCGATCGGCGCCGGTACCGGTGCCGTGATCGGCTCGACGGTCGGCAACCCGGTTGCTGGCGCCGTCGTCGGTGGTCTGGGCGGCGCCGCGATCGGTGCGGCCACCGCGCCCAGCAACCGCTACGACTGATACCAACCGTCTGAACCGATGACTCTTATGTGATTTGCGCTGGAG
>Ga0194035_1000811_pt1 | contig 17309 bp, 10 predicted proteins | sample JunL2320m_MetaG_FD_148680 | JGI IMG/M metagenome (GOLD analysis project Ga0194035, IMG submission 148680) | Anoxic zone freshwater microbial communities from boreal shield lake in IISD Experimental Lakes Area, Ontario, Canada - Jun2016-L239-20m | ecosystem: Environmental > Aquatic > Freshwater >...
ATATTACAGGGCTCGCGCACACATACACTGCAGCCGCTACCGACCGAGCCTGGGACTTTTTTAAGAACAATCCAAAAGCAGCGAAATAAAAGGTACCTATTTCTAAAGCGCTGCGTCGAGCGCAGAGCTTATCGGCTCTGTGCCCAGCGGCATACCTTGCCCTGCACTTGTCTCAAGCTCATGGCCCTTATACGGACCACTTTGGTCTGGGCGGATGTTTGGCCACTTGCTCGAGTCGTAGCGGTTTGCAATAAACCGAGCGGACACTTCCCCTGGTTGCGAGGTAGAGATTATAACCGCTGCTTCGTTTGGTACTTTGGTGTAGAAGACACTACCGTCAAACGATGCCGTGAGGTTAATGACCAAATTCTTCCAGTTGGTACCGAAGTCTGTCACTTGGTAGAAGAGCCAGAGGTCCGAACCCTTGTCGAGATCTTTAAACGAAATCTTTATCTCAAATTTGCCGGTCTTTGGGTTTTTGTTTGTCACTTCAAGCACCTCGACAGCCTCTTCTTTAATACCAACAGTTGAGTGACCGTAGGTTGCATACTTCACGCCGTCAATTGTGTAGACCGGGTCGATAGTACCAACATCGAGTTTACCGGTGATTTTTATGTCACCCATAAAGGTCGAGGTTGCTGTACCCATGCCGCTTACGCCCCCGGCACCGACAAAGAGCCTGTCGGAGATGGAGAACTGACGTGTTGGCGTGGTAGTACCTATACCCACACTGCCGTTCCGGTCGACGATAAATACTTTTTGGTTCGACGATGTTGCAATTTGGAACAAGTCTTCCGAAGTGCTTTGTGACTCTATAGTAAGGCGATACTTCGGCGTGGTGGTACCGATGCCGATGTTTGTCTCGGCAATAATGTTACCCGTACCCGTTGGTGTGCCTGTTGGGCATGCAACACCTGAGCAGATCCACAAGTTGCTGTCGTAGAGCGTAGCATCTTGACCTTGTGGGGTGATAGTTAAGTCACCTGTCGAATTTGTCAGGAAGTCGGTATAGCGGCTGGTGTCGTACGCAACTGTCATCTGTGCAGTCGACACTGCCGACTGTATAGACATTGCACGCGACGGCGATGTGCTGCCAATACCGACATACTGATTACTACCGAGAATCGTCATTGCATCTGCAAAACTGCTTCCGTTAGCTGTAGCGAAACGAAGATCCCCTTGATTGGCATTGACGGCGTAACTGTAAATACGAGAACTCTTGTTATATGCGCCAAAATAGAAATCAATTGCCGCACCCGACCCGACAGAGCCATTTGTATTGCTAAGCAACAGACCAGGAGCTGTACCCGCTGTTACCGCAGCCTCTATCGATAATTTACTTGCAGGCGTAGTGGTACCAATACCAACGTTGCCGCCACCTGGTTCGAGTGCCAAGTTGCGGTATCCGGTACCGTTCTTAACAGCTTGGATCCAGCTGTAGTCGCCGTCGTGGACACCAAAGACGAGTTTTTCGTCTGTGAGCAAACCCGTACCGGTTGAAAGCTCAAAATGTGTACTGCGGTCGGTGGCAGCTTGCGATGAGCCTACCACTTCCAGTTTTGCAAGCGGGTTTGTGGTTACAATGCCAACACTTCCTCCAAAGGACGTAATTCCCGTACTACTAAATGTATTTGCCACGTTCAAAAGTGGCACATTGGTACTTAGTACCCCGTCCGAAAGTGTGTGAGAACCAGTAACATTTGCAGCGGTCAGGTTGGTCAAGTTTGCGCCGCTGACTGCACCAAACGAACCACTCCAGGTACCGGAAGTAATGGTGCCAACAGTAGTTATATCGGTGCCAACGAGTTTTGACGCAGCGATACTTCCGGCTAGGTCAGCGTTCAAAATAGCACCTGTCAGTGAGAGCTTGCTGTAGGCAATTGAGCCTGCAAGCATCGCGTTGGTGATCGATGTATTTGCGATACCGAAGGTACCACCTACTCCGCCTACAAGGCTTCCTAGGGTTCCCGAATATGTGAGCACTGAGCCAATGGCCGGTGCTGTTGTTGCAACGTTTGCGAATGTATTTACTCCAGAGAAGTACGGGATATTGCCCACGACTGCGGCAGTTGATGTTGAGAGGCCACCGAAGGAGATTGCTGGTGTTGCACCACCTGACGAGATGATAGGCCAGGTGCCAGTAACCGAAGTGACCGTGCCCGAACCTTTGTTATTAAAGGTCGTCCAGTCGGTTGATGTCAAAAGGCCAGAGAGTGTTGCGCTCGCATTTTGGAACAACGACGACGTCGCAATGGCGGTCGGTGCCGCAGAGCCGGAGGTATTGTTTGCAAGCACCGTGTTTGCGGCAATTGCTGGGAAATCTGTGAGGGCTGCTGCAGAAATTGCAGTGCCGTTTCCTTTCAAGAGTCCTGTAACTGTTGTTGTAAGCGTAAGTGCCGGCGTTGCACCACCAGACGACGAGCCCGCAAAGCCGTTTGCAGATGCGACAGAAACCGCAGTGACCGTACCTGAACCCTTGTTGTTGAAGGTCGTCCAGTCAGTACTCGAGAGAAGTCCGCGGTTAGAAGCCGAGGCAGTTGGTAGGTTAAAGGTTAGTGTTGAGCCAGATCCTGTGATAGTAAAGTCAGTACCTGTCGTTGATGATGCAAACGTTACTGCAGGACCTGTTGTTGTCTGTCCTGTAGGGCCAATTGATGTGAGTGCGCTCGTCAAATACGTGCTTGTGTCTACAGACAATGTTCCGTCGCTGCCGCTTGTTTTTACAAAACCGTTTGTTGTGAGGTTTGAAAGTTTTGCAACATTCTGTGTTGTATTTACGTTAAATGCATTACCTGTGTATGTAAGACCAGTGCCTGCAGTTGTAGTTGCACCTGATGAGACGAGACCGCCAAAGACTGCGAGGGCTCCGTTTGAAAGTGCCGAAAGAGTAAGCGTTGATGTTGCAGTGATTGCTCCACCAAAGAATGCAGTACCTGAATGATATGAATTACCTTGGACAGAAAGTGCAGAGGTTGGAGTCGTAGTGCCAATACCGACACTACCTGCACTTGTCGCAAAATACGCATTACCTGTTGAGCCTATTTGTGTGGTCGATGCATTTCCAAATGCGGCATTGCCACTGAACGTCGGACTTCCTGCGAGAGCCACTGCACCACTTCCAGTCGTACCGTTTGAAAGGTCAGACGCTGCAAGTTGCGAGACAGTGATAGCACCGCCTGATGATGACTGGCGCAGTACTTGCGATGCACCACCGGTCGCAGAAAGGTCTGCGTTAGTGCCGCCATATGCAAGACCAATCTTAGTTCCCTGCCATACACCAGTGCCGATTGTTCCTACAGTTGCAATGTCACTACCAACCAATTTTGATGCAGCTATAGAGCCCGCCAAGTCTGCGTTAAGTATTGCGCCTGTTAATGAGAGTTTGCTATAGGCAATCGAACCCGCGAGATCGGCATTGAGAATTGCACCAGTCAAAGACAACTTGCTGTAGGCAATGGAGCCTGCCAACATCGCATTCGTAATCGACGTGTTTGCAATACCGAAGGTACCTCCTACGCCTCCTACAAAGCTGCCGAGTGTACCTGAGTATGTTACGACGGAGCCGATAGCTGGGGCTGAAGTTGCAACATTTGCGAATGTATTTGCACCAGAGAAGTACGGTATGTTACCGACAACTGCAGCTGTGGAAGTTGAGAGGCCGCCGAATGATATCGCTGGCGTGTTGCCGCCTGAAGAAATAATCGGCCAGGTGCCGGTGACGGAGGTGACAGCCGAGGTAAGGTAGGTACTGGTATCAACTGACAGCGTTCCATCACTTGCAGTCTTTACAAAGCCCGCTGTTGCCAAGTTCGAGAGTCTGCTGATGCTTTGTATGCTGTTTACGTTAAATGCATTGCCACTGTATGTAAGACCAGTGCCTGCAGTTGTAGTTGCACCTGATGAGACGAGACCGCCAAAGACTGCGAGGGCTCCGTCTGAAAGTGAAGATATATGCAAAGAATTTGTGAAGGTAGATGAGGCCGTTGAAAGAACGCCTGCGAGGGTAGAGATACCCGCAACATTCAACGTACTGCTAAACGCATTTGCAGCGTTCAAAAGAGGCACATTCGTGCTTAATACCCCGTCTGGGAGGGTGTGCGATCCCGTGACATTTGCAGCGGTGAGGTTGGTGAGGTTTGCACCCGATACTGTGCCAAAGGAACCACTCCACGTACCCGAAGTTACTGTGCCAACAGTAGTTATATCGGTGCCAACGAGTTTTGACGCAGCGATACTTCCGGCTAGGTCAGCGTTCAAAATAGCACCTGTCAGTGAGAGCTTGCTGTACGCAATACTGCCTGCCAAGTCTGCGTTCAAGATTGCGCCGGTCAACGCAAGTTTGCTGTAGGCAATGGAGCCTGCAAGCATTGCATTGGTTATAGACGTGTTTGCAATACCGAAGGTACCTCCTACACCACCCACGAGGCTTCCCAATGTGCCTGAGTATGTAAGTACCGAACCAATTGCCGGTGCAGACGTTGCAACGTTTGCGAATGTGTTTACGCCTGAGTAGTACGGGATGTTGCCCACAACTGCGGCTGTAGAGGTTGAAAGGCCATTAAAGCCCACTGTTGCACCCGTAAGTGTAATAGGCCATGCCGCAGCAATTGTTGCTTGTTTGTTGTTGAATGTACTCCAATCGGTACCGCTAAGGCAGCCCGCAACACCGGCCGAGGCAGCCGTACAACTTACGTTTCCGTTTGAAAAGACAAGTGGTGCGCTGTAGGTGGTGGTAGCAGCCCATGTAGGAACTCCTGCAGACCAGGTAAGTACTTGGCCACCCGTGCCTGTACCAAACAACGTTGATGTTGCAACGGCCGTAGGTGCTGCAGTCCCGCCTGTTGCGTTTGCAAGTATTGTGCCTGCAGCAATTGTTGGGAAGTCGGTGTATGCCGCGGTTGAAACAACACCTGATGACGCCTTAAGGAGGCCCGTGAGTGACGTGGCGAGTGTGGTTGCGCCAGTAACATTCAAAGAGCCTAGTGTAGAGAGCCCCGTTACGTTAAGCGTCGATGTTGCTGTCACTGCCCCACCAAAGAAGGACGTTCCCGAGACATAACTGTTGCCTTGTACTGAAAGCGCTTGTGAGGGAGTGGACGTACCAATGCCCAATTTATTTGAGATGTATCCGACAAGAGCCGTCGGGTCAAACCAAAACGCTGCACTAGTTGTTGCGTTGTTACCAATAGTTACAATGTCAGTCGAATTGTTTGAGTAGTTTATAAGTTCACCCGCAACTTGTGACGTCGTTGTAGACCAGCTCCCTCCACCCGAGCCGCCGCCCGTTGCGTCGAGTCCCCATCCAGGCAGACCTCCAGCAACTTTCAACACACTGCCTGTGCTGCCAATCCCTAATTTTGCAAGATGGTTGGTAGCGTCTGCATACAAAATATCTCCCGTTGTATACGACGTAACTCCAGTACCGCCGTACAGTGTACCGACACTGCTTGTTGCCGACACAAGACCTTGGTTTGCTTGCAGCGGCCCATTGAGCGACGACGCAAGCGTTGTTTGCCCGGTCACTACAAACGTACCGTTAACTGTCGAAGAGGCTGCAGCAAGGAACCCTGCAGAAAATGTTTGCAGCGAACCCCAAATATTTGCGGTGGTAGTACCAAACGCAAGCGACAATGTGCCGGTGTTTGTAATAGGGCCTCCAAGCAACGGATATATTGTAGCAATGTTGGTTACTGTACCCGAACCACCTCCACCACCACTCGGTGTTGTCGTGGCAATAATCTGTCCATTTGCATCTACTGCAAGAAATGCTCCAGCCGCTGTTCCAAGTGTCGGCAATGTAAACGTTGTTGCCCCTGTAATAGCCGCACCGAAGTACGCGTTCGCAGTTGTTGTTGCACCACCGAAGATAGTAAGACCTCCACTTTGTGTGCCGCTTCCAATAGTTGAGGAAGCGAATGCAGTAAGACCTGCATTAAATTGTGTGAGAGTTGACGTTGCATTACCCGAGAGAGCGAACGGATACCCAACATTTCCCTTGTTGTTAAATGTATTCCAGTCAGTACTCGAGAGAAGTCCTCTGTTAGATGCAGACGCAGTTGGAAGGTTGAACGTAAGTGTTGAACCCGAACCTGTGATAGTAAAGTCAGTTCCTGCAGTTGACGACGCAAGGGTTACGGCAGCGCCTGTTGTTGTTTGTCCTGCCGGACCAATCGATGTAAGTGCAGACGTGAGATATGTCGCTGTGTCTACCGAAAGCGTTCCGTCGCTTGATGTTTTGACAAAACCAGCAGACGCCAAGTTAGAAAGTTTACTAATGCTTTGAATACTGTTTACGTTAAATGCATTGCCACTGTAGGTAAGGCCCGTACCTGCAGTTGTTGTGGCACCTGACGAAACAAGGCCTCCGAAGACTGCGAGGGCGCCGTCTGAAAGACCGCCAATATGGAAGGTGCTGTTGATTGTTGATGATGCTGTTGAGAGGAAGCCGCCGTTAAATGTCAGCTGTGTTGACGTTGCATTACCTGGGAACAAATAGCTAAATACATTTGCCGAGGTTAAGTAGTCGACACCTGCAGTCGCAGTAGAGACAACTCCGGCCGTTGCTTTAAGCAGGCCACTGAGCGACGTAGCGAGTGTTGTCTGCCCTAGTACGTTCAATGTCGAGCCAAGCGTCGTTGCACCCGTAACAGCAAGAGTATTGTTTACAGTCGATGATGCAGCTGCAAGGAAGCCCGACGTAAAGGTTTGGAGCGCGCTCCATGTGTTTGCAGTTGTCGTACTAAACGCCAGCGAAATAGTTCCCGCAGAATTAAGCAGCGGGTACGCAAATGAAAGTGCCGACTGTTTACTGTTAAACGTTGTAAAGTCAGCCGCAGTCAAAAGGCCGCGGTTCGATGCCGACGCGGATGGCAAGTTAAATGTATGGATGTCGCCTGCCGAGGTGATAGTAAAGTCGGTACCAGAGGTAGACGTTGCAAGTGTTTGTGTTGCACCAGTTTGGGCCGTACCATACTGGGCTTTTAGTCCCGATATTCCGCTTCCCGAACCTCCTGCGTCCGTACCGCAACCAAATTGGCCCGTTGTCGCGTCCCATATAATTTTGTCTCCCGAGCCAATACACGACGTAGTGAGCCCTCCGCCGCGCACTGAACCTGCTATGTATAAATTGGTTGTTGTGGCATTTGTAGTTGTTGAGTTACCAAAAATATTTCCTCCAGTAAAAACATTGTCGCTATACGTTTTTGGTATCGTTGAAGACGCGTTGACGTAGTAGTCGGCAGACGTTGTAGAAAAACCCGAGCCGCCAGACGCAGTGAGCACTCCGTTTACAACAGAAAGCCCAGTACCCGTAAAACTTGAAATCGTGGCACCTCCAATAGTTACCCCAGAGAGCGAAATAGTGTCAGGGATGTCCGCATCAGTTAAACCGCTAACTCCATGTACGGTTACGTTTGAAAGATTATTTACTGCTTGAGAAAAATCAAAATTCCCACGCGGGCTTCCGTACCCTGGGTTTGCAATGGTGGAAATTTGCGACTGTAGTTTGTTGTTAAGTTGGTTCAACCTATCCGTAAGTTCTGCATCACTGATGCCACCAACCGACACGACACGCTCAAGCGTGCGCTGGATAACAGGGTACGTATTTTGCTGGACTACAACAGTTTTAGTCGGGGCAACTGGCGCGCCAGGGCCCGGTGCAGAACTTTGTGTTTCAGTAACTTGCTGCGGAACATATGCAGTTGGGTTTTCCGGTGCGACAACATAGTGCGCTGCTGGTGCAGCAAAAAAATATGAAATTACTCTTGAGAAAAAACTACCGACCGCCGCGGCAGCGGTTTCCCCAACTGCCGCAGACAGTGCAACAGATGTTGTTGGCGTTCCAAAAAAGAGCGCACTATGTTGTGCAACAGATGTACCTACCTGCTGCGTATGTGCGGCTGTTTCCTGTACAGTGTTTACCTTCCCGTGTTCTCCCGCAAATACAACCGAACCTAGAAGCAGCGCCGACCCTGCAGCAAAAAACACACCCGTACGTACCGCGCCCACAGCCCGTGCGAAAAATTGTTTTTTAAATTCTCCCGCGCGCTGTATTTGATATTCTTTATTTTCCTTTCGGCGTTGGTCTGCGAGAGCCTCTGCACGAGCTATTTTTGCCACCTCTCGCATTTTTTCAAATGTAGAAATTGACTCCTGTTCTATAAACCACGCTCCGTCAATTTGTTTCCCCGCAAGCTTGCCTTCACGGCAGAGCTTGGAAACATAGTCCTGGGCGCAACCCAAACGTTCAGCTACCTTACGGGCTGAAAGCATTTGCTCACCATGTTGTGAAAGTAATGTGTTCAAGGGCGATGTGTCTTTTGTTTACTCAGTTATTTCGGAGGAAGCACTGCCCTACATTGTACGAGCAAAACGAATATTATTTTACAAAAAAATTTCAAAAAACTGTGGATAGAAATAAAAAACTTCATCTACACATAAAAAATATTTTAGTGAAACTTTACAATCTATATACATACTAAAACTCAACAGTTGTGTAAGCATTTTTATCTGTCTCTAAGTTTTTTACTTCTAGATTTTTTATAAAAAAATGATTTATCTCTACTAGACGAGAACTGAAGCAAAATAAACTTTTTATACCTTGTTTAAACGATATCTCGGCTATCAGAGGTGAAATATAAACATTAAAAACCCTCCCGAAGGAGGTTACGTATGTCAGCAGCTCTGCCCTACATGGAAAAACTCTCTTTCTGTTCAGACAACAAACTGCTCGTATCTATATCTTTTGACAAGTATTAAAAATGAAGCAGAGTGCGTTATTTCCTGAAAGAACTACACTTGCTGATTTCCCTTTCTCAACAATAAGCGTTGTAGTAACGTTCAGTGAGCCGTACAAAGCAACAGCAAATAAAATACCACTCAACACAAGAAACGAAAAGGCTGACACTACTATTTTTTTATTTGATTCTTTTGCTCGTTTGGTAGGCACTCTTTCTACCAAAACTTCTCTGTATATTTCTTCAGGCTCTTCCACTACAGCTACAGGAAGAGGTTTTGTGCGTCTGGAAATTGCAGGAAACAAAGGGCTCGAGTCTGCAATATAGGTAAGGCCTGTTTTTTTTATTGGAGGCGTGTACACCGCAACAGGTGTCGATATTTCTTGCTCAAGAACTTCTTCCACTTTTTCCTCGGGCATAACATGCAATTGGATTATATTTTTTTCTTCAGCTTCTTTTGCTTCAAGGTCTACGGGAAGTGGAGTCTCTTCTACAGTCACAGCAGCGACCGAGGGTTTTTCAGAAGGGGTGGGAGCAGAATAGATCTTGTGCTCTTTGTTCAGATACTCTGCAAACGACGCTTCCTCCACGTACCACGCCCTGCCTACCTTGGTACCAGCAACTTTACCTGCACGTATAAGCTGGCCGATATAGTCGGAGTGGTACTTGTTTTCTTTAGCAATACGTTTAGACGAGATGTATCGCTTACCCGAGATTTCTAGCTCATCCATATACAGACTAGTATACAGCATCAAAAAACTCGGGGTTACCCCCGAGTTTTTTGATGTATTTTGATATCTCCTACTTGAGAGCCTTTTTAAATTCCTCGGCCAATGTGCCCGGGTTAGCGGAACCTTTGGTCTCCTTCATACCTTGCCCTACTAAAAATTGAAGTACCGCTTCCTTCCCAGCTCTGTACTCCGCAACCACTACAGGGTTTGCATCAACTATTTTTTGAACAAGCGCCGGGAGCGTACTCTCGTCTATAGTCGCAACCAATATCCCCGCAAGGATCGACGCCTTTGCTTGCGGCGATGCCAACTTCCCTTCAGCATATTTTTCTACCACCTCAATGATAAGTTCAGTGCGCGGCAACCATTCTGGTTTTTTCTTTCGCTGTCCAGCGATGTCGTTGAGTATAAAGTTTGCAGCAATTTTGAGTAGTTCGGGTTGGGTCAATTTTTTTTCTATCTCTGTAAATAGGACCGACAACTCAAAGTCGCCCACCAACTGCTCGATGTCTTGCTCTTGTAAAAATCCGAGACTCTTCAAACGCTCGCGTTTTTGCCACGGCAGTTCAGGTAACTCTTTTGTAATAGAGTCGGTAGAAAATTCTGGTAGTTCCGACAGCACGAGTTTTGGCAAGTCGGGGTCCGGGAAATAGCGGTAGTCGTGACTCGACTCTTTTTTACGTTGAGAGAAAGTTGTCTGGTTCCCTTCATTCCACCCGCGGGTCTCCTGGACCACCTGTCCCCCACCTTCAAGTACCTCGACTTGCCGAGCAATTTCAAATGCGATAGCTCGCTCAACCGAGCGAAACGAGTTGAGGTTTTTAACTTCCACTTTTGTACCGAAGGTATCTGTCTTGCTGACAGAGATATTGGCCTCGACACGCATCTCGCCTTTTTCCATATTTGCCTCCGAGGCACCTAGGTAGCGAAGCAACAACTGCAACTCGCGAGCAAACGCACCGGCGTCTTCTGCGGTGTGTATCACGGGCTCAGTCACAAGTTCCATCAACGGCACACCTGCACGGTTAAAGTCTACGAGACTCGTCTCGCCGACATGCTGCGAACGCGCTGTGTCCTCTTCTAAATGGATGCGGGTAATCTCTATCCCCTTCAGCGACCCGCCTTGCACTAGCGGGTATGCAAATTGGCTAATTTGATATCCCTTTGGGATGTCTGGGTAAAAATAACTCTTACGGTCAAACTCGGTATAGTCAGCAAGTTTTGAGCCAAGCGCCACGCCCATACGCAACACGTGGCTGACGGCCGCTTTGTTTATAACGGGCAGTGTCCCTGGGTGCGCCATACAAACAGGACAGATGTTCACGTTTGGGCTCTTTTCGTCCGCATTATTTAGGCACCCACAAAACATCTTGGTGTAGGTGTTCAGTTCGGCATGTATTTCCAAGCCTATTGTGGGCCTATATTCGCTCATTTCCTTACTATACTACCGCAAACCAGGGCTTTATGCAGACAGAGTTGCAACAAGGGTGTCGCGGAATTCTTTTACCGATTCGTCGTCCAAAATAGACAGGATACTCACCTGCTTGCCTTCGTGTATAAAAAGCTCTTTTATTTCTTGTATATAGAGAGAATCTCGGGTATCCGACTTGGTCAAAACGATTATTTCTGGGTTTGTCACAAGTGCGCCCTGTTCAAAACGAGATAACTCGTCACGGATAACCTGATAGTCTTCAAGCGGAGTATCCGACTCGAGTGAGACACAGTGCACAAGAAGCCGTGTGCGGGAAATGTGGCGAAGAAATTTAAACCCCAAACCCTTCCCCGAAGAAGCTCCCTCGATAATACCGGGGATATCGGCGAGTACCAGGCCGTACAGGGCTCCCAAGTTTGGGTCGAGAGTAGTAAATGCATACGAACCAACTTTTGCCGACGCTCCTGTAAGCGCGTTCAAGAGCGACGACTTACCTGCGTTTGGCAACCCTATAAGCCCGGCATCGGCAAACAAACGCAACTCGATATGCAGTTGTGCTACTTCGCCACGGGCGCCCGGCATGCTCTCCATAGGGCTCTGGTTTGTCGACGACTTAAATGCCGTGTTCCCTGCCCCGCCACGGCCGCCTTTCAAAATAAGTATTTGCTGACCTTCGCTTACAAGCTCAAACTCTTCACCTGTTGTCTTATTACGCACAATCGAGCCTACAGGCAAGTCGAGATAAAAATCCTTACCTCCAGCACCTTCTTTGTTGCGGTTGCCCCCTTCGTCGCCATCGTCTGCTTCAAACTTTTTCTCACCCCGGTAACGGGCAAGGAGGTTGATGTCACGTACGCCACGTATATAAAAATCGCCACCGTCTCCGCCGTTACCCCCGGCTGGGCCCGAATATTCTTGGGACTTTAAGTGCAACCAGCGGACAACACCATTGCCACCGTTACCCGCCCGCGCGTTTATATCTAATTCATCGACAAAAGACATATTAAAAACCCTTGTACAACCACCAGGCTATAAGGACAAGCGCCACGAGTGCCACTACCTTAAACAGTGGCTTTACAAGGAATTTGAGCACTAAAAACCCCACAACAACTAGTATTCCGATAGTGAACCACGACATACGTTATATGCTAGCAGGTTACAAGTACTGGAGCAACGCATCTGCCCCAAATGTCCTGCACAACTCCGCTACCCACTCGGTAAACACTCCCATATATCCAACCATCATAGAAAGGCCAAATACTACAAGGAGCCCGCCTGCGAGTTTTGAAAGGAGCGTAATGCTACCCTGCATACGTGCAAAAAATTTCCCTGCGCTTCCTATTAAAAAAGCAGTAAGTAAAAATGGGATACCGAGCCCTAGGGAAAATACCCCAAGCAGTAGCGCACCTTGTACCGAAGTTGCAGAACTTGAAGCAAACAAAAGCACCGTCCCTAAAATTGGCCCGACGCACGGTGTCCACCCCAGCGCAAACAGCACACCTATTACAAAAGAACTTTCAGGCCGGCCAACAGTAATAAAGTGCGGCGTGCGTATACGTTTTTCAGACAACAACACTGGGATTTTAAGTACCCCGAGCATCGTCAGCCCAAAAAGTATAATTACCGCCCCAGCGGCACGGCTTATAAACGGGCGCCAGGCCCCGAGTATGCCCCCAAGAGTCGCAGCAAACAACCCCAATATAATAAACACAACAGAAAACCCAAGTACAAAAAACAGTGCATTACGCATCACACGCCTGCGACTTTCAGTAAACCCCCTCGGCCGTAGCCCTATGGGCGAGGCAGTTTTTGCTAACTCACGCTCTGGCACACCCGCAATAAACGCCAAATACCCAGGGATTATCGGCAGTGTGCAAGGAGCTAAAAACATTAATACACCTGCCAGAAATGCTGCAGGGGTTAGTGCGAATGCATCCATGCGTCTATTCTACCGCGAACACTAGTCAAAAACTCGCGGTCTTTTGGATGGGTCAACATCTCGGTTGCTTCGTCGAGTGTGACATAACGAGCCTCAGTAACCTCGCTGTCGTGAGGTTGGAGTGCGTGCTGGTTAGTAGTGTAGAGAAACAATGTTTTCTTTTGTAGGCCCCATTCTATATGCTCGCCTATCCCATCTTTTCCTATCGAGGATCGCTCGTACGAGCCAAGTTCTTCTACAAACTCTAGCTGTGTGATGCCCGCTTCTTCATATATTTCTCGAGTAGCAGCTTGTGCAGATGTCTCCCCCTCCTCTACTCCACCCTTAGGGAACGACCACGAATTACCGTGTTGAAATACAAGCACAATACGCCCGTCCGGCCCCACGACAATTCCTCCTGCACTTTCTCGCATAGTATTACTTTTTCTCGGCTGTCAGCTTCTGATGCTCCTCAGTATTTTTAAGGCCGCAGTTTTTATATTTTTTACCAGAACCGCATGGGCACATATCATTGCGGCCAACTTCGTCAACGACGCCGTCGGGCAATGCAGAAAGTGTAACAACTGGTGTCGGTAGTGGCATCGGCTGTACTGCATTTTTTACCAAACCGTCCAAAATTTCAAACACACGGGCGGCGAGCATATATTCCAGCTCTTTGTACATACGCGTACCTTCCTTACGGTATTCGGTCAGTGGGTCACGCTGGCCGTAGGCACGCAAGTTAACGCTGCCCCGCAAGTACTCCATCGACTCCAAATGCTCCACCCACAGCAGGTCGAGTGTTTGCAGGACAACATTGCGTGCAGTACCCAAAAACTCTTCGCGACCAAATTCAACTTCTTTTTTGGACAGTAATTGCACTGCTTCTTCACTTGTAGCAGCTAATTCTTTCAATACGTCTTCAACTTCGTCGAGTGAACCGACAAGCACTTTACGGCGGCGCTCATACACGGCACGGCGCTGGCGGTCGAGCACGTTGTCGAATTCGAGCACATGCTTGCGTGCATCAAAGTTAAAACCTTCAATTTTTGTCTGCGCACTTTCAAGCGCACGGGTCACCAGCGAGTTTTCAATAGGCTCGTCTTCCGGTATACCAAAGCGGCCCATCAAACCTTTTATAGAGTCTGGGGCAAATACGCGCATCAAAGAGTCCTCGAGCGATACAAAAAACTGCGTCTCGCCCGGGTCGCCCTGGCGGCCAGAGCGCCCTCGGAGTTGGTTGTCGATACGACGAGCTTCATGCCGCTCAGTGCCGAGCACAAACAACCCACCCATATTTTTTATCTCGTCCGACTCTTCTTTAGTTGCAGAAATTCCACCCAGTTTAATGTCCACACCACGGCCAGCCATGTTAGTTGCAACAGTAACCTTACCTTTGTGCCCAGCAGAGGCGACAATTTCGCCCTCACGTTCGTGGTTTTTTGCATTCAAGATTTCATGCGGGACGCCTTCTGTTTTTAAATATGCAGAAAGGAGTTCGTTCTTTTCAATAGAAACGGTGCCCACCAACACCGGCTGCCCCTTTGCATGCAGCTCTTTAATTTTGCGTGCGAGTGCTTTGAATTTACCTTGTTCCGTTTGGAATATCTGGTCGTTGCGGTCGGCGCGCACAACGTCCCGGTTAGTCGGGATCTCTACTGTCTCCAACCCGTATACTTTATAAAATTCCTCAGCAGAGGTTTTTGCGGTACCGGTCATGCCGGCAAGCTTTTCATACAGGCGGAAATAGTTTTGGTACGTAATAGACGCAAACGTGCGCGACTCTTTTTGTACGGGAACATGTTCTTTTGCCTCAATTGCCTGGTGCAAGCCTTCCGACCAACGACGGCCCGGCTGCATGCGGCCTGTAAACTCGTCGACAATAATAACTTCCCCATTTTTTACCACATAGCTTTTGTCGCGCATAAACAATGCACGTGCGCGAACAGCAGTTTCTAAATGGTGCACATACTTGATACCTTTTTCGGTGTAGATATTTTCTATACCCAGCAATTTTTCTGCATGTTCAATACCAGTATCGGTGAGTTGTATCGCTTTTTGTTTTTCGTCGACGGTGTAGTCAGTGTCAGAGTTTAACTTGGCAGCAATGTCGGCAAATTGCCGGTACAAGTCCTCCGACTCCTGCGCAGGAGCCGAAATAATAAGTGGAGTGCGCGCTTCGTCAATTAAAATCGAGTCGATTTCGTCGACAATAGCAAAATAGTGTCCGCGCTGACGCAGCTCGTTTGAATTATACGAAATATTATCGCGCAGATAGTCGAACCCAAATTCGCTATTAGTGCCGTATGTGATGTCTGCTTCGTATGCCTCGCGCCGTGAACACGGGCGCAAAAATTCGTACAGTACACGGAAGCTTCCTTCTTCGTCACGTATCGCATCATTTTCCGAATGTGATGCATCATAGACATACGACGCATCCCCGTTAATAACACCGAGCGACATTCCCAGTGCGGCATATACCTGCCCCATCCACACAGCATCGCGCCGTGCGAGATAGTCGTTAACAGTAATAACGTGGACTCCTTTTCCTGCCAGAGCATTTAAATATGCAGGGAGTGTTGCGACAAGCGTCTTACCTTCACCTGTCTTCATTTCGGCAATGCCGCGGTTGTTGAGCACTATACCGCCGACCATCTGTACATCAAACGGGCGCAAATGCAGGGTACGGCGCGCACTTTCCCGCACTGCAGCAAAAGCTTCTGGCAACAAGGCGTCAAGTGTTTCGCCCCGCTCAAGGCGTAGGCGAAATTCTACAGTCTTATCTGCAAGGGTCGTGTCTGAATAGGCCTGATATTCAGCCTCGAGAGCGCCTATGGCAGAAACTGTTTTTTGGCTCTCTGCAATGACCTTTTTACTGGAATCACCAAAGATGCTGCTAAGCGAAAACATGTGCACAGAATAACATATTGCGTATTTTTTTGCCCGAGAAACGCCATAAAGAAAAATCCTCCGCCTGAGGCGGAAGACTTTTCTTTCGAGAGGATCAACGTTTTCAATTGTATATTGAAAACGGAAACGCGACTATTTGCGCTTCTTTTTTGCTGCTTTCTTTTTCTTTGCTGCCATAATTTTGGCGACTCGCGTCGCAAGTTGTCTGGACATCGACCGACCTTGTGTATGTTTGTCCGCGGACAAGGGCATATACAATCTCGATGCTCTACACACAAGTATCGAATACATACGATACAGATACAATGAAAAATATTTTTATTCTGTGGATAACTTTTTTATTTTTTAAATTTAAAAAAAATAAAAAATTAAATTATTTTTACTTCTGGTTCTATTTTTATTTTTAATTCATCAAAAACTTTTTTCTGTACATCTCGCGCAAGTGTTACTACATCTATTGAAGATGTCTCTCGATCTGCCGCAATAACAAGTATTTGTTTTTCAAATAACCGCGCACCGCCCACGCGTGCACCGTGCAAGCCAAGTGCGTGGTCAAGTAACCACGCAAGCGGCACTTTAACACCGTCGGTTTCGGGCATAGCAAACAGAGGCATGTCAGGGTACGCCTGCTTAAGCGCACTCGCATCAGCAGCTGACATAATTGGATTTTTAAAAAACGACCCAGCAGTACCTTCGGCAGAAAGGTCCGGAAACTTCCCCTTTCGGATATCAAGTACGGCAGTGCGGACAGCCTGTATGTCTATCTCTTCTGCAGAGGAGTCACTAAATTTTGCTGCCAAGTCTTTGTATGAAATAGTTGCGGCCGCCGATAGCGAAAGCGTAAACGCAGCACGCAAAATAATATGCTTCTCGTTATCATGTTTAAAAAAACTGTCCCGGTAACCAAAGCGGCATTCGGAATTCGACATTTTTTTTATTTCTCCATTGTCACGGTCAAACACCTCAACCCACGAAAGTGTTTGTCCTACTGCTGCGCCGTATGCACCAATACCCTGCACCACCGCACCACCAACGCTCCCCGGAATACCCGAAAGGTTTTCAAGCCCCCAGAGTTTTTTTTCGACTGCATACGCAACAACTCTGTCCCAACTTTCTCCTGCGCCCGCAACAAGCGTATCTCCGTCCTGCACAATTCCGTCCAGTTCAATTTTTATAACAATACCGTCGAACCCTGCGTCGCCAACCAACATATTGGAGCCCCCGCCGAGTACAAGTACGGGAATATTTTTGTCACGCGCAAACGCACATGTGTCCCGCACATCATCGACTGTTTTTGCGTGCACAAAAAATCGCGCTCTGCCCCCAATAAAAAATGTGGTGTGGGGCGCGAGCGCGATATTCTCTTCGATACGCATTGCGTGTTGCCGGACTACTTCGGCACTGCGAGTGTTCCGTTTTGGATTTGTGTGATAACCGACTGCACCTGGGCAGCAAGCGCCGGGTCGAGCTGTGCAGCACGGTTAAGCTCTGCAATTGCAGCTGTTTTATTACCGGAGGTAAAGTACGCTGCTGCCAAACCTAAATGGCTTTGTGTATTTTGTGGATTTTGTTCGATCCGCGCT
>Ga0194035_1000814_pt1 | contig 17298 bp, 15 predicted proteins | sample JunL2320m_MetaG_FD_148680 | JGI IMG/M metagenome (GOLD analysis project Ga0194035, IMG submission 148680) | Anoxic zone freshwater microbial communities from boreal shield lake in IISD Experimental Lakes Area, Ontario, Canada - Jun2016-L239-20m | ecosystem: Environmental > Aquatic > Freshwater >...
CCTGGCCGAGTGCCTCACGGCCACCGGTGAAATCAACGCCGCCGCCGACGCCTACCTCACGGGTATCGATACGGCGCTGCGAAATGGCCACAACGGACTTGCCGCCGACTATGAGGTCGCCATCGAGGCCCTGAGCTGAGCACCGGTGCAGCAGACCTGTCGGCCCGCGGAGCCGCGCGCTTCTGGTTTCGCAACGCGACGGTGGGCCGAAAGACGGTGCTCGTCACCCTTGGCCCGCGCTTTGTGGAGGCCATCGCGTATCTGGCCATCATGGGCCTGGGCCTCGGGGCGTACCTCAAAAGCGTGGACGGCATCTCGTACGTGCAGTTCATCGCCCCGGGCGTGGCCGCCAGTGCGGTGATGTTTGGGGCCATTCTGGAGACCTCGTACAACGCATTCGTGCGCATTCACGTGCGCCGGGTGTTTGAGGCGGCGGTCACCACACCCCTGTCGGTGGGCGACGTTGTGGTGGGCGAGTACCTGTGGGGTGCCACCCGCGGGTCCATCTACGGCGTGGTGTTTCTGGGGGTCATGGCGCCCTTCGGCCTGGTGGCGTCGTGGTGGGCCATCCTCTGCCCACTGGTGTTCGTGATCGGCGCGCTCACCTTCGCGGTGCTGGGTATGACCTACACGTCGTTTGCGAAGAACATCGAGCACTTCAACATCTTCTGGACAGGCATCCTTACGCCCATGTTCCTGTTCTCGGGCATCTTCTTCCCGTTCTCGGGCCTGCCCGACTGGGCGCAGGTGATCGGTTGGTGCCTGCCGCTGTCGCACTTTGTGGCAGCGACCCGGGACCTGGTGCTGGGCGACGTTGACTGGCTCACGGCGGGGCACGTCGTGGTGCTCGTGGCGTTTACGGCGGCGTTCTTCCTGGTTCCCATCCGGCGACTTCGCCGCACGCTGCTGGCCTAGTTGTTGTAATCACACATCTGCGCGACAGTTGATCTCGCCGGACCCCCCGGGCAGGCCTTAGGTGTCTCAGCCGAGCCACCCTGCAGGTCAGGATGCATCACGCGGGCGATCCACCAGGTCGTAGCGACCCTCATGGGAGAGCCGCTGCGAGATCGTCATGAAAGTTGAAGAGGGTCTGTCTGTCGCCGATGCGGCAGAGCGCTCCGGTGTCCATCGCTCCACCGTCTACCGGCTGATCGATCGGTATCACGCCGGGGGATGCGCTGCGCTCAAGGAACGCCGGCCGGTGCCACGCCATCAGCCACGGCGCACTCTGGCCGAAGATGAAGCGTGGGTGTTTGCCCGACGTCATGAGCTTCTCGCTGGGCCGGTCAGCCTTGGGGCACTGCTGCCGATGCCCGCATCAACCGCGGGAAAGATTCTCAGGCGAAATGGCTGCTCCCGCAGGGAGCGGCCACCCGCAAAGGTGTATCCGCGCTACGAGCGGGAGGTACCCGGAGATCTCATCCACATTGACGTCAAGCGCCTCGGGCGCTTCTTCGCGCCTGGCAATACCTGCATGTGGCCATCGACGATCACACACGCATGGCCTACGCGGAGGTGATGAACCGCCCCGGGTTTCATGCAGGCTCGCGGTTTTGAGCCCCGGCCGAGGACGGAGTGATGTAAGCGATCAGGCGTCGGGGGTCACAGGGAAGCGTCCCCCATCACCGCCGAGCGGAGGTGTACTCGGGACATGCGATTATCGAAATCCCGCTCAATGCGCGCCATGAACTGAGTGGAGTGCGCAAAGAAGGCCTCGTCGCTCAACTTCCCGATCCTTCCGAGTGCCTGCGCCAGTTGCACGGGTGTGCTGACGAGCCGGGCAAGCGGATAGTGCACGGCCGCAGCATCAGGGCCGAATGCGGGCCAGCGACGCACAATTGCGTGAGCTCCGCTCGCCATCCCTTCCGCGACAGCAACGTGGGAACTCTCGCGCAGGCTTGTCGACAGGATGATCCCGACCCGCTGCAGTGCCGAGGACACGTCCTCCGTAAAGGGCTCCACAATGACTCTTCCGCGTAAAGGTCCACGTATGAGCGACTCGACTCGCGAAGGCAGGTCCGGCGCGCAGGAGGAGGCGAGGTCTACGTCATCCCATGTTCTTCCGATCAGGCGGAGGACCCATCGCTCATCAGCCTCCGCAGCCAATCTGAAGCCCTCCAGCGCAAACATTGGATCCTTGACGGTTTGCGCCCATCCGAGCATGGCAACGGTCCATCGAGCATTTGGTGGTTTCGGGCGGGCGAGGGTGGCGGTGTTGATGGGGATGGGGACGACGCGCACCGACAGGTTCGCTGGGAGGTGGCCACCCATTGCTGCTTGCACGTATGCGCGCATATGCGCGGACGCGAAGACGAGGCAATCAACGCGCGCCCAGTTGACCAACGCGGGCCACGCTTGCCACCCCTCGTATGCGTGAAGTCGAATGACGAGACGGGGCCCCGGCGGGAGGGTCCAGGACAACCTGGCCGCATGCGGTCCACACCATTCGGCGAATACGACGCTGGCGCGGGCTGCCGCCCGGCGCGCTGACGGCGGCAACGGCCGTTGCGCTGCTTTCCAGTAGGCCTCTCGAGTTGTCGGAGCACGCCCGCTGGTTAGGTGAAGTTCGGAAATTGCCGTCGGAGAAAGCGCTTCGCGCACGGAGGGAAGGAAGAAGTCGTTCCCGTCGCTTACGATAAGTACGGGCCCGCCCCGCTCTTGTCGTCGGGCCCGATCGTTCGTCGGGGCGTGGGTCGCGGCAGGTGGCGACCCGACGAGCGCCGCCCACGACGACAGGAGGATTGGGACGGGCGCATTGGAGAACTCCCGGAGTGGCATTCGTGGGTGAGGGAGGCGGAGGGCGCGCGTGAGCGCTTCTTCCTGCAGTGCCTCGGCGGTTGCCGTATCGTTATTTGCCAGTGCGATGCGGGCTCTGGCCACGAGGAGAGCAGTTTCATCACGCCATCGCCTGTTGCGTCTGTTCCGTGCGATCACTCTGGCAGCAGCGTCGATGTCACCCGACGCAACGAGTTGGTGGCTGCGCCGGACGGCTTGTCGGACCGTCAGTCCTAGTCTGTCGGTCGGGCGAATCAGTTTTCCCGCGATCGTGCGCATGCCTGCCTTTCATCGGACTGCTCTCTGCGCCGAAACACGAGGAAATCTGAGGCCATCGTTCCGATATGACCCCTTTGGCGGTCTTGGGCCGTCGATTCCGGGTGAATCACTACGCCTGTGAGGTCAAACGAGGCGAGGTGGGGAGCGAGGTAGGGGAGTAGATCGCGATGATGCTCATGGCTCCCTTGTCGGTACTCAGATACCGGCGCGAGCGGAGTTTGGATCACAACCAGCCGCCGTGAAGACGCGAAGATCGCGTCGAGTGTCTGGCAGAAGGCATCGTCGTCGATTATGTGCATGAGCACCTCGAGGGCCAGAACGAGGTCGAAGGGGCCTTGGTGAACCGGGGCACCCGGTGTCCACGTTCGGAACGACTTGGTGGGGTCCGTTCGGTGCCGCTCGCGGCAGAGGCGGACCGCTTCATCGGAGATGTCGAGGCCGACGTACTCTGGGACCTTCAGGAGCGAGAGCTGGTGCCCGTCGCCGCACCCGAACTCGAGAACGCTTTCCACAGCGTTGTCCGCAACGATCGCATTGACGGTCGCGGCCTTCCAGGCGGCATCCTCGCCATAACTCCCAGCGCCCGATGTCCCCCCAGCGGAATATCTTGAGTTCCAGTAATCGGCCGGGTCCAAGTCTGGTGTCGCCCTTCGAAAGAGCCGCCGAAGCGTACTTCTGGGACTCATCGATCCTCCAGTTCTGTGCGTGATCTAGGTGCCTGCGCACTCCCTGCACCCATGGTCGCCGTAGTTGAGGCCATCGGTCGTTGTTGCATGCTGAGGACCCGCAAGATTCGGTTCGCCCGTTCTGCGTAGGAGAATCTCACCTCGGCGATCCGACGCGCGTCGGCGGGCCCGGTCCCCGCAGCACGGAGGGTGTCAAGCCATGTCACGACGTCACAGATGTCGAGCGGCGCATCGGTTGCCGGCACCTCAAGTGCGAGCGGGGTGCAACTACGTAGCGCGTCGTCCTGGCCGGTGAAGATCACTGGGAGCCCACACGCCAAGTATTCTCGGGCCTTGAGGGGCGCAAACGGTCCGCGCGCGAGGCGGTGGAGACCAAGCGAGGAGACGCCACAATCGGCGCTGGCAAGCACGCGCCAGAGCGCGATGCCGCTGAGGGGCCCAACCGTGCGGACCCGCCCACCAACCCCATGGGTCTCGGCAATTCGCATGTACGGCTCGAACGCCTCGTGGTCTCCGACCAAGAGAAGCTCGGCATCCGCATGGGCGACGAGCCCGCGGATGACCCTGTCGATGCCGTGCCATGGAGCTGGTGAGGCTGACATAACGAGCTTACAACTCTTTCGTGTATTCCATGCTCGGATTGGGGGCGGACGCAGGGCGAGGTCGGCACCATTTCCGACTGTGATTCGCTCACCGCCAAGCCACTTCCACGGCCAATGGTCAGGCACTGCCTGAACGATGAGGTCGGCGTGCAGGCATGCTCCTGTGGCCAGGGCCATGCCGGCCATAGCGCGAACCGAGCGCACTCGCGTGTGCTGCGCGCGGATCTCCCGGAGACCGACGTAGTAGGGGGTAGGTAGCTCTATAACGACCTGCTTTCCGCCCGTTCGTGCCCGCGCCAGTTCTCGGCGAAGCCCGCGTACAAAACCAGGACGACGAAGGAAGACCGTCCGTGCGCTGCTCGTGGCGAGGGCCGTTAGCAAATCGCTCGCATTTTGAACGAAGATTGGCTGACACTCGGCGCCCGCCGCTCTAAACCCGTGTGCCCATGCTTCGTACTTCGCCACGAGGCCAAGGGATTCAACTGCAGCGAGCACGAGCACGGATTCCGGTTCTGCCCGGCCGTCGGCAGGGCTCCACCCCAGATCCGTCGGGGCCCGCGTGAAGTCATGGCTCGATGCCAGCGACATCACCTGCGCCACCCCTCCCAGCGACCCCGAACGGTCTCTATTGCGATGTCTCCGGTTCCGTCCTTTCGCCCAGCCAACCAATAGAGAATGCGACCGGCAGGTCGTAATAGCTCCCAGCCAACACGGTGATATGGGAACCGATGTAGGCGCATGACCCGACCGTACCCGCGGCCATAGCTCCGAGCACGGCGGCGGCGCTCCTCGACGGATAGTCCGACTCGCGCTGGATGCCCGATAGTCAGGGAGGGTTCGTAGAATAATTGGGCACCGCTCTGTAGAGCGCGAAGGACCAAGTCGGTCTCTTCGCCGGATTGCCACGGGGTCGGTGCCCCAAGGCCCAGCGTCTCATCGAAGCCGCCCAGCGCGTCGAAGAGACGCCGGCGCATGAAGATTGTCGCCGAGCATGCTTTTCGCGCTGCTGAATGAGTCGTGATGCGTCCCGGTCGCCGTGCCCAGCGCGCACCGGCTCCCCCGCCGCGCTCGTCAACCAGTCGGCCGCAGAGGCCTTCAAATTCTGGGTGCTCCCTGAACCAAGATGCTACTCGCGCCACGACATCTGGCGGATACCAGCAGTCGTCGTCAGGGAAGCCGACGATGTCTCCCGTGGCCATCTCTAGTCCGACGTTGCGGGCGATGGATAGGCCAACCGGTGCCAAGACGTGCCGAACCCGTATGCCGTCTGCGGCAATCTGGATTGCCGTGGGATGTCCGTCGTTCGGCTCTGATTCGTTGGTCTTTTGTTCGACCACGATTACCTCAACCGATTGCGTGGGGCTGTCGCTCACCGAGGAGATGAGCCGACGAAGCGCGCGCCACCTACCGGTGGTGGCAACGATCAGCGAGACGGACGCCGGACCGCCGAAGGATGCGTCCCGTGATGAGGCCGGAATCACTCCACGTGTCCTGAGGGTTTGCGATCGACGACTGCCTCGTCCCCTCGTGGAACTCGCGTTGCAACTGCGATCCCGGCAACGACTGCGATCCAGGGGGTCCGCCAATTGGACTGGAAGCTGATTGCCGCGAGTGCCAGGACCATGGCAGCCGTACCGGGAAATCCCCATTGCTGCCATGCCCGGATGAGTGCCCACAAGGTCAGCGCCACGATGACTGCGAGGCCGATCACGCCAAATTCCACTGCGATGTCAACTGGCATAATCTGCACAGTCGTCGTTGGCGGTGTCGCATCACCGGCGTTCTGCGCGAAGGTTCCGTACTGGCCGAGCCCGAGGCCGGCGAGGAAGTGCGATGGTGACGAGATGAGGGCCTCTAACGCCCGGTTGAGGTGGTGCCATCGTTCTCCGAATGAGTTGCCCCGATAGGGGGTTGCGACTTGGAACCCGTGAACCTGGCGGTTGACAATCAAGGCGAGTGCGGTAGCAAGCAGCATGCCGGTAACACCTATGGCCAGTTTTCCCGACCAATGGAGTCGCCGCCAGAGGACGACGACCGTCACCACGCCGCCCACGATGAGGGTGCTTGCGATGACCTGTGTCGAGAAGGAGCCGATTATGCCGATGACTCCGACAACGAGGAGGCAGAGACCGACCCGTCGTCGTCGGTCGGCGAGCGCGAAGATGCCGGCAGCAACCACGCCACACATGTATCCGCCAAAGGGCGGCCCCTCGTGAAAAGTCCCAGTGAGTCGGGGAATCGACGTGTTGCCGAACCAGAGGGACTGTTGAAACGTGACGTCGCGCGCGCGCGTGGCTAGCCCTGATGGCGCGGGTATCCAGCCCCGCCCTATTGCTATGACGATGAGGGCGAAGGCCAGCGCGGCCACCGCGCCAGCTAGAGCGGCCGCATACAGGCGGGGCCGCATGAGTCGATCTGAGGCCGCGACCGCAACTGAAGCTACCAGGCAGCAGAACAAGAACAGTTTGGCGGGCTCCTGCCACACCGAGATCGCATTGCTGTCGGGTAATGCGAGCAATGCGGACACGATGACTGTCGCGGCAAGGGCGGCTAGGAGTCCTGCGAAGAGGCGTGGTTCCCATTCCCGTCTTTGTCGGAGACGCTGTACCCCACCATCAAAGACCCATCCTGTCGCATACGCCGTTCCAGCCAGCAGCCCGAGGACGAGCGACGGGTCTGCCCAGCGGACGTTCAACTCGAAGAGCAGCTTGACGCCGATACTGCACGGAAGGAGCGCCACGGCGGCCAATACAAGGAGGCCCGCGATGGTCGTCGCGCCAGTGCTGACCGCGGCGTGAGGCCACCCATGTCGAGGAGCCGCAGTCATTGTGTTGCCGAGATTGGACAACCGATGTCGATTCCGACGGTGCGGTGAACGTTACGCGCGGCGGCCGAGACCCGCATCCATACCCGCCGCGAGCGGATAAGGAATTTGTACTCGAATATGTGCGAACACTCCCTCACTCGGAGAGCGGATTTACCAGAGCGCGACCAGACCTCAGGGAACATAGAGCTACACGAGGCGGAACGCGCGGGCGATGTCACCGGCCTAGTGAGCCCGGGTTGCGCACCACGCCGCACGCGACACGCATTATGTCTACCTAAATCCAAAATGGGTCATCCAATTCATTCAGTCGCTCTTGTTCGGGTGTACAGCGGGACTTCCCGGGGTTGCCGGTACCAGCGATCAATTCTGCGGCGCACAGAACGTCGGTGTTGGCGCATGTCCAGCATGGTGCCTGCATGGAGGTTATGGGTTCGCCTGCATAGGCGCTTCCCCACGCACAGGATGCGAAATATGCCCACCCGTGAGATCGATGATGGCGTCGCAGTATTCAACCGCAACCGGGTCGTGGGCTACCGCCACCTGCGTTATCGACCGGTCGATCCCGGCGAGCACGGCGACGATCTCGGTGGTGGCCGCTGGGTCGAGATGCGCCGTGACCTCGTCCATTACGAGGAGCACCGGTTTCGCGTAAAGGGCTCGCGCAAGACCGAATCGTAGCTGTTGCCCTCCAGACAGTCTGGGACCCCCGGGGCCGAGCAGCGAACTTAATCCGGACGGGAGTGCATTGAGCCAGTCGCCGAGACCCACTTGCCTCAGCACGGCGCGGACCTGGTCATGGTCCACATCGTCGTCGCGCCAACCGGGCGCGATGTTCGCCGCTACGGTGTCGTCGAGAAGTGGCACTGTCTGCGGGACGTAGCCGATTCCGCGTTGATGACGTATAGCGTGGTCGCACAGCAACTGGCCATTGATCGCGACGATTCCGGTGGATGGGTCACGAAGCCCGAGCAGTAGTTCGAGGAGGGTGCTCTTGCCCGCGCCGCTTGAGCCCCTGATACCGAGGCGCATACCGGGGTAGATCGAGAGATTGATGTCGGCAAGAACGTCGACGTGGGCCCGTGGGTAGCGAAAAGACACGCCGATGAACTCGATGTGCGGCGCCGATGAGTATGGATGCACATGCAGGTCGGGATCCGGCTCTGCATCGGCAAGGCCGTCCGCCGCGGCGAATTCCCGGATGACGGCCAGTGATGGCATCGTGAAGTCGCACAGGTTGACGAACTGCATGAGCCGGTACAACGCCGGAAGACCGCGGAACATAGCGGCGAGCATGAGGGCGAGGATGGGAAGCACATTCTCGGACCCCGAGGTAGCCGATGCCACGACACCAGAGAGGACTATCCCCAGGATGACCGCGGTTTCGAGGACGTAGCGGTTCACCGGGATGACGAACTCCAGCATCCTTCGCGCCCCGGAGACCTCCCTGCTTTGATCCACGCTCCGCATCGCGTAGGCGTGCGCACGACCGTTCAGGCGTAGCTCACGCGCTATCAGCGCACCCTGTTGCAGCGACTTAAAGCGCGCCTGGGTGGCCGTGCTCAGCACGACACCGGCACGTTTCACGCGCGACCGTGCGAACAGTGTCCAACCACCGATGACGGCGACAAAGTAGATGATGAGTAGCCCGCCGCCGAGCGGGCTCACGGCGACCATGACCGCAGCGATGCCGATTGAGAGGATGAGATCACCTGCAGCGCAAATGCCCGCCCCCAGAAGGGTCATCGCGCGCGAAACGGATTCGGTGACAGCGCGCAAGATCTCCCCTGACTCGCGGTCCAAATGATCGCTGTATGAGACGGTCGCGCTGCCCTTTAGGAGGCGCCAGATGATGTCAATCTCTGCACGATGCGTGAGACCACCGGACCACCACAGTTGCAGGGTTCCGAGCATCGCACGAATGACGAAGAGCGTGGCGCAGGCGCCACCGATTACCACAAGGGCGTGGTCGCCGGCCCAAGACGGCAGTGGCACGCTGGCGTTGGGCCCAGTGAGGTAAGGGGGCAATACGCCAGTACGGAGCGTGGTGACGAGGGGGACGATGAGGAGCAGCGCGACCACGTCACACAACGTGGCAACGAAGCCCAGCAGCATGAGGACGCCGGCACGACGCCGATCGCCGCGACCAATTAACGCGCTGAGATCACGAATTATCTCAATTGTGGTGAAGGTCCGACCTGAGGCAGTTTTGGCGATGCTTATGGCGCACCTGCGATCGCCACGCGCGCCGCATCGGCCACATCCTCAGCTATTGCAGCCACGCCGCCGCCTGGTCCGGCTCGCATCGCTCGGCGCCAGCGTGCCCACCCCTGGTCGCCCTGACCTGCTGCGATGGCGGTATCCATTGCGCGCGCGGCAGACTCCTCATCGGTGGGGTCGAACACCCAGATGCCTCCGCCGGTGATGTTGGACATTGCCCCGCGGCCGCTGTGGCAGAGGGGCAGCCCACGGAGCCGCGCCTCATGCGCAGGAAGACCGAAGCCCTCTGCGAGCGACGCCTGCACCAGCGCGTCGGCCTGCGCGTATGCCTGCTCGAGGTCGTGATCGCTCACACGCCCTGCGATGCGCACCTGCCCGCTGTTGCCGAAGGGCGGGTAGGCTCGGAGGGCCTCCGCTCCCTGTTCATCGCCGCCCACCAAGTACAAAGTCCCCCCTCTGGCCGCGAAGTCTGTGCGGCCGAATGCGCGGATGACGAATGGGACGTTCTTGTGCGCGGCGAGGCTGCCCACGTAGAGGAGGTGACCGCGTCGGGAGGGATCCACACACGGTACCTCGGGGCGCGGGAGACCGCAGATCCGCAGCATTCCGATCCGGTGAGCATCGACGCCGAGGGAACGCACGATGTCATCGCGCGACTGATTGGAGATCGTCAGCACGGCGTGGGCCGCTTGCGCTGATCGGCGCAGGTAGATGCGGCGCAAGAACCGGCTCCTGCGGCTTGGAGCGAAATCTAGCTGGATCGTGTCGTAGACAACCACCACCTGGGGGCCCCGAACGGCAAGCGGACGCGTCTGGCACATGAACACCGTCACATCGCCGCTGGGAATGCGCGTGCGACCTGCCTGCCCGAACCGCCGACGAGGATCTGAGTGCTCATCTACCCACTCCACGGCCTCGCCGGCAAGATGCGCATGACGGGGATGACCCCAGAGGACCCACTCGCATGCGTCGGGCCGTTGCCGAATGCCGCTGATGAGTAGTTCGGTCACACGACCGATTCCGCCCATGCCAATCCAACGGCAATCCACAACCACTCTCGAGCGCTGTGTGCTCACGAACTCGCATCCCAACGCAACGCCTCAACTATCTCTTCCTGAAAACGGGCCCGTCCCAGATGTGAAACCGATCCGCTCATGAGAGCGGGATCGCCCGGGATGTCTCCCTGAACAGCACGCCGGATCGAGCCGATGTCGGAATGTTCCAGAAGGACGCCGTTCACCCCCGGTCGAACGATGTCGAGTGCTCCGCCCTCGGCGTATGCAATGACAGGGCAGCCACACGCGATTGCCTCCACCATAGTGATGCCGAAGTCTTCATTCCCCATATGGATGAGTGCGCGGGCGCGGCGGAAAAGGGCGCGAAGGTCGTCGTTGCTCACGTGGCCGCGTATCTCGACATTCGCGGGGGCATCCTTCCGAAGCTGTGCTTCCAGAGGACCGGTTCCAGTGACCACCAGCCGAGCATCCAGCCCGCGGAAGGCTTCGACCACAAGTGGGGCTTCCTTGTAAGCCACGAGACGCCCCGAGACCATGAAGAAGTCCTCTCGTTCCCCATCGCCCGGTGTAAAGAAACCCGTGTCAACGGGGGGATGGATCACCTGGGCGTCGCGGCCGTAGTGACGCTTGATCCTCTCGGCGACGGATGTGGAGATGGCGATGAACGAATCAACGCGCGCAGCGGAGCGGCGGTCCCACGACCTGAGGCCTCCCATTCCGGCTCCGATCAGGCCTCTGGCGGGGGCTGGGAACCGCCCCCGCTCCTGCTGAAAGTCCCATGCGTATCGCATCGGCGTGTAGCAGTACGACACGTGTCGTACACCGGGGCCTACCCGCACAGCCTTGGAGCATGCATGACTGCTGGAGATCACTACATCGGCATCGTCAACGCGACCAAGCGTTCGCCAGGCGAGCGGCATGAGCGGGATAAACCACTCGTGGTGCTCCCGTGCCAGCTTGATGCGGTTAAGGGCTGATACCCGCGCCCCCCGTAGGGTTGCCGGCACGCGCTCGGGCTGCATCACGGTGGTGAGTAGGGGAGAGCCGGGAAACGCCTCCAGCATCTGCTCGACCACACGTTCGGATCCGGCATATGAGGTGAGCCACTCGTGGGCGATGACGACCTTCATCAGCCCGCTGCCTGCTGCTCAAGTTCCGACGCCAATACCGCAATGCGAGGGTCGAGCGGATTGCGGATGCGAGCCGCCTCGAGAGTTTGGCGTGCCCCGGCAGTGTCGCCTTGGCGCAGAAGCGAGTAAGTCCAGTCGGCAAGAATAATATTGCTTCGCGGCGATCGAACGAGCGCGGCAGCGTAGGACGCATTCGCTGCGGTGAATTGTCGCTGATCATCCTCAACGTTCGCCAACAGAAGCCATGGCGCGGGGTCTTGGGGATTCTCGGCAGCAGCCTTTCTGGCGTCTGCCGCGGCCGACGCCATCTCGCCACGGGCGGCCAACCCGAATGCTCCCTCGAGCGTGCGTGCGGATACGATTATCGGGAGCGCCATCAGTAGCGCCAACGCCGAGGCTACGGCCACGGCGCTCCGCGCGGTCCGCGTCGCGGGTTTCGCTCGGGCAGCGCTCCCTGAGGCGACTGCGACGATTCCGGCAGTCAGGACGACTCCTGGCAGCATCACGGTGGGGAACTGCCAATCCCAGTCGATCCCGGCATGCACGAGGAGCGCACTGCAGGCAGCCAGAGCGACAGCAATATCACGAGAAACCATCATCGACCGCCCGCGGGTTCGCACGAGAAATCGGCCGCCGACGATGGCCGCCGTCGCGATTGGCACCAGAAGCAAGGCGAGTCCGATCAGCCCCGACTCCCCGAGGGTCTCGAGGTAAAGGGAATGGGCGTTTTGAACGACCAGCCCGATGGGACGGGTTTGGTCCCACCAGAATTGATAGTCACCTGTGCCGGTGCCCTGGAGAGGAGCGGCGCCGGCCTCGTGGACTGCCACAGTCCAGTTCTGCCAGCGACCGGTCCCCGCGGTTGTGGCGAGTGCGCTCAGTGCGTTGCCGGACTGGGTGCGCTCACCGATGTTCAGCGCCCGAAATGCGTCGAATTGACGACCCAAAAAAGCAACGGGTCCACCAGCGGGCCAGTTGGCGCCAGCGAGGATTACCGCGAACACCGCTGACACCCCAGCTATCCCCCAGCCGATTCGATACCGAGCCGCTGGTCGCAACACCAGTCGGGCGGCAAATGTCGCGAGGCCCCAAGCGGCCGCGCCGGCGAGTGCCATCGTGATCACGAGCAGGGCGGCTGCGGAAAACCCCGACCTATGGTTTTGTTGCGGAATCCCTGAAATGGGCGCAAGCGACGTCTTGGTTATGACCCATATCACCACTGGTGTTGTGATGAGGCCCGTCGAGATAACCGCGCAGATGGTTTCGATACGATGCGGTGCTGCAGCAATGAGGACGATCGCCCCAACCAGACACCCCACAACGGCGCCTCGTGATGATGTGAGCACGATGCCGACCACCAAAAGCGGTACGCATGCCCCCGCCGCCGCAGCGCCCCAACGGGGCAATGCGCGGTGCGCCGCGAGTCCGATGGCGAGCACGAGACCAAACGTCAGCAAGATGCCCAAGGCGTTCCAATACGAGAAGCCGGTCGCAAGTCGGGCCCCATGGTCGCCGGGCACCACGGAGGGGATGACTCGTGATCCCACGGCCCAGCCGCCAACTACCGCGATCACGGCGAGGGCACCGATAGAGAGCATGCGTAGGGATCTCGCGCGCCGAAGTATGATCACCACCAATGAGAACGCAGCCGCATAGAGCAGCGAGCGGTTCATTGCGGTCAACGCAGCGTTGGGTTCGTCGGCCCACGCCGATGAGATGCCCTGCCAGCACGCGAAGGCAACGGCACCACCGATTGCCACCCACCCGGCGGTTCCTGGATCGGTTGCGAGGGGGGAGAGCGCGACGAGGATCAGGACGATGAGAAGGGCCAGAAGCGCCGGACCCCAACTCGTGAGAAAAAAACCTCCCGAACTTGGCGCAACAATGAGAGCGATGGCGAGTGGCAGCGCCGCGACGGCAACGGCAGTCCGCGGACCCCAGACGTTCAGCCCGCATTCTTTCGAAGGTAGCGAGTCCGTAGTGCCACGGCTGCTGCGATTGCGATGCCAAGCGCGACCGCCAGCCAGTATTGCCACGGCAACGCACTCAGACCAGCCAGCGGCCCTGCAGAGTCTGCGGCGTCGTCTGACAGCGCTTTATCGATGGTGTGTGCTGTTACCGCCGCTGCGGGAATCGCGGTGGCGGATGCCGCGCCGCTACCCGCCGGACCGGTGCCGGGTGGGCCCGAGCGCCCGCCTTCTCCTCCCGAGACCGAGATGCTTCCATCCGTGCCTCCGGCCTCAGCCGCACGACATGCCGCTGCAACATCCACGTATTGGGCGGTGACAGCGTCTCTGGGCGCAAGAAAACGTGTGCCGTTGCGTGCGATGCAGCTCTTGACGTCGGCTTGGGCGATCGTCGCGCCGAGGGCCATGCCCATGGTGAGAACCAGGGCGAGCCCGATCAGTCGCAATCGCACTACTCAGCCCCGCAGCCAGAGATAACGGCGGGCGGTGTGGCGAGAAGAATATTGAGATCGGACCGCAGGCTCCATGTTGCGACGTAGTCGACATCGAGTGCCATCCGCGCATCCCAGTTAACGAGGCTACGGCCGCCCACCTGCCACGATCCCGTAAGACCGGGTCGCATGTCCATTCGTATCTGCTGTTCGGGAAGGAGGGCTTCGACCTCAAACGACCGCAGCGGCCGCGGGCCAACCAGACTCATGCTCCCGCCGAAGACGTTGATGAGTTGTGGGAGTTCATCGATGCTCGTCCTGCGCAAAAACCGCCCCAGTCTTGTTGTTCGCGAGGTGCCCTCCGATTTCACAGCCAAGGCGATATCGGAGATCGGGGAGTCGTCATCGATGACGCGTGTGCATCCAGGGCGCATGGTGCGGATCTTAAGGCAAATGAACTTTCGTCCCCGACGACCGATTCGTTCCTGAAGAAAGAGGACCCTCCACCCATGGTCTGGAACGCTCGCGATGAGGGCGGCAAGCAGAATGGGCGAGCAGATGAGCAAAGCAACGCTTGAAACTACAACGTCAAGCCCCCGCTTCACCCCGATTGCGAAGGAGGCCTGATGTTGAAGGGGGTGGCCGAGGACCGCAACGCCGAGACAGGGAACAGTCTCTGAGGTGAGGCCGACTTCGCCTTGGGCCCGAACGATTGTGTCAACCGCCACTGTGTGCTGAACGTTTGTCATGTCAATCAAACGGGGGGGGCGAGCGTTCATTGGTGAAAGGTAGCTGAAAAGTTGCCGAAATGTAAACTAAAATCGCCGACGCCGACAACCCAGACTCGCCCGGTTGACCCCCGTCGACTGCGAGACCATCATGACCTCGTCACCCCCACTCGCAGCGCGACTACAACCTGTCACCAAAACGTGCAGCAGACACTTTCCCCGCACGAGAGGTCAAGCGACAGGGCTCCGAATCCCATAGTCGTGGCCGTGGGGAGATCTTTCGGCTTGGGCGGTGTCCCGCTGCAGGCCTTCCCACAGCGTCCCTGCCTCATTGCCGGCGGCGGATCGTCCACTACCATGGCCCGCAGTCCGGAATCGGCGTTGACGGGAGTGCACGTGAGGAGAGGCTCGGTCCGTGGTGCGCTTGCATGCTGCCTGGCCATCTGCGCGGCATGGCCGACGACGATCCTGCTCGGAGCGCCCGGCGCGCAGATGGGGCTGCGATCCGGCGATACCTCCCAGGATGTCGTCGTCGTCAACAGCGGCGCCCAATGGATCAGCCTCTCATCATCGTGGGCGACGCTCGAGCCCCGGGCGGGCATCTACAACGAGGTTGCGTGGGCCGCACTCATCGATCGGCTGAGCGCCGTCCATGCGCAGGGCCTCAAGGTGCTGCTCATCCTCACGGGCGCTCCGGATTGGGCCACCAACGGACGCGACCCCGCCCGCGCGCCAAGGGCGCCCGCACCACGGATGGATGCGATTCCCCAGTACGCGCAGCTCCTGAGCGACCTCGGGCGGCGCGCTGGCCCGTACGTGGATGGGTGGTCGATCTGGAACGAACCCAACCTGGAGCTCTTCTTCGATCCGCCGAGCCCTGGTGCCCTCATCGTGCTGCAACGGGCCGGATACGCCGCCCTCAAAGCGGGCGATCCCTCATCGACGATCCTCGCCGGTCCGTTCGCGACCGTCGGACAACCGTCATCTTGGCTGGCGGATCTCTACCGGCGCGGCCTGAAGGGCAGTGCCGACGCGGTGGCCCTTAACTTCTATCCCATGTTCCCGCCCGAGTACACGGATTACGACTCGGCTGGGCGCCTCAACCCGACGTCGCTGGTCGCGGGCCTCCGCCAGGCAAAGGCCGTCATCGACCGCCGGGACCGCAGCCGGCCGATCTGGGTGACCGAGATGAGCTGGAGCACCTGCGACTCGGGACCACCTGTATGCGTGGACGAGCAGCGGCAGGCCGACTACCTTCGGCGCGCCTACAGGATCCTGTGGCGCCACACGCCCTGGGTGAAGGTCGCCTTCTGGTACACGGCGCAGGACACGGCACCGGGCACGGCCTGGTCGCATGCACAGGGCCTGCGACGGGCGGACGGGGCCCCAAAGCCATCGTGGTCGACCTTCACGGACCTCACACATCATCGGGGTGCCACGGACCCCCTGCCCGACGGGACCACCTCGCGGCCGCGCTCGCCTGACGGAACCACGACGATCGGGCCCGTGGCCATTACGAAGGCGCCCAATGGCCGGCTGTGCATCCGGCTGCGCGTGACGACGCCCAGCTCCCCGTCCGCCCGTCGCGTGGTTATTTCCGGTACCGAGGGCCCGCTCTGGACGCGCATCGCATCCGGCACGAGCAACGGGGCGTCCGTGCTGACCACGTATGTGCTCGACCGCGGCTACACCGCTCTGCGGATCACGGCGGGGACATCACGTGCGCCCGCGCAGGCGAGCCGTGTGGTCCGCGTGCGCCCGACACTGCGCTGACATCGACGGACGTGCAACCCCTGCGATAGGGCTGTGTTCGCCACCCCACCGACAACGGCGCGCACGGCGCTATCCGTGTGACACTGCATCCGGTTCCCCTTCGCTGATGTGGTGTTTGGCGACTCACAGCGTGGTGCGGGAGAACCGGCTGCGCCTTCAGGTGTTCACAACGTGTGTGGGCACTACAGCGCTAGCCGACGACCCGAATGTGTCAATGCCGTGAACCTTCCCCGGCGGTCATATTGCACGGCTGTAACTTCTCCACCGCGAGCCCTGGCACGAGGCTGCGGGCCGCGGACATCCACACGAGGAGAACTCCGGATGAATCGCAGGATCCTGCTGGCCGCGGGCCTTATCGGCGCGTCGGCCCTTGTCATCACGGGTTGCGGAAGCAGCTCGTCCACCGCCGACACCAGCGGTGGCGACTCAAGTGCCCCCGCGGGCGCGGCCACTGGATCGGGTGCATCGTTCCCCGCACCGGCCTACACGCAGTGGTGCCAGGACTCCCAGACGTGTTCGTATGTGTCCAAGGGCTCAGGTGCCGGTATCAAGGACCTCACCAGTGGCGTGGTCGCCTGGGCCGGCAGTGATGCCCCGCTCACCAGTGACGAGACCGCGGCTGTCAAGGGCACGGTGCTCTACTTCCCGACGCTGCTGGGTGCGGTGACTATTCCCACCAACATCGAGGGCGTCAGCAAGCCCATCAACCTGACGGGCCCAGCGCTCGCCGGCATTTTCGACGGCGACATCACGACCTGGAACGACAAGGACATCGCGACGTCCAACCCGGGCGTCACCTTGCCGGCCAACCCCATCACGGTGTGCGTGCGCGCCGACTCGTCGGGCACCTCATACAACTTCTCGGGG
>Ga0194035_1000817_pt1 | contig 17235 bp, 14 predicted proteins | sample JunL2320m_MetaG_FD_148680 | JGI IMG/M metagenome (GOLD analysis project Ga0194035, IMG submission 148680) | Anoxic zone freshwater microbial communities from boreal shield lake in IISD Experimental Lakes Area, Ontario, Canada - Jun2016-L239-20m | ecosystem: Environmental > Aquatic > Freshwater >...
TTCGACCGCATGCGCGAGCCCCACGCGGCCCTGATGGTGGGGAGCCCGGCAGAGGTGACCGAGAAGATCCTCGCCGAGTACGAGATGTTTGGGAACCGCCGGGCGATGATCCACATGGGCGTCGGAAACCCGCCTCACCGAGACATGATGCGATCGATCGAACTCCTCGGCACTGAGGTTGCGCCGGCCGTGCGTCGTGAGGTGGCGCGCCTCGAAGGTGTGCCAACCGCCCGCTGAGGGTGGTTCGCGCGGGCCCGCGCCGGTAGGGTTTACCCATGCCCGAAAACTCAGAGACCAGCGCCACCACCGATGCACCGCCGTGCGAGAAGTGTGGCGCCGTGACGTTTGCGACCAAGCGCACCATGCGTACCCACGATCGGGATGGGGCAAGCCCCATCGCCCGCGATCGCAAGGTTCCAGTGTGGCGTTGCATGCGCTGCACCAACGAGGTGGCCCGCGAGGCCTGATGCGGTTCCCGGCGTGAGCGTCATCACGGCGCTCCGCAGCACGCCCGATGGGCGTGCGATCCGCGTTGAGAAGGATGGGGCCAAGTGGCTCCGGCTCCCAGTGCATCTGGTTGCCGACCTCGGTCTGTCGTCGGGGCAGGAGATGGACGACGCCCGGGTTGCCGAGATTGAGGACATCGCGGCACTCGAACGCCTGTGGGAGGCCACCTTGCGCTTTACGGTGGCCCGCGGACGCGCAGAGCGCGAGGTCGTGCGTCGCCTGCGGGAGCGTCGGGCCACCGATGATCAGATCGCCCGGCTGCTGGTGCGTCTGGCGGCCAATGGGCTCGCCGACGAGGATGCCAATGCCCACCTGCGGGTGGAGCTCCTGTCGAGAAAGGACTGGGCGGAGCGGCGCATTCAGGGCGAGATGATGCGCGTCGGTTTTGATCGGGATCTCGTGCGCCGTGCGGTGGGGGAGGGCCTGCCGGATGATCATGACGAGGTGCTGCTCGCCGCCTCAATCGAGCGCACCGGTGTGCCGAGCTCCGCCGCCGACCGTCGGCGCCTGGCCGATCGGCTGATGCGCAAAGGGCTCCCGCCTGCCGCTGTGCGCGAGGCACTTAAGCCCAGCGCCGGGGCAATCGATGACGACGTGGAGGTCTCACGTGCGCCGGAGGCCGACGAGTTGATCCGTCAGGTGAGGAGGCGCTACCCGAAACAGGGTGACGATCAGGCCGAGCGCCGGCGTGCGCTGGGATGGCTGGCCCGGCGCGGAGTTGCCTCAGCTGACGTGCGGCGCATTCTCGAGGCGGCCGCCACCCCGGAATAGCGCTTGGCTATGGCTGCTTGGGAAACTCCACGATAGCCGCACCCGATGTGAGGCCCGCCCCAAAGGCGACCAGACCGCCCAGACCTGTGGGACCCGACGGCAGATGTTCGGCAAGGGCAATGGGGATGGTGCTGCTCGACGTATTGCCCCACCGCTCCACGTTCACCACAAAGCGGTCCATGGGAAGGCCGCTTCGAGCCTGAATCGACGAGATGATGCGGCCATTGGCCTGATGCGGGATGACGTGCATGAGGTCGGCCATTGACGCACTCGATGCGGCGGCGGCACGGTCGAGCATGCGCAGCATCTCGCGCACGGCCCGGGTGTACACACGCGGGCCGTCCATGAACAGGTGGTCGGAGTACTCCGGCCCGTGGTGAATGATGGTGCCGTCATCGCCCGTGGCTGACAGCACCGGGCGATGCAGCAGGATTGGCGATCCCTGCGCGCGTTCCGGGCCGAACACCACGGTGGCCGTGACGGCGTCGCCAAACACCACGACGGTATCGAAGTCGTCCGGGTCCACGTAGCGCGTCATGGCCTCGGCGGTAATCACCAGTACAGCGCCATCTGGGCGCTGCTGCAGCATGTCGTGCGCCCCCTGCAGCGCATACAGGTAGCCCGAACAGGCGGCCGATACATCGTGCGCGGCCACGTCGGCGGGGCCATCATCCTGGGCGAGGAGGCTCTGCACCATGCAGGACACGGTGGGGCTCAAGTGTGGCGGGGTGCCGGTGGCCACGATGATGGCCTCAAGATCGCCGAGGGCGAGCCCCTGGCTCTCCAGCGACTCACGGGCAGCCGCCGCCGAGAGCGTGATGAGGTCGTCGCCATCGGCCATGACCGGGCGCTGGCGGATGCCGGTACGCCTGACGATGTCCTCTTCGGTGCGGTCCGGGAAACGCGCGGTGATGTCGGCATTTGTGAGGATGTGGCTTCCGGCGCGCACGGCGATACCCGACAGTCCAACGGGGGCCGCCGCCCGGAGTGGCGAGGGGGTGGACGCGGGCATGACGGCCGGGCGGGCCCCGGGGTCACGGCGCAGACGGATGGTGGGCTCGGCGGGAATACGGCGACGGGCCGCCGCGGCGCCGGGCGCCAGCGTGATGCGGGCGATGGGCGTACCGACGGGCACGAACTCGTCGGTGTCGAGGAGTTCGGCGATGTCGCCGGATGCGGGAGCGGCAAGCTCAAAGGCGGCCTTGTCGCCCTCGCACTCGGCGATGATCTGCCCCTCGCTTACGTGATCGCCCTCGGCCACGAGCCAGTCCACCACCATGATCTGCTGATCGGCGGGGCGGGATCCCGCGGCCTCAACCACCAGCACTCCCTCGGCGGCAACTGCATGGGACACCTCCACCTCGAGGCCGCCGATCATGCTGGCCACGGTGGTCACCACATCGGCCACCGATGGCAGCAACTCGATCTGATTGACGTAGTTGTTGGGTACCAGGGTGTCGGCACGGGCGATGCGCCGCGTGGTGAGCTCGCCCTCGAGGTGATCGGACACCGCTGCCACCACCTCACCCCCGAATCCCCCGGTGAGATTGTCTTCATGCACCACCACAAGGCGACGCGTACGGGCGGCGCTGGCGATGACCGCCTCGCGGTCCCATGGGGCGATGCTTCGCAGGTCGATGAGATCGACGCTCACGGTGGCGGCATCGAGGATGTCGGCCGCGCGCTCGGCGATTGGCACCGTGGCGCCCCAGGCCACGATGGTCACGTCGTCACCCCTGCGCGTGTGGGCTGCGCGACCGGGTGGCACCGGGTGCGCGTCACCGATGGCTGTCGTGGCGCGCGCGGGGTCGTTCAGGCACGTTTTGGGGTACAGGATGAGCGTGGGCCGGTTGCCCTCGAGCGCAGCCGACAACATGCCCGCGGCGTCGGCAGCCGTGCTCGGCATGGCCACGTCGAGCCCGGGGATGTGGGCGAATGTGGCTTCCATCGTCTGCGCGTGGAAGGGCCCAAGGCCCGGCCGGTACGCGCCGCACGGGGCAAGCACGACGACCGGGGCCGACCATGCGCCGGCGGTGCGCCAGTGAACGGTGGCCAGCTCGGATGCGATCTGGTTAAACGCCAGTGGAAGGAAGTCGGCGAACTGCACCATTGCCACTGGGCGCCCACCGGCCATGGCACGGCCGATTGCCGTGCCCACGATCGTCGACTCGCTGAGGGCGGCATTGGTGACGCGGCCGGGGAACTGCGTGGAGAGCCCACGGGTAAGGCCGAATACGTCCCCCTTGGGGTCCTCGATGTCCTGCCCAAGGATCGACACGCGGGCGTCGTCGGCCAAACGGGCGCGCAGCACCTCACGCATGGCCTCGAGCATGGTGTGCGGCGGGCCGTCGGCTTCGGGCGGGTCCTCAAGAGAGCGTGCGATGAGATCGGGGTCAACGGGGGCGGATGCCGACCGGGTGGTGGTGGGATCGGGAGCCGCGAGGGCCAGCGTTGCCGCAGCACGCACCTCGGCCTCTACTTCGGCGTCGAGTGCCGTGAGGTCGGCCACCGGTACGCCCTCGGCCACCAGGTGGTCGCGCATAAACACGATGGGGTCGCCTGAGGTGCGCGCCCCGGAGCGCTCCTCCTCGCTTCGGTACACCGATTCGTCGTCGGCATTGGTGTGGTGCGTGAGGCGCTCGGTGGTCACCACCATGATCGCGGGGCGCCGGCTCTCGCGCATCTCGTCCACCACACGACCGCAGATGGCGTCGAGGGTGACCGGGTCACGGCCGTCGGCGCGGGTGATGGGCACGCCGAGGAAGTCGTCAACAGGCCCGAGCGCTGTGTCGTAGAACGTGCGCCCGGCGGTGTGGGTGGAGATGGCGTAGCCGTTGTCCTCGATCCAGAACAGCACGGGCATCGCAAGGCGTGCGGCGTCGCCGATGGCCTCCATTACTTCGCCCTGCTGCGTGGTGCCGTCGCCGATACCCGCCACCACGATGGGGGCACCGGCCTGCGCATGCACCTCGCGTGCCACGCCAACTGCGTGAAGCAGGCCATTGCCCGTGGGCACGGTCATGGGCATCACATGCAGGTCGGGGTCGTTGAGGAAGGCCGGCATCTGGCGTCCCGCAGAATCGGACTCCGCAGTGGACAGCAGGCCATGGAAAAAGCGCACGGGCTCGAAGCCGCGCGCGATGAGCAGCGCGCGCGACCGGTAGTGCGGCTGCAGCCAGTCCTGTGGCCCAAGATGGTGGGCGAGTACCGCCGATGCCTCGTGCCCGGCGCCGCCCAGCTGGAAGAACGCCTCGCCCCGTTGCACCAGTTCGGCTTCAACGGCGTCAACCCAGCGGGCCCTGAGCATGGCGCGCAGCGCGTGGAGGGCACGGGTGGTGTGTGGGGCGGACTGCGTGGTCAGGCGAAACACCAATCGTCGTTTCCGGGCATGGCGCGACCCATACGCGCCTGCGTGAAACCGACCATAGACGGGTGGCCGGACGCACGCCAGAGGGTACGCCGGGCAGAGACACCCATCTGGTGGTCAGCGGCCCGTACCATCGCCGCATGCGAATTGCGATGACGCTCAACCATATGGCCGCACCTGCTGAATCGCTGGCGCTGGCGATGGCCCTGGACGACGCCGGAGCCGATGAGGTGTGGGTTCCAGAGACCTGGGGATTTGATGCCCCGAGCCTTATGGGAGCCATCGCCGTGAACACCCGGCGCATCTGCATTGGTGCGGTGCTGCCCGTGTTCACGCGCAGCCCCGCACTCACCGCCCAGACCGCCGCTGGCGTTGACGCCCTTTCGGGCGGCCGGGCGCTGCTGGGGCTCGGTACGTCGGGACCCCAAGTGGTGGAGGGATGGCACGGCATCCCCTTCGCCCGTCCCCTTGCCGAACTGCGTGAGGTGGTGGCGGCGTGCCGCACCGTGTGGGCGCGTGAGCCGCTCACGGTGGATGGCCCGCGCCCCATTCCGCTCCCGGGGAGCGCAGACCGACCGCTTCGCATCATTACTCGCCCAGAGCGGTCGTCAATTCCCATCGCACTTGCCGCCATGGCACCACGAGCCGTACGTCTCGCCGCCGAGGTGGCCGATCGCTGGTGGCCCCTGTTTGCCACGCCGGCAGCCATCGCCGGCCACTGGGCAGGCCCGCTGGCAGAGGGCCGCGCCCGGCGCCATGCATCACTCGCCCCCCTTCACATAATGGCCTCGGCGGTTGTGGGCGTGGGCGGTGAGGATGCTCAGGCGGCCGCCCGGGCCGCCGCGCGTCGGGAGATGGCCTTCTACGTGGGATCGATGGGCTCGCGCGACCGCAACTACTACGCAGACACGGTGTCGGCGATCGGATTTCCAAACGAGGCAGCGGCAATCCAGGATGCCGCACTTGGGGGCCAGCGGAAGCAGGCCGAGGGGATGGTGAGCGACGCCATGGTGAATGCCATGGCCGTTATCGGTACTGACGATTCGGTGCGTACACGGCTCACCGCACTGGCCGACGCCGGGATATCGGTGTTGGTGCTCAGCCCGGCGACACCCGACCCGATTGGGGCCGTGGAGGCACTCCGGCGCATTATGGGATGACCCTTTTTGGGGAAAACCCCCGCACCCCCGGCTAGCCTGCGATCGATGCCTCCTCCCGAAGACCTTCGCGATCAGCGCCGCCGTGAGGCTGCCGCCCAGCGTCAGCGCGATCGTCAGCGCAATATGTGGATCATGCTCGGTGTTGTCGCCGTGGTCGTGATCGCGTTCGCCTGGGTGCTCATTGGCCCGTCGGATTCCCCGTCATCGGCGCCGGCGACCACCCCCACCGTCGGGACGACCGGCACGACGGGTACCACTGGCACGACCGGTACCACGGGCACCACTGACACGACGGGCACCACGGGCCTGCTCGGCACCGACACCACCGGTACCACCGGCACCACGGGCACCACCTCCACCACAGGGGATACGGGTGCAGGCCTTTCCCGGTCGATCGCCGGAGTTGACGTGCATGCGCGGGACCGCCACCTTGTGGTGGCTGCGAAGCCCGCTCGTGCACAGGTGCGGGTGCCGGTGCTGATGTACCACCGCGTGGCATCTGCGGCCACGGTGACCAACTCGACCTCGTATGGGCTTACCGTGACCCCCGCCACCTTTCGCCAGCAGATCGCCTGGCTCAAGGGTCATGGGTACACGGCCGTGTCGCAGGCAGACGTGTTCAACGCGATGGAGCACGGCACCCGGCTTCCCGCGAAGCCGGTGGTGCTCACCTTCGACGATGGCTACGTCGACGCCACGGATGCGGTGCTGCCGGTGCTCGCGCCGCTCAAGTGGCCCGCCACGTTCTTCATCATCACCGGGCGCATCGGTGAGCGCGCATTCCTCACCTGGAACCAACTGAAGAAACTTGATGCCGCGGGCATGGACATCGGCTCGCACACGGTGGCGCACACCGAATTGCCGTCGCTGTCGTCGAGCCAGCGCACCGAGGCGCTTACGGCGTCGAGGAGCACGCTTGAGAAGGGGCTGGGCCACCCGGTGCGGTGGTTCTGTTACCCGGCCGGTCGGCACGACGCGACATCCGCCAGTGCCGTCGCCGGCGCGGGCTACCTATTGGCGTACACCACTGATGCCGGGTCGACGCTGCGGTCCGACCAGCGCGCCGTGCTGCCCCGTGTGCGGGTGAGCGGCGGCCAGTCACTGTCGTCGTTCGGCGCGTCCGTGGCGGCCGCATCCGCCTGATTACTTCAGGCGGATGGAGTCCTGCAGGCCGCTCAGCCCGTACGAACTCTGAGCGGCGACCACCACGTTGTACGAGCCCACCGGCAGCGCCTTGCCACTCCACGTGACGGTTCGCTTGCCGCCGGCCATCTTGCGGTTTGACGCGCCCGTCGCCACGGTCTTCCCGGACGAGTTGACGATCTTCATGGTCACCTTGGCCTGACGGGAGAGCGTGAAGGAGCTCTTCACCGTGTTGGTCTTCGCCTTGCCCTTGCCCGCCGTCTTTGCCGACACCTTGAGGCCGCCGAGCGTGCCGTCCACAACCAGGTTGCGGTTCATCGTGGTGACCGGGGTGCCATCGGCCGGGGTGAGCGTGGTGGTGACCACGTACGGGCCCTCGGGCATAGCGAGTGTGGCCGGGTCGATGGCGATCTGATTGCTTGCCGGGTCACCTGTCTGGTCGAGCAGCACGGACGAGAACCCGCCGCCGCCACGTCGCGCGATGGTCACCACGGTGTGCCCTGCAACCGGCGACTGCGCGTCGATGCTGGAACTGTCAGCCAACCCATCACCGTTGGGTGATACCCGCTGGGGGCTGGGGATGGAGATCTGCGCACCCAGATACGTGGCGATGAGGCCATCGGCGATTGCGCGCTCGCTTGACCATGGGATGACCTGCTGGCGCCCCAGCGCCATGAGCGATGACCCGCCGGAGTCAAACCCGATGGCATCGGTGGCACCGAGCGACACCATCAGCGTGCCCTGCTCAGCGGCCGTATAGCCCACCTTGCCCTGCTGCGGGCCCTCGGACACCACCATGAGGATGCGGCCGTCGGCGGTCTGCCCCACGGCGGTGCGGGTGGTACGGCCGGTCAACTGTGAGGAGGTGAAGCCCTCGCCAGCAGATGGCACTGCGACCCCGCCCTGCACGATCATCGGTCCGCCACCCACTGCGCCCCAGGCATCGGGGGCAATACCGGCGATCCCGGCTTCCAGCTCAACGCGGCTGCCCACGGTCAGTTCTGTGGTGATCGAGATGCCCGAAGCGTTCTTACCGTAGATCACCATCTGGCCTGCCCCAATGGCGGTGCCGCCCCCGGTGCCCTGAGCGATGACGGTGCCCTGCAGCGGCGCGTTGACCGACAGCGGCACACCGCCATCGATCGCCACGACGGCCTCATAGCCAGGCGTGGATGGAGTGGGGCGACCGAAGTCGGGGGTGTAGATGACCACGCCCGTGGATGACGTGCTCGGAAGCGGACGGTTGACCGCGCGGAAGGTGCGCTTGGGGAATGGGGTGGTGCCAGCGGGATCGAGCTTCTGGTACCGGCCGGCCAGTGTGAGCTTGCCGACGGCGAGCGCGCCGCCATTGGCGATGGTGAGGGCCGATCGCGAGGGCTCCGGCCCGGCCCACAGGCGCGGGCCCACCGAGAGGATTCCGCTGGGGGTGCCGGTGCCCAGATCGAAGTAATCGGCGTTGATGCCAGCAGTCGCACCCGTGGCCAGGCGCGCGGTCATTCCCGACGTGAGCGTGGCGCGCTGGCTGAGGGATCCCGACAGCTGGGTTGGGCCCAGCGACAACAGCGCATTCGGTCGCATGGTGAGCACGTGCAGCACCTGCGGCCCCGGACGGTTCATCACCGTGTAGCTGAGGCCGGGCACCAGCGGCTGGACCGCACCCGGTGCGGCGGATGGTGGGGGCACCACCGTGACGGCACCGAGGGCCGGGGTTGCGATCGCGGCGAAAGCGGCGAGGGGCAGGAGCGTTCGAATAAGCACGCGGGTATTAAAGCCTGTCCTACCGGATGTTCCGTCCATCGGGGTTCCGGGCCTCAGGTGGCCACGGGGTCGTGCTTAAGCGCATGCGCGGTGGCCTCGATGGCCATGCGTACGTAGGCGGCCACGGCGGCCACCTGTCCCGACTGCACCTGTTCATCCCGTGTGAGCTTTCGGCCGGTCCGTTGCTCGATGGCCGCCCGCTGCGATTGGTCCATGGTGAGGATCATCGTCATCAGCTCGCGCCCACGGGTGGCCGTCCATTCGAGTGCGGCATCGGCCAGCCCGTCGTGCACTGGCCCCAGGCGCGACTCGATGCACCTGAGAAAGAGCAGGTTCCATGTGGCCATGCGCACCCTGCGCTCGAGCGCCTGGTGAAGGGCCGGATCCGACTCGGCGTCCCCCTGATAGAGGAGGTGCTCCTCAAGCGCGATGGCCCCTTCGCCGAGCGCGATCTGGTGGTCGAACAGGTCCTGCTCCTCTTCGAACCAGTCGTCGAGGTCATCGGCCATGCCTTCAAGCAATTCTGCGAGGTCGGGCGCTGCCCCATGCACCATTCCTTCGGCTGCGAGGCGCAGATGCGCACGGATGACCGCGTCGCTTGCCGGGGAGAGGTCCAGGTCGGTGGGGTCCTCCTCGACCAGAAGCTCGCGCAGGCGGTCGGGGTGATCGCGCATCCAGCGCAGCACTCGCTCTGGTTCGAGTGGCCCTGTGGCCGTGTCACTCACGGGGCCAACGCTACTCGCCTTGCGGTGGTCGCCCGAGCGCATCCACGCGCCACCTGGTGATGCCCGGACGCCACATGACGATGGCAGCAAGGCCTGCAAGGCACGCGAGCCCGCCCGTGAGCACCGCCAGTTGGGTGCCGATCAGCACTCCCACCACGCCCGATTCGAGGTCGCCCAGCCTGGGGGCCCCGGTGACCTGGATGATGAACAGCGCCGACAGCCGCCCGCGCAGCGAGTTGGGCACCACCACCTGCGAGATAGTGGCTCGGAAGACCTCCGAGATGATGTCCGCGAACCCGGCCACGGCGAGGAGCACGACGATGCCTGTCAACGACTCGACGAAGGCCACTGCACAGATGGCGGCGCCCCAGCCGCTGACCGCGATGACCACGGCCCAGCCCTGCCGGCGTACACGGCCGACCCACCCGCTGGACAGCGCACCGATGAACGCACCGGCGGCTGGCGCGGAGTAGAGAAGCCCCACGACGCCCGCGCCTCCCCCCAGTACCTCGGTGCCGATGGCCGGGAAGAGTGCGCGCGGCATACCGAACACCATGGCGTTGATGTCAATCAGCATGATCCCCTGGAGGATCGGGGTGCGGCGCAGAAAGCCGATGCCCTCACGGAACCCTGCCCAGCTGACGGGCGTGCCCCCGCCTTGGGGCGGTTGTGGCCGCATCAGGGTCACCGCCACAAGCGCCGCGGCGAATGAAGCCAGATCGATGAGGTAGGCGCTTCCGAGCCCCATGGTGGCGATGATCACTCCGCCGAGGGCGGGGCCGATGACCTGCGCCGATCGCAGCAGAATCGCATTCAGCGCAGCCGTCGCAGGCAGGTCGGATGGCGGCACCAGCGCGGGGATGAGCGCACGGCGGGTGGTGGAGTCGACCCCCGCCAATCCACCCGCGAACGCGGCGATTACGAACAGCGGCCACAGCGCTGGCCCGGCAAATGCATTGACGGCCAGCGCCGCACTCATCACTGCGAGCAGCACCTGCGTGATGAACAGCACCCGGCGGCGATCAATGGCATCGGCATAGGCGCCGCCGATGAGTGACAGCACGATGAGCGGGGCCAGCTCCACCAGACTGACGAGACCCACTGCGAGCGATGAGCCCGTGAGCGTGAACACCTGATAGGGCACGGCCACAAGCGTGATCTGGCTGCCGATGAGCGAGATCGACTGGCCGGTGATAAGCAGGCGCAGATCGCGCGACCTGCGAAGCGGGCTGAGGTCGGCGAGGACACGTGGGCTCACCGGCCCAACCTACCGGGCGCGGAGGCTGGCACACTGCGCGCGATGGGCATCGGCCACTCCCACGATCAGGACCACGACCACACACATGGGGGAGTGGATCCCGACCTGCGCGATTCGCGCGCGGGCATGCGGGCACTCCTTATCTCGCTGGTCATTCTGGGCATTACCGCCGCCATTCAGGCCGTACTGGTGGTGTTCACCGGGTCTGTCGCCCTGCTGGCCGACACCGTGCACAACGTGGGTGATGCCTTTACCGCCATCCCGCTGGGCGCGGCATTTCTGCTGGGGCGCCGCCCGGCGACCGACCGCTTCCCATACGGCCTGCACCGGTCGGAGGACCTGGCCGGAATCGTCATCGTGCTCATCATCTTCTTCTCGGGTGGTTACGCCATCTACGAGGCCATCAGCCGGTTCATCCACCCCCAGGAACCCACGCACCTGTGGACGCTTGCCGTTGCGGGAATCATCGGCTTTATCGGCAACGAATGGGTTGCCGAATACCGCATCCGGGTGGGTCGTCAGATCGGCTCAGCGGCGCTGGTGGCAGATGGTCAGCACGCGCGGGTGGACGGGTTCACGTCGCTGGGAGTACTGGTGGGCGCGGTGGGTGTGATGCTGGGATTCCCGCTGGCCGATCCCATCGTGGGCCTTCTCATCGGCTTGCTCATCATGAAGATCGTGTGGGACGCGGCAAAGCACATCGGCACGCGCATGCTCGATGGGATCGACCCAGATGTGGTGGCCGCCATTCGGACCGCCGCCGCGGGCGTCTCCGGCGTGGATGACGTGCACGAGGTGCGGGCGCGATGGGTGGGGCACCGGGTGTGGGTGGAACTCAACATCTCGGTGGCCGACAATCTCTCGGTACTCGAGGGGCATGGCATTGCGGGGGCCGTGCAGCACCGGTTAGGGCACGACGTCCCGCATCTCGGCACGGTGGTGGTGCATGTGGATCCCTCGTCGCATGGCGGCGAGCGTCATCATGAGCACCTCCGTCACGATACGCGCGACCACGATCACGACCACGAACATGACCACGTCGATAAGGCCTTGGACCACGATGACTGACGGGTCACTCTCGCTGGCCGACTGGCGGCGGCGGGTGGCAGATCTGTACGCCGATGTGCGGCGGGCCGGTGGCGGCCCGGATGCGTGGGCTGCGTGGCGTACCGGACGCGACGCACTGCTGGCAGGGCATGCCGACACGCCCGTGCCAGCGGCCCTGTGCGAGGGCTTCACCGGAATGAGCTTCTTCGACTACGACCCGTCGTGGTGCCTCACCGGCCGGCTCGAGTCGTCGGATGCCGGGATGCTGGCGGGGCCGCAGGCGCGCTTTCGTGCACTCGGTACCGTCGTGGCTGCTCGCGGCGATGCCGAGATCCGGCTCACGCTGCTGTGGCTCGAGGGCTACGGCGGCGGCCTGTTCCTGCCATTTCGCGACGGTACCTGTGGCGATGAGACCTACGGGGGCGGGCGTTACCTCATCGACCAGGTGAAGGGCACAGATCTCGGGGCACTCCCCGATGGCCAACTGGTGCTCGATTTCAACTTCGCGTACCACCCCTCATGCGCGCACGATGCGAAGTGGACCTGTCCACTCGCACCGCCAGAGAACTCCATCGCGCAGGCCGTGCGCGCAGGGGAGATGCTTCCCATCGGGGTCTGACCCCAGGTTGCGCCAGATTGCGGCTTCTATTGAATGGCGCCGTTGGCCAGGTCGCGCGCACTCGGTGCATTCAGCCATGCGTCCACGCGAAGGGGTCGCGGGTTGGCGAGAGGCTGAAGGGCATCGAGGGCACGGGGCGCCCCCAGAAGCCAGTAGCCGTCACGGCGCACCACCTCGGTGACCACCTCGGCGCGGTCGGTGGTGAGTGCGGGCGCGCCGAAGCCGAAGATCTTTTCGGCGGCCAGGGTGGCCGCCACACGCGTGCGGGCCTCGATCTGTACGCGGTGATCCGCGCGCTCCATCTCCCCGGCGTGCGCGGACAGGGCCTCGGTGATCTCACCCACCCGTTCGTCATCGAGCGCTGTCACCACCGTGGGCATGGGGAGGTCTCCCCAGATCGCCCACATCCACCACGGCACAGAATCGTCCGACGCGGCGAGCACGTCCCGTATTGCGCGACCGGTCATCTCGTGTCCGTGGTGCACATCATGCGGTCCGGGGCCAACGATCAGATCGGGCGGGTTCGGGCCACTGAGTGCTGCGGCGATGTGATCGCGGGCAGCCGCCTCAGCTGCCAGCAGGTCGTCTCCAGATGACATCAGGATTGGGGGATCAACGATGCGGAGCGCGAATCCGGCACGGCGGCACGCCTCGGTGAGCTCTGCGCGTCGCCGCTCGTGGTCGGCCTCGCGGCCCAGGGCCAAGGCCAGATTGGTCACCTCGTGACCGGCGTCTCGCAGGGCCATCAGCGTCGCGGGCGCACCCATCAGTTCGTCATCGGGGTGCGGGGAGATGTGGAGCACGCGCATTGTCAGTGCCCCGTCCCCCGCGAGGTGCGGTCGTACGCGCCCGCCCAGGCCGGCGCGTCGGCATCGAGATCGGCGAAGTGCGCCAGGTCGATAGCCAGTGCAATAGCGGCGGGCAGCGCGAAGATGGGGGCGAGCCGCGGGTCGGCATCCGGCGCGCCCTGGAGCGCGACAACCCGTGCACCGCCCTCGGCGAGAATGGTCGCGGCTTCCGCGAGCAGTGGGTCGGGCTGCACGCCGCCGACCGTCACGGCAAGATCGCCTGGGATGGTGGCGAAGCGCCCGGTCGTGGCCCCTTCGCGGGTTTCGTAGCCATCCACCGGCAGGATGGACACCTCGCGAAGGCACAGCGCCGTGTGCAGCGCGGCCGGCCAGGCGGGCCCGGTACCCACGCACACTCCGGCATGGGGGCGTGGGCCAGCATCCCGTGCACTGGCCCCGGCGGCGTCCACCAGCGCGGCCAGGGTTTGCCCGGCGCCCAGCACGGCACGGCCCAGCACATCGTCCTGCGACATACGGGCGATGATGGCCAGACCGGCCGCCAGCGACCCGGCATATCCCTGAGTGTGAGTGCGTGCCCGCAGGGTGTCCACCACCACCATTGCTCGCGCCTCTGCAGCCGAGCCGATCGTTGAACCGGCATTGGCGGTGATGGCCGCAATAGGGCGTGGTGCCCCCGATGCAATCGCCTCGATGACGTCCCTGAACTCACCGGAGCTTGAGAGCGCGAGCAGGCGGTCGCCCTCGCGCCAGGCGAATGCACCACGGGCCACCAGCCCACCGGGCACAGCAATGAGGTCAACCGGGGGGTGGGGTACGTCGAGCCATGCGAGCGACAGCGCCAGGGCGACGTGCCACTGCGCGCCATTGCCAGTGACGACAACTCTCTGCACACCGGGTGCGGTAAGTAGCGCAGCGACATCGTCGAAGCCGTCGGCACGGGCGACCGTGCGGGTGACGGTCTCCGGGGTGAGCAGCAGATCGGCCCAGAGACCGGTGTCCGCACGTGAGGTCACTCCATGGACCGTAGCCGGGGATGACCCTCGGCGCGCCCGTTTGCGCATCGTGTCGCTAGCCTCGGCACATGAGTGATGATGCGGCGGAGGATCAGCCGTGCTGTCCCACGTGTGGGGAGCGCGATTCGGAGGACATCGGCCAGGACGTGCGCCGGTGCAGCAACTGCACCTACGTGTGGATCCCCGGAGGGGCCGCCTGATCTAGGGCGTGGTGCTGCTGTTCACGGCGTCGGCGCCGGCCTTCAGCTCCTTCTCCAGCGTGCCATCGAGGAGGTCGTCGTACATGACGCCACACTTCTCCACGTCGCCCGTGTCGTAGCCCTGTGCGAACCAGTACTCGCGCTGGGCAGAGGTTCCGTGGTCAAAATTGGCGGCGTCGGCCACCTGGCCGGCGCCGGCGGTGAGGCTATCGTCGCCGATGCGCAGAAGGGCCCCGAGAACCTCCTCAATATCCCCGTCCTCAATGCGTCCCTCGTCCCGTGCCGTCGACATCCAGACGCCCATCAGGCAGTCGGCACTCAGCTCTTTGGCTACGGACAGGAGGTTGCCCGCGTCGGGGTTGTTCACGGTGGCCTCTCTGGTGGCCTCGAGTATGCCGCTCAGGGCCTGCACGTGATGCCCGAACTCGTGGGCCACCACCGCCGCCACGGCAGCGTCGTTGCCACCTTGGTCGGTAGCGCCGATGAAGCGGTCGCGGAAGAAGGCGATGGGGAGCACCATCGTTGCGTCGGGCTCGCAGTACGTCGGACCGGTGTCGGCGTCTATCTGGCCGCAGGCAGTTTGGCTGGAGGTCTCCACGACCTTCACCACAGAGTCCTTCCAAGTACCGGCGTCGCCCAGATTCGCCTTCCAGAATATGTTGAGCTCGGCCCCGAGGCTCGTTAGTTGGTCGCGCAGGTCGGCGTACCTGATGATGGATGTGTCATCCGTGGCCGCGGTGTCAACGGCGGCGGTGTGGGCACCGGATCCGGCAGCGGCCGCCGCGGAGGTATCGGCGGATGGGCTGGAGTCGCTCGCTCCACAGCCGGTCAGCGGAATCGTGGCCAGCGCGAGTACGGCTCCTACAGTGGCCAGGGTGCGAGTGCGGCTGCGGACGATCATGGCTGTCAACCTCGGGTAGGGAAACGCGACGAGGCTACCAATGCGGCACGACGCACTGCGACGGCTACGAGGCGAGCAGGTCGCGGACGCCCGATGGACCCGCACGCAGCAGAGCAGCAGCACGCCGGGCGGCACTCGCACGATCGAGTAACTCACGAGCGCTCACGTCGTCGTGGGCCATAACGGCCTCGGCGGCCTCGCGCTGCGCGTCGATCGCGATCTGATCAAGGCGCTCCGCCATGCGCAGGTTGCGCCCTGCGCGTGATGCGCGGGGCCTGCGGACGGGCGACATGACCTCGCGGGTGTCATCCGGCGTGGTGATGAGCCTGAGCTGTGCGGCACCAGCTGGCCGCTTGCTTTGGTGGTGAGAACGCATGTTCGTAAGTGTACGAACGCGCTCGGACGCGTTCAGCCCCGAAAAACGTCAGATTCCCAGCCCTCAAGCCACTTTCGAAGAATCCGGACATGTTCTGGCGTAACACTGTGCGTCCCGGCGGTATTAATGGTTTCACTTACGTGCGCACCGGCGGCCCGGTATGCCGCCACGCCCGCCGCATGTACGTCGGGTGGATGAAATGGGTCGGCCCCGCCCGACACGGCGACCATGGGCATTCCGGCGAGCCCGCCCATGGCGTAGATGTGTGGGGGCAGCGGATAGGCGCTGCACAGCAGGGCGACACCGCCCACCAGATCGGGGCGAGCGCAGGCGAGCGCACCGGCCATCATGCCGCCATTTGAGAATCCCATCACCACCATTGGCCCCGTCACGCCGGCATCTGCGGCCAGCCCCGCAGCGACCTCGGCCGTTTCGCCCAGGCGCACATCGAGGCTCTCAATCACCGGCACGCCGATGGCGTGGTGCGTGAACCAGGCATGGCCTCCCCCTTCCGCCTCAGGACCCCGCGGAGCGATGATTCCCCAGCCGGGCGCCACGGCCTCGGCCACGCCCACCAGGTCATGCTCGCCACCACCACGGCCGTGCAACAGCAGCAGGGTGGGCTGCCCGTCATCCGGCGGCCGCACCACTGCGGTCATCCGTGCGTTCTCGGGTTGTGGATGGGGGTGAGGCGCGCCTCAATGCTGGTGCGGTGGGGCTCAAGCCACGGTGGCAACGCCAGTGCGATTCCCATCACTTCGGGATCCTCGTCGACGGCCATCCCGGGTCCAACCGTGGCCACCTCCACCAGCAGACCACCCGGCTCGCGTGCGTACACCGACTTGAAGTAGATGCGGTCAACCACCTGAGTGGGGGCCAGATGGCCACCGGTCAGCCGTTCGCGCCACTTCTTGTGATCAGCATCTGGGCTTACGAAGGCAACGTGATGAATGGTGCCCGCACCCTGCGCCCCACGCGACATGGGCTCCGGGTGCAGCCCCACACGCCCCACATGATCGCCCGATCCCACCACGAGCGATTCGCCAAGATCAGCCATTCCAAGGCCCCCCACCAGCGCCGCTCGCGATCGCTCAGGGGCCAGCGATATGGCCTCGACACCGATGATCTCCCTCAGCGCGTGCTCGGGTGGCACGCCATCCCCTTGGGCTGGCGAATCGTCATCGCGGGTGCCCCGCGCGATGAGTACATGCGAGAGCCCGTCCGGGTCGGCGAAGGCGAGACGGTCGTCCCCCCGGTCCACCACCGTGTCGTGCGCTGCGAGGCGCTGCTCCCAGAAGTCGAGTGCCGGCTGATCGGCCACGCGCCAGGCCACCGAGTGGAACATGCCGCCGCCCGGCTGGCCCGGTGCAGCCCCCGGCACTTCAAAGAACGTGATCAACGTGCGCGGTCGCCCGCCCTCATCGCCGTAATACAGGTGATACGTGCCGGGCTCATCGTGATTGACCGTGGTCTTGACCAGGCGCAGACCCAGCACGCCCGCGTAGAAGCGCACGTTGGCGGCGGCGTCGCCGGTGATGGCCGTGACGTGGTGGATGCCCTGCAGCACGACCGGGAACCTAC
>Ga0194035_1000819_pt1 | contig 17222 bp, 16 predicted proteins | sample JunL2320m_MetaG_FD_148680 | JGI IMG/M metagenome (GOLD analysis project Ga0194035, IMG submission 148680) | Anoxic zone freshwater microbial communities from boreal shield lake in IISD Experimental Lakes Area, Ontario, Canada - Jun2016-L239-20m | ecosystem: Environmental > Aquatic > Freshwater >...
TCGCGGACCTGTAGGGCCAAGAGCGCAGCAGCGGCGACTACCGCCGCGCATGTTGCGGCAGGACGGATAGCCGTTGCCGCTATCACCATTGGAGGGCTGCAGCCGACGGCGATCGCGGCGCCGCTGGCCCACGGGTCGGGCACCAGCTTGCGAGCTAGCGCCGCCGCCGCAACCATCCCTAGCGCTGCGATTAAGGCCAGCAGAAGTTGCACCAGCGTTGTGCCCCCGAGCGCGTAAGCCGGCGCGAGCAGCGCCGGGAAGAGGAAACCGTGCAGCTCGATCAGTCTGCCGTCGACCAGCACGCTGGCCGGCTGAACCGGCGAGCCACCGAAGTCCCGCCAAGCCTGGCCGCGGTATTGGTTAGTTAGCTCAAAGTCACCGTCATCTAGGAGCGAGGTCGTTGTCAGCAGGATTCGCGTCTCGGCCGGGGCGAACTGAGTGCTCGGTGTCGCAGGCAGGCCGATCGAGGCGCAATACGTCGCGAAGCAGAGGAAGAAGACCAAGAGCCCCGCGCGAGCGCTGCCACGCGACGCGGCGCGAGCGATGCGGCGCGGCTCGAAGTCGGGGGCAGCGGCCTGCGTCACTGCTGTCCGTCGCTCACGGTCAGCTCGTCAGTGCGCGGGCGATAACCATCTGCTGAATCTCGTCGGTTCCCTCACCGATCGTCAGCACTTTGGCATCGCGGTAGAAGCGACAGACCGGGTACTCCTCGATGTAGCCGTAGCCGCCGTGGATCTGTACCGCCTCCTCAGCGCAGCGCACAGCCAGGCGGCCGGTCTTCAACTTCGCTTCGGCGGCGGTCAGCGTGAAGTTGATTCCCTCGTCCTTCTCCCAGGCCGCCTTGTAGGTCAGCAGCCGCGCCGCTTCAATCTCGGTCGCCATGTCGGCCAGCTTCGCGCCGATCGTTTGGAACTGAGCTATCGGCTGTCCGAATGCTTGGCGCTCGCCGGCGTACTTGATTGCTTCATCGAGGGCTCCCTGCGCCAGTCCAACGCCCATTGCGGCGACACCGATCCGGCCCGAATCAAGCACCTTCAAGAACTGTTTGAGTCCGTTGCCGCGAGGCCCGAGCAGGTTCGCTTCAGGAACCCGGCAATCATCGAATGTCAGCGGCCGAGTGTCGGAGGCGTTCCAGCCCATCTTGCGGTATGGCTCGCCTTGCTCGTAACCGGCTGTGCCGTTCTCGACGATGATGTTTGAGATCTCTGGCCGCCCGTTCGATTCGCCGGTGATCGCAGTAATCGCAACATGCCCTGAGATCGTCGTGCCAGCGTTGGTGATGAACTGCTTCGAGCCGTTGATTACCCATTCACCGTCCTCGAGCACGGCGCGAGTGCGCAGTGCGCCGGCGTCCGAGCCTGCCTCAGGTTCCGTCAGGCCGAAGGCGCCGAGCTTTGCGCCGGAGCAGAGATCCGGCAGCAGACGTTCTTTCTGCTCGTCGCTGCCGAAGAGCTCGATCGGTTGGATGCCAAGCGACGAATGCGCGCAGAGCGTTATCGCCACCGATGAATCGACCCGCGCCAGCTCCTCAACGCAGATCGCATAGGCCAGCGTGTCGGAACCGCCGCCGCCGTACTGCTCGGGGAAGGCGATGCCCATCCAACCGAGCTCGCCGATCTGCTCGATGATCTCGTAGGGGAACGACTTCGTTCGATCTAGTTCCTCGGCAACTGGGGCGATCTCCTTCTCGGCGAAGTTACGCACCGTCTCGCGCAGTAGCTGATGGTCGTCTGAAAGTCCAAAATCCATTGCGCAACCCTAAGGCCTAACGCCCCCCGCTTGTCGCTGGGCGGCTCTGGCGACTACTATTGCCCGCCTACTACCTTCCCCGCCTCAGGAGCCTCAATGCCGACGACAGTAATTCTTGGAACCGCCCGCACCCCCGTTGGAAAGATGGGAGGCGCGCTTGCCTCAATGCCAGCCACAGAACTTGGTGGCATTGCGATCGCCGCTGCGCTCGATCGCGCCGGCGTAGCCTCCGATCAGGTTGACCACGTCGTCATGGGGCAGGTACTGCAGGCCGGTCAGGGTCAGATCCCTTCACGGCAGGCGCAGATTGCTGCAGGCATTCCCAAGGAGGTCTCGTCAGAGACGATCAACAAGGTCTGCGCCTCCGGCATCCGCGCACTTGTGATTCTCGATCAGGGGATCCGCGCAGGCGACGTCGAGGTCGGCGTCGCTGGCGGCATGGAATCGATGTCGAACGCTCCCTACCTCTTGCCGGGTGCACGATTTGGTTTCCGCATGGGCGAGACGAAGGCGCTCGACGCGATGGTCAACGATGGATTGACCAACCCGTTCTCTGGCCGTCAGATGTTCGATGAGGCAACCGAGATCGGCGATGGACTTGAGCTCAGCCGCCCCGACCTCGACCGCTGGGCTGTGCGCTCGCACGAGCTGGCGATTGCCGCGACCGATGATGGTCGCCTCCCAGAGGAGATTGTCGCGGTGACAATAACGAGCCGCAAGGGCGACACCGTAGTTGAGGTTGACGAGGCTCCGCGCCGTGAAACTTCGCTTGAAACTCTGGCCAAGCTGCCGGGGCTCGCAAGCAAAGAAGGCAGTCACACCGCCGGTAATTCACCAGGCGTCAACGACGGCGCCGGCGCAATCGTCGTCGCTTCTGACGAGTGGGCAGCCGCCAACGGCCATGAGCCGCTGGCCGAGGTTGTCGCGCACGCCCAGTCGGCCAATGACTTCGCTTACCTTGCAACAACGCCTGCTAGCGCTTCGCTGAAAGCACTCGAGAAGGCTGGATTGCAGCCCGGTGACATCGATCTCTGGGAGATCAACGAGGCCTTCGCTTCCGTTGCGCTGAATTCGATCAACGTCCTTGGTATCGATGAGGAGAAGGTCAACGTCAACGGCGGTGCCGTTGCGCTCGGTCATCCAATCGGTGCTTCAGGCGCAAGGATCGTCGGCACGCTGGTTCACGAACTGCGCCGCCGCGGCGGCGGTCTTGGCTGCGCCGCAATCTGTTCTGGCGGCGGGCAGGGCGACGCGATCATCGTGCGCGTCAACGGCGCCTAGAGTAAGGCTCCATGGAGCCAGCCAATCAGGCAGCAGCATTCTTTGATCTCGACCGCACGCTGGTCGCGGGCTCGTCCGGGATCTACTGGGCTCGGGCCGCGGTTGACGCGGGGATCGTCACTCGCCGGCAGATGGCGCGGATGGTCGGCGCCAACCTAAAGTTTCGTCTGCGTGGCTCAACCGACGAGTCGACGGAGGCTATTCGCGAGCGTCTTTCGGAGCTTGTAGCCGGGCTCGACGCGATGCAGCTGCGGCGGATGATGCCGGAGGTCTTGGCGGGGGTACTGCCTCGCCTATATCCGCAGATGCTGCAGATCGCCTACGACCACCAGGACGCCGGGCGAAGGGTTTACATCGCGACAGCGTCGTCGCAGATCGTCGCTGAGATGCTCAGCGACGTGCTCGGTTTCGACGGCGGTATCGGCGCCGTGCCGGAGATCATCGACGGCAGGATGACGGGCCGCGACTCCGACGTATTCCCCTACCGAGAGGGGAAGGCGCAGCGGATTATTGAGCTGGCCGAGCTTGATGGGATCGATCTTCGAGCTTCGTACGGTTATTCCGATTCGGAATCAGATCTGCCGATGCTGCGACTTGTCGGTCATCCCGTGGCGGTAAATCCGGACAGTGATCTGGAGCAGGTCGCGGCCGATGAAGGGTGGGAGATCCTTCGCTTTGATCAGCTTGGCCGCAAGCTACTGGCGGTCGGCGCGCTGGCGCTGATGGGTCTCGTCGGTACCGCTGGCCGGACCGTCGTTGCTCGCCGCGCATCACCGCCACCGGCCAGCCCGAAGCTTCGCAACCCTTGGAGGGGATGATGAGCCTCCACACACTCAGCGACGAGCAGCGCGAGATCTATCAGCTAGCTCGTCGCTTCGCCGACGAGCAGGTCGCGCCGAATGCCGCGCGCTGGGATCGCGATCACGAATTCCCGCGTGAGACGCTGGCGGCGCTCGGCGAGCTTGGCCTGATGGGAGTTTGCGTGCCAACCGAACTTGGCGGCAGCGGCGCCGACTTTGTCTCTTACGCTCTGGTGATCGAGCAGATCTCGCGCGGCGACGCAGGTCTCGGCACCGCCCTTGCCGTGCATACCGGCGCTGGCACGATGCCGATCATTCTCCATGGCAGTGACGATCAGCGCCAGCGGTTAGTGCCACCGCTGGCCCAAGGCCACGAACTGGCCGCGTTCGCGTTGACCGAGGCTGGCTCTGGCAGTGACGCCGGCGCGATGCTCAGTCGCGCCGAAGAGAAGGATGGCCAGATCCTCCTGAGCGGCACCAAGCAGTGGGTAAGCAACGGCGCCCAGGCGCACAACTTCATCGTCTTCGCTCTTGATCCAGCAGCCGAGATGAAGCCGAGCGCCTTCATCGCTCGTCGCGGCGCTGCTGGCATGACGCTGCTTGGTGAGGCCGAAAAGCTCGGCCAACACTCTTCGTCCACGGCCGACATCGGTTTTGACGAGACTCCGGTAGAACGGTTAGGGGAGCCGGGGGAAGGGATGAAGATCGCGCTCTCAACGCTCGACGGTGGTCGCATTGGAATTGCCGCTCAGGCCACTGGCATCGCACAAGCTGCACTTGACCTCGCGGTTGGCTACGCGACCGAGCGCGTTGCCTTCGGCAGGCCGATCGGCGGCTTTGGTGCGATCCAGCAGAAGCTCGCCGACATGCAGACGGAGATCGAGGCTGCTCGCGCGCTGACGCTGCGCGCCGCCCAGCTCAAGGACGCTGGCTTGCCACACACGATCGAGGGTGCGCAGGCCAAACTGTTCGCCAGTCGCGTTGCGCGTCACTGGACCGGCGAGGCAATCCAGGTCCTCGGCGGCTACGGCTACACGAAGGATTTCCCGGCTGAGCGTTACTTCCGCGACGCCAAAATTACCGAGATCTATGAAGGAACCAGCGAGATCCAGCGGCTCGTGATCGCCCGCGGCTTGCTCGGCGAGATCGCCCGCGAAGACTGACCCACGCCCGGCTCGCGCTGCCGCCGCGTATTCTCCCCGCAATGGCGCAGACCCCCGAAGAGCAGCAGTGGAACGAAGCGTTCGAGGCCACGCCCCAGCGCGACGTTCCATTCACGACGCTTTCCGGCACCCCGGTCAAGCCTCTCTACACAGAGGCCGACCTGCCCGCGGAGGCTGGAGAACAGATCGGGCTGCCCGGCCAGTACCCATTCACTAGGGGTGTCTACCCGTCGATGTACCGAGGCCGGCTTTGGACGATGCGCCAGTTCGCTGGCTTCGGCAGCGCCGAGGAAACGAACGAGCGCTTCCACTACCTGCTCGATCACGGTCAGACCGGCCTCTCGACGGCCTTCGACATGCCCTCGCTGATGGGCCATGACTCCGACAGCCCACTCTCACTCGGCGAGGTTGGGCGCGAGGGCGTTGCCGTCGACACGGTTGAAGACATGACGACGCTGTATCAGGGGATCGACCTTGGCGAAGTGTCGGTCTCGATGACGATCAACGGGCCGGCGGCGATCATGCTGGCCTACTACGTCGTCGCCGCCGAGCGCGAGGGCGTGCCGCCGCAGCAGCTCGCTGGCACGATTCAGGCCGACATCTTGAAGGAGTACATCGCCCAGAAGGAGTGGTGCTTCCCGATCGATCCGGCGATGCGGATCATGGGCGACATGATCGAGTGGTGCTCTCAGCAGATGCCGCGCTGGCACCCGGTCTCGATCAGCGGGTACCACATCCGCGAAGCGGGCTCGACCGCCGCGCAGGAGTTGGCCTTCACTCTCAAAGACGGCCTCACCTATGTCGAGCAGGCGGTAGAACGCGGCCTCGATGTTGATGACTTTGCGCCGCGGCTCTCGTTCTTCTTCAACGCCCAAATCGACTTCTTCGAAGAGATCGCGAAGTACCGCGCCGCGCGCAGAATCTGGGCGCGGGAGTTGAAAGAGACTTTCGGCGCGAAGGATCCCAAGAGTTGGCTGATGCGTTTCCACACTCAGACGGCAGGTGTTTCATTGACCGCGCAGCAGCCGCTGAACAACGTTGTTCGCACGGCGATTGAAGCGCTGGCCGGAGTGCTCGGCGGCACGCAGTCGCTTCACACCAACAGCTACGACGAGGCGCTCGCGCTACCAACCGAGGACGCCGTCCGCCTCGCACTCCGTACGCAGCAGATCATCGCCGACGAGACCGGCGCCGCGAGCACGATCGACCCGCTCGGCGGTTCCTACTTCGTCGAGGCGCTGACCGACGAGATCGAAGCAGAGGCCTACGAGTACTTCAAGAAGATCGACGAGCTAGGCGGCATGGTCGCGGCCGTCAAAGCGAATTTTCCGCAGCGTGAAATTGCCGACGCCAGTTATGAGCTACAGCAAGAAATCGACAGCGGCCGCCGCGTTGTTGTCGGCGTCAACGCCTACACCGAAGCTGATGAGCAGCAGGCCTCGCTGCACCGCAGCGACCCAGAGATGGAACGCGGCCAGGTTGATCGCCTCAACTCTGTTCGCGCCGGTCGCGATAGCGCTGCTGTAGAAGCTTCGCTCCTCAAACTGCGCGAAGTTGCCGCCCAGTCCGGCGCTAATCTGATGCCGTCGCTGCTTGACTGCACGCGAACTGACGCATCTGAAGGCGAAATAGTTCAAGCTCTTCAAGAAGTGTTTGGTAGATATACCGAATCGCCTGTTTTTTAAACGACGGAGGAACCAATGAACCGCAAGCTTCTGACCACCGCAGCAATCGCAGCTATGGCACTAACCGCCGCCGCAGGTAGCGCTGTCGCCGGCGCCAACAGCGGCGCTCACGCCGCAGGCTCAAAGACGATCAAAGTTCTTGACAACAAGTTCAGCCCGAAGAGCACCACAGTTTCAAAGGGAACGACACTCCGTTTCGTCTGGGCGGGTCGTAGCCCCCACAACCTCGTGGGTCCCGGCGTCAACGTTCCGCCAAGGGTCAAGGGATCAAAGAGCGTCAAGGCTCGGCCCGGCACCTACGTCTGCAGCATCCACTCAGGGATGAAGCTCTCGGTAAAAGTTCGCTGACCCTGCAGGCGTTAATTAGCGCCGGTCTACTAACATCGCGGCGTGTGCCAGTTACCTCGCACGACGCCGAATATGTCTGCCGCCACCGCATCCCAAAAGATCCGTGTCGTTGTCGCCAAGCCAGGGCTTGACGGCCACGACCGCGGCGCCAAGATAATTGCCCGTGCCTTGCGTGACGCGGGCATGGAAGTGATCTACACCGGTCTGCACCAGACGCCGGAGCAGATCGTCGAAACGGTGGTCCAGGAAGACGCCGACGCGGTTGGACTGTCGATCCTTTCCGGCGCTCACATGACCTTGGTTCCAAAGATCGTTGAGCTGCTGCGCGCGCAAGGGATCGACGATGTCCTCGTAACGGTCGGTGGCACAATTCCGGCCGACGACATTCCGCAGCTCAAGGAGCTCGGCGTCGCTGCTGTCTTCACGCCCGGCGCCCCGACGCAGGAGATCATCGACTTTCTCGTCAGCGCCGTAGGGGAGAGGGAGCCGCGTTAGCGGCACACCAAGAAGGCTCTCCCCGACTGACTAGTCAGTCAACAGCTCCGATACACTTTCCAATAGCCCCACTAATAGGAGATCTGAAGTGAAAATTTGCGTTCTAGTCAAGGAAGTACCGGACGCTGCAGTCCAGAAAAAGATCGACCCTTCAACGGGTCGGATGGATCGCAGCGGCGAAAAGAACCTCAATCCGTATGACACTCACGCGATTGAAGCCGCGATGCAGCTCAAGGAGAGCGGGGCAATGGCCGTAGACGAGGTCGTCGCCGTGACGATGGGACCCGACTCGGCTGAGCGCGCGCTGCACAAGGCCGTCTCGCTTGGGGCCGATCGTTCCGTTCACCTCACCGATGGTGCGCTTGCAGGCTCCGATGTCGCGGCCACCGGCTACGCACTCTCGAAGGTGCTCGAAAAGGAAGCTCCTGACCTCGTGCTCCTAGGCCAGCAGTCCGATGACGGCGAGTGCTACACGATCGGCGCCGTCGTTGCCGATCATCTCAAGTTCCCATCGCTAACCCAGGTGATCAAGATCGACGTCGAAGGTGGCACCAAGCTGCGCGCCGAGCGTCAGGCCGAATACGGCTACGACACAGTCGAGATCAACCTGCCGGCTGTGATCTCCGTCGGTGACGCGATCAATGAGCCTCGTTATCCCTCGCTGAAGGCGATCATGGGTGCCAAGAAGAAGCCGCTCGAGAAGCTTTCGGCAGCCGATTCCGGAATCGACGCAAGCAAGGTCGGCGGCGATAACTCGGCAGCCCAGTGGACCGGCTCGAGCGAACCGCCGAAGAAGGAAGCAGGTCGAATTATCGAAGACGAAGACACAGCTGAGACGGTCGAAGCGATCGTTGCTTGGCTCGACGAAAGGAAGCTGATCTAAATGGCCAACATTCTCGTTTACGCGCTGCAGTACGAGGGCGCCTTCAATAAGAACTCGCTAGGGGCCGTTTCAGAGGCTTCAAAGCTGGCCGCTGAGCTCGGCGGCGAGGCTCACGCAATCATCGTTGGCGAAGGCGTTAGCAGTGACCTAGCGGCCTCGCTTGGCAACTACGGCGCCACGAAGGTGCTGAATGTCAATGGGCCAGAAGGGCTGGCCCAGCCGGTCGTTGACGCGATGGCAGCAGCCGTTGCCGCAGGAGACTACGGCTACGCGATCTTCGGTGGTGGACTGCTCGGCTTCGAGGTTGGGGCAGGGCTAGCCGCGCGCCTAAGCGCTGGCGTAGCGATGGAGATCACTGCCGTGCGGGCAGAAGGCGGCAAGCTTGTCGCCGAGCGCCCAATCCTTGGCGACTCAGCGATCTCGCAGATCTCATTCCGCAGCGATCTCGGCATCATCATCAGCCGACTGAACGCCTTTGAGATCAAGGAGACCGGCGGCACTGCAGCGGTCGAGGACTTCAGCGTTGACTTCTCTGATTTCTCAGGGCAGGCAACGATGATTACTCGCGGCGAGCAGCGCGGCGCCGACGTCGACATCGAAGGGGCCGACATTCTGATCGCTGGCGGCCGCGGACTCGGGGCTGAAGAGGGCTTTGAGCTTTGCGAAACGCTGGCAGCGGCCTTCGGAGGCAACTCAGCCGTCGCCGCGACCCGCGCCGTTGTTGACGCGGGCTGGTTCCCCTACGCCGGGCAGATCGGCCAGACCGGCAAGACGGTCGCACCGAAGCTCTATCTGGCGGCCGGCATCTCCGGCGCGATCCAGCACAAGGTCGGCATGCAAGGTGCTGAGAACATCGTCGCGATCAATAAGGACGCAAACGCGCCGATCTTTGAGTTCAGCGACCTCGGCATCGTCGGCGATCTCAACAAGATCATGCCGAAGTTGTCCGAAGCGGTGAAGGCCAAGAAGGGCGCCTGATCAAGATGGCAGCGAAGAACGGCAAGGTCGTCCCCGGCTCCTATCCGCCGCCGGTTGATTCACCAGAGGAGTTCATTAAGCGCGAGCTTGATGCTGAGGATGAGCGGATCGATGTTGGTGTGGCGATCGTCGGCGGCGGAACCGCTGGCCTCGCCTGCGCCAATCGCCTGCTCGACCTGCTGGCCGATGACCCCGAGACGCTCGAGCGTCTCGGCGAAGTCCCGGTAGCAGTAATCGAGAAGGCCAAGACCTGCGGCGGCCACAATCTTTCTGGCGCTGTAATGCGCCCCGAAGCTCTTCAGAAGCTCTTCCCTGACGTTACGCGCCAGCAGTGGCGCGAAGAAGGCTTTGCTTTCGGCGAGATCAAGAAGGAAGCCGTCTATCTGCTGCCAAACGGCAAGACAAAGGTACGAATCCCGCCGCCGCCGCCGCTGAAGAACCACGGCAACGAATCCGTCTCGGTTGCAGGCATGTGCCGCTTTATGGCGGCCCAAGCTGAAGAGAAGGGCGCTTACCTGCTGACCGAAACTTCGGCCAGCCAGATACTCGTCGAGGACGGCACCGTGCGCGGCATCCGCTCCGGCGACAAGGGGCGTGGCAAAGAGGGCGAACAGCTCGGCAACTTTGAGCCTGGGGCCGACGTAACGGCGCAGGTAACGGTTCTCTCGGAAGGATGCTGGGGAAGCCTCACCGGCGCTGCAATCCGCGAGTTCGAACTTGGCGAAGGCCGTGAGCCTCAGGTCTGGGAGCTCGGCGTCAAAGAGGTTTGGAAGGTCGACAAACCGCTTGACCGCGTGATTCACACGGTTGCCGGTTGGCCGCTAAAGATCTCCACCAAGTACCACCAGATTGGTGGCTCGTGGATCTACCCGATGAAGGACGAGAAGACCGGCGACGACCTAGTTTCGATCGGCTTTGTTGTCGACCTTGATTACGCCGACGCGACGACCTCTGCTCACGACATGCTGCAGACCTTCAAGACGCACCCGATGGTAAAGAAGATTCTCGAAGGCGGAGAACGGATCGCATGGGGCGCGAAAGCGTTGCCGGCTGGCGGCTATTGGTCGATGCCGAAGCTCTCGATGCCTGGTGCTGTGATCGTCGGTGACGCCGGAGGAATGGTCAACACGGCGGCGCTGAAGGGACTCAACTACGCGATCGAGTCTGGCATCACGGCTGCCGAAGCAATTTACGCAAGCCTGGCTCGCAGCGAACCGCTTGAAAACTACGAGAGTGCGATCGAAGAGTCGGTAGTTGGTAAGGATCTCTACCAGGTGCGCAATGTTCGCCAGCCTTTCTCTAAGGGGCTGATCAAGGGTGGGCCGCTCGTCAACCTGATGATCGCCACTAAGGGGCACTTCCCGGCGGGGCGCTGGTCGCTGCATCGCAACGACGCGCAGCCAATGTTCGTCGGCAAGACCTCCGAGGGGTACGTCAAACCTGACGGCAAGTACACATTCGACAAGCTCTCCAGCGTCTTCATCACCGGCAACCAGACGCGCGACGACGCCCCGAACCACATCCGGGTCCAGACGCACGTGCCACGTGAGGTAGCTGAGACGTGGAAGTGGATGTGCCCGGCCGGCGTCTACGAGATCCCAGAAGACGCTCCTGAGGAGGGCCTCGTCGATGTGATCGTCAACTACACCAACTGCGTGCAGTGCGGCGCGATTACCGCGAAGGGCGGCCGCCTCACAGCGCCAGAGGGCGGCGATGGTCCGCTCTATCAGTGGACTTGATTTCGCGGCAATCGCAACCTTTGCCGGTTTGCAGTGTTATTAAGAGCAGATGCCCTCACTTCGCACACTGATCTGCGCCGCTGCGCTCGCAGCGGCGGCCTTGGCAGCGCCCCTCTCGGCTAACGCTGAGTCGATCGCTTCTGAGGATTCACCGTCGGTGAACGCAAACTCCTGCAGCGTCAGTGGTGGCTCTGTCACATTCGTCTCGAAGATGAAGTCGATTGAGAACGGCTCGACGCTGAAGATGAAGTTGGAGTTGCAGCGCAGGGCTTTGTCGGGCGGCGATTGGTCTTCGGTCAGCGCGCCCGGTTTTGGTCAGTGGTACGAGTCACCGTCAACGGCGAAAAACCAGATTTACATCATCTCTCAGCCGATCAGCGGGCTCAGCATCGGTAATAGCTACCGCGTTCGCGTCAGCTTTCTCTGGATCGCAAAGAGTGGCCGCGTGCTGCGAAGCGTCGAGGATGTCAAGTCGCCGGCTTGCGATCAGCCAGATCCGCGCCCTGACCTATATCCGACGCTCAGCTCAGTCAAGAAAGGCCCCGGCGGTAACGCGCAGTACACGGTGGCGCTACGCAACACAGGCCTAGGCGCCGCGCCGGCCTTCTCAACCGCGCTGCGCGTCAATGGCATCGACCGTCCGGTGTTGGTTACTTCGGGCCTTGGCGCCGGCAAGTCGGGGGCGCTTGGCTTCACAGCGCCTAGCTGTATTAGCGGCACAAAACTGCGGATTGAGGTCGACTCACTGAAGTTGATTGCGGAGCGCGACGAGACCAACAATGTGATCGAGCCGAGCTGTCCTCTCTGAGGTGGCTAGACTTCATCATCAATGAAGACTGAGATACATCCCGAGTACGTTGAATCAGAGGTTCGTTGCACCTGCGGCAACGAGTTCGTGACGCGTTCAACCGCGCCTCAGATTCAGGTTGAGATCTGCTCAGAATGCCACCCGTTCTACACGGGGCGTCAGAAGCTGGTCGATACTGGTGGCCGAGTAGAGCGCTTCCGTCGCCGCGCTGCGAAGCGTTCCGGCGTCGGTTCCTGACCGGCTCGGCAATGTCAGCCGAGCAGACCTCATCGGCTCCCGCTCTGGATGCTGAACCGGCCGAGTGGGTCGCTACGCGAGACGCACCGGTAGGGGGGCAGGCTGTCCTCGAAGGCGTGATGATGCGTGGCGTCGGCGGCTGGGCTGTCGCCGTGCGCACACCGGCTCCCGATCAGGTCGACCCGCAGGGCGAACGGATCGATGCCAACGACCCGCCGCGCGGTGAGATCGTCGTTGAGAGCACCGAGGTTCGGTCCGTACTCGGCCGCCACCGCCTGTTGCGCCTTCCCGTCGTGCGCGGCGTGGTCGCACTAGGTGAATCGCTTGGGATCGGCTTCAAAGCGTTAGGCATTTCAGCAAACGCGCAGCTTCCAGATGAGGAAGAGCCGATCTCAGGGTTCATGTGGGGGCTCACAATCCTCTTCTCACTGGTCCTCGCCGTTGGGCTCTTCTTCATCGTGCCGGTCACGGCAACCAACCTGATCAAGGACCAGCTCGATTCAGCGGTCCTCTTCTGGATCGTCGAAGGGGTTCTGCGAACCGCGATCTTCCTCGGCTACCTCTTGCTGCTGTCAAAACTGCGTGATCTGCGCCGCACCTTTGAATATCACGGCGCTGAGCACAAGACGATCTCCTGTTACGAAGCGGGCCTCGACTTGACTCCCGACAACGCGCAGCGCTTCTCGCGACTCCACCCGCGCTGCGGCACCAGCTTCTTGCTGATCGTGATGATCGTTTCGATCTTCGTCTTCTCGCCGCTCGGGCTGCTGCCTTGGTGGGCCCTGATCGTCAGCCGCATCGTCGGCATCCCACTGATCGCCGGCATCTCGTTCGAGATCATTAAGTTTGCCGGACGCCACCGCACCCACAAGGTCGTTCGTGCACTGATCTGGCCTGGTCTCAAGCTGCAGCTGCTGACGACGCGTGAACCTTCGCTCGACCAACTTGCCGTCGCAATAGCTGCGATGGAGGTAGTACTCGCGCATGAGAGCGCCGGTGAAACCGCGGCAGATCTAGTCGGCGTTGAAATAGCGGCCTGAGCGCGGCTAGCCTCAACGCTGATGATCGAGTCGCTCGTAACCCAGATAGAGGTCCGCTTCGCTGAGCTGTCACGCGAGATCACCGACCCTGAGGTGATCGCCGACCGTGAGCGCTACGCACAGACCGGGCGCGAGTACAGCCGGCTTGAAGAACCGGCCAAGCTGGCTGAGGCTTGGCGCCGTGCGACCGACGATGCAGCCGGGGCGCAAGAACTGATCGACGAGGGCGGTGACGACGCAGAAGCACACGAGATGCTCACTGCCTCGCGCGCACTGATTGAACAGATAGAGGAGCAGCTGCGCCTCGCGATGGTCGAGAGCGACCCCAACGACGACAAGAACGTAATCATTGAAATCCAAGGTGGCGCCGGCGGTGACGAGGCCGGGCTCTGGGCTGGCGACTGCTACCGGATGTTGACGCGCTACGCCGAACGGCTCAACTACAGCGTTGAACCTCTGGAGACCAGCGAAGGTAAGTACACCTTCGCTGTAAAAGGAGCTGGCGCCTATTCGGTCTTCAAGTTCGAGGGTGGGACGCACCGCGTCCAACGCGTGCCGGAGACCGAGTCGCAAGGGCGGATCCACACCAGCACCTGCACGATCGCCGTATTGCCGGAGGCCGAAGAGGTCGACATCAAGATCGACCAGAACGACCTTCAGGTTGATGTCTACAGATCGTCTGGGCCTGGCGGGCAGTCGGTTAACACGACCGACTCTGCCGTCCGCATAACCCACAAGCCGACCGGCGTCGTCGTCTCGATGCAGGATGAGAAGAGCCAGCTCCAAAACCGTGAGAAGGCGCTGCGCGTATTGCGCGCACGCCTATACGAACGCGCGATGGCTGAGCAGAACGCCGAGATCGCCGCTGATCGACGCTCGCAGGTTGGCAGCGGTGAACGCTCCGAAAAGATCCGCACCTACAACTTCCCTGACCGCCGCGTCACAGACCACCGCGTGAAGGTCACCGTCCATGATCTTGACGCTGTGCTGGAAGGCCAGCTCGATGAGCTGACGGCAGCGTTGGCAGCCGATGAGAAGAGCCGCTTGCTCGAAGCGCAGGCCACGCAGTCCTGATGCGCGGTGTGAGCGTCCGTGACGCGCTGGACGGGGCCCGCACGGCGATTGAAGCCTCAGGCAGCGACACCGCTCAGCTCGACGCTGAGCTACTGCTAGCGCACGCCCTTGGCGTTGACCGCGCCGCGCTTTACAGCGATCCGCAGGCTGAGGTAACCGGACCGGCAGTCCGCACCTATCAGGACCTAGTTCGCCGCCGCTCGGTCACTCATGAGCCGGTTGCCTACCTGCTCGGAAGCAAGGGCTTCCGCTCGATCGACTTGGCGGTCGACAGCCGCGTGCTGGTCCCGCGGCCGGAGACCGAGCTGCTGGTCGAAGTAGCGCTGCAGCTGCCGCAGTCCAGCCGAGTGCTCGACCTCGGGACGGGGAGCGGCGCGGTTGCGTTGGCGCTCAAGCAGGAGCGCCCCGATCTGATCGTCGCGGCGAGCGACGTCAGCTCCGCTGCGCTCGAAGTAGCGATCGCGAATGCCAAGAGGCTGGCGCTCGACGTTGAGTTCTTTGAAGCCGACCTTTTAGAGGGGTTAGGCGGTAATTGGGATGCGATCCTCTCCAACCCGCCTTATGTCGCCGAGGGAGCAAATCTGCCGGCCGATGTCGTCGCCCACGAGCCGCGCGGTGCACTCTTCGCTGGCGAGGATGGACTCGACGTGATCCGCCGGCTCGTCGTCGCCGCCGCTCAGACCGAGGCGGGCATGTTGGCGCTGGAGATCGGGGCCGGCCAGGCCGCCGAGGTGACGCTGCTAGTTGAGGCGGCCGGCTTCGAGCGGGTAGAGATCCACAATGACTTGGCAGCGATCGCACGCGTTGTCGTTGGTAGGCGATGAGCCGCGCCCTAACTGCCGCAGATGTCGAGGTCTTTGAGCGCTGCCTATCTGTCGGCGGCGTCGCAGTATTTCCTTCAGACACCGTCTACGGAGTCGCTTGCGACGCAGCGCAGGGCGAGGCTGTGCGCCGTCTCTACAGCCTCAAGAGGCGCGGACTGAAGACGCCGTCGGCGGTGATGTTCTTCACGCTCGATCTGGCGCTGGCCTCGCTGCCAGAGCTTGGAGCTCGCAGTGAAGCGGCGCTCCACAAGCTCCTACCCGGGGCCGTGACCTTGCTGCTCGACAACCCCGCCGGCCGATTTCCGCTGGCCTGCGGCGATCAGCCCGCAACTCTGGGGCTGCGCGTGCCCCAGCTCGACGAGCGGCTCGCCGCGCTCGCTGCGGTCAAGTGGCCGGTGCTCCAAAGCAGCGCAAACAGCAGCGGTGAACCAGCTCCGGTCGAGGTCAACCAGCTTGCAGAGGAGTTCCGCGATGAGGTTGACCTAGTGCTCGACGCAGGTCCTCTGAGCGGCACTTCATCAACGATCGTTGACCTGCGCGGTTATGAGTTGCAGGGGACGTGGTCGGTGCTCCGCGAAGGGCCTGTGGGGGTCGACGAATTGACGGCGATTCTCGGCTGAGCGGCGAGCGCGGCGCAACGCCGCTGCGCTATGCGATTAGAATCGCGGAACGATGCCACAATTTGCCCCCGATTTCCTAAACCGCCCGCTAACCGAGGTTGACCCGCAGATCGCCGCGGTCTTGGCTCAAGAGGTAGGTCGACAGCAGCAGACGCTGGAGATGATCGCATCCGAAAACTTTGTTCCCGAGGCGATACTTGAGTGCCAGGGCAGCGTGCTCACGAACAAGTACGCGGAGGGCTATCCAGGCAAGCGCTACTACGGCGGCTGTGAGTTCGTTGATGTCGCCGAGCAGCTTGCGATCGATCGTGCCAAGGAGCTGTTTGGCGCAGATCACGCAAACGTCCAACCCCACTCTGGGGCCTCAGCTAACTCTGCGGTCTACCACGCCCTGTTGCAGCCAGGCGACACGTTGATGGGGCTTTCGCTGGCTCACGGCGGCCACCTCAGCCACGGGATGAAGATCAACATGTCGGGGCGTCTCTATGACATTGCGGCCTACGAGGTGAGCCCTGACGATGATCTGATCGACATGGACGCAGTCGCCGAGCTAGCGCGCGAGCGTCAGCCGAAGATGATCATCGCCGGCTGGTCGGCCTACCCGCGTTATCTCGACTTTGAGCGTTTCCGCGAGATCGCTGACGAAGTAGGAGCTTTGCTTCTGGTCGATATGGCGCACTTCGCTGGCCTCGTTGCTGGCGGCGTCCACCCAAGCCCGGTGCCATACGCCGACGTTGTCACAACGACGGTTCACAAGACGCTCGGCGGTCCACGTGGCGGCATGATTCTCTGCCGCGAAGAGCACGCCAAAGCAATCGACTCCGGTGTATTCCCCGGCCAGCAGGGTGGGCCGTTGATGCACGTCATCGCCGGCAAGGCTGTAGCGCTAGGAATCGCCCAGACGGCGGAGTTCCGCGAGCGCCAGGAGCGCACAGTCGAAGGCGCACGCGCCGTCGCCGACGCAATCCTCAGCTCAGCCGCGGCGCAGGAGGGCGTCACCGTCCTCACCGGCGGCACCGACGTGCACCTCGTACTTGTTGATCTTCGTGAATCTCAGATCGATGGTCAGCAGGCCGAGGATCGTCTGGATGAGATCGGCATCACCGTCAACCGCAACGCCGTCCCGTTCGACCCGCGGCCACCGATGGTTACCAGCGGATTGCGGATCGGCGCCAGCGCGCTCGCGACTCGCGGCCTCCAAGCTGCAGACTTCAGCGAGATCGGCCAGATCATCTCGATCGCTCTGACCGATGAATTCGAAACCCGCCGCCCTGAATTGGCTGAACGCGTGACGGTGCTCGCCGACCGTTATCCGCTTTACGAACATCTAACCCCTGCCTAGGTCCAATCAGGCGGAGCGCCGCGAGGCGCTTTAGGCTTGCCCGCAGATGACTGAGCACGACGCGATCCTCGCCTTCGTCGTGGCCTTCGTCGTGGCCGTTGCGCTGACGCCGTTGACGGCTCGGCTTGGGCGCCGCGTCGGCGCAACGGCCACGAC
>Ga0194035_1000825_pt1 | contig 17160 bp, 11 predicted proteins | sample JunL2320m_MetaG_FD_148680 | JGI IMG/M metagenome (GOLD analysis project Ga0194035, IMG submission 148680) | Anoxic zone freshwater microbial communities from boreal shield lake in IISD Experimental Lakes Area, Ontario, Canada - Jun2016-L239-20m | ecosystem: Environmental > Aquatic > Freshwater >...
ATGTAGAACGGTTTAGTGAAAACAGAGGATTCTTTGGTTTTTTTGAATGTGAAGATGACTCTGAAGCAGCCCGGCATCTCTTTGAAGCTGCATCAACATGGCTTCACGATCAGGGAATGGACACCATTCGCGGGCCGGTGAATCCATCACTGAACTACGAATGTGGATTGCTGATAGAAGGCTTTCACACCCCGCCTTTTTTTATGATGACACACAATCTCCCTTACTACGCAAAACTTGTGGAGTCATGTGGGTTTGAAAAAATCGAAGATCTCTATGCCTTCTGGGGAGAGATGTCGATGCTTGAATCGCTCGATACCAAGCTTGCCGTAATGGTAGAAGGCGTCAAGGAAAGATTTGGCGTTGTTGTACGCCCCCTCGATCGCAGTCGTTTTGAAGAAGAAGTAAGGATGTTCCTTGATATCTACAACTCAAGTCTTGGCGGAACATGGGGATTCGTGCCGCTGTCTGACCGGGAAGTTCGACACATTGCGGCAAGCCTCAAGCATTTAATCGTTCCCGAACTGGCGCTCGTGGCTGAGGTGGACGGAAAGCCGATCGGATCGGTCATCTGCCTTCTCGATTACAACGAACGAATCAAAAAAATTGATGGAAAACTTTTTCCATTCGGATTTCTTCGACTGTTGTGGAACAAAAAAGGAATCAAACGCATGCGGGCGATTAGCACCAATGTGGTTCCTGAATATCAAGCATGGGGAATCGGTTTGGTGCTTCACGCAAGCCTCGTTCCGCGTCTTGAAAAATGGGGAATGAAGGAAGCCGAATTTTCATGGGTACTCGAATCGAATCATCTCTCCAAACGCACGCTTGAACGTGGAGGCGCGGTTGTGACGAAGAAATACCGGATTTATCAAGACGATCCGCCGAGGAAAAATTGAGAGCAACGAAATCACAAAAACTGTCTGAGAATTAGCGTTTGAGTCGTCCATGGCCTGGCCGCTGTGGACGGTACCCAACACTTTTGCTGCGAGTCGCTCGCTTGTTTTGAGAATGCGGGGCGTTTGAAGAGGCGGGGTTTTCCGGTGTGAGCACGGCCCCTGGACCACTTCTCAGGTGATCTCCTGAAACCTCATCTGTCCGCCGGTGGTTGGCCTCCCGGCGTTTTGCGTCGAGGGCCTCTGCTGGAGGAAATGAAGCGATGAGGCAGTCGCATCCGTTGCCAATGAGATCACTGCGGCCAGCTTGTTCGAGCGCACGGCGAACAAGAAAATAATTTTCCGGCTTAAAAAACTGTAGAAGTGCCCTTTGGATGCGCCGATCTTTGAGGCCTTTTTGGATTTTTACAGGCTTGCGTGTCATTGGATCAATGCCTGTGTGATACATGCACGCGGCAATATCGAACGGACTTGGAATAAAATCCTGAACTTGATCGGGTTTATAGCCGTTGCGTTTTAGAAAAAGCGCAAGATCGATCATCTCTTCGACCCCGCTTCCGGGATGGCTGGAAATAAAGTAAGGCACCGTAAACTGTTTTTTCCCAACTCGACGACTGGCAGCTTGAAAGGCTTTATCAAATTCAAGGTAGTCGTCCGCAGCAGGTTTTTTCATCAGCGAGAGCACTTCCGGATCAACATGCTCAGGCGCAACTTTGAGGTGTCCGCCAACATGGTGTTCAGCAAGTTCTCGGAGGTACTCCGGATCGCGTCTGGCCAGATCCATGCGTACGCCACTGGCGACAAGAACGCGTTTTACGCCCGGGACGTTACGAGCGTCATGCATCACTTTCCGAAGCGGACCGTGATCTGTTCCCAGCAGTTTGCAAACCGTGGGATGCACGCAGGAGAGCCTTCGGCATTTGGCTTCGATTTCAGGACGCGTGCAACGCATCTGATACATGTTTGCGGTCGGACCTCCAATGTCGGATATCGTGCCCTTAAAAGATGGGTCGGATACCATTCGTGTTACTTCCGAGATGACCGACTCGCGACTGCGGCTTTGGATAATCCGTCCTTCATGAGCGGTAATCGAGCAGAACGTGCATCCACCGAAGCAGCCTCGCATGATCTGCACGCTGTCTCGCACGACTTCCCATGCAGGAATCCTTGCAGCGCCGTACACGGGATGCGGTTTGCGTGTATACGGCAACGCATAGACCTGATCCATTTCTGTTTCAACAAGCGGAAGATTTGGAGGATTTACGACAATGGTTTCTCGGCCGTATCGCTGTACAAGTCTTCGAGCATTATGAGGATTTGTTTCAAGATGAGAGATCTTCGTCATCTCACAAAATGCAAGTGGATCTCGTACAACTTTTTCAAAATCTGGAAGTTCAACGGTACCGTCTCCAGATGGAGCGGATTCGCTCGCACCAAGTCGATACGCTATGCCACGCAGATCGCGGAGGCTCTTGATATCTGCTCCATGAGCCAATCGGCCAGCGATTTCAAGAATAGTGCGTTCGCCCATTCCGAAAACAACGAGATCCGCTTTTGAGTCGAGCAAGATGGAACGACGAACGGTGTCACTCCAGTAGTCGTAATGTGCAAGACGTCGAAGACTGGCTTCGACTCCACCAGCAATGATGGGCACTCCCCGAAACGCTTCGCGAGCCCGCTGGCAGTAGGCAAGAGTTGCGCGATCGGGTCTGCGTCCAATCGCTGCATCGGGTGAGTAGGCATCGTCATTTCGAACTTTTCGGCTCGCTGTGTAATGATTGATCATCGAATCCATGTTGCCAGCAGAAATACCCCAAAAGAGTTTCGGTCGACCAAATTCGAGCCACGGTGTACACGAACTCCAATCGGGCTGCGCGAGAACAGCGACACGGTATCCGGCTGCTTCGAGTAATCGCGAAATCAGTCCGTTTGCAAAACTTGGATGATCAACGTAGGCGTCACCAGTCACAAGAACGACATCGACCTGATCCCATCCGCGAGCAAGCATTTCCTCACGGGAAACCGGAAGCGGAGGCCGTGGTGCACAATCGAGGACCAGGGGAAGTCGATCGCAAGGGGAGTCTTGCTGAGTCAGTATGGGCAATGTGATTCGCGCACTGCGTGAAGAAGAACCCGAATCGGAAGTGTCGGTACTGGCAAGCATGGATTGAGTTATGTGAGGCAAGGAATGACGAGCGAAAGTTTTTGGATTTGAACGGAAACGTTTACGAAAAATAGTAGTACGGAGATACTTTCAGTCATGAGTCTACCCACGCCCAATCGACGTGCAGATAAAAGTTCGTCAAAGAACCAGATTGCTGGCTTTTCAAAGGGGGATGAGGTGCTGGATATCGAACTGATGCATCAGTTCGAACGGTTGGGTGCTATATTCCGCGTGCAGGAATTTGAAACCGCCTGCCCACAACACCGGATACCCAGGGGCCTTTCACGAGGCTGACGAAGCTGGCATGAAAAGAGTATTTACCATCGGCCGACAACGTACATCCCGCCACTGTGCGCCCTTGCGTGTGGGTGCAAAATGCAGAGTTGTCATGGTAAGCGTGCTTGTAATCTTTGCGAATGTGTTGTGGTCTTATGAGAGTGCATTTTCGCAGGAAGCTCGAACCCCGCCGGTCGACGACACGTCTGCAGTTTTAAATGACGAACAGAACAAGTCGCAGCTCGATCGGTGGATCGTACAACTCGACGCCCCACAGTTTGCTCAGCGTGAATCGGCGACTCGCGCCCTCGTTGAATCTGGTCGGGCGGCCTTTCAGCCCGTCACGTTGGCAATTCATGGAGCAAGTCTAGAAGTAACCACTCGCGTAGTTGATATTTTGAGATGCTTTCTGGCTGGTGACGATGCGGAACTTGCTCAGGATGCCGAACGCGTCCTCGAAAAACTTTTTGAGGAAGGTGATGAAAATACATCACGCTTGGCAGTCGATACGCTCGACTTTCATTCAATGGGCTTGGCGATCAAGGCCAGGGAGAAAATCGAGTCACTCGGAGCAATTGTGACAGAAGGATTCATGCCTGACGGTCGACGCGGCCTGCAAGTGGTGATCAATTCATCCTGGCAAGGAACAGTGAATGATTTTAGAGAGCTTCCTCGACTCCGTGGAGTTGTTCGCGTTGGAGTTCATGGAGTTCGTTTGCAGGACGAGGCGATTGCCATGCTGAGCAGATTGCGGGATGTCGAAATTCTAGAACTCTACGGAACCGGTGCCGGTGATGAGTCGATTGCAAAACTCATCCGCCAACTTCCCAATGCCAAAATAGACATTCGTAAAGGTGGAAAGCTTGGTGTTGGTGGCCAGCCCATGCTCGGTCCCTGTTTAATCACGCAGATTCAGCAAGGCAGTGCGGCTGAAAAAGCAGGTTTGGAGATTGGTGACGTCGTGCAGGCCATTGATGGCGAAGAAATCCCAAACTTTGAGACGCTTTCTGAGAAGGTTGGAAAACACAGCGCCGGCGAAACGATTGCATTAAAAGTCGATCGCAACAACCAGACCATCACGCTCAAAGTGAAACTTGGCGGATGGGAGTAAATGGCTTCATTTTCTTATTGATTGCCACAGTGTTTTCAAAAAAAAGAAGTATCCAAAGGAATCTGAGAACACTATTGAGGTAGAGGCTGCATGAGTGACACAAGCGAAAACGTTGATGTTCGATGGCATCAGCATGCCGTAAGCCGCGTAGAGCGGGAAAAAAAACATGGTCATCAGGGATGTGTGATCTGGTTTACAGGTCTTTCTGGTTGTGGGAAGAGCACGCTTGCCAATCTGGTCGACCATACGTTGCATGCTCGAGGTCTTCAGAGCTTTGTTTTGGACGGAGACAACGTGCGATTTGGACTCAATGCGTCACCGAGTCTGCTCAAGGAAAGGCATGGCGAAGAGTTTGCAAAACGGTTTGGACTGGGTTTCTCAAGTTTGGATCGTGAGGAGAACATCCGACGCATCGGTGCTGTTGCAGAACTCTTTGCCCAAGCTGGTCTCATTACTCTGACGGCTTTTATTAGCCCATATCGTTCCGACAGAGACGGTATTCGAGCACGGTTGTCGAAGGGAGACTTTGTAGAAGTATTCGTAAAGGCCCCTCTGGAGGTGTGCGAACGCCGAGATCCAAAAGGGCTTTACAAGAAGGCGAGGGCCGGAGAATTAAAAAATTTCACAGGCATTGACGATCCATACGAAGAACCTGAAAATCCAGAGCTGGTGGTCGATTCCGCGTTGCACTCAGCGGAAGAACTCGCAGAGATTGTTTCTGACTGGCTTGAGAAGGCCGGAAAAATTCCAAAAAAATAGAGAATTTCCTTCGCTCAAGCTATTGCGACAGACCGCATAAATTCATCGGAGCGCTGCTTCGCGATGAAGCTCGCTGAGCTTCCGTACAACGGTCACTTTTTCTTTGGCCCAACCAGTTCCACAATGTTGCCATCGGGATCTCGAATGCACGTGAGAAAAATGCCTCCGGGTGCGAGAGATTCCGGCAGTAAAACAGGAGATTCCGCCAGTGGCTTGACGCCGAAATTTTCAAGTCGATCAAGAGCCGCCGAAGTATCGTCGACCATGATTGTTAAATATCGGAAGCCAGTATGTGAATGAATGAATTCATTGTCGCCTGTTTTTGTATTACCAATCTGCATAAGTTTCAGTTTTGTGGCTTCGGGGCCTTCGCCGAGAACCAAAACTCGAATGAATAAGGGCTTCGAGTCAGGTTGTTTTGAGTCAATCAGGCCGGCAGCGCGGGCAATGCGTGAATCGACCTCAAACCCCTTGACTTCACGAAATCCAATCGCCTGCGTATAGAAACGAACTGACTTTTCCAGATCTCCCACGACGGTGCCAAGATCGATTGTGGTGCGAGAGAATGCGACCTCTTCCGCAGCTCGAAGAACATGACAACAAGTCATCATCAGCATCATCGCTACCGTGCGAATATTGCAAATGGAAGAAAATCTTTTCAACATAACAGACTCCATGAAGAGGATAGAACAAGAAGTCGTAAAACCGCTTCGCGCGATTGCAATGAACGCAACGAGTGCGAAACACCTCAGAGGTCTTCCAAGGCATTGCGCGATCAGTGATCAGTCAAGAAAGCCGGCAAGTTCTTCGCTCCGTGCAGGAGCTTGGAGCTTACGAACGGCCTTTGCCTCGATCTGACGAATTCGTTCGCGAGTGACCTTAAAAATATGACCAACTTCTTCGAGCGTGTAGCTGTATCCATCACCCAAACCGTATCGCAGTTTGATAATCTCTCGCTCTCGATAGCTGAGGCTCTTCAGGACTTTCGCGATACGATTTCGCAACATTTCCTGAGCGGCTCCAACGGCAGGATTTTCTGCACCGGTATCTGGAAGCAGATCACCAAAGTGACTGTCTTCACTATTGCCGACGGGGCGATCGAGACTGATCGGATAGCGACTCATCGCCGTTACGCGACGCGCCTCATCGATAGGAGTTCCTGAACGGTGGGCGATCTCTTCGATCGTTGGTTCACGACCATATTCCTGAAGCAACTGACGAGCGACGTTGCGAACCCTCGACATTGTTTCAACCATATGAACCGGGATACGAATTGTCCGGCTCTGGTCGGCAACGGCTCGCGTAATAGCCTGTCGAATCCACCATGTCGCGTACGTGCAAAACTTGAATCCACGACGGTATTCAAACTTGTCGACCGCTCGCATCAAGCCAGCGTTTCCTTCTTGAATGAGATCGAGGAACGACAGCCCTCGGTTTCGATACTTTTTGGCAATCGAGACGACAAGCCGCAGATTTCCCTCGGAGAGACCCCGCTTTGCCTTTTGATACTGAGCAAAGATCTGTCGGATCTGTGTCATACGTCGACGCAAACTCCGAGGTGTTTCCTGGCAGGCTTTCAAAATGGTTCGATATTCTTCGACAATTTTTAAGCGTCCCGAAGGAGGAAGCTTTGCTTTTTTATGAGCATCGATCTGGTGCTTGAGTTCACGAACTCGCTTGGAGAATTCTTCGAGCATCGGAATCATCGCCTCGATACGCTGGGTGCGCAGGCCGAGTTCTTCAATCAGACGCACGCAACGCCGCCGCCGCTTGCCGAGTCGGTCCCATGCTTCTCGCCGTTCTGCCATGCGGCGCTTTTTCGAGAGTGCGATGCGAAAGTCAGCCTTGTTCTGTTTGATCAAAACATCAAGCGTTCTCAAGTTGTGTGGCAATCGACCAAGGATTTGCTCTTTTTCAAGTCGGTCAGTCACCGACACTTGCACTGTGCGATCAAAAGGAAGTTCACCTCGATGTACTCGGGAGAGAACTTTATAGGCCTGCTCGCAGATATATTCACATTCAAGAAGCTTGCCTCGGAACGCTGCGCGAGTTGTTTCAATTTGTCGCGCGAGAAAGATTTCTTGAGCTCTGGTGAGCAACGGGATCTCGCCCATCTGTGTGAGATACATGCGAACCGGATCGTCGGACCAATTTTCGACTTGTTCGATGAAGGTTTCTTCAGTGTCGTTGGAGCTCTCTGACAAAAGACCTGCTTCGGCTTCCTGCTCTGGTCCTGCTGGTGCTTCGTCGACAAGAAGATCTACATCTTGATCAACTTCTTCAACATCAACCACCTTGACGGCAAGGTCCTCGACCTCCTGCGGCGCGATTACGTCGTCTTCGAGTTCTTCGAGAATCGAGTCGTACAAGGCAATACTCCTTTGTTATCGAGGAAACAAGCAAGAGAGTTTTACGTCTCTGCAAGCATGAACAGGTTTAAGTTGAGATTCTGATCGGACAGGTTTGAGTGTGTCATTGCAAACGAGCAAATGACGATTCATTTTCAATACGATTTGTCCGCGTAGGAGAATCCTTCGTAAGGTCAGCAGTCTGATTCAAGGGGCGGTGAAGTAAAGGGGGGCAAAACTTGAACATTGGCATGCCTTGGGAAAACAGGCCCAAAAAAGGCAGAATACAAGGCAATAAAGTCAGTAATGAAGGAGGGACTGGAGCATAAAAATCGTTGGTATTTTTGAGCAGATGGGTAAAAATCGGTTCAATTGGCTGCCGAAGAGAACTCTTTGAAGGCGACGAGTGTTTAAAATGAGAGTTGGAATCGTTTTGAATCGAGTGGCCAACAGTCATGCTGCACGATTATTGCCCCGTCCACCTCTAAAAGCCAACCACTATCTGTATAAAAATGCCCTCAAAGTCGAGTCTTGTGGTGCTCTATGGTAAAAAACTCCGCAAGGTAAGGTTTTAGGGACACCATTGTGCTTTGCCGACAGACACACTTTTGAATCGATTCACAACTCGGACAAGGTTTTCTCAAATGCCAGCGTATCAATTGCGATGTGTTTGTTCGGCAGTGAATCTTGTAAGTGTTGGTCAGGCGGGAGGAACCCTCGCATGTCAAGCATGTGGCAAAATACTCGATATTCCAAAACTGCGAAATTTTCATTTGATGGAGATGGAGGAGGCGACAGTTCGTTCTCCCGTGAATGCCGGCTGGGGATTTCCACAAGGCTTCATGCTCTTTGGTATTGTGATTGCCGTTGCGAGTTTTACGCTGGCTGGTGTTCTTGCTGTTCCAGCGGGTACTGAAATTAATTCAGAGTTGATTCGCTCCAACGTTGATGCAGCGCCTATTGCCGAAGTCTATAAAGCGTGGATTTTCTTTGCGAGTTCTGGAGTGCTTCGACCATCCACCATCGATGAAGAACTTGCGATTCGTCGTACGGTACTGGGTGGCAGTGGAGCACAGTTACTGAGACTGATTGGCGTCATAGGAATGATTGTGGCTGCAATTGGGCTTGGTTTGTCGCTCAAACCATCTCGTCCTTCTTCTCACAATGCCACGACGAAGCGTGCTCTTGTATGAAAGCTGCATTTATTCATCGCACCGGCCCACCGAGCGAAATCTGTTGCGGTGAATTGCCAGATCCCATCGTGCTTCCTCGTCAGGTGCTTGTTCGTGTTCGAGCCTGCGCCGTCAATCCAATCGATACCTACATTCGTTCGGGTGCGGTGGCGATGCCGCTTCAATTCCCATTTGTAGTAGGGTGTGATCTGGCAGGCGAGGTGGTAGCGGTTGGCAACGAAACGTGCCGCCTGCGTCCAGGAATGCGAGTATGGGGCTCAAATCAGGGACTCCTCGGTCGGCAGGGAACGTTTTCTGAACTCGCAGCAGTAGACGAACGATGGCTGTATCGCACACCACAAAACGTGTCTGATCGTCACGCGGCGGCTTCCGCACTCGTTGGCATGACCGCACATCTTGGATTAATCGATACAGCAGGCCTTGTCAGCGGAGAGACGATAGTCGTCAATGGCGCCTCTGGAGGTGTTGGATCGGCTGTGGTGCAAATAGCATCAGCACTCGGCGCACGCGTGATTGCAATTGTTGGAACTGCTGAAAAAGCCGAGCGTGCAACCAAGTGGGGTGCTCATCTGACACTGAATTATCATGATCCGGATCTCGCAGCTCGGGTGCTTGAGGCCGTTCCCGAAGGTGCAGACGTGTACTGGGAAACTCAGCGAGAGCCTCTCTTTGATCAGGCAGTGGCCATGCTGGCCGAAGGGGGCAGAATTATCATTATGGCTGGTCGAGAGGCCCGTCCAGAGTTTCCAGTAGGACCGTTCTATGTGAAGGGATGCAAACTGTTTGGATTTGCAATGTTCAAGGCAACGAGTCACAAGCAAGAGGCAGCAGGGATCGATCTTTCCCGCTGGATGGAGCAGGGAAAGCTAGCCGTGCCGATTGATCGCGTTTTGTCCCTTTCACAAACTGCCGAAGCCCATGAACTTCAGGAATCGAACACGATTGCTCGTTCAGGAATTCTTGCGGGGAAAATTGTTGTCGAGTTGTAAGCGATGTCCCCCGTCGGTGGTCTGAGAGCGTATTCATCCTCTCTTGAGCAAAAGTCAACTCGATGAACCAATTCATTTTAAGATCAACGGATTGTCGGACATTGCTGCACTGCATGACGATGGGATTTTATGTGATCTGTGCAGCAGCACTCCTCGCGCAAGACTCAGCGAACGACGGCGATCGTGAAAATAAATCAAAGCTTGATCAGAAGCGTGTTCTTGAGCGACTCGGTGGCAGCACCATTGAGCGATCACCAGGCGAAGCACGTACCGGAATCTTTGGACTCCAGGCAAAGGGAAGTAAATTTGTGTATGTGTTTGATCGCTCAGCGAGCATGGGCGGATCTCCCTTGGTGAGTTCCAAAAAAGAACTCATCAAGAGTCTCGATGATCTTGGTGAAATTCAGCAGTTCTATCTTATTTTTTATAACCAACGACTGAGCGTGTTCACTCCGTCGGGCTCGCGTGGAAGATTGATATTCGCAAACGACTCAAACAAAAAATCCGCGAGAACATTCATTGATTCTGTGCGAGCCGATGGAGCAACGCAGCATGCTGAAGCAATCGGAGCGGCATTTCGATTATCGCCAGATGTTGTGTTTGTATTGACTGATGCCGACGCCAGAGACGATCTTGCTGATGAAGACGTGACGCGTCTTCTCAATCAGTCTCGCGGCGCAGTCGTCATGGTGGTCCAGTTTTCACAGGAGTCGAAACCAATCTCACCGAATCTTGCTCGACTCGCGAAACAGTGCGGCGGACAGTATGTATCGATCGAGACCCCTTAAGGATCCTCAACACAAGCACGATCTGTTCGAAGAAGGATTGTATCACTGTTCGAATCGATCAAAACAGTGAATGTTGAGTTGTGTTTCTACAAGAACAGGGTTATTGGTTTTGTGAACGCGTCAAGGAAGGCCGCGAAGAAACCCGGTTGCGATTCTGTTCTTTCACAGGAGACCGATCTTCCATGGGAGCGACGTCCCGGGTTGACTCTGGCGTGACATCGGCAAAGACCCAGGGGGCCCATCCCGACTTTGCTCCTGTTGAATCCTCAATAATTGTGCTGGCAATCGAAACTTTTGGGGTGACCGCGGCAGGTCGAGGTTGATTTGTACGAGACGTTGTAAAAACCGATTTTCTAGTTTGTGAAGGAGAGGCAGACGCTCCTGACTCGCGTTCTTTTTTGATCTTTTCTAGCTCAACCGAAACGGCATCGACACCGGCTGCAAGATTCGGAAACATCGTCTCAAACAACGTTGATCGGGTCGGCTCCTGCAATGGCATTTCATTTTCCATGGAAAATGGAACGAGCTTGAGTGAGCTTCCAGAGTCAGCTCCGCGGTGAGCAGGAGCAATTGCCGATGGATTTCGCGGAGCTGGACGAGAGGCATTGGATCGATTCGGCTGAGGTGTGCTTGGAGATGATTGTGTTCGAGCCTGTTTGGGAGTGGGCTTGTTCGATGTACTGGAAGAACGACCCTGAACATCTTTGGATTCTCTAATCATGCCAGTAACGCTTGGGGTATTGCGGTCTGCAGAAACAGAATCAGTTGTTGCTCGGGATCCGTTTTTTGCAGGAGCCATGCTTTCAGACGTATCTGATTTCACCGGAGGTTGTCCAAACGAACTGTCTGCAAGCGTTGCAATGCGTTCTGGAATGACAAGGTAACGCACTACTTTGTCCTCGATCGCATGTTTTGGAATGACCGCCTGAATTGGCTCACTGGAATCGACAGGGACAGGGGTCATCTCTGTTTGTTCGGCCTGCCCAGAGGCCACGTCTTCAATATCCGCAGAAATCGTCGGAGTCCTTCGAAGAGGATTCGACTGTTCCACTATTTTTGAAATGGGTGCAAGCTGTTCGGCCGGACTGGGCGCCGGGAGAGACACCGTTTCCCGGGGAGAAGCTCTTCGCACAGCTTCCACGAGTGGAATAGTTTCCAAAGACACCTCAGGATCGCCATTCGACGAAGAGTCTTCTGATCCAAGGGCAGTTTCCAAAAGCTTTGGCGTCGATTGTGCGGTAGACAATTGAGGAGCGTAATTTTCCTCGACGGTATTCTTTGAAGCAATCGAAGAAGCAGCCAACGACGGTGTATCAAGAGCCGCAGGATTTTCGGCCGTAGCAGACTCTGTTGCCGGAGTCTGTTTTGAATTGGCAGAAAATGGTTGTGAGATTTCCGCGGAGATTGTTGTGGATGGATCAACTTCAGAAGCCTCGGCTGGTTCAACAGCGGCCACTTCAATTGAGATATCCGACTCCAGGATCGCGAGCTTTGCATCACTCAACTGACTTGCGCTTAAAGGCTGTCCTGCGCGGAGTGGAGTTTTCAGGAGCATGCCATCAAACGTATCTGAGGCGCGGACAGCCGCAGATGGCAGCGTGGCTTTCGGCCAGTCACGAAGAGCAACATCCCACACCGTGATTGGAGCGCCGGCGGGCAGTGTATGCAGCGCAATAAAAATAGGTTCACATTCAACATGCGGCACGGAGTTTGTCTTCATGGAATCGACCGCTTGATTGAGTCCTACAGCCGCTGCCGCTCCGGCGATAAATGCTGTCAGAAATACAAGCGGAGCACGAGGCTTTGTAGGTTGTTTTGTCCCAGTATGGTTTTTCATAGGTGTGCTCATAAGGCGATAAAACAACTGCATAAAGATTTTGAAAATGTCACAAATGTCACAAATATCAGTGCACTCAACATCCTCACAAATTCTAAAATCGGCATGTGAAGTGGTTTGGATAAACTCAAACACTCATTCACAGGCGCGTCTTGCCCCAACCGCGCAGAATTCCATCGGAGTGAATACCCCAGTCGAAAAGAGCATTCACGACTACCCAGATTTCGCAAGCACGACGGAAATTAGATTTGGGCGAAGAGAAAAAAGAAGTCCTACGGTGCATCGGAGGAAAGAACTGGTTCAATGGTAGATTCAAAATCAGCTGTTTCTTGACGGGTATTCACTCGATGTGGCCGATCATCAAAGCCAGCAGAAGCGTCATGGGAATCATTTTCGAAAAGATCCTGACTTGAAAAAGCCGGATCACACGAGCGACTCAAAGGGCGGATGGCGATCATTCGCAGTTCTGATTTCCCACTCATTCGTTCTCGAAATAGAACTCCACCCACGCTCGATGTGGCGTCACCGGCGCACGAAATGACAACCATGGAATCAATTGGAATGATTGCATTGCAAAGCAGTGTTGTCAGTTCAATTCGTGGCTGTCCGGTTTCAAGTCGAAATACACCGTTGTCTCCGATCCATGATCGTTGTGAGGAACCATGCGCAATAGCGGGCACAAGTTCGATTTTGACGTGTCCATCGGCGTCAGGCCACGCACGCAGTGAGACGTAACCACTCGCATCTCGATAGGTCGCCCCATGCACTCCCCCTGCATCGTGTTCGAGAAGAATCATTTCTGGAACTCCCGTGCAGATCACCAGATCACTGCGTTTTCCAGGAAGAAGTCGCAGTACTCGCCTGACGACGGCCGGTGTGGCGGAAAGAGAACCATCAGCAACATCTTCTCCAGAATGAACATGCTCTGGAATGAAGCGATTCGCCAGAGCATTGGGGAGTTTTGTAGTGACTACTCCGAGTCGCAGTCCATTGCTGCTCCACTTTGCGCGTGTCTCCGGAAGAATAGTTTGCTCGTCAACGAGGTTCCATAATTCATCCCGTGATAGAGAGTCTTGTTCTGGAAATCGAAGAAAGAGAACCTCAACTGCGATCGTTTTCAGTTGGGTAGCCTTCGGCCTGTCGATGTTCTGCTCAAATGGTTGTTCACGAGTGTGAACAAACTGACATCCACACGTGACGAGCAATCCCTGCGACAGAAAAAGCAACAACAATCTGCGTGCGTTCAGGAGCGAGGACGGAATCGGACATCGCCAAGAAGTTGCAACGAATTGAACCGGGTGCATCGGCGATTCTCTCGTCTCAACAAAACGGTAGCACACAAAAAATACGGAAAGAGCAGAACAAACGTCAGCAAATTCTGACGAACTTGAACGAGGGCGGGGAGGGTAGAAGAGAAGGGCAGAGGCGTCAACGCCGCGTTGCTCGGGCCGTCGATTGCGTGAGAAGCTTGGAATGCGGTATCAGGAGAAGATGGATACCGCGTTCTGGAAGAGTACAAGCCCTGCACCACAACCCCCGTTGTCGCTGCGACGCGTCCAGGAAGGATGCTGTGTAGCATCCACGAATCGTTCGGGATGAGGCATTAAGCCGAAGACCCGTCCGGTCAGATCGCACACCCCGGCGACATCTCCCTCCGAACCGTTCGGATTCGTAGACTTCCCCGAAGAATCGTTCGAGTATCGAAGTACCAATTGACCTGCTGCTTCAAAGCTAGAAAACGTAGATCGATCCATTGTGACAAATCGCCCTTCGCCATGTGCTACCGGAAGATCGAGCCGATGAACACCGCGCAGAAAGACGCAGCGACCGGGTTGTGATTCCAGTTTCACCCAGCGATCGACAAAGCGGCCGGATTCATTGAAAGCAAGCGATGCGAGGGGAAGTCCACTGTGCGAATCCGCCATGAGGAGCCGGGTCTGCAGGAGCACTTGGAACCCGTTGCAAATACCGAGTATCAGTCCGCCACGATCGCGGAATTGTTCGAGAAGATCACCCAGCTGCGATCTGATTTCGAGGGCAAAAATTCGTCCACTGGCAATGTCATCACCGTATGAAAAACCGCCGGGGATGCAGAGAATCTGAAATTCGTTTATCCGCTTTGGGTTCTCGATGAGTTCGCGAATATGCACTCTGGTTGGAAGGCCCCCGGTTAAGGAAAAGGCATGCGACGTCTCGTGGTCGCAGTTTGTACCAGGGGCTCGCAGAATAATGACACGAGGTGGGATCATAGAGAACAGTTCCGAGAATGGATCAAGATCATGAATGCCATCGTTATGAGTCTCCGTTTAGAATCGCATTGAGAGTCGTCGCCACGCATCGGACAGCCTTTCAATCGTAACTCGCGCGACACTATCGCCGGCGACCCCAATGATCTCAAGTCGATCGTGAGATGTTACTTCGCCGATTGCGGCGTATGGAACGTCATGCATGAGTCGTTCGAATGTCTCTGCGCTCGATCGAGGAACTTCGCAGAGAAATCGCGCTGGGGTTTCGGAAAATGCCCTCACCCAGTCGCAGTGTTTTGCGTCATCGCTCGTGCCATCGCACGGTACGCAACCAAGTTCCACTCTCGCTCCAAGCATGCCGCCTATGACAGACTCAGCCAGCGCCACCGCGAGACCTCCGTCGGAGAGATCGTGACACGCCGAGACAAACCCTTCTTGCATCGCCGCGGCCAAAGCATGGAAAAGTTTATTGCAAGCGACTGTGTCAATGGATGGAATGTGTCCACCGCGAACCCCGCCCAAGACTTCAAGCTGGCTTCCGGCAAAGTGCGAACCAGTTGATCCAAGAAGATAGAGCACCGAACCTGCCATCTTGAGGTCGGTGGTCACAGCACGTCGTACGTCAGCAACCTGGCCCATCGCAGTAGCCAACAGTGTTGGTGGAATCGACAGTTCTCGGATTCCACCAGAGGAATCAGTACCGCGAAAGACGTTATTGAGGCTATCTTTACCACTCACAAAGGGAGCGGCGAATGCCAGAGCCATGTCGTGGCATGCAAGGCAAGCTTCTACGAGAGAGCCCATGCCTTCCTCGGTGCGACAGTCTCCCCAACAAAAGTTGTCGAGCAAGGCTATTCTCGAAGGATCAGCACCGCAGGCGATCACATTGGAGATCGCCTCTACCAGAGCGACTGCCGTCATTGCGTAGGGATCAAGACGACCGAGGTGGTGCTTGATTCCAATTCCAATCGCAACACCTCTCGGTTGTCCGAGCACGCCTCGTACAACCGATCCATCGGCTGGACCAGAACCGGGCCCCAAGAGCGGTTTGATTACGCTGGTTCCCTGAACCTCGTGGTCGTACTGACGAATGATCCATTCCTTGCTAGCAACATCAGGTGCCGACAAAAGATCAAGCAGCATTTTTTCAAAAAGATCCTGTGCAGAACCGGCTGGTTGATCCTTCCACTCAAGCGGCGTGAAAGAAGATTTGTTCCATCGAGCGCGGCGCAATATTTTCGGCCGTCCATCGTGAAGAAAACCGCAGTCAAGCTCTCCAACGGTTTGGCCATTCCAGCAAAGCACAATTTTTCCGTCGCCAGTGAATTGTCCGATTGCGGTAGCCTCTACGCCCTCTGCAACGGCATGTTTTACAAGCGAGTCTAGATCACCGGGGGCAACAGCCAGAACCATCCGCTCCTGCGCTTCGGAAATCCAAATTTCTGTTGCCGACAGGCCGGTGTATTTGAGCGGCACCTTATCAAGATCAACGCGTGCACCAAGTTCTGCACCCATCTCGCCAACTGCGCTGGACAAACCGCCCGCTCCGCAGTCGGTAATGGCATGAAATAGCCTGGCCTGCGAGGCCGCGAGAATAAAATCGACAAGCATCTTTTCGTGAATAGCATGACCGATCTGAACAGACCCTCCCGATTGTGCTTCACTTGTGCTCGAGAGTTCCTCACTCGAAAAAGTTGCACCATGAATTCCGTCGCGGCCCGTACGTCCACCTGCAACAACAATGAAATCGCCCGCCTGTACTCGTGTTTCAGCAGTGCCGCGCGGCATAATTCCAACGGTACCGCAGTACACGAGTGGGTTGGCAAGATACCCTTGGTCAAATGCCACAGCGCCACCGATCGTGGGAATCCCCATGCGGTTGCCGTAATCTCGAACACCAGCCACGACTCCGTCGAGCAACCGTTTGGGATGAATGACACCCGCCGGCAGATCGTGTGGAGATGTATCGGGAAGCCCCACACAAAAAACATCTAGATTGGCAATGGGTTTGGCGCCGAGCCCTGTTCCGAGCACATCACGGATCACACCACCAAGTCCGGTGGCTGCTCCGCCGTAGGGTTCGATGGCCGAAGGATGATTGTGCGTTTCAACCTTGATGCAAATATCGTGATCGTCATCGAATCGCACCACGCCTGAATTATCACGAAAGACGCTTACGCACCAGTCATCTTTTCCAAGGGCCGCTCGCACTTTTGCAGTCGCTGCAAAGACGGTTTCCTTGAGAAGATTATCGAAGTGCACAGGACCTCTGGGACCACTGTGGTCAACAGGACTGCCGAGAGTCTTATGGCAGCAATGCTCGCTCCAAGTCTGGGCAATCGTTTCCAGTTCGATTTCGTAAGGATCTCTCCCGAGTGTTTGAAAATGATCACGCACCGTCGAAAGTTCAATCGCTGAAAGCGCGAGGCAGAGTTTCCGGCTAAGAGCCTCGAAAGAACGATCGTCGAGCCCTTCGAGTCGCACGGAAGTCTGTGAAAAATTCCACGGAGTGCCTCGGGTCAGTTGTGTGATCGTGAGGGGGCCAATCACGAC
>Ga0194035_1000826_pt1 | contig 17152 bp, 15 predicted proteins | sample JunL2320m_MetaG_FD_148680 | JGI IMG/M metagenome (GOLD analysis project Ga0194035, IMG submission 148680) | Anoxic zone freshwater microbial communities from boreal shield lake in IISD Experimental Lakes Area, Ontario, Canada - Jun2016-L239-20m | ecosystem: Environmental > Aquatic > Freshwater >...
CTTCCAGCGCATGCTGGAGCATGCAACGTCTGGCGAGCGTACCTTCGACGTGATCTGCATTCATGCCTTCTCGCGATTCTATCGCAACGGTGCCGAGATGGAGATGACTATTCGCCGGCTGAAGAAGTCAGGCGTTGAGGTCATCTCTGTCACCCAGCCGACGGGGGATGACCCCTCTCAGGCCTTGATGCGGCAGATCATCGGCATCTTTGACGAATACACTTCCCGCGAAAACGGCAAGAACGTCACCCGCGCCATGCGCGAGTCTGCCAAGCAGGGCTTCTGGAACGGTGCGACGCCGCCACTGGGATACCGTATCGTCGAGGCTGAACGCCGGGGTTCTAAGATCAAGAAGAGGCTCGACATCGACCCGGTCGAGGCCGAACTCGTGCGCCTGATCTTCGCCCTCTATGCCGAAGGCCATGAGGGTTCTGGCCCGCTTGGTGTCAAAGAGGTCACGAAGTGGCTCAATGCGAGGGGGTACCGCACCAGGCGCGGCTCGACCTTCGGGGTTGGTCCCGTCTACGGCATTCTTACCAACCCCTGCTATGCGACCGGCAAGTGGCCCTATGGTCGTCGCAACTCGCGGACCGGTGGGCTCAACAATCCTGCCGACATCGTCGAGATCGATGTTCCGGTCATTGTGCCGCTCGCGCTCTTCGAACAGGTACAGGCCCGCCTTTCTGCCCACAATCCTAGGGTGACGCCGCCCCGCGTGGCGAATGGGCCATCACTTTTGGTTGGGTTGGCGACCTGTGCCTCCTGTGGCGCTGGCATGACCCGCACGGGCACGGCGAAGCGCGGCAAGGCCTACAGCTACTATAGCTGCGGTGGCTGCCATGCGAAGGGCAAGACCGTCTGCAAGGGCCGCCATATCCCCACCGCGAAGTTGGACCAGGCGGTCACGCACGCCGTTCGCGACAAGCTCCTGACGCATGAGCGCCTGACAACGATCCTCGAGGTCTTGGTCGACCGTCAGGCTGCCAAGGACGTTGGCGTTACAAACCGTAGGGCGGCACTGGATGCCGAGATCAAGGACACCGGTGACAAGCTCGCCCGGCTTTACCGGGCGATCGAGGAGGGTATCGTCGAGACTGACGCCCAGTTGAAGGAGCGTATCGCGGCCCTCAAGTCAGCCCGCGATCTCGCTCACGTCTCCCTTGAGCGCATTGCCGCTCAGGCAGCAACCTCGCGCGCACTGACGCCGGACCGTATTGCCGCCTTCGTGGATCTCGTCAGGCAGAACATCGAAACCGCCGACATTCAGGCCCGCAAAGCCTACCTCCAGGCTGTCGCTTTGGAAATCCGCGTCGACGATCACAAGATCCAGATCATCGGTGATAAGGCCAACTTGGCAGCCGTCATCGCGGGCCAGCAGACCGTGGCCGGAAAAGTTAGTGGTTTTGTTCGCAAATGGCGCACCCGACAGGATTCGAACTGATCAGTTACCTGCATAATTGGGAGGCGTAGAAGCGCCAAGGCTATTCACTGAACTTGTGTAGCCATTCGCACAGCGGTTATTATGGCATAAACGCTGGCCATCTAGGCGGCGGCACCTGCGTCGCGACCTTTCAGATGGCTCTAAAACGATGTTAGATGTCGCGAAAATCCCGGTTCAGGCTGAACTCCGGCTCGCATAGCCCAGTGAAATTTGTGTCGATCGCAAACAGTGCCCCACCTGGACCGACCTCCTCTTCTGGTCGTTGAACTCCGGGGCTCCAGCCGGAGGTTACAAATAGTGTTCTCAGGTCGGGTCCTCCAAAGCTCATGCTGGTAACCACGGGGCAGGGCAGTTCGACAACATCAGTCACGTTTCCATCGGGCGCGTAGCGAGTGAGGTGCCCTGCACCATAATGCGCGCACCACACGCCACCCTCGGCATCGACCGTCAGACCGTCGGGTATGCCATCGTCGGAGCCCATGCTGGCAAAGACGCGCCGCTTGCGGAGAAGCGGGGTGCCGGGCGCGAGATCATAGGCGAGGAGACGCCGCCCTAGAGAATCACTGAAGTAGAGAACATCACCCCGGGGCGAAAAGGCCGGGCCATTGCAGACGGTGAAGCCGCTGTCGCCCACATGCGCGCTACCGTTCGTGTCGACACAGTAGAGAATGCCGCGTGGCTCCGCCTCCGCGAGATCGAGTGTGCCCACCCACAGCCGACCCGACCGGTCGACTTTGCTGTCATTGTAGATGACGCCCTCGCGGCCCTGGTTGGGATCGCTGAAGGGCGTGAAGGTGCCGGTGGCCGGGTTGAACAGCACGAGCCCGGTGTCGATGGCGAGCAGCAGCCGCCCGCCCCGCACGAAGACGAACGAGCCGATGAATGTGGTGCCGGGAACCTTCCAGCTTTCCACAGTGCCGCCCTGGCGCAGGCGGTGGATCGTGGGGCCATAGAGGTCGGTCCAGTAGATCGCCTGTTCGCCAGCGTGCCAGAGCGGGCTTTCGCCGAGCCTGTCCCGTGTCTGGACCACGAGTGTGGGAGTGGGTGCCATGCTGGAGGTCCTCTCAGGCGCTAGAGTTTCGGGCTGCGGTAGAGCGCCTTGCCATGGGCGCTGATCTCGACGTCCACCAGGTACTTGCGCATGCCGGCAGCGCTCATGGTGACGCCAAGGCCCGGTGCGGCAGGAATATTGACGAGGCCGTTGGCATCGGGCGTCAGGTGCGTCTCGCTCATGTCCCAGGCCACGGACTTGGGCGCGAAGGGATATTCGCAGATGCGGTGGCTCTCGAGCCCGGCATAGGGCTGGAGCGAGGCGCAGAGCGCGAGATGTGACGTGAAGGTGTGATTGACGTAGGTGACGCCGTGTGCTGCCGCATAATCTGCAGCGCGCTTCGCAGGGCCTATGCCGCCGATGCGGCCGCAGTCGATCTGGATGAAACCAACCTTGCCATAGTCGATCAGCTGCTGGGCCATGTGGAAGTTGTGCGAGGCTTCACCACCAGCAAGCTTCACCTTGCCGCTTCTCGCCGCGAGTGCGGCATAGGCGCCATAGGCGCCGCCGAGGAAGGGCTCCTCGAACCACACGGTGTTGACCTCCTCGAGAAAGCCGATGCGCCTGGCTGCGGCGTCCACATCCTCGCGGAAAATCTGGCCCGCGTCGATCAGCAGTGTTCCGTCGGCTCCGATGCCCTCGCGCGCGGCGTGAAGGTGGTCGCGGTCCTGTTCCAGTGTGCCGCGGCCAAAGGGACCCCATCCACACTTGACTGCGCGATAGCCGCCGTCGCGCGCCCTACGGCAGCCCGTGAGCGTTTCCTGCGGCGTGTCGCCGAAGAGCTGCGAGGCATATGGAAGCTTCGGATAGGCCGTGGAATAGCCCAGCAGCTCATAGACTGCCGCATTGCGCTTCTTTCCCAGCAGGTCCCACAGCGCCATCTCGATGCCGGAGAAGGTGTGGGCGGCCTGCAGCAGGTCCATGCACTCCATTTCGACGGCGGCGTGGATCGCCGCGATGTCGGCCGCACTCTCAATCGGCTTACCCAGCACTACGTCGCGCACCGGCTTGCAGGCGCCATGCGACATGGGTGTCACGAAGGCAGCGATCGAGACGAGCGGCGAGGCCTCACATTCGCCCCAGCCCTCCACCCCGTCGGCGGTGACGCGCACCACCAGCGCGTCCTGGCTGCCATCGCCGATGTCCTCCACTTTGGGCATGGAGAGATAGAAGAAGTCGACGGCTTCGATGCTCATGATGGCGTTGTTCCTTGGTGGGTGGGCAGGTCGCGCGGGCCGTTCAGGATCGGTCCCACGGGTTTGAAGACAGTGAGTGCGATGGATGCACCGATCGATGCGCCGGGCGCAAGGCGCAGAAGCGGTGCGCCGCGCGCATGGGCAGTGGCGAGACCGAGCGCGCAGGACGTGGTGTTGGGCTCGATGCCGATGAGGCTGGTGCGGCCATCCCATGGGGCGTCCGGCGTGCCGGCCAGTTCATACCAGAGCCAGGCGCAGGGAAAGCGCTGGCCGTCCCAGGTGAGGAGCACGGCGATGGCATCGTCCATCCGCCGGATCGCCGCCCAGGGCGATGCAAAGCCTGTGAGATAGGCGACGGACGCCCAGGGCTGCCGGGGATGGGCGAGGTCGGCCGCGCCTCCAGCCTTCGCGGCGAGCGAAGGCCACGCACCGATTGCGCCGGGCATGATGGGGTTCGTCACCGGATCGTATGCGGCCTCCGCCTCAACCTGACTTGCGCCCGACGTGACCTCGAAGGGTGCGGCGAGAAGGTCGCTGCCGAAGCTCGGGTGATGGCCCCACATGACGTCCACCGGCCCGGCGCCGGAGGAGGTGAGTTCCTCCTCGATCGTCAGGACGTCGCCATTCACGTCGATCCTGCGGCGCATGGTGGCGGAGAGTATGGTGAATTCCCGCGTCAGCAGGATCGCGCCATCATCCTCCTCAACCTCCCACGGTGCAATCGAGGCTTCGCCGTGGAAGCCGTGGAACATGCCGTCGACCGTGCAGGCATCGCCCGCATTGGGAAAGAGCAGGGGCCAGCCGCCGGTGTAGCGCGTGAGCCATTCAGGTTCATCACGGGCGGCGAGGCCGGGAAGCGGCGCGTCGGTGGCATCCCACGGAACAGTGCCGAGCACCGAGAGGCCGGTCGGCTTGTGGCGTACAGCCGTGATTGTGCCGCCAACCTGAGGGTTGACCGTGACCTGCAGCGCCTCGCTGTCGAGCGTCACCAGACTCACTTGATGGCGCCCGACATGAGGCCGCGGATGAATTGCTTCTGGAACAGCACATACAGCATGAACATCGGCGCGCTGGCGATCACCATGCCCGCCATGGTCAGGGGCACCTGGTTGTTGTAGCGGCCGGAGAACACGCTGATCCCGGCCATCAACGTGCGCTTTGCATCGTCCTGAAGGAAGATGATGGCAATGAGCAGGTCGTTCCATACATAGAGCGAGTTCACCACCACGAGCGTGACGAGTGCGGGCAGCGACAGCGGCAGAACGACTTTCATCAGGATGGTGAACTGGCCCGCCCCGTCGATGTGGGCGGCCTCGTAGAGCTCTCGCGGCACGGTGCGGAAGAAGGTTACGAGTAGGTATACTGAGAAGGGCGTGATGAGGCCGGCATAGATCAGGATGGCGCCGAAATAGGTGCTGACCATGCCGAGCCGGGTATAGAGTACGAACAGCGGAACAATCATCACGACGGGCGGCACGGCCATGAGCGATGTCGAGACCGCCAGCAGCGTGTCACGTCCCCTGAAGCGCATGGTGGCGATGGCGTAGGCGCCAAGCACTGATATGGTTGTGGAGAGGATGACAGAACCTGCGACGAGAATCGTGCTGTTCAGCATCCAGTGCAGGAAGGGGCTTTCGACCAGCACGGCGTAGAAATTGTCGAGCACTGGGGCGTCGGGGGGGCCCAACTTGTCGATGGCGTATTCTTCGTCCGACTTGAGTGCCGTCACCACCATGTAGATGGTGGGCACGAGTGCCAGGAAGGAGGCAAGCAGCAGGACGGTCTGCTTCACCACGTTGCCGAGTTGCAAGGCATTCCCACGCATCAGGCGGCCTCTGCGCGCTGGCGCACCTTGAACAGCAGAAATATGAGGAGCCCGGTGACCAAGAATAGCAGCACCGAGGCGGCCGATGCAATTCCCGGCAGGCTGGAGCGGATCAGCGCGTTGAAGATGTAGAGTTCCACCACCTCGGTCGAGGTGCCGGGGCCGCCGCGCCCGCCGCCCATGATGTAGATGTAGGAGAAGACGGCGGCCAGCATGGTGATGACGCTGACCACCACGTAGAACTCGATGACGCCTCGCATCTCCGGCAGGATGATGTGCCACAGCCGGTGCCACCAGCCGGCGCCGTCGATCTTGGCGGCCTCGATCACCGACTCATCGAGGCTGAGCAGGCGGGCGAGGAACAGAATGATGCCAAGGGCTGACTCGCGCCAGATGATGAGGATCATCACTGTCCACAGGGCCACGTCTGACGAGCCGATCCAGTCCAGCGCCATGAAGTCGAGGCTCATCCATCGCAGCAGCTCGTTCACCGGGCCCGAGAATTGGAACATGCGCTTCATCACCACCGCGACGATGGGAATAGCCAGCACGAAGGGCACGAAGACGATGATACGGTAGAGCTTCCAGCCAACCACGCGCTCCGACAGCAGCACGGAGACGATGAGGGAGATTGCCACCATCACCGGAATGGCGAGGAGGAGTTGGAGATTGTGCAGCACCGCTTCCCAAAACAGCGACTGTCCAAGGACGAGCTGGTAATTGCGCATTCCGATCCACGGGCCGTCGATGCCGCGCACCATCTTGAAGCTGAACTCAAAGATCTTCAGCAGCGGGTAACCGAAGACGAAGCCCAGCAGGGCCGCGAGCGGCAGGACATAGAGATAGGGCGTGAGCCGGGACGATGGCGTCATGAAGCTGCGCTAAAAAGGGGATGGGTAGCCGCTGGCGCGCCAGCGGCTCCGGTGCGGTCGGTCAGGTGGGAGAGGACAGGTCCTTCGCCCACTTGCGGTAGTTCTCGACCATGTCGGGGTTGAATTCCTTCCACTCCTTGGCCGTGTTTGCGGCAAGCTCTCCCGCCTGCTCGCCCGTCATCGAACCTGCAACGATCTGCTGGCCCGTGGGGATGGCTGCACGCTCGTAGAACTGACCGGGCACCAGATTGGTGACGTTGGAGATGTTAGGCTTGAGGCCCCAGTTCTGCCAGAGCCCACGCACCGAGGGATCCTGGATGACGCTTGGATCGAAGCTGGTGTTGGAGGGGAGCCAGCTGGTCGCCTCCCAGAAGGCCTTGAGCTGGTCGGGCGACTGCAGGAACTCGAGGAAGGCGGCAGCGACTGCCGGATCTTCGGCATCCTTGGAGATGCCGAGGCCCTGCACATCGACGACCGGGGTCGCCGCGAGCTTGCCCTTGCCGAAGACCGGCATGGTCATGTAGCCGATCTTGCCGCCGGTCGCCTTGCTGTCCGCAGGTAGCCTGGTCCCGATGGACTGGCCGATACCGAGCTTGCCGGCCACCACGAGGTCGATGCCGGGATAGAGTTCGAGCGACGACATGTCCTTGTTGAGGAAGCCCTTCTTCTTTAGCTCCTCAAGCTTCACCCAGTGCTCGTGGTACTTCGGCTCCCTGAAGTCGCGGTCCCCAATGAAGAGTTCCACGGCCTCGCTGAAGCTGTCGAGCTGCTGGGGCAGCGAGTGCGTGATGTACCATTCGCTCCAGTAGCCGTCCTGGATGCCGCCGCCCAAGGCTTCGACGCCGGAACTCTTGAGCTTGTCGCAGGCGACGAGCAGCTCGTCCCAGGTCTTGGGCGGCGCCTCGGGGTCGAGGCCAGCCTTTTCGAACAGCGTCTTGTTGTAACACCAGAACATCGGCAGCGGATACCAGCCAGTACGATAGACGTCGCCGCCGAAGTGGCTGAGCAGCGTCGGGTTCGAGGCGGCGAGCACGTCCGGCTTTATGAGGCTCTTGAGGCCGCGGATGTAGCCGAGCCACACACTTTCCATGTGGTAGATGCCGTTCCACAGATACTGAACGTCGGGCGCATTGCCCGCTGCGGCGGCGGTTTGGAACTGCGATATCACCACCGCGGTGTCTTGAAGCATAGGCTTCACGGTCGCGGCATTGTACTTCGCCACCGAGTCATTAACGTATTTTTGGAGCCCCGGAAGCTCCTGCTCGCCCCAGTACCACATGTCCATGTCCTTTGCCTGGGCGGTGGCTCCCTTAGAGATACCCCCCAGCGCGGCACCGCCCGCCAGCATGGCAGAGGTGAGCATCAAGTTGCGGCGGGTGAGCATCGGGTATGCTGACTTTGTCATGTAGTTTGCCTTCCTTCGTTTCCCTGTTTTGCTGTCTAGAACGTACTCATCAGGCCACCGTCGACGACGAGCAGCTGCCCCGTCATATAGCGGCAGTAGTCCGAGGCGAGGAACACCACCGTGCCGGCCACATCCTCCGGCTGCCCACTCCTGCCCAGCGGGATCTTGCGTTTGTCAATATACCAGTCGATGAATTCGGGTGTCGTAGTCTCATCTACACCGTTCACGACCGACATCGGCGTCACCATGAAACCCGGCGCCACCGCATTGACGAGGATGTTGTGTGGCGCAAGCTCAACCGCCATGGATTTGGTGTAGGCGATGAGGGCGCCCTTGGCGGCATTGTAGGAACCGCAGAGCCCGCTCGAGGCGAAACCTTGAATCGAGGAAATGTGGATGATGCGCCCGCCGTTCTGCGCCGCCATGATGGGCGCCACCAGCTTCGAGCCCATGTAGACTGCTTCGAGGTTGATGGCGATGGTGCGGCGCCACTCTTCCAGCGTGTCATCCAGGATGCTCTGGGTGGCGGGGTTGATGCCGGCGTTGTTGATGAGGGTGTCGATGCGGCCGTGGCGTGCGTGAAGATCGGCGACGGCCCGCGCATAGGCGTCATAGTCGGTGACGTCGAAGCTGTGCTGGGTACAGCTGCCACCATTGCGGGCTATTTCCTGCGCCACATGTGCGAGGGTCTCAGGATTGCGGTCGACGAGTGCCGGGATGGCGCCCTCGCGGCTCATTTCAAGGGCAATGGCTCGGCCCAGGCCCTGGCCCGCGCCGGTCACAATGCAGATTTGGCCGTTCAGAAGCCCCATCTAACGCCTGCCTTACTATGGGCGACTATATGGGCGTTGAAAATCGCGTCAAGCGCGAGCCCTGCGCTCATATGCGCCTCAGCACTGCGTCCGGCGCATCCGCCACAACGTGTGGCTCGGACAAATCGAATGTCATGGGCAACTTGAGCACATTGTCGAATGGCCTGTCGGTCGAGGTGCAGGGTGCGTGCAGCACTTTATCGCGCGCTTGCTAATCGCTCGACCACTAGAGCTTCCGAGACTGAAGTCCGCAGCAAGCCCAAACACGCAATGGTGGCGACCTAGCCGTAGGGACAGGGTAGCTAGCCGGAATATTCCTGGAGATCGGAAAGAAGATCGATGTGCAGGGGAAGACTTACTCGACTGCGAGCCTCAGTTTCTCGCCTTGTACTCCTGGATGATGTTACCGCCATCAACCACAATCATCTGCCCGGTTACATAGCTGGCTTCTTCACTTGCGAGGAATAGCGCCACATGACCGACTTCCTCTGGCGTGCCAGGGCGTCCCACAGGAGTGTGGTGGCCGGCCACGATTTCGGCCTTGGAACTGGAGCCAGTTTGAATCCAGCCGGGCCCTACGCAGTTGACAGTAATTCCGAAGGATCCGACTTCGATTGCAACTGCACGCGTCATCCCCAGCATACCGGCCTTGGCGGCTGCGTATGCCGAACTGCCGGCAATTCCAACCAAAGGCCCAGTTACGGATGACATTTGGACAATCCGTCCATATCTTCTTGCCATCATGCCAGGCAGAACCGCCTGGGTCATGAGGAATGCAGTCTTCAGACTGATCTCGATCCCATAGTCCCACCCTGCCTCCGATATCTCAGCCAGTCTGCCGCCTGGGACGTCTCCGCCAACCTGGGTCATGCCGGCATTGTTGACGAGAATGTCAATGTCACCCAGATGGGTCTTGGCTGCCGCGACGAAACCCGCGACCTCCTCTGACTTGGTCAAGTCGGCGGGTTGAGCGAAGGCTCGGTCGGGCCCAACCCCCAGTTCGGCGAGTCTTTCGTGGACCCGATCGGTGGTTGAAGTGAGTGCTACTCTTGCTCCAGCAGCCAACAGCAGTCGCGCAGTTGCAAATCCAATCCCGTCAGCACTACCGGCGCCGGTGACAATCGCGGTTCTCCCCGCAAATTTGGTCATCCTTGATCCTTCTCAGCCTGATCCTGATGAGCATATAAATTGGCATGGGCCTCTCCACGATCATATCCCTTATTTAGGGGAGAGCCGGCGCGGGTTACATGAAGCCGATCCAGTAGGCTGAGCGCGCATGTTGAGGTCCCCTCGGCGACCTATCGACCAAACCGCAACTGGAGGTCCACCACCCGAGAAGGGAAGTCAGCAGGAGACAAGTGCCGCCGCGAGCCTGGCAGCCCAGCTGGCTGCATCATCTCTGTGGGTGATGAGGTCCTGGCGTATTTCAACAAGTACAGCATCAAGACCGCGGGCTTCGCCGTGGACGGGCACCGTATAGTCGCTGTCGTCTTCGATCTGATAGGGCTCGTTTTCTGCGATGAACTTCGCTGGGCCACCAAGCGCCTGGGCTAAATTATGACCAAAACGGTTGGAATAACGATGGAGGATGCCAGCGTGCCAGGGTCGGGCCACGCCCTTGTAGACGGGCGTAAAGCTATGAACACCAACGACAGTGGTCGCTCTGACGGCATCCCGTCGTGCATCGAGAAGCTGGCGGACGGCCAATTGGTATGGCTCAAAATATAAAGCAACCCTGCGCGCGCGTTCTTTGGGCGTGAGCGAGATATTCCCGGGAATCACGGTGCTCTCGCTGATTTCCGGTATGGAGGTGGCGCTCCCAACGGGTCGGTTCAGGTCGATCAGCAGCCGTGAGTAGCCTGCCATGACCAATGGAGCGTCGAGCAATGCAGACAGCGCTTCAGCCACATTGGCTGCGCCGATATCCCAGGCAATGTGGCGTGTCAGGTCTTCTGCGGCGAGGCCCAAATCCTTATATTCTTCAGGAATGAAGCGCGAGGAGTGTTCGCAGAGCAGCACATAGGGTGAAACACCCGTCCCGTTGAGAATACGCACTGGCGCTGGAAGACATTCAGCCGGGTCCATCAATAGATCTCCGCATAGCGCCGGCACATGGCATCATCCACCGCGTCGCCAGCGAGCTTCATTTCCATGCGCTTCATGCCGACATATGTTTCGATGGCGACAGGCGCGAACCAGCTGCACACCGCCTTGTCGGCCAGCAACGTATTGAGCGCCTCGGCCAGCGACTGCGGCAGACGTTGCAGCCCGAGCGCATCGCGCTCACTCGGCTCGAGCAGGGCGGGGTCGCCCGAGAACAACGGCGGGGCTGCAAGTTTGCGCCGGATGCCCTCGAGCCCAGCACGCACCATTACGCCAAGCGCTAGGTGCGGGCAGGCGGTCGCGTCCGCCGGGCGATATTCGATGTTGAAGGTCTTGGCCGGGTCGGCTTTGCCTACTCGGTTCACTGGACAAATGCGCAGGCTTGCCTCCCGGTCCTGTTCTCCGAACCAGGTGTAGCTCGAACTCCAGTGGTGTGGCTGCAGGCGCAGGTAGGAGATGGGGCTCGGTGCGGTGAAGGCGGTGAGGGCGGGTAGATGGCTGAGGATACCAGCGACGAAGCTTCCCGCGACGGCGGAAACACCACCGGGCCGTGCCGCATCGTGGGTTGCGGGCGCATCCTTAGCATCCCGGAACGAGAAGTGGATGTGAACGCCGTTGCCCACGCCGTCGACCGCCGTCTTGGGTGCGAAGGAGCAGTGCCAACCACGGTTGCGGCAGAGTTCACGAACCGTTTCGCGCAGCAGCACGGCGCGGTCTGCTGACGCAAGGGCGTCAGCTGGGGCTAGCGTGATCTCGAACTGATCCTTGCCGTATTCTGGGATGAACACTTCCGGCACAACGCCTGCGTCCCGCAGAGCCCCCATCAGCGCTGGTCCGAATGGATCGGCCCGGCGCTGGGCCTGAAGCGCGAAGGCGGGCGCCGCTGGCCAGTTCATGTCCAGCAACTGAAATTCATGTTCGAAGGAGGCGAGCAGCGTCAGCCCCGTCTCTTCCGCGAGGTCGGCAAGAGCCTGCTTGAGGAAGCTCCGGGGGCAGCAGACCCAGGGCTTGCCATCGAGTTCGACGATATCGCTCATGATGATGTCGAGTGGCGTCGCCGAGCCTTCGATGGCGAAGCGGAAATGCGCATTGTCGTCGGGCAAGAGCCGCAGGTCACCCGACGAGCCCCAGGGATTGGGATCTGCGATGAGATCAAAGGGTGTCAGCGACATGTTGGCGGGTACCCAGCCCACTGTCTTCTGCTGGCCAGGCGCGTAGGACGAGGCCGCGATCGAGCGGCCGCGCGTGATGCCAGCATAGTCCGTGGTCACGAAGGTGACGAGCGGTTCGAGCGCCGGATTGACACTCATGCTGCGGCCTTCCCGATGGCCTTGATGCGCGTGATCACCGTGTCGGTGTCGGTCACCCAGCAGTAGCCGCCATATGCCTTGAGCGCATTGTCATGACGCTCCTGCGTGTAGGTCGCGCAGGCATCGCCCGGGACCGAGACGAGGTAGCCACGATCCGCCGCATCGCGCACCGCCATGTCGACGCACTGGTCGGTGACCACGCCCGCCACGATCAGGTAGCGGATGCCGAGGTTCCTGAGCACATAGTCGATGTTGGTGGAGTTGAAGACGCCCGAGGACGTCTTCGGCAGCACGATCTCGTTGCGGATGGGTGCGAGCTCGTCGATGGGCGGGGCCAGCAGGTGGCCCTTGGGCACGAGAAGGTTCGAGAGCTTGTGGTCGAGAGAGGCGTCGCGGCAATCCTCTGTCAGCGCCTCGATGATGGTGTGGAGCACCTGCACGCCATGGGTGCGCGCTGCCTCGAGGATGCGCACTTGGTTGGGGATGACGAGGTCACGCAGGCGGCGGAAGTAATAGTGTTCGGCATTCATCTCCGGATGTGCGGGGTCACGGCCCGGCGCGCAGAACATCTTCTGCATGTCGACGAAGAGCACGGCGGTCTCGCCTGCCGTGTAATGTGCCTCGCGCCTGTCCGGCTTGCTCATGTGACCTTCATCCCTTGCGTTGGCGTTTGCGTTTCGCCAGGCCGGACGGAGCATCCAGCGTGACGTTGTGATCGTTGCGCACCTCTTCCAGAAGGGCTGCGCGGCTGCGCCAGTCGGCCCCCAGTTGCTCGGCCATGCCCACGGCGACGGCCTCCATCTGCAGGAGGGGCGTCACCAGCGTGTCAAAGGGCGAGGAGGTGGCCGTGGGTGCGGTGATGACGACGTTGGCGAACTCGGAGATGGGTGATGCCCACTGGTCGGTGAAGAGAATGACGTGGGCATCGCGTGCCGAGGCTTCCGACGCAAATCGCACCACGTCGGTCTGGTAGCGGCGGTAGTCAAACACCACCAGCACGTGGCGCTTGCCGAGCGAGGCGATCTCGTCCACGAGGTCGGCCGCCGTGCCGTCGAGCAGCCTTGTACCCTCACGCAGGTGATGCAGGCAGCGCTGCAGGATCCCTGCGAGGAAGCGGCTCAAGCGGCCGCCTAGACAGAGGATCTCCATGCGTGGATCGATGAGCAGCGCCACGGCGCGCTCGTAGTCCGCGGTCGCCGTCTCCCGCACCACCGCCTCGCACTGGCTCAGTGTTTCGGCGAAGAAGGCCTGGTAGGTATTGGGCTTCTTGCGAGAGGGCAGTGAGGTGGGCAGCGTGAGTGGCGAGCGCATGTGTGCCTCTACCTCGGCCAGCAACGCCTCCTGCATCTCGGCGAAACCTTCAAAGCCCAGCCTTTGCGCCAGGCGCAGTACTGTGGGGTCGCTGACGCCCGCCTGCTTGGCAAGTTTTGATACTGTGGTGAGGCCTGCCGCGGGATAATTGGCTAGAAGCGCACGTACCGCCTTCATTTCCGAGTTGGAGAAATTGCGGTTGGGCTCGAGCAGCCTGTCGCGCACGCTGCGGCCCGGCTTCAATGCCGGGGGGTCGCGGTGGACTGTGGCCTCAGTGCTCGTCATGGGCTCGGGCTCGTGTGTGCTTGTGTGGAATTCATTACAACAACTCGTGAGGCTCGTGCAAACTGAAACAAATATTGACAGCGCGGCGCACGCCCATGTTAGGCTTGACGCCTGAAGACCAAGGATACCCGATGCTCCCCTGGACCGGCGTTCCGCCACGTGCATGGACCAGCGCCCTTCTGCTCATCGCAGGCGTGGGCGGGCTGGCGCTCGTGGTGTCGCTTGTCTTCGGCAACACCGGGGTCAATATCGCCACTCTGGCGCTGCTGCAGGTGGCGGCGGTCCTGGCACTTGCCACCTTCAGCGGCAATTCCGGCATCGTGTCCTTCGGCCATTCGGCCTTTATGGGGATTGGCGCCTATGTCTTCGGCGTGCTTGCCATGCCCAAGGGCATCCAGGCCTCCGCCCTGCCCAACCTACCCCTGTGGCTGCAGGGCCACCAGCTGTCGCTTGCCGCCGCGCTCCTGATCGTGCTGGCCGTTGGTCTCGTTGTTGGCATTCTCTCCGGATTTCCGCTGGCCAGGCTGTCGACGGGTTCGGCCGCCATCGGCACGCTGGCCTTCCTCATCATCATCCATGTCACCCTGATCGGAGCGCGCGATTTTACTCGCGGCAGCCAAACTTTCTATGGCGTGCCGCGCCTCACCACCGTCTACGTCGCCTTCCTCGCGGCGGCGACCTTCATCCTCGTGGCCCGAATCCTGAAGGAGACGCCGCTTGGTCTGAAGCTGCGCGCGGCGCGCGAGAACGAGGTGGCGGCGGCGGCCTCTGGCGTCAACGTGCGCCTGTCGCGCCACATGGGTTGGGCGCTGAGCATCACGCTCAGCGTGACGGTGGGTGCGCTCTATGGCAGCTTTCTTGGTGCCTTCTCGCCCAAGGACTTCTATTTCGATCTGATCTTCACGCTTATCGCCATGCTGATCGTCGGCGGCATGCTGACGGTTAGTGGTGCTGTCGCGGGCACGGTACTGCTCGCCGGCGTCGTGCAGATCCTGCGCCAGGCGGAGACCGGCATCGACCTCGGGTCGCTGCACATTCCCGGTATCTTTGGTCTGCCGCAACTGGGCATGGGGCTTGCGCTCCTGCTCACCATCTGGCGCCGCCCCCTGGGTCTAATGGGTCTTCGCGAAATCGGCCCAGACTGGCCCAGGCGCAAGCTGGAGCCCATGCCGCCCGAGGCCCTCCACACCAAACCCGCTGGCGCCCCGCTCAAGGTCGACCAGGTCACCATGCGCTTCGGCGGCCTCGTAGCGCTCGACAACATCAGTTTCGCCGTGCCGCCCCGCCAAGTGACCGGCCTCATCGGGCCCAACGGCGCCGGCAAGACCACGCTGATCAATATAATCTGCGGCCAAATGAAGCCCACCGCAGGCCGCATCGTCATAGGTGGAAGGGAAATGGCAGGCGAGGCACCGCACCGCGTGGCGGTGGCGGGGCTCGGTCGTACCTTCCAGAACATCCGGCTCTTTGATCGCATGTCGGCGTTGGAAAACGTCACCGTCGCCGCCCTCTCCAAGGGCCACGATGCCGCGAATGCGCGGCGTGTCGCACTTGCCGAACTTGCCCGTCTCGGGCTTGCGCATCGTGCCGAGGATCTGGCGGGCTCCTTCGCCTATGGTGATAGACGCCGCCTTGAGATCGCCCGCGCCCTGGCGCTAGAGCCCAGATTCCTGCTCCTCGACGAGCCTGCCGCCGGCATGAACCCGGCGGAGACCGACGCCCTGATCCGCGTGCTCGAGTCGATCCGCAATGATCATGAGATCGGTCTCCTCGTTGTGGAGCATGACATGCGGCTCATCATGCGACTGTCTGACCGCATGGTGGTGCTGAACAAGGGTCAGAAGATCGCCGAGGGCACGCCACAGGATATCCGCAGCGACCCCAAGGTGATCGAGGCCTATATCGGGACCAAGCGGGCAAGGCATTGAAGAAGACGCTGACAACAAGAGACAACAGGAGGAACCAACTATGAAGAACTTCCGTTTCGCCGTGCTTGCGGGCGCCATTGGCCTCGCGGGGCTCACCACCGGGGCGCACGCCGAGGACGTGACCATCGGCCTGGCAACCGCCCAGACCGGCGGCCTCGCCTACGCCGACCAACCCTCGCTCGCCGGCTTCAAGATGGCGGTGGACGAGATCAATGCCGAAGGCGGCCTCGGCGGCAAGTATAATATCGTCCTCGACATCAAGGACACCCGAACCGACACGGCCGCCACCGTGCAGGCTGCGCAGGAGCTCGTCGCTGACGGCGTCAAGGTGATGATTACGCCATGTGATGCTGACCCGTCGATCGCCGCTGGCCAGATCAGCCAGCCGGCACAAATTCCCACGCTTACCTTCTGCGGCACGACGCCCACCATCACTGAAGCCGTGGGTGACTATATGTTCGGCACGTATCCCGCCGACAACGGCCAGGCAGCGCTACTCGCAGACTACGCCGCCAAGAAGGGCTACAAGAACATTTACATCCTGAAGTCGCCCGACAGCGCCTACACGCTGCGCCTGCCGGAGTATTTCGAGGAGGTGTTCAAGAAGAAGGGCGGCACCATCCTCGGCGAAGGCACCTACACCATGGGCCAGCAGGACTTCGCCGCCGAGGTTACCAAGATCAAGGCGTTGAGCCCGCAGCCCGACGCCATCATGACGGCGGCCTATGAGCCGGACTTCCCGGCCTTCCTGCAGCAGTTGCGCGGCGCGGGCGTGACGGCTCCCATCATCGGCTCGGACGGTATCGACAGCCCGACCATCACCGGGCTGGGTGCCATCGCCAATGGCATCGTGCACACCACGGCGGGCTCGCCCGTCGCCGGCTCAAAGCTCGCCGCCTTCTACGACAAGTTCAAGGAGAAGACGGGTGCGGCGCCCGAGACCGTCTATGTCGCCACCGGTTACGAAATCCCCTACATCCTTGATGCCGCGGTGAAGGCCGCGGGCTCGGTCGACGGTCCGGCACTGCGTGATGCGCTGGCGAACCTCAAGGACGTCGAGGTACTCACCGGCAAGGTGACCTATGCCGGCACCAACCGCATGCCGATCCGAGACATCACCATCGTCGAGATCCAGGACGGCAAGCGGGCGCCAATACTGACCGCCATGCCGGACCCAGCCGACGTGCCGAAGCCCTGATGCCCGACAGCGCGCGAAGGATGCCCGATGCTTGAGGTCTCCGACCTGAAGGTGAAGTACGGGGAGGTGGCGGCCGTGAAGGGCGTCAGCCTCTCCGTGCCCGAGGGCTCCATCGTCGTGCTGCTGGGCGCCAATGGCGCGGGCAAGAGCTCGACCCTCAACGCAATTGCGGGCCTCGTGGTCTCCACGGGGTCCATCCGTTTCGAAGGTGCGCCGCTCTCTGGCCGGCCGGCGGAGGACATCGTGACGCGCGGCATCGCGCTCACGCCCGAGGGGCGGCGCGTATTCCCCTCGCTCTCGGTGGCGGACAATCTCCACCTCGGCGGCGCCGCGCATGCCTCCGGCGCGGAATTAAAGAGGCGGGTCGAAGCGGAGCTCGACCGCTTTCCCATCCTGCGCGAGCGCTATTATCAGA
>Ga0194035_1000827_pt1 | contig 17151 bp, 9 predicted proteins | sample JunL2320m_MetaG_FD_148680 | JGI IMG/M metagenome (GOLD analysis project Ga0194035, IMG submission 148680) | Anoxic zone freshwater microbial communities from boreal shield lake in IISD Experimental Lakes Area, Ontario, Canada - Jun2016-L239-20m | ecosystem: Environmental > Aquatic > Freshwater >...
CACCAACACAGCGCCAGCGGTGACGCCGACCGCGCCGACCGTTTCGGTGGGCAATGTGACAGCGGCCGAACCCACAGGCACCGGAACAGCACAGGCGGCCTTCACGGTCACGCTGTCCAAAGCATCGACCACCCCGGTCACCATCGGCTACGCCACCTCCAACGGCACCGCGACCGCAGGAGTCGACTACACCGCCACCACCGGCACCCTGACCTTCGCAGCGGGGGTGACCTCCCAGCAGATCAACGTGCCCATCCTGGCCGACACCGCCGTCGAAACAGCTGAAACCTTCACCGTCACTCTTTCCAACCCGACCGGCGCCACCATCGCAGGCGCCACCGCGACCGGCACCATCACCAACACAGCAGTCACCCCGGTCACGAGCACCGGCACCACCTACAGCATCACCGCGACCGGACCCGATATCGTCGGCTTCAACCCCGCCAGGGACAAACTCGACCTCGGGGATGTCTCGGTGCACAACTTCATCGTCGTCGACACACCCGAGGGAGTCGGCTTCCGCAGTCCCTGGACCGGTGAGACCGCAGTCCTTCAGGGCGTGTCGCTGGGTCAGCTGACCGTCGATAACTTCGCCCCGATCATCAATGACCATCTGCGCCAAGACCTTTCCGGTGCACTGGCCTGGGAGCACGGCGTCACCGCCGCACCGAACACGGTCTACGTGCGCTCTCACGAGGTGGGGCAGGTCGACACCGTTGCATTCAACCCGGTCACTGACGTCGTCGACTTCCGGTACTACGGCACCCGCGAACAGATCTACCTGAATGACAGTCCGGACGGCGTGATCCTTGGCAATGCCGGCACAGGCCAGGCGCTGATCCTCAAGGGCGTCACCAAGAGCCAGTTGACTCAGGCGAACTTCGTCTTCCACTTCGCCCAAGCGCGCGAGGACTCGCTGTACAAACAACTCGGCTTCGCCTCGCTACCAGATACGCAGATCAAGGCACAGGGCGTGCCGATCGCCGGCACCACCGTCTGGCCCACCGCCGCCGGCAATGGCACACCACCGGCCGGCCAGACCGGCACCACCACCGTCATCGCCTGGAACTACGGCACCAACACCCCGCTGACGTTCGACCCGAGTAAGGACAAACTCGACTTCGGCTGGTTCAAAGCACCGGACTTCGACGTCACCGACACGACCGGCTCCACCAAGATCACGATCGTCGGCAACAACCAGACCTACACACTGACCGGGGTCACCCTCGGCCAACTGCAAACCGGCAACATCATCGCTCTCGACAGCGGTGCCCGCACCAAGTGGCAGAACCTGATCTTCGCCGCGGTGCCGACGACTCCCCTGCCGAGCCTGTCGGTGGGCGATCGCAGCGCTGCCGAAGGAAACGCGGGCAGTTCCACTATGAACTTCACCGTGCTGCTGGCGCAGGCAGCCACCAAAACGGTAACGGTGGGCTACAGCACCAGCACCGACACCGCCACCGCCGATGACTTCGCGGCGACAGTGGGTACGCTGACGTTCGCACCGGGTGAGACCAGCAAGATCGTCGGGGTCGCCATCAACGGCGACACGACGATCGAACTCAACGAGCAGTTCACGCTGAACCTGTCCAACCCATCGAACGCCACCATCGCCGATGGCATCGCGCTGGGTCTCATCAACAACGACGACATCGACCCGTCACCGACCACACCGCCGAAGGTGTCGATCGCTGATCTTGCGGTAACTGAAGGTAACGGCGAGCACTCGCACTTCATGTTCACAGTGACCCTGGACAAGGCCTCGGCCACCCCGGTGAGCGTGGCCTATGCAACCTCCAATGGCACCGCAACCGCCGGGGTGGACTACACCGCCGACGCCGGAACCATCACCTTCGCTTCGGGCGTCACAACACAGACGGTGCACGTCGGCATTCTCGGCGACACGATCGTCGAACCGAACGAGACGTTTACCATGACATTGTCGGCGCCAACGGGGCTCACCATTGCCAAAGCCACCGCCGTCGGCACCATCACCAACGATGACGTAGCCGTCGTCGTCACACCGCCGACAGTCTCCGTCGCCGACGCGAGTGTGACCGAAGGCAATAGCGGGACGTCGAATCTGGCATTCACGGCGACACTCTCGAAGGCTTCGACGGCAGCGGTCACCGTCAATTACGTGACATCCAACGGCACCGCGACGGCGGGGCAGGACTACACCGCGGGTTCAGGCACGATCACCTTCGCGCCGGGTGTGGTCTCGCAGACGGTCAATGTCGCAGTCATCGGTGACACCGCAGTGGAACCGATTGAGACGTTTACGGTGACGCTGTCGAGTCCGTCGGGTGCCACGCTCGCCCGGGCTGCCGCAATCGGCACCATCCTCACCGATGACATCACGTCCCCGGTCGGTGGAACGACTGCCCAGTGGGGCAACGCCTTCTTCGCGCCGTACGTGGATATGGCGGGTTGGCCGGTGCCGGACCTGGTCGCGATGTCCAAGGCCACCGGAGCCTCGCTGTTCACCCTCGGCTTCCTCCAGGCGGACGCGAACGGCAATCCCGCCTGGGGCAGCTATACGGTCCTAGAACCCACCTCGACCAACGACCAGGCAGTCGCGATCAACACATCGATCGCGGCACTGCGGGCCGCCGGCGGAGACGTGATGATCTCCTTCGGCGGTGTGGCCGGAACCAGCCTCGCTCAGTCGTATGCCGCGCGGGGGCTGTCCGCCCAGGCGTTGGCGAACGCCTACGCCGGCGTCATCGACACCTACGGTGTCACGCACCTCGACTTCGACATCGAGGGTGCGGCGATCGGCGATGCGGCCTCGATAGCTCTGAATAGCAGCGCACTGAAACTGCTTCAGCAATCCCGACCGACCGTGCAGATCTGGTACACGCTGCCGGTCTTACCCCAGGGCTTGACCACCGATGGCATCAATGTTGTGCAGTCGGCACTTACCGCCGGCGTGAAACTGGCCGGCGTCAACGTGATGGCGATGGACTACGGCGAGGGGCCCGCACCCACCACGGGCCCGAATGCTCAGACGATGGGTACCTACGCGATCCAATCGGCCCAGTCGACCTACACCCAGTTGTCGTCGCTCTACACCAAGAACGGCCAGACGTTCGGCTGGAACCAGATCGGCGTCACCCCGATGATCGGGGTCAACGACATCACCAGCGAGGTGTTCACTGTCGCCGACGCACAGGCGCTCAACGCTTTCGCTGTCGCCAAGGGCCTGGGAATGATCGGGTACTGGTCGGTGGAGCGCGACTACCCCGGCACCCTCGGTCAGCCAACCCACAACGCCTCCGGAGTGAGCAGCCCGGCCGGAAGCTTCAGCAACGCCTGGAACAAGTACGGCACGATCAACATCGTCAACAATGGCGGCGGCACAATCACGCCGCCGACGGTGACACCCGGGTTGAGCATCTCGGACGCCTCGGCCACCGAGCCGGGATCCGGCGGTATGGCGCCGGGCTTCCTGCGCACCTCTGGTAATCAGATCATCGACTCGCAGGGCAAGACGGTCCAGATCTCCGGCGTCAACTGGTTCGGCATGGAGTCCACCACCCAGGCTCCGCACGGCCTGTGGACGCGCAGTTACAAGGAGATGATCAACGAGATGGCCGGACTGGGGTTCAACACCATCCGGCTGCCGTACTCCAGCGAGCTGCTGCACACCACCGCAGCACCCAATGGCATTGACTTCTCCAAAAATGCTGACCTGCAAGGACTTTCAGGTGTTCAGGTGATGGATGCGATCATCGCCTACGCCGGACAGCAGGGAATGCGGGTGATCCTCGACCATCACCGCAGCGGTGCCGGAGCCGGTACATCCGACAACGGCCTCTGGTACGACAGCACCTACACCGAGGATGCCTGGGTGGCCGATTGGGTCACCCTGGCCAACCGTTACAAGACCAACTCCACGGTGATCGGCTTCGACCTGCACAACGAACCGCACAGCGGCGTCTGGGGTGGCGGCGGGGCCACCGACTGGGCGCGCGCTGCTGAGCGGGCCGGTAACGCCGCACTGGCGGTCAACCCCAACCTGCTGATGTTCGTCGAGGGCGTCGAGTCCTACCAGGGCCAGAACTACTGGTGGGGTGGCAACCTGATGGGCGTCAAGGACCGTCCAATCGTGTTCAACGTCGCCAACCGACTCGTCTACTCACCGCATGACTACCCCAACTCGGTCTTCCCGCAGACCTGGTTCCAGACCGCCGACTTCGGCGCCGGCCTGCCCGCTGTTTTCCGCAAGGCGTGGGGCTACATCTACGAGCAGAACATCGCACCGGTCTACATCGGCGAGTTCGGCACCAAACTCGTCGACCCCAAGGACGCGATCTGGTTGGAGGCGATCACCTCCTATATCTCCGGAGACCTGGACAACAACGGCACCAGGGACATCGCCACCGGCAACCAGGGCATCAACTGGACGTTCTGGTCATGGAATCCGAACTCCGGTGACACCGGCGGCATCCTGGCCGACGACTGGAAGACGGTCAACCAGAACAAGATGGCCTACCTGACACCGGTCCAGTTCAGCACGGCAGGCGGAAGCTCGCTGGCCGCCTTCACGGTGTCGCTGAACTCGGCATCGACGAGTGCGGTAACGGTTGGCTTCAGCACCTCCAACGGTACGGCGACTGCTGGCAGCGACTACATCGCAACCTCGGGCACGCTCACGTTCGCACCCGGTGAGACCAGTAAAACCATCGCGATCATTGTCAACGGCGACGCCACGGCCGAAGCCAAGGAGACATTCACCGTCACCCTGTCGAACCCGTCGGGGGCGACGCTGGTCGACGGATCCGGTGCCGGATCGATCACCGACCGGGCGACCACCCCTGCGCCCCCTGTCACGCCGGTCACGCCGGTCACGCCGGTGGCATTGCCGAAGGTGTCTATCGCCGATCTTGCGGTCGTGGAGGGCAACGGTGAGCACGCCCACTTCATGTTCGTCGCGACGCTGGATAGCGCCTCGGCCACTCCGGTCAGCGTCGGCTACGCCACCGCCAACGGCACCGCGACCGCCGGTGTGGACTACACCGCCGAAACCGGCACCATCACCTTCGCCCCCGGGGTGACCACGCAGTCGTTCCACGTCGGGATCATCGGTGACACCGCCGTCGAACCCGTCGAAACACTCACCGTCACCCTGTCCAACCCCACAGGCGCCACCATCGCCCGCGCCACCGCGATCGGGAGCATCCTCAACGATGACCTGGCCGCGGTGACCCCGACGCCGCCGACCACCGGGGCTAATTACGTCGACATCATGACGTTCGGCATGTTCCACGGCAGCAGTCACACCGGCATGGATGCCCTGGAGGGCGGGCGGACCGCAATCACGACTGAGGCAGTGGTCGCCTACAACGATCTCCGCCGGTTCGCCGGACTCGCGCCGACAACGATCGATGACGTCGGCCGGTGGGCATTCGCCAACAGCATGACCAACAACGCGGAAGCCTGGGGTACCGATGTGCAAGGTGTGGGGCTGTACTACGCGATGCAGGGCGCCAAGGTCGGCTGGATCGCCGACGGCAAGTACACCCCACAGGTCGTGGCCGATATCGAACGCGCGGCCCGACTGGGATCAGCCGCCGATGTCATGGCCATGGTCGCCCAATACGGTCATGTCGGCTACGCCAAATACCTGATTGACAACGGCTACCAGACGGCCTTCATCAACACCTTGAAGATGGAGCCGCACTACGGCGGCTGGATGCATGATCGAGCCAACGGCCGACTCATCATCGACGGTGCGGCGACCGCTCATGACGTCAACCACCTCACCATCCTCAGCCACGATCAGACCCAGCCGTTCATGAACGACACCTGGGACTACCCGCAGTGGCCGGCGCTGAACGTCCCGAACAAGAAAGTGATCGAGTACTTCCAGAGCATGGTGGCACTCGGTGACCCGCGGGGCACCAACCTGACCGCCCTGGACAGCCCGACGACCGCGGCGGTCATGGTCTAGGCGGCCTAGTCGCTGAACTCGACGGTGACCGGCGCATGGTCGGACCACCGCAGCGCATAGGCGCCCGGCTTCTCGACCCTCGCTGATATTGCACGGTCAGCGAGGGTCGGGTTGGCCAGGTGGTAGTCGATGCGCCAGCCGGCGTCGTTGTCGAATGCCTTGCCGCGCCAGGACCACCAGCTGTACGGGCCGGGTTGATCAGGGTGATGGCGACGGACGACGTCGACCCAGCCGGACTCCATCAATTCGGTGAGCCACTGGCGTTCCGCGGGCAGGAATCCGGCTTTCTTTACGTTGGCCTTCCATGCCTTGATGTCGTTCTCGGTGTGGGCGATGTTCCAGTCCCCGCACAGCACGGCGTCTCGGCCCGTGGCGGCGAGCGCGGCCATCCGATCGGTCAGGGCAGCCATGAACCGTTCCTTCTCCAGCTGTCGGTCAGTTTCGGCCTCGCCGGTGTGCACATACACACTCGCCACCGTCGCGCCCCCTGGCAGGTCAACCTCGATATAGCGGCCATGGTCGGCGAATTCCGTTGCTGCCAAACCGATCCGAACGTCATCGAACGGGGTGCGACTGAGGATCGCGACACCGCTGCGGCCCTTCAGGTGCGGCTGTGCCGAGGCAAGGTGCCAGCCGGCAGCTAGCGCCGGCGCCAGCGCTTCGGCGAGTTGAGAGTCATCGGCGCGGGTCTCCTGCAGGCACACCACATCAGCGTCGGTCTGCTCCAACCATGACAGCAGCCCGAGGTTCTCCGGCGAGCGCTGCCGCACCGCAGCACGAACGCCGTTGACGTTGACCGTCGTGACGATCAGCGCAGCGCCCTCTCGAGGGCTTCGGCGATCGTGTGCAGGTACTGCTCACTGGTCTCATACGGCTGGTCCGGGCTGATCAGGATGGCCAGATCCTTGGTCATGTGGCCACCCTCGACGGTGGCGATGACAGTTTCCTCGAGCTTCTCCGCGAACTCGACGACCTCGGGCGTGCCGTCGAGTTTGCCGCGATGCTCCAACCCGCGGGTCCAGGCGAAGATGGACGCAATCGGGTTGGTGGACGTCGCCTTACCCTGCTGATGCTGACGGTAGTGCCGGGTGACGGTGCCGTGCGCGGCCTCGGCCTCCATTGTCTTGCCGTCCGGGGTCAGCAGCACCGACGTCATCAGGCCGAGTGATCCGTAACCCTGGGCCACGATGTCGGACTCGACATCGCCGTCGTAGTTCTTGCATGCCCACACATACCCGCCCTCCCACTTCAGGCAGGAGGCCACCATGTCGTCGATCAGCCGATGTTCGTAGGTCAGCCCGCGAGCGTCGAACTGCTCTTTGTAGTCCTCCTCGAAGATCCGCTGGAACTCGTCCTTGAACATGCCGTCGTAGGCCTTGAGGATGGTGTTCTTGGTCGACAGGTACACCGGGTAGTTCTGCACCAGCGCGTAGCTGAAGGTCGAGCGGGCGAAGTCCTGGATCGAGCGCTTGAAGTTGTACATCCCCATCACCACTCCGCCGTCCTCGGGGATGTGCACCACCTCGTGCACGATCGGCTCGCTGCCGTCATCGGGGGTGAAGCTGAGCATGACGGTGCCGGGCCGGTCCACCTTGAAGTTGGTGGCGCGGTACTGGTCGCCGAAGGCGTGTCGGCCGATGATGATCGGCTTGGTCCAGCCGGGCACCAGGCGGGGAATGTTGGAGATGACGATCGGCGCGCGGAAGATCGTGCCGCCCAGGATGTTGCGGATGGTCCCGTTGGGAGAAAGCCACATCTTCTTGAGGTCGAACTCTTTGACCCTGGCCTCGTCGGGGGTGATGGTGGCGCACTTGACGCCGACATTGTGTTTGAGAATCGCGTTTGCCGAGTCGATGGTGACCTGGTCGTCGGTGGCGTCCCGGTGTTCCATCCCGAGGTCGTAGTACTCGAGGTTCACATCCAGGTGCGGCAGGATCAGGGTGTCCTTGATCAGCTTCCAGATGATTCGCGTCATCTCGTCGCCGTCGAGCTCTACGACAGTGCCCTTGACCTTGATCTTCTGTCCGCTCGACATGTGAGTCGCTCTTCCTCCTGCAAGCCGGCGAGCACGCGCTCGCGGGGCCAACATTACAAGGGGCGAAATGGTGCAGCAGCACGGCTCCGGTGCGCAGACCGGCTAGCCAGCGGCCGCGGGTGTGGGATAGAATTCGGGCCGGTCATGAGTGTCAGCGTCAAGCCCCGGCTTGCTGGCCGGCAACCCTCCAACCGCGGTGGGGTGCCTCGGGTGATGACCAGGTTGGGCAGTCGCAGTCGGCTGCACGGCAAGCGCGGGCCCGCCCTGACGGGCCCCTAAGGAGGCAGGGAAACCTGCCCGCACCTAAGGAGGCCATGGCACATGACTAACCCAGAAGCAGATTGGTCGTTCGAGACAAAGCAGATCCACGCAGGTCAGACGTCGGACCCAACAACCCGCGCCCGGGCGCTGCCGATCTATCAGACGACGTCCTACACCTTCGACAGCACCGAACACGCCGCCGCACTATTCGGCCTGGCCGAACCCGGCAATATCTACACCCGCCTGATGAATCCGACCACCGACGTCGTCGAGCAACGCATCGCGGCACTCGAGGGCGGGGTTGCGGGCCTGTTCCTGGCGTCCGGCCAGGCCGCAGAGACGTTCGCGATCCTCAATATCGCCGGCGCCGGCGATCACATCGTGGCCAGTCCCCGGTTGTACGGCGGCACCTACAACCTCTTCCACTACACGCTGCCCAAACTCGGCATCGAGACCACGTTCGTCTCCGACCCCGACGACCTGGACTCCTGGCGCGCAGCAGTGCGGCCCAACACGAAGGCCTTCTACGGCGAGACGATCTCCAACCCGCAGATCGACATCCTCGACATCCCCGGTGTGTCAGCAGTCGCCCACGACAACGGGGTGCCATTGATCGTTGACAACACCATCGCGACGCCGTACCTCATCCAGCCGATCGCCCACGGCGCCGATATCGTGGTGCACTCCGCCACCAAATACCTCGGCGGCCACGGCACCGCGATCGCCGGGGTGATCGTCGACAGCGGCAATTTCGATTGGGCCAACGGCCGGTTCCCGGGGTTCACCGAACCGGACCCGAGCTATCACGGTGTGGTGTTCGCCGATCTGGGCGCACCCGCCTACGCGCTCAAGGCACGGGTGCAACTGCTGCGCGACCTCGGTTCAGCGGCAGCGCCATTCAATGCCTTCCTGATCGCCCAGGGATTGGAGACGCTGAGCCTTCGGATCGAGCGCCACGTGTCCAATGCGCAACGTGTCGCCGAGTACCTCGCCGGACACAAGAATGTGGTGAGCGTCAACTACGCGGGGCTACCCAGCTCGCCATGGTTCGAGTTGGGAAAGAAGTTGGCGCCCAAGGGAACCGGCGCGGTGCTCTCCTTCGAACTGGCCGGCGGTATCGAGGCGGGCAAGGCGTTCGTCAACGCGTTGCGACTGCACAGCCACGTCGCCAATATCGGTGATGTGCGCTCGCTGGTGATTCACCCCGCCTCTACCACGCACCAGCAGTTGACACCCGAAGAACAACTCGCCACCGGTGTCACCCCCGGCCTGGTGCGGCTGGCCGTCGGACTGGAGGGCATTGATGACATTCTGGCCGACCTCGAGTGCGGCTTCGCAGGGAGCGCGTCGTGACCCTCTCGCACGAATCAGTCATGTCACTTCCCGCTGAGGGTGAGGTCGATGTCGTCGACATCGGCCCGCTGACGCTGGAGAGCGGCAATGTGATCGACGATGTCTCGATCGCGGTGCAACGCTGGGGTGAGTTGTCCCCCAACCGCGACAACGTCGTCCTGGTGCTGCACGCCCTCACCGGCGACTCCCGGATACCGGGTTGGTGGGGCGGCATTGCCGGTCCTGGCGCACCGATCGATACCAACCGTTGGTGCGCGGTGGCCACCAACGTCCTAGGCGGATGCCGAGGTTCCACCGGCCCGAGTTCCCTGGCCCGCGACGGAAAGCCATGGGGCTCAAAGTTTCCGATAATCACCGTTCGCGATCAGGTCAACGCGGATGTCACCGCACTGGCCGCTCTGGGTATTACCGAGGTGGCCGCGGTCATCGGCGGCTCGATGGGTGGCGCGCGCGCACTGGAGTGGATGATCGGCCATCCCGACCGGGTGCGGGCCGCGCTGGTCCTGGCGGTCGGGGCGCGCGCGACGGCCGACCAGATCGGAACCCAGAGCAGCCAGATCGCGGCCATCACCTCCGACCCGAACTGGCAGGGCGGCGACTACTACGGCACCGGCCGCTCCCCGGACAACGGTCTGCAACTGGCGCGCCGGTTCGCCCATCTGACCTACCGCGGCGAGACCGAACTGGACACCCGGTTCGGCAACGACGCCCAGAGTGATGAGGATCCGCTGGCCGGTGGTCGGTACGCGGTGCAGAGTTACCTGGAATACCAGGGCGCCAAGCTGGTGAGCCGGTTCGATGCCGGAAGCTACGTGACTCTGACCGAGACGCTGTCCAACCACGACGTCGGGCGCGGGCGCGGCGGCGTGGCCGCAGCACTGCGGTCGTGTTCGGTGCCGGTGGTGGTCGGCGGAATCACCTCCGACCGCCTCTACCCGCTGCGTCTGCAGGCCGAACTCGCTGATCTGCTGCCCGGTTGCGACGGACTGAATATCGTCGACTCGATCCACGGCCATGATGGCTTTCTGCTCGAGACCGAAGCCGTCGGCGAGTTGATCCGCGAGGCCCTCACGTTGGCCGACAGCGACCGGCGACGATGACCGCCGCTGACGGCGGCCGCAAGGAACGCTCGCTGTCGTTCGGTTCGCAGGCGGCCGCCTACGAGCGGGGCCGGCCGTCGTACCCGCCAGAAGCCGTCGACTGGCTGCTGCCGGACGGTGCCCGCGACGTGCTCGATCTCGGGGCCGGCACCGGAAAGCTCACCAGTCGCCTGATCGAGCGCGGGCTCAACGTAGTGGCCGTCGATCCGATCGCCGAACTGCTGGATGTCCTGCGGACGACATTGCCGGACACACCGGCCCTGTCGGGGAGTGCCGAACAGATTCCGTTGCCCGACAACAGTATTGATGCCGTCCTGGTGGCTCAGGCGTGGCACTGGTTCGATCCGGATCGGGCGGCCGCCGAGATCGCGCGGGTGCTTCGGCCGGGCGGTCGACTCGGACTGCTGTGGAATGTGCGTGACGAAAGGCTGGGCTGGGTCAAGGATTTCGGCCGCATCGTCGGCCTCGAACACGACTGGGCCAACACCACTGTCGCGCTGCCTGAGCCGTTCACCGATGTGGCGACGCATCGGGTGGAGTGGACCAACTACATCACGCCGCAGGCATTGATCGACTATGTGTCGTCGCGCAGTTACTGCATCACCTCACCTGCCGAGGCGCGCGCCCAAACCCTTGACGAAGTCCGCGAACTGTTAGCCACTCACCCATCGCTGGCCAATGCAACAGGACTGGCCATGCCGTACATCACGGTGTGCGTCCGAGCAACGCTGGGCTAACTGGGCCGGGCTAGCTCGTGCCCAACGGGTCGATGGTGAAGGCGATGTAGACCACCGCCGCGCATACCGTCGCCATGGTGGCGAAATCGAGGCGTTTGGATCGCACCACCAGCAGGCCGGCCTGCTGGTCGGGCAGCAGCAGGCGTAACCCGGCGGCCACGCCCACCCCGATTCCGATCAGCAGGGCGCCGCGCCGCCAGAAGCCCGCCGCCACCAGTACCAGCGCCAGGGAGAAGATAGCGGCGACGGTGAGGATGGGCCACTGGGCTCGCGCCAGGTCACGGGTCCGGTCCCGGACGTTCACGGCGCCGCTTCTGCGAGTTCCACCACGTTGGTCAACAGGAAGGCCCGGGTCAACGGGCCGACGCCGCCGGGATTCGGCGACACGTAACCCGCGACTTCCCACACGTCCGGTGCCACATCGCCGGTGAGCTTGTCGTCGACTCGGCTGACTCCGACATCGATGACGGCCGCCCCGGGCCGGACCATGTCGGCGGTGAGCATATGCGGCACACCGACCGCGGCCACGATGATGTCGGCCTGGCGGGTCAACGATGAGAGGTCGCGAGTTCCGGTGTGGCACAGCGTCACTGTGGCGTTCTCGGTACGACGAGTCAGCAGCAGACCCAGCGGCCGACCAACTGTGACGCCGCGGCCGATCACCACCACGTGGGCGCCGTCGATCGGTACGTCATAGCGACGCAGCAGTGCCACGATGCCCCGCGGAGTGCACGGCAGCGGGGCTTTTTCGTTGAGCACCAACCTGCCCAGATTGGTGGGGTGCAGACCGTCGGCATCCTTGGCCGGGTCGATGCGTTCCAGCGCGGCGTTCTCGTCGAGGTGGCGCGGCAGCGGCAACTGCACGATGTAGCCGGTGCACTCCGGGTCGGCGTTGAGTTCGTCGATCGTCTCGTTGAGATGTTCCTGGCTGACATCGGCGGGCAGGTCACGCCGGATCGAGGTGATGCCGACCTTGGCGCAGTCCGAATGCTTACCGCGCACATAGGCATGCGAGCCGGGGTCATCGCCCACCAGGACGGTGCCCAATCCCGGCGCCCGGCCGGCCGCCGTCAGTGCTGCGACGCGCCGGGTCAGGTCGACAAAGATCTCGTCACGGGTGAGCTTGCCGTCCAGGGTTTGCGCGGGCACGGCTACATTCTGCATATGGATGCCGGCCCTGATGTGTTCAGCCCCGCCAAGCTCGGCCCGATCACGCTGCGGAACCGGGTCATCAAGGCGGCCACCTTTGAGGGCCGCACGCCGGAGGCTCTGGTCACCGATGACCTGATCGAGTTTCACCGCACGATGGCCGCCGGCGGGGTCGGCATGACCACGGTCGCCTACTGCGCGGTCAGCCCGGGCGGGCGCACCGACGGCAAGCAGTTGTGGATGCGGCCCGAGGCGCTGCCGGGGCTGCGCCGGCTCACCGAGGCCGTGCACGCTGAGGGCGCGGCGATCAGCGCGCAGATCGGCCATGCCGGGCCGGTGGCCGATGCCCGGTCCAACAAAGCCCGCGCGCTAGCGCCGGTGCGGTTCTTCAACCCGATCGGGATGCGATTCGCCAAGCACGCCAGCCGACAGGACATCGATGACGTGATCGCCGCGCACGCCGACGCAGTTCGGCTGGCGATCGAGGCCGGCTTCGATGCCGTCGAGATCCATCTGGGCCACAACTATCTGGCGAGTTCATTTCTGTCCCCGTTGATCAACCGGCGCAGCGACGAGTTCGGCGGATCGCTGGAAAATCGAGCCAAGGTGGCCCGCGGGATCGCACTCGCGGTGCGCCGCGAGGTGGAACGAGACGGCGCGGCCACGATCGCGGTGACCGCCAAGTTGAACATGAGCGACGGGGTGCGCGGCGGCATTCCCATCGAGGAGGCGCTGCAGACGGCGCGTTGGCTCCAGGATGACGGCGGATTGGATGCCCTCGAATTGACCGCGGGTAGTTCACTGGTCAACCCGATGTACCTGTTCCGCGGTGATGCACCGCTCAAGGAGTTCGCGGCGGCGTTTCCGCCACCGCTGCGCTGGGGTATGCGGATGACCGGGACGAAGTTCCTGCGCCCCTACCCCTACCGGGATGCGTTTCTGTTGCGCGACGCCGAACGGTTCCGTGCAGAGTTGACGCTGCCGCTGATCCTGCTGGGCGGGATCACCAACCGGGAGACCATGGACACCGCGATGGCCGCCGGTTTCAGCTTCGTCGCTATGGGCCGGGCACTGCTCGCCGAACCCGATCTGATCAACCGGATCCGGGCGGACGGCGACGCACATTCGGTGCGCTCACTGTGCACGCACTGCAATAAATGCATGCCGACCATCTACACGCGTACCCGGTGCGTGGTGACCAGCGACCGATAGAGTTGGCGCCGATGAACCAGCCCTCCGCGCCCAGCCTCACCGTCCGGTACAACGGGCCGCCGCGCACGTTCGCCGCCGGACACGACGTGGTTGTCGGCCGGGATCTGCGCGCCGACGTCCGACTGGCCCATCCCCTGGTGTCCCGGGCACATATCGTGCTGCGGTTCGAGCACGGCCGCTGGAAGGCGATCGACAACGGTTCGCTCAACGGAATGTACGTCTACGGCCGGCGGGTGCCGGAGGTCGACATCACCGACGGCACGACGGTGAACCTCGGCAATCCGGACGGTCCACCGTTGAGCTTCGAGGTCGGACGGCATCAGGGCTCGGTGGGCCGACCGCCACAGACCGCCACGGTGATGATCCCGGGTGGGCCGGCACAGCCGCCGACTCAGCCGCCGCGGTATCCCCCACCGCCGCCGCCACCACCGCCAACGGCACCACGGCCTGCCCCGGCTTCACCTGATGCCGCACCGACTCAGATGGGGCCGTCGCCGACCCGTGGCGGCTCAGGCTCAACGCGGGCGACCTCCATGCTCAAGATCCTGCGGCCTGGATCGTCGCCCGAGGTGCCGCCGGGGTCGCTGACAATCGGCCGGGCTACCGAAAATGACATCGTCATCCCCGATGTGCTGGCATCACGCCATCACGCCACCCTGATCCCGACCCCGGGTGGAACCGAGATCGCCGACAACCGGTCGATCAACGGGACATTCGTCAACGGCGACCGGGTGGAGTCGACGCTTCTCACCGACGGCGACGTCGTCACCATCGGCAACGTCGACCTGGTCTTCACCGGCGGAACCCTGGTGCGGCGCAATAGGTCCGAGACGGCGACGGGTACGGGTGGTCTTGATGTACGTGGGGTGACGTGGACCATCGAGAACAACAAGACGCTGCTGAATGACATCTCACTGACCGCCCGGCCAGGTACCCTGACCGCGATCATCGGCCCATCCGGTGCGGGTAAATCCACCCTGGCGCGGCTGATCGCCGGTTACACCCATCCGACGAGCGGCGCCGTCGCCTTCGAGGGCCACAACATCCACGCGGACTACGCCTCGCTGCGCTCGCGGATCGGGATGGTGCCCCAAGACGATGTGGTGCACGGGCAGCTGACGGTGAATCAGGCGCTAATGTACGCCGCCGAGTTGCGGCTGCCACCGGACACCACCACCGAAGACCGCCAGCAGGTAGTGGCGGAGGTTCTCAGTGAGCTTGAAATGACACAGCACGCCGAGACCCGCGTCGACAAGCTCTCCGGTGGACAGCGCAAGCGGGCGTCGGTGGCACTGGAGTTGCTGACCGGACCGTCACTGCTGATCCTCGATGAACCGACGTCCGGTCTGGACCCGGCGCTGGATCGTCAGGTCATGACGATGCTGCGGGATCTCGCCGACGCCGGCCGCGTCGTGCTGGTGGTGACGCATTCGCTGACCTACCTCGATGTGTGCGATCAGGTGCTCCTGCTCGCGCCGGGTGGCAAGACCGCGTTCTGCGGACCGCCGGCCCAGATCGGGTCGGCGATGGGAACAACCAACTGGGCCGACATCTTCAGCACCGTCGCCGGTGATCCGCAGGCCGCCAGCGATCGGTATCTGGCGCAGACCGGGCCCACGCCGCCGCCTCCGCCGGTCGAGGCGCCATCCGACCTCGGTGAGCCCACGCACACCAGCCTGCGTCGGCAGTTCTCGACGATCGTTCGGCGGCAGACCCGGCTGATCATCTCCGATCGGGGCTACTTCATCTTTCTGGCGTTGCTGCCGTTCATCATGGGCGTGCTGTCGCTGGCGGTGCCGGGCACTGTCGGGTTCGGGGTGCCGGATCCGATGGGCGACGCACCCAACGAGGCGGGGCAGATTCTGGTGCTGCTCAATGTCGGCGCGATCTTCATGGGCACCGCGTTGACCATCCGCGATCTGATCAGCGAACGCCCGATCTTCCGCCGCGAGCAGGCGGTCGGGTTGTCCACGACGGCGTACCTGTTGGCCAAGGTGTGCGTCTACTCGGCGTTCGCGGTTCTGCAGTCCGCGATCGTCACCGCGATCACGATCATCGGCAAGGGCGGGCCGACTCAGGGCGCGACGGTGCTCGGCAATGCCACGCTGGAACTCTTCGTCAGCATGGCCGCGACAACCGTCACCGCGGCGATGGTGGGACTGGCATTGTCGGCGGTCGCGAAATCCAATGAGCAGATCATGCCGTTGCTGGTGGTCGCCATCATGAGCCAACTGGTGTTCTCCGGCGGCATGATCCCGGTGACCAACCGCCTGGTACTCGATCAGATGTCCTGGTTCACTCCAGCGCGGTGGGGATTCGCGGCATCGGCCTCGACCGTGGATTTGACCACACTGGTGCCCGGTCCGCTGACGCCGAAGGACCGGTGGTGGGAACACACCGCGTCGAGTTGGCTGTTTGACATGGCGATGCTCGCGGCGCTGAGTGTGGTCTACGTGGGCTTCGTGCGGTGGAAGATCCGGCTGAAGTCGGCCCGCTAACTGCGCAGCGAATTGCGGCGCCGTTCGGTCAGTATGTGTTGGCGGCGGTCGACCGCGCGGGTGCGTTTCCGCCGGGGCATCATCGCGCCGCGGCCCGTGGAATCACGTTGGCGACGAACACCATTGAGTGTTCCGGTGGGTGTGCACAGCGTCGGTATGAGCAGCGTGCTGCCCGGCTGGGTGCGATAGGTGTGCCCGCTAGGCGCGGTCCAAATCACGGCGCCGTCGGGCAGTTGTTCATCACGCCAGCCGCCGGTTCCGCACCAAAACGTTTTGAGCAGGTGATGTTTTCGGCACAGCGCTTTGAGGTTGGAGGCGTGCGTCGGCCCGCCCCGATCATAGGGAATCGTATGGTCGATATCGCAGACGTCCGCCGGGCACTCACACCCCGGAAACCGGCACGTCAGATCACGGCAGCGAACGAAGGTCGCCAACGCCACCGAGGGCCGATACCGCGGTTCCGGCGGGGCATCCCCGGGATGGACCACCGGCCGCAGTTCAGCAATCCCCCGCTTAGCCAGATCAGCCAACACACTCGCCGGCACCGCCAGACCCCCCACCACGAACCCGAACCCCGGCGTCGCACTCGGCACCGCCGGCCCGGGTGCCTCCGGGCAGCGGGCCTCCCTGATCACCTCCACCAGACGCTCCCGGGTGGTGATCATCTCGACCGTGTTGTCCTCAACACGTTCACCATGCACAACGGAGCCGTCCGCAGACTCCAGCACCGCAGACTCCAGCACCGCAGCCTCGGCGACCACATGCACCACCACCGCTGGCGGCGGCGACGAATCGTTGCCCGCGGCCGCGCACTCCGAAGACCCACACGCACAGACCAACACGGTATGAC
>Ga0194035_1000829_pt1 | contig 17135 bp, 13 predicted proteins | sample JunL2320m_MetaG_FD_148680 | JGI IMG/M metagenome (GOLD analysis project Ga0194035, IMG submission 148680) | Anoxic zone freshwater microbial communities from boreal shield lake in IISD Experimental Lakes Area, Ontario, Canada - Jun2016-L239-20m | ecosystem: Environmental > Aquatic > Freshwater >...
GCGATCTCCAGGCACGCGATTGGAATGGGAGAGCGACTCGCTCACGATCACCAATGCACCCCAACTCAATCAATATGTTCACACCGAATATCGAAAAGGTTGGACGCTCTAAGCGATTGTCGCCGCGAAATCATGCGATTGTTTCCAAATGAATACGCAACCATCCTCAAGGAGATCACTGTGCAAAAGAAAAACTTTATGGTTCAGCGTGCATTCTTGACCATGCTGACGATTGCGATCTCAGTGTCACTGTCATTTGCTGCCGACAATACATTGACCGAGCAAGAAAAGAAGGACGGCTGGCGATTGCTGTTTGACGGCCACTCCACCGAAGGCTGGATGTCTCCCAAAGAGAAACCACTTTCGGACAAGCATGTTCAGGAAGGAAGCCTCAATCCACATCCATGCGACTACATGTTGATGCACAAACAAGTATGGGAAAACTACACGCTTTCGCTCGACTTTAAAATCAGCCCTCGGTGTAACAGTGGCATTTTCGTTCGTACGTTTCCGCTAATGCCTCGGCCCGGTAAGGATATTGGCTTCAACGGCATTGAAATTGCCATCGATGACACGATGACCGCTGGCTTCCATGATACGGGAGCGATTTATGATTTGGTGAAGCCAACCAAGAACGCCATGAATCCTGTTGGCCAATGGAATCACATCGTCATTTCAAGCGATCACGCGGTACTTGCTCTCACACTCAATGGTCAGCAGGTTTCTCACATCGATCTTGATCAGTGGCCAGAACCCAACAAACGTGCTGATGGCTCGGCTCATAAATTTGACGTGGCCTACAAGACGCATTCGCGCAAAGGATATATCGGCTTGCAGGACCATGGAAGCGATTGCTGGTACAAGAACATCAAAATCTTGCCGCTTCCATGAATACGATCCGACGACCGTTTTTCCTATAAGTGTGGCGTGTGTGATCAATCACAACAGGTTTTTTTCGCGGCGGAAGGGGGCATATCCATCGCCGGATTTGCATCGAAGAATCCGTCTGGTTTGAGAGAAAATTCGATGCAGGATGTTGGCATGACCGGCCAATCCTCCGGCCGAGGAATGTGATTGTGACCAAACGTATACCAGAGCACTAACTCGGTATTTTCAAGCTCACGGTTTGCAGCACTATAGAGCGGCAGACCATCACCACCAGGATTCTGATTGGGATAATCGCCGGCTGGATAACGCTCGTTCGGATGGTATTTCGTCACCCAGAGATTCGTCTTGAGAAAAGCTGCCCGCTTGAGAAATGCGGCTTTAGGACTTGTAAACGGCGGACTGCTTTCACCCGGTAGGCCGTAGGACGTCCAAGCGAGTTGAGTTTTGAGAGATTGATAATTCTCCAAAATCGCGATTCGGATGCGTTGACTGTACGCTGCGCTTCTGACTCACGACGCAGTAATGTTTGTTCGATGGTATATGCACTGTGATGTGGATTCGCCGCTCCCTCTACGCCGCGCGTATTGACTTCAAACACCGTGTTATTCATTCCATCCACAGACGATTCGAGTCTGGCACAGAAGAAATGCTGGTGGAACGGAGCATAACGCATGAAAGAGAGTGTCCGCGAATGCAGTGCGGAAATGAGATGCGAGGAATCACACCAATGAATCGCTGCTTGCATGCGCCGCTCGGCAACGAGAACAATTTATGAAGGATCTTTCAAAAGAGGATCAATGATTGTGTCCTTGGCTTTTTCGCTGCGCTGTTTTGCATCGCGTTGAATCTCTTTTTGGGTTTTGAGTAATCGCTCGGGCCAGAGAAAGCGTGGCGCGGTGCTTGGATCGTATTCGGCGAGGTGATCGCGCAGGCGAGAGTGAGGATTGGTATATGTCAAACGGGTATCACCAAATACTTCTTGGCACAGCGCAGCCAAGCCCGGGTCGTAATCAACCAGCTCGGCGCGCGTGTTGACATGATTGTGGTCGTGATCGTTTTCACGATTGTTGTCGAACCAAGACTGTACGCCTTCGGCGAAATATTCATGATGATTCACCGAAGCATATTTCCCCTTCCAGAGACCAGCTGCCATTGCGTGTTCGTACGCCAACTTCACACGAGGATCAAAGCCAGCATCGACATGAGCCATTCCTCGCAGATGGATATTGTGTGCAAACTCATGAATCAGAATGTTCTCGGTTGAATAGGGATCGCCCGGATACCCCAGCAGGTTCTCTTCACCACAGGAACAGAAGGGGTCGGTTTGCGAACCGCCGGTCCCTCTCGCACGGGCGTCCCAGTAATCCTTGGGAGTCATATCTGCCCACTCTGGAAGATCGGTCGTGAATTCGTTGTGGGCAAGAATACACAGGCGTGAACCGTTTCGGATCATCGCGGCACGAATGTCGGGGCGTTCGGCAAGCATCAAGTTGACAAGATAGGCAGCTTCCCGAAGCGCGTAATCATTGACGTTGCCGGAGGACACAATGGGATAGCCATTGGCATCGATGTATTTTGTATAGAAGGCCGGCACATTCAATTCAGGCGAAGGGAGCCCGATTGGAGGCAGTGCATTGAGCTGCCACAGTTGCTTCAAAAGATTCAAGAGATCGGGATCGTGCTGCGAGAGTTGAACACGATTAAAAGGAAAGAAGTCATTGGTAGAAAAAAAAGCTTCGGTCCCCTCAGCAAAATACTCCTGCCGACTCGTGATGGCGTACGCACGATTGTTGGTTGACCGACCATCACCAGATCGCTGTTCGACGCGATCATACATTCCTTTTGAGCGAGCTTTTTCGAAGAGTGTTTCGATGTCAGGATTGTCGAAGCCCTTCGGAAGCACTTGATCGTGGTAGGCATGGGCTAGCTCATGCAGAGCAAAGTTGGGCATGCGTTTTGTTTCCCGATCAAAAATGCGAACGTTGGTGAATTCGACTGCCTGTGCCATTGCAGGATTGCGTTGGTTTTCTCGTAACCATCCGGCGTTCGGGTGATATTCGGCGCGAGGAGGGTGGCCTGAATATTCGGGTGAAAACCACAGCGGCACCTTTTGCAGTTGTGTGACAGCAACTCGAGGAACCACCTGCACAATTTCCGCAAGCTGCACCTGCAGGAGTTTCATCGCTTGCTCGACTGCCGGGGCATCAGACTCAAGCAGGTCATTGTTGACCAACACAGTCCAGCCCTCGATTTTTTTCGTCGTGTGCTCTGTGTTGAAGGAGTCAGCAGCAGAAAGAAGCGAACTGAGTCCAATCAAGAAAATCAAGCACCCTGCCGTGACAGAAGGCATCGGAATAACTCCCAAAAGAAAGCGAACCAGTATTTAATGGACATCGACAACGGGTTTTCCAAGAACGTCCATCTTTGGATCGACCCCGAGTCCAGGCCGATGACTTGCAGCCATGCAGCCCTTTTCTCTCTTCGGCGCGCCGTCGGCGGTGCTGACCGTGACGTAGCTATTGAAGTCGGTGCTTGTAAAACGGAATTCCTCGGGCGTGCTGTGGGCTAAATGTGCGATAGCAGCGGTTGTAATGTCACCCCCCCAACTATCCTCGAGGGTCATAGCGATTCCCATGCTCGCGCAGAGGTCTCTGGCTTGTCTGGATTTCGTAAGACCACCGAGCTTACTGATCTTGAGGTTGACCACGTCCATTGCGAGATCAGCTTTTGCGCGCAGCAGCATGTCAAGGTTGTCAATATTTTCATCCAACACAAAAGGATGATCACAATGCCGTCGAACGGAGAGGCACTCCTCGTAACTGAGGCAGGGCTGTTCGATGTAGACGTCAACGTTCGACACTGCGCGTACAACTCGCATGGCCTCATGTTGCGTCCATCCGGTATTGGCATCTGCAATGAGTCGATCGGATGGGGCGAGCATCGCACGAACAGCCCGAATACGTTCGATATCCAGATCGGAATCGCTTCCCACCTTCAATTGAAAGCGGGTGTAACCCTCGCCACGATAGCCCGCAACTTTGCGAGCCATCTCTTCGGGGGATTCCTGAGAGATCGCCCGGTAGAGTCGCACGCTTTCACCAAAACGACCGCCTAACAAGACGCAGACCGGAAGTCCGGTAAGCTTCCCGAGAATATCCCAGCAGGCGATGTCGATACCCGATTTGACATACGGATGTCCTTTGAGCGCCGCGTCCATTTGCTGATTGAGTTTGAGAAGTTCACACGGATCCGAACCGATGAGATGGGGAGCAAGTTCACGGATCCCGGTTCGAACTCCTTCGGCGTAGGCTGGCAAATAAAATGGTCCAAGCGGACAGACCTCGCCGTAACCAACAAGACCCGTGTCGGTTTCAATGGCCACAATCGTGCTGTCAAAAACAGAGACCGATTTTCCACCGGACCACCGATAGGTTCCCTCATAAAGCGGTAGTTCCACGCGATATGCAACGACACGTTCGATTTTCATTGAATTTCTCTATTTTTTCTATTCAGCGCACGTTCAAAGAGATAAACATAGAGTTTTCTTCAGTCTCCATGCTAGAGTTCACGAATACAATCGATAGATGGAAGGGTGCAGTCGTCGCAAACCGAGCAGAACTGAGGCGATCGGTTTGAACGTGAATTGATTTCATCAATCGAACTACGCGAGAGAAGAGTCCATGCTTGCTTTCAACTCTCAGCAGCGAAGGGGACGTCAGATGAATAGCGGATTTTCCAGGCGCAGTCTCTTGAATATTGGCACGCTTTCTGCAATGGGGACTCTTGGCGGATGGACGTTGCCATCTTTGTTGCGAGCAGAAAGCGCAGCGGGTCAAAAGAAGTCCCCAAAATCAGTCATCATGATTTACCTCGTGGGGGGACCGCCTCATCAGGACATGTTCGACCTGAAGCCAGATGCACCGAAGGAGTTTGCAGGTCCTTGGAGACCGATTGCAACAACAGTTCCCGGCATGGAAATTTGTGAAGCGTTTCCACGGCTCGCAAAGATCGCCGACAAGTTGACGATCATTCGATCGCTCGTCGGGAATCAAGCAGACCACGATGCGGTTCAGGTCTATAGCGGACGAGATCCCAAAAGGCAAAAATCTTCCGGCGGTTGGCCGCAATTTGGCTCGATGGTTTCAGAAGTCCTTGGAGCAGCAACGCCAACGGCGCCCCCGTTTGTAAGTCTGTGTTATCCCTGCACACACGGGCCCTACAACGAACCAGGGCCTGGCTTTCTGGGCACAGCCCATGCCTCCTTTCGCCCGATGGGTCCCACCAAAAATGACATGGTTCTCAATGGCGTTTCACTCGAGCGACTGGCAGATCGTAAGTCACTGTTGAGAGGCGTCGATCAACTGCGTCGTGAAATAGATACATCAACGACGATGACTGGTATGGATGCTTTCACGGAACAGGCCATGGGGCTTTTGACATCCTCGCGACTCGCTGACGCACTGGACTTGTCAAAAGAAGATCCTCGCACTGTAGAGCGATACGGAACGGGAAACCCGGCGATTTTTATTGATGACAATGGCGCACCTCGCGTGCCACAGAGTCTGCTTGTGGCGAGAAGACTGATCGAAGCAGGCGTTCGAGTTGTGACGCTCAATTACAGTAAATGGGACTGGCATGGAGGGCCCAACAACACAATTTTTAATCGTGAAAAGGAAGACTTTCCCGTCTTTGATCAGTGCGTCAGTGCCCTCGTTGAAGATCTGCATGCTCGGGGTCTTGCCGACGACTGCGCGGTGATTGTCTGGGGAGAGTTTGGGCGGACTCCGAAAATTAGCGATCAGGTAGGCCGCGATCATTGGCCTCAAGTAAACTGCGCCTTGCTTGCCGGTGGCGGCATGCGGCATGGGCAGGTGATTGGGGCCACCGATCGTATCGCCAGCGAAGCGATCGCCAGACCGGTTGGATTTGGTGAAGTGTATGCCACTCTCTTTCATCACTTAGGAATTAGCATTGAGCAAACCACAATCACCGACCATAACGGACGCCCCCAGTATTTGGTCGAAGATGGCGGTAAAGTGATTCAGGAATTGATCTAAAAAGAAGCGACCGTTTTTGCTCAGCAGAAACACTTTTTGCCGGAATTGAGTTTTAGCCGCCTCTGGCATCACAAAAAGTGTTTTGTAAGTCATCTTTCGCTGGTCGCATCGAGCGAGCCTCCTAGACTGCTTCCAATGCAGGATTTTTTACATCAAGGAGAGGATCATGAATCGGTTCAAGGCGTGCATTATTTTGGCTGCTGGACTGAGCTTTTTGTTCAGTATTTACCTTTGGTTCGGTGGTGATCCGGTTGTTGGCAAACAACAAGGGATGTTCGTTGGCCTTTGGGTGCCGTCGATTTTGTCTCTCGGAACTCTCCTAAAAGACGGAATTCTCCTGAAAGAGTAACTATGAGTGATATTGTTATTTTTGGAGCAGGGCTCATTGTCACTCTGATTGTAGGCTTTGGCGTTTTGGCTCAGACATGCCTTCCGAGACAAAAGCCCAACGATAAGCAATCGAAAGAGACTCTCAAATCAAATAATTATTTTTACTAAGATACTGCTTTCTTTTTTCTTCAGGAACAGCCTCTGGAAAATCGATCGAACGCCTTCTAAAAACTCTTGGTTGGCAATGCGATCTCTTTTGTCGCACACTCAGTTGAGATGCTCCCTGAGATACACTCATTCGGGAGAGCGAGGCAGATCATCTCAAAGCGTAAAAGAGTGAAACCGAATGCGAAAACGTCGCTCGAGGCGATTTGCGATTCAAACAGCCGTTTCGGCTTTTGCTGGCATTGCTGCGTCAGGCACATCCGCGATCTTCGATTCGATGCGACGCATGACGCTTGGTTTCAGTACGTATGGCATGAAGGGAATGCCACTGGAACAAGCAATTGAAGCAATCGCAGACGTTGGCTTTGAGTCAATCGAAATCTGTGTTCGTCCGGAATGGGGTTCGGCTCCGTCGGACATGAACTCCGATCGTCGAGCAGCGATTTGCAAGCAACTTACAAATCGCTCTCTTTCCCTGACCGCCTTGATGGAACATCTTCCACCGGCGGCAGCCAAGGTTCAGCATGAACAGCACCTTGAGCGGCTCAAGGGTGTCTACGAACTCGCCTGCGACCTCGGAGCGAGCAGGCCGCCGATCGTACAGACGGTTCTCGGTGACGGTGAGTGGGAAAAACAAAAAAATCTCTTTCGTGACCGAGTCGCCGACTGGGTGCAGATTGGAGAAAAGCATCATGTCATAACGTGCATCAAGCCGCATCGAGGCGGTGCGATGTCTCAGCCATCGGAGGCGATTTGGTTGATCAAGCAACTTGACTCTACGCCGTGGTTGCGGATTGTGTACGACTACAGTCACTTGATCTACAGAGACATTTCACTGACCGAGTCACTCCGGGAAGCTCTGCCGTATCTTGCGCATGTCGCGGTGAAGGATGCTGTTATGAACAAGCAAGAGGTCAGCTTTCTGCTGCCTGGTGAAGCCGGAACCATTGATTTCCAGACGATGTTTACAATGCTTCAAGCGAATGAGTATCAGGGAGATGTGTCGTGCGAGGTGAGTGGAATGGTTTCAAACAAACCCGGCTATGATCCGATTGCCGCTGCAAAAACTTGCTTTCAAAATCTTGATTTCATGTTTCGAACAATCGTTGGGTAGGCTCAGCCCAACAGTTTGATCAACAGACCAACCGCTGATTTTTGTTCATGCCACACTCTCTGCACGACCACCAGGACAAATCGAAACGAGTTGTGGTCGGCCTTGGAGAAATTCTCTGGGATATTTTTCCAGATGGTCCTCGATGTGGCGGAGCGCCGGCAAATTTCGCGTGCATTGCAGCAGGACTTGCCGAGGATCGCTTTGAAGTGGTGATGGCCAGCAGCGTCGGGAGTGACGATCTTGGCGATCGGGCGATCGAGTCGCTCACCCAACACAACGTGAAAACATCCTGCGTGCAGAGAGCCAGCAGGCCGACCGGGCAGGTGCTCGTCGAACTCGATTCCAAAGGAGTTGCCAGATATCAATTTGCTGTTGATGCCGCGTGGGACCATCTGGAGTGGTCGGACGATCTCGAACGCCTTGCCGCTCGGACAGATGCCGTCTGCTTTGGAACGCTCGGCCAGCGAAGCCTTCTCTCCCGAGAGACTATTCAGCGATTTCTCAAAGCAGGAAGGCCGGTGTCGCTGAGAATTCTCGATCTCAACGTGAGAAAGCCGTTCGTGAGCGAGTCTGTTATTGTCGAGTCGCTGAAATGTGCAAACGTATTAAAGTTAAACGATGAAGAATTGCCTGTTCTGGCGACGCTGTGCGGCCTCTTGGGGAGCGATCAAAAAGTGATGCAACGCATTGCAGAACTGTTTGATTTGCAAGCGTTTGCACTGACTCGTGGCGATCAGGGAGCGCTGCTTGGTCGAGGCAGGGAGATGAGTGAACACTCCGGAACAATCGTTGACGTTGTTGATACGGTAGGCGCTGGCGATGCATTTACCGCCGTGCTGACTCTGGGGCTACTCGAGGGCCTCGATCTTGATGTGATCAATCGCACTGCATGCGAGGTGGCAGCGTTTGTCTGTTCTCAAAGTGGCGGGACTCCGAAAATCTCCCGCCAGATAGGTTCGTGGTAAATATCCTCCCACTCTTTGCGCTTCATACCGTATAGAGAAAGCGTTTCGAGAAGGCTTGTTTTTCGTGCATTCTGAGCAAGCGAGCATGTGGGCTGCTCGACTAGAACGCTTTGCCAATTGGACGAGGTGTCATTGGCAGTTCGATTTGATCGTCAAATTCCAGTTCATCGCGAAGTACTCGGATGTTGGAGGGAGCCTCGATCCCAATTCGCACCTTGTCCCCGCTGACGCGCACCACCGTGACGATCACTGAATCCCCGACACGGATCCGCTGGCTCTGTTTGCGTGACAAGACGAGCATAGAAGAAGTCTCCTTCGTTTTGAATGATTCAATGAGTGACAAGGAGCCCCAATCCCTTTTCCAGAGGAATTCGCGCGCCATTTTTTGGCGTGCAAAAATTCTCCGATTGGAAGGAATGTGCGACAGAGGAAACATCGTCCGCTTGCGGTAAGTTTCTTGGATAAACCAAAAAAGATGTCGAGCAGATGCATTGTGCCAGCGCAACAGTTCGTGACGATCGAGACTGCGCTTAGTAAAAAAAGTAAATTCGCGAACTCCACAAGAGCGGAACGCAAACGTCGCGGATCTATCAGGGACTGCCGAACGCTTTGTGGAGTCTGCGACACTCATTCCAGCGGTACTGGAACTCCAAGCGATGCTCGAACGCCGTCGACCAGCGGCAATGTAATCGCGTCGGCCACGATGCGCTGACGGTCGGTGATGGTCACTCGCACATCGGAGGCGAGCTGTCCATCGACGGTGGCCACGATGAATTCATGGCGAACTCGGCCTGTGCCAGGCTCGGTGATATGCACCGCCTTTTGGCATCCCGGCGAAACGGCGACCCGAAGGCACGGCAGATGTTCTGCAGTGGGGGACGGGTGTGTTTCGATCACGTTGAGGCGAAGTTCGTTGGGAAGCGTGGGCGGCAATACCGTCATCCGCACGAACGATCCGGGCAGACTTTGAATCTCAAACACTCGTTCCACTCCCGGTACGAGTTCGTTCATGGCAATCGATACTTCTGGTGTGGCGGCCACAAAGCGAAACCAGGTTTTGATATTCGCCGATGTGGCAACCGCCGGCCAATGTTTGGCAACCAGATTCATTACCGGCACCGGCCGCGAGGGCTCATACGCAATGTCGTAAAAAATATAGGGTGACACGGCCACACCACTGGCTGTTTTGGGTGTGACCTCAACCCACATTTCCACGGGACGCGGTGAGAAGCTGGTTGGATCGCCGTTTTGAAGTGAAACCGGAAAGCTCACGGTAGTGCCTTCGCGTTTTGCCAGATGGGCCCCGATGAACCACCGGCGTGACGGATCGACCGGATCACGCAGATTTTCTTGGCTATCTCGAAGCCCCTGTTCAGTGCCCCCTTCGTAGCGGCGAAACTCAAGTCCGCGGCCCCGGCCTGCCACAAAAAGCTCCAAACCCTCAGCGCCCGAAACAGCCACGCGCCGCCGTGGCGACGACGAACCGGCATTGAGCATGACATCGTAGGTTTCCGTGCGGCCGCCAATGGACAAGGGCAGCCGAAAGGCCTCGTCGATTTCCACATCCTGCCTCGACGCCGCTCCACCCTCGACATGCCATCGCACAATCCGCAGCGACTGTCGCAGCGACGCGGCGAGTTTTGCTGGATCGGTTGCTTCAAAGAATTTTCCAGCGGAATCTTTTGCCAGACTCTTGAGTTCCTGCAGGCGCAACTCGCGATCGTATTTTCCAGGCATCAGATTGAATCCGATCACGTCAATGCGTACCGGCTCAGGCCTTCTAAAATTGGTTCGCGAAAGCGTTCGCAAGACATCCGAATAAGTGGTAATCGTGCCGCCAGTTTGATCGTTTGCCCCATCGGTCACGACGAGGATATGACCAGGGCCGGGGTTTGGGCCTGCAAAATCGGCTCGTAGGGCTTCGTTGATCGCAAGATACAGCGGCGTTTCTCCCCCCGGTTTGATCGCATCCACAAGCGAGCGGATGCGCAGCACTTCCACCGGAGAGAGCGGTTGCATGTCGATGATTTGTTCGACATCGTTTCCCGGCAGTAGCGAGAACGGCTTTCCATCTTTGACGGTTGTGTCGCGAGCGAGGATGCCTGCGGCAGTCAGCCCGGCCTTATAGCGGCCTGCGGCGGTATCCCGCGACCACTGCGTGCGATGGCCGTAGAGCCACAGCGAGGCATTCCAGCCACCCGCTTTTGAAATCAGATCGAGCACTTCAAAGAGCGCCTCGCGGCCGGCTTCCATGCGGGTGCGGCCGTCCAAAAGTTTCTGACCCATACTGCCAGAACAGTCAAAAACAATTGCAACAGACTGATTCCTCGGCAGATCGCCGCGCACCGTCACACGAGGCTGCTGCGGCGCAAGCGCATTCCATTCGATCGTGCGAACCGCATCGGCCTTCATCACCGGCAGTCCTCTGACAATCCTGTGGCCGCGATACCACACTACCATATCGAGCACGCTCTCTTCGGTCTGTGAAAAGAACTCTGCGCCCGATGAATCGATCTTCCATTCAAGTTCGGTCGATTGTTCATTGGCACCAATTGGAAAGGGCAACCGTGCAACGGGCTTTCGAAGCAGGTCGTCGGAGGTGTTGGTGACGGCCTTTGCCACGACCAACGGTGGCGCATTGACAGACGGCGCCAACCAGAGCGAAGCGATCCCGGCCGGCACGCCGCGGGCGGGCGAAAGATGGACGCGATTCGCCGGCACATCAGACTGAAAGTCGGGCGGAAATAAAATAATTCGATTCGGCGACTGCTCCAGCGTCGCGTATTCAAGCGATCGTTCATGCAGATCGAGTAACCGTTGCTCAAGTTCTCTGCGACGAGAATCACCATGAGCAATCCCTGTCGACCTGACAATATCGACCGATGCTTCGAGCAAGCTACGAGCAGATTTGAAATACCATGGTGTCTCGTCCGCAGAGAGAGCGGCCCAAAAATCTTCGATTCGGCTGGTGGCGGCAAAGAGGAGTCGGTCGTGCCACGCTGCAGCAAGATTCTTGAGCACGATGGGCACCTCTTCGAGAGTCAATCGGTGGCCGGTGATGACGGCCAGTCGTCGAGCAAAGAGTTCCTCATCACCAATGAACGATGCACGAGTCAGCTCCCCAGCATCGCCGCTCGATTCCACGCGAGCTTTTTCTCGCTCAAATTCCGCAATCGCCGCTGGAAGCGATCTGGCAGCTTCTCGAATTGAGAACAGCTGCATTCCCGCCGTCTTTGCAAACGCAATGCTATCGGAAGGCATCGCTCCTTCGCCTATGGTGTGCCCAGAAAAAATTGGCACCAGCGGATGTACGAAAGTTTCTCGCCAGTTCACCCAGCCAGCAACGGCCTCTTTCGTCCCACCGGTAGGCTGTTCCTGTGGCTCTTTCTCTCGAATCTGTGGATTCGTAACGAAGAGAAATCGCCTTTTTAAATCGCGCGACCGTCTCAAGAGCCGCATGCGATCCGCTCCTTGAATCAGAGGCACCGCTAAGGCTCGTTCAATGGCTCCGAGCGTTTGCGCTGTGTCAGGAGCGCCCGTGGCGAGATTCTCGCAGGTGTCTGCATAGGCTGTTTGCAACGGCTGATAGAGCAACTCCAGTCGATCGCGTGCCACAGAGATCGCTTGCATAATCTGGTGATCGGTCACCTTGATATTGGATTGTGCCGAAGAATCGTAGGATTGCTGCAACACTTGGTTTAGCTCGTTTTGTGTTTCAAAGAGCTGTTCCCAGTTGATTTTACGAAAGCGAAACGCGGTTGGATCGAAGTCGTTCTTTGTGCGAGATTCTTCTGAGATTGCCAGCACTCTCATTTCACCTACCCACCATGCCGTCAGCCAAGGCAAGTCGCTATTCACCGTGTCGGCATAGCGAAGTGCGCGGGCGGCAAGATCGCTCATCGTCAGCACCTGGCTGAAAAGCTGGTCGCTCTCCTCTACGAGTTGGGCGGCACGGGCGAGCGACGCTGGATCGCCGACAAAAGTCAGATCGATCGCCGACCGCATTTTATTTCGGGCCTCGATCTGCGGCGTAAAAATTCGCGTGATCGCATCGGTGCGCACGTCGCTCGGATAGAGGGCATCTTGCGACCGACTCGCCAGCCGCACCAGTTTTCCAACCAGCGAGGGAGCGTTGGTCCACACTTCATCGTCAACCCACTGGTAGAGCATGCGAGCCAGATGCAGCGAAAGTGGTTCAATCCCGTCTTGATCCGGCCTGTATCCGATCGATTCCAGCAATCGCCCAAGCATGGTGCGATCAATGGCGTTGCCTGCTTCGACCTGCTCGGCCAGCCAACCGCGTGCAATCCTGGCTCGCAGCATCCAGAGTCCAGGATCTGTTGTGGGCTTGTTTTGGAGCTTTGGCGCAGGATCGGTCGGTGGCGAGAGAACGTATTGTTCCAGTTCTTTTTTCCAGAGTATTTCGGATTCCTCCGACTGGCGGTTCGCATTCTTTTCGGCCAGTGCTTGCAGGCGAAAGGATGGCAGATTCGCTGCCGCGTCAAGTCGTGAGACTCGCAGGTCGTTCTCGATTCGCTCGACCATTGTTTCCAGTCGCAGCAAATGGTCTGAGTAGGCAACGCCAGCACTGCGCAGAATTTCGGCTCTCAAAAGGAGTTGTTGATATTGCTGCCACAGGCTCGGCCTTTCCATGATCACCGTTTCGCGAAGAATCGCCGCAGTTTTCCAGTGCGACTCAAGCCACCAGTCGTGGTCGATTCTGGGCAATGCATCGACTGAAATGGGGGCAGCGGTGCGTGGATTCCATGAAGTTGCCCATGCCAGCGGTACGGTATGCGTAGTGGGGCTGATCGCTGGAAAAATCTTAGGCGTTTGACGTTCTCCACGGTTGTCATTCGCCCAGCGATCGACAGCGCTGGTGACATAGGCCGCCAACTCGCCGAGATCGACCTTGCCATCTCGGTTGCCAGTGGGCTTATTATCAGCGGCGCCTTCGAAGCCGATCGAAAACTCACGTGCAAAAGGCGTAGAGGACTCCAGATCGCTCCAGTGCGTGACCTGGCCTGGTCCCGAAGACACCATCACCCACAGTCGCTGGTGCGCGGCGGCTTCCACTGCGGCTTCCACTGCGGGGGCAAAGCCACCGTCCAAAACTCCCAGTGGCCACTGATTGCGAGGCTGGCAGGCGTCGAGCACAACCAGAATACCGACGCGCGCCGGCAGCGCTGCACGGATCTCACTCAGGAAAGTGTCCAGCGAAAGATATGATTCTTCCTCATCATGACTGGATATCGAGGATGTTTCAGGAGGAATCAGACAGGGCTTTCCATCCTGATTGAGCGTGCCGAGCATCGAAAGGTAAAGCACAACCATGTTATTGCTTGGCCCGCCGGGACGCACCGCAGTGAGACGGTTTTGAAGCGCGGTGGAGATGGTTTTTGCACTGCCCTCGATGAGCGACTGGCTTTCATCGAAAAAAAGAGCCGATTTTCCATGAAATAAACTTGCTGCCGATCGTGACAACCGTTGGAGTTGCTGCCGATCCTCTTCGGCCATCACGATCGGACCCAAAGGCGCGCGGTAGGTCGTGGCAAATACTGCCACGATCGGCACCCGGTGTTTGAGCGATAAAAGGGTCCAGATCAGCGTGACTGCTAACCCAATCGCAATAACGGAGAGACCAATGCGGCGCCCAAGGAGCAGAGTTGATTGCAGGTTAGAAACATTTGCATTGGGCTTTTCTCGCCACGATGTGCGTCCCCAAGAGCGGGCGGACGGAGTCAAAGGCACAACGGGCTTGTCTGGCGAGCGGGGCTTACTCGACGACTTGCCTTGCCAAGAGACTCGCCGCTGTGATGAGTCGTTTTCAGGTTCCATGGATAAAGATGAAAGACGATGAAAGAAGCCAATGAGTACTCGAAAAAAAAGAAATCTCTTGACAGGCTTATGAGTAGATCATTTTAAGATCAATGCGAACAGAGAGCGGATAGGGTGCTGACGTATTAAGCAGCTCTCTTCGATGATTTTGCACTGCTTGAGAGAGCGGTGCTGATTGGAAGGTTTCCCAGAGCTTTTGACGAGGACAATCCTCGATGAAGACGAGTGTTCTGCGCGGGTCGAACAAGAGAGATTGATTTGAGGGGTTGAACGTCAACACAGGTGTTCGGCGCATCGTTCTGCCGGCCAGAGCAGGTAACCAGAAGTATTAAAAGCCCCATCATCAGTGCGCTCGCAAGGGCCAGTATCACAATAAATTTTGAGTTTTTGGCATGTCCATCAACGACCCCCAGTTGCGACATGGACTGATGAGGAACGGTCGCTTTTTTCGAATCAAGTGTGCTCGACCCAGGAGCGGTTGGAAAAGAGGAAGAGGCTATTTTTGAAGAGAGAGACTCACCTATCATGTGACGTGCTTCGGCGACACTGTCGAACGAAAGAAGCTCTGGCAACCATCTCGAACCAGAATCATCAGCGGCAAGAGATGCTTCGAGCGTTGGCCACTGAATCAGTCGAGCTACTCTAGGCTTGGTCTTTTTGGGAGGAGCGGCAGCAACAACCACCGAAGGTTCTGAAAAAACTTTTCTCGGCGGGAGAAGATCCTTCCATGCACGGCTTCTTGAATCAACAGTTTGAGATGTTTGCGAATCGATGGCTTCTGCGACTGCTGCGGTGGCTTCACGATTGGCTGCAGGCACACGGCTTTGCGGAGAGATTGGTTCGGGCTCGGGAGCCGGCAGAGGAATCACTTCAAAATTTCCAGCAGGTGGCGCAGACTCTGGAACCACTCGATACGAGGGTTCACAGTCTCCGGTATCGCCGCCGAGCGTTTCAAATTCTTCCGGCGGTGCCATTTCTCGCAGGCCAGTGATTCCAGCGCCGTTACACGCTCCGCCGTTACAGCTCTGGCAGGCATTGAGCGCCTGTTCTGCCATGGTGCGCACGCGAGTGCTGGTTTCGAGAAAGCAGCCTTTTTCGTCGCGTCCATAGGCAAGTTCAGTGAGCTTGGCTCGCATTTCTGGGCTGCAGCATGGCCCTTGCCCATTGCCGCCTGGGCAGTCGGCCTTTGGATCATTTTCACACTCATTGGGTTTGAGTTTTTCCTTGAGTTTTTCCTTGAGTTTTTTGTGTTCTTTGGGTGGCAGTTTGCCACACAAGCGTTCTAAGCAATCGCAGAATTTCTTTTCAATCTTTTTCTTGAGATCACACAAGGCATCGCTGCAACCCTTTGCCTTGGCCGATGCGAGTTTTTCTTTATTGGATTGACAGGAACTCGCCGTCTGCAAAACAGCTTTGACGGCCTCGTATCGAACCGGCTCATCGGGATCGCTCATGGCTGCGATGAGTGCAGGCCCAACTTCCGGATGTTCTGGGGTGCAGCCCATCCCGGCCAGATATTGCAGAGCCTTTTTCTTTTTGCAGATTTTATGCTTTGCCGCTTTTGCCTTGGCCGCAGCTTGAATGGCAGGGTCTGAGGATTGCTGATCGGCCCCAATCCCAAGCATGCTCCAGACTGTGGATGTCTGGGCAGCGACCGGTGACGCAAGGACGGTTACCAAAAACGCAAAGAGCGTTCCGAGAACGATCCGTCTAGGTTGAGATCCCACAGCCCCTCCTTGAGCGTTTTTCAAGACTCTAAGGTGAGATCGTCGGATACGCTGGGTAAACTTCTCCGATCATCGAAGAAAACCGGTCACACGAAAATTGCCGATCAATCTGAAGGCGCCGCTTGCACGATTTGTAACGGCCGTAGCAAAGCGAGTTACTTCAGTGGCAAAAGCGCGCTGGCCGGTGGTGCCGGTGGCGGGCTGACCACGACGGGCACAATTTCAGAACGATAATTTTGGTTTCGAATTGGGCCGGTTGCCTGCAGTTTGTATTCCCCTGCGTCCACGTCAGAGAATTTGAACTTCCCTTCTTTGTTGGTCTTGATGGGCTTTGGAGCGCTCGGGCCGTCGGCCGTGACCAGAACACCCGCTTCTCCTTTGCCATTCAAAATAACCCGGCCTTCGATGCAGTTTTTGGCGACCATAGCGGACGCAATCAACCAGACGCGATCCGGGGGATCTGAAAGCCCTGCTCGATCAAATGCCCGCACAAGCAAAAGAGTTTGCTTGCCTGGCGGAAGCATTGTCGTAACGACACGTAGTTCGTACATGCCGCCTCCTAAAGAGACTGCCGGTTGCCACGCCTCGGGTGATCCATTGCCTTTGGTATCGATTCCCCATTCAACCCGGTCGACTCCAGAAACTCCTGGTAGATGTTTTGTGGCTGCCGTTGCAAATGATTCTCGCTGATCATCGATTACGCGGACTGGAATCACCAGCGGCTTACCAACAGAGACATTCATGCTCGGGGGAGCCTCTACCACGGGCGCTCTGGCGTCAAACACCATCTGACGCTGGTCGGCCAAGGGTTGCTGAACGCCCGGGATCGATAGTCTTGCCTGCGCAAGAATATCGATATTTTCAAAACCTTCTCCGGAGGCATTGATTTTCCAGTCTTGCACAGTGGTCATCACGGCAAGCGTTCCCGGAACAACCGCCTTGTCGCGCACAAATTCGACCTGTCGATCAGCCGCCGCACTCCAGACCACACGCTCTTCGCGAGGAGCGTTTCCGTCTCCACGATCTTCGCGAAGGCTCAGCGATACGGTGC
>Ga0194035_1000830_pt1 | contig 17132 bp, 19 predicted proteins | sample JunL2320m_MetaG_FD_148680 | JGI IMG/M metagenome (GOLD analysis project Ga0194035, IMG submission 148680) | Anoxic zone freshwater microbial communities from boreal shield lake in IISD Experimental Lakes Area, Ontario, Canada - Jun2016-L239-20m | ecosystem: Environmental > Aquatic > Freshwater >...
TCTTCGTACGGGATGCTCATGGGGTGAGTTCTAGCCGATGACGAGCAGAATGGAAGCGGCGGAGCGGCGCAGGGGCAGGCCGCCGCAGGCTTTTCCACGCCCGGTCAGCCGGGCTTGCCTCCCCCCGGCATCTCCTGTATAGCCCCGCCGAACCCGGAATTCGGAAGTCCCTGTGCGGGGCGTTTCCCGCCATCGAGAGAGTATTCGCCATGAAGCAAGGCATCCATCCCGACTACCACATGATCAACGTCGTCATGACCGACGGCTCGACCTTCAAGACCCGCACCACCTGGGGCAAGGAAGGCGACACCATGAACCTCGACATCGACCCGAAGTCGCATCCGGCATGGACCGGCGGCCAGCAGACGCTGCTCGACCGCGGCGGTCGCGTGTCCAAGTTCAACCAGAAGTTCTCGTTCCTCAACAAGTAACTTCGGCTTCAGCGGATTTTGGAAGCCCGGCCCCGGTGGCCGGGCTTTTTCGTTTGCCCGGAAGCGCCTGCCACAATGCAAAAGAGCGCCCGTTCGGGGCGCTCTTGGATGTTTGGGCCGTGGCTCAGGCTCAGTTGCTGCTGACCTGGCTGCCGCCTTCATTGCTGGCCATGGTGTTGCCGCCCGTGCTGGGGCCGTCATAGGTCGGCAGCGGCGGATCTTCGATCTTGGGCTCGTTGGACGAAGCGCCCTTCGGTCCGCGCTTGGAGGTGCCAACCGAGACGAAGGCCGACTTCACCGATGTGGTGTTGCCAGCGCGCTTGCCGCTGTCCTTGGAGCTCTCGCTCAGGGGCACGAGGCCATAGACGACGTAGGAGGAGTTGTGCAGGCGCTCTTCAGCGGCCTTTGCAGGGGTCGCACCAGAAATGAGAAGTATCGACACACCGTTGACTGCGCTCAGCAGCGCCGCAACTCGAAATGTCTTCAGTTTCTTTTCCACTTGCCGGCCCCTCACTGCGGTGGGCGTCTGCCCGCCACTAGTAACCTTGATATATGAATTACTAGCTTTCAATGACAGCGATGCACGTAAAATGCAAGAAAAAAGCTTAAACCGGCTTTAAGTATCCTCTCACAGGTGTCGGTAACTCTCGCTGGTTGTAGGTAAAACCACTTATTCACAGATCAAGCGGCAGCCGGGCCCTTTCCTATTGGGCGGTGCCCTGTTCCAGCTTGGTGAGTCTCTGGCGGATCATTTCGGCGCTTGTGGCCGGCGGGTTGCGGTCCAGGGCGGCCTTGAAATCGGCGATTGCCGCCTTGGTGTCCTTCTTCTGGGCCTCGACCATGGCGCGGAGCGAGTAAAGTCCCCAACGTTCCGGCGCAAGCTCGATCGCCATGGTGAGGTCGGCGATGGCCTTGTCATATTGCATGGCGCGGTTGTAGCCGAGGGCCCGGAAGGCATAGGCCTCCATCAGCTTCGGATCGAGTTCGATGGCCTTGGAAACATCCGCCATGACGAGTGCCTGGTCGGCCTTCGGGTTGGCGGAGCCGACCATGGCCCGCTTGTAGTAGGCGTAGGCCGTGTCGGTGGTGCTCGTCTGCTTGCCGTCGATCACGGCGGTGCAGGCCTTGAGGCGGGCCTCGTTGGGGACCTGCTCCTTGCTGCGGCAGTCATCGATGTCGCCGGCATGGGCCAGTGCGGGAATCGCAAACAGGAACAGGGCCGTGGCCATGGTTTTGAAGGTGGTGCTGGTCGTCACGGGCTGCCTCTTCATCAAATCACTGCGGTTGCGCACTAGACCATAGGCGCGGAAGCGACGCAAACCGGCGTGGTTCAGTTCCGCGCCACGAGACAAGTGCCGCCACGCGCCGTGAGATCACGGCAGAGCTTCTGCGCTTCCGCACGGCTGTCACGGCCGATCATCACGCGCACCATCTTGCGGCGACCCATCGAGCGATTGAGTTTCCTCACCACCAGCGGGTCTTCGTCCTTGATGATGTCAAAGCGGTTGCGGATGACGCGAAAGGCCTGCAGCGCGCGGGCCTGTGAAAAGCCTGCCGTCAGCACGACGCCCCATGGCTTCCAGTTCGCCTGCTTCACCTCGACCGCTTGCGGTGAAAGCTCGCGCATCACCAGACTCTTGCACTGGTCGGTGAAGCTTCCGTCCTTGCCCAGCGCCGGGATGTCGAAGCTGGCAGTCTCGACCTTCCAGTCTTCATGGCCGTGGCCGGTGATGGAGTAGACATAGTCCTGCGTTTCGTATGGCAGGCTGCCCTTGCCGGCGAGCCACTTGCGCACGCGGTCCTCGCCCGCATTGTAAGCTGCTGCGGCCAGCCCGAGATTGCCGAAGGTGGTGCGCAGCTCGGCGAGATAGCTGGTGGAGGCGGCGAGCGCCTTCTTCGCATCGAAGGGGTCATCCAGGCCGCGGAGCTTTGCGGTGCCGGGCATGAACTGCGCAATACCCTGCGCCCCCTTGGGGCTGACGGCGCCGGGATCGAACAGGCTCTCCTTCCAGATCAATCGGGCGATGAAGGATTGCGGCAGGCCATGCTCGGTGGCGCGCGTGTCGATCTCGGTACACACGGTCTCGGCGAAGGCCTTGCGGTCATCCTCGCTCTGCGGCAGCGGCGGCGGCGTGTTGGCGCCTGCTGCGAGGGGCAGCAGGAACAACAGGGCGGCAAGAATGGTCAGTCGCTGGCGCAAGGGCATATCCGGGCATTGGGCAGACTGCTTCTGCCGGTTACGCGCGGATGAGGCAACAGCTGGAAAAAATTCAGGAGCGGGCGCCGAATACCGCGTTCAGGCGGTCCATCTGGCTCGACACCGGGCTGGGGGCAGGCGGCGACACCTCGGCCTTGGCCTGCATGTTGAGCATGGCATCGAACTTCAGGACGCGCTGGTGCAGCGAAAGGGAACGCTCGACAATGTCGTTGAGGGCGACGGGAAGCTGCTCGGAACCATTCAGCGGCTTGCCACGACCGATGTCGGCGAGGCTGATGCGATGGCGCTCCTTCCTGACGTCGTCCTGGGTCATCTCTCCCGCACCGATGGCGCGCTGCAGCAGAAGCCACGAGGCCAGCTGCATCAGGCGCGTGGTGAGCCGCATGCTTTCGGTGGCGTAGGCCACGGCACCATGGCGGTCGAGCAGGCGGGCATCCTGGCGGCCGGGACCATCCAGGTAATTGGCGGTTTCCTCGACGAGGCCCATGCCTTCCTTGAACACCTTGTCGAATTGCTCGGACGCCGTGAAGCGTGACATGAAATCGACAGTGACGGGGGAGGCTTTGGCAGGCGGCATTACGGGCATTTCCTCGGGGCTCTCGTTTATCTCGGTACGGAGCTTCGCTGGATCATGAACCGGGTTCCACCCGAGGTCAATGATCGAGCGCCACCCCCGAAATCCCTAAGCAAGAGCGATGCCAGAGCGCGACCCAAAAAAAGCCGCGCAGTAGTCGCGCGGCTTGAAAGTTTCAAACAGGGAGGCGTCAAACAGAGTGGTGGAGTACCACTCGGAGCAATCCGGTCAAGGATTACACTTCCACAAATATCGTTAATTCCTTACTCAATCCTTAACACGCGCAACCGCAGGGCTTGGGTTGTGCCAAATTGAGCGGCCTAACTGCGAAAAAATGCGTCCGCGGCGCTTTTCGATGCCTGCTTGGACTGGATTGCCGCCTTTACCCGCAGGATTTCCGACTCGAGCTGGCTGACCCGGTGTTCCAATTCGGACACCGACAGCAGGTCGAGGTTCTCGCCCAGCGCGACACCGGCTGGCTTCTTCGGCAGGTCTTCGAAACTCATGGCGGTGCTCCTTCACTGACGGTAGCCATTTTGTCATTGCGGGGCCATGGGGTTCAACACAAACTGCAAACTCCCAAAGTGCCTCAGAGGACGTGCCCATGAAGAACATGACCGCCATTGCCATCACCACCCCGGGTGGGCCCGAGGTGCTGAAGCCGGTGACCATCCCCGTGCCGGTGCCGAAGCCGGGGGAAATCCTGGTCAAGGTGAAGGCGGCTGGCGTCAACCGCCCAGATGTGCTGCAGCGCCAGGGGGGCTATCCCCCGCCGCCCGGCGCCCCTGATACGCCCGGCCTCGAGATTGCCGGCGAGGTGGTGGCGCTGGGCGACGGCGTGAAGCGCTATGAGGTGGGTGACCGGGTTTGCGCGCTCGTTCCCGGCGGTGGCTATGCCCAATATGCGGTGGTGCATGAGGATAACGCGCTGCCGGTTCCGCCCGGCCTGTCCTTCACCGAGGCGGCGGCCATCCCCGAGACCTTCTTCACGGTGTGGACGAATGTGTTCGACCGCGGTCGGTTGAAAGAGGGCGAAACGCTGCTGGTGCATGGCGGGTCATCCGGCATCGGCACCACGGCCATCATGCTGGGCAAGGCCTTCGGCGCGATCGTGGTGGTGACGGCGGGCTCCGAGGACAAGTGCCAGGCGTGCCGTGACCTCGGCGCCGACCTTGCCATCAACTACCGCGACCAGGACTTCGTGACGGTGCTGGCCGAGAAGGGCATCAAGCCCGACGTGATCCTCGACATGGTTGGCGGCGACTATGTTGCGAAAAACCTGAAGGCGGTGGCGATGCATGGCCGCATCGTGATGATCGCCTTCCAGAAGGGCTCGCGTGTCGACGTGGACTGGATGCCGATCATGATGAAGCGGCTGACCTTCACCGGCTCCACCCTGCGCGCCCGCAGCGTTGCCGAGAAGGCGGAGATCGCCCGCGCGCTCGAACGCAACGTCTGGCCGCTGTTCGGGGCGGAGACGCTGAAGCCCATCATCTTCCGCACCTTCCGGCTGAAGGAGGCCGCGGCGGCGCATGCGCTGATGGAGTCGAGCGAGCACATCGGCAAGATCGTGCTGGTGAATGATTAGGGGATTGCTCCCACCACGGAAGGAGTGTGCTTCCCGGCCGGCCGATGATTTCTTGCGCGGCGTTGCCTAGATAGATGTGATCACAAGGAACACGCTCATGACGCTGCCCGTCCTGTTCATCGCCCATGGGGCACCCGACCTGCCGCTGTCGCGCACGCCGGCCCGCGCCTTCACCGAGGGCCTCGGTCAGCGCCTTCCGGGCGTGAAGGCGATCCTCGTCATTTCCGCCCATTGGGAGGCGCGTGTGCCCACCATTGGCACCGCTCCCGCGCCCGAGACAATCCATGACTTCGGCGGCTTCGACGACCGGCTTTATTCCATGCGCTATCCGGCGCGGACGTCTGCCGACGTCGTTTCGGAGGTTGCCGCCGCGCTGAAGGCCGCCGGCATCGCCTATGCCGAGGATGCGCAGCGTGGCTATGACCATGGGGTGTGGATCCCGCTGATGCTGGCCTTTCCCAAGGCGGATGTGCCGGTCGTTCAGCTGTCGCTGCGCCATGGCGCGTCGGCGGCGGAGAATGTGGCACTCGGCAAGGCGCTGGCGCCGCTGCGTGACAAGGGCGTGCTGATCGTCGGCTCCGGGGCCATCGTCCACAACCTGCGCGCCATCGCCCGCGAGGGGACGCCTGCACCCGACTGGGCCAAGGCCCTCGACGATGCGATCGTCACCGCCGTCGAGACGGGCGACGAGGCCTCGCTGCTCAAGGTGCCGGAGACACAGGCCGGGCGCATCGCCCATCCGACGCCGGAGCATCTGATGCCGCTTTATGTGGCGCTGGGTGCGGGCGGCGGCACGGGCCATGCCATCCACCGCAGCTTCTCCTGGGGCTCGATCAGCATGACGAGCTTCGCCTTCGGCGAAGCGCAGAAGGAGGCCGCGTGACTTAGCTGGCGTGCGGGGCTGCCTGCTTTGGCGGCGCGCCCAGCTTCACGAAGAGATAGCCCTTGGCCTGGAGCGCCACGATGCCCTGCACCACGCCTGCACCCGATGTGCGGTCCGGCTTGTTCACATGGGCGATGATCACGTCGCCGTCTTTCGCGGCAGCGATGCGCCGGGCTACGGCGGCAGCAGGCAGCGTGGCGCCGTCATCGGCGCGGATCGAGTAGCCGGCGATGGCCTCGCCCGAGCCCCGGATCTGCGCCATGGCGGTCGTGTCATAGCGGCCCGTTGCGCCGCGAAACCACAAGGGCGCGCGACCGGTGGCGGCGATGATCGCAGTCTTGCCGCCCTCGACCTCGGCCTTGACCGCATCCGGCGAGCCAGCCGTGGCGATGCCATAGACCTTCATCGGCACATCCACCGCCGGCACGTGCTTCGCGCCGTGGTTCTCGATCTGGAAGAGGTCGGGGTGGGCGAGCATCAGCTTTACCGTGTCGCCATTGCGCCGCAGCCAGCGGGCGGTGACGAAGACCGTGGCAGGAATCTTGCTGGCGACGAGCGCCTGGAAGATGCGCTGATCGGCCTTGCCGCTGCAGGCATCGAGCGTGAGCGCCACATGCGGCTGCTGGTGTGCCACCGCATGGGGTAGCGTCAGCCGGGGTTCGCTCAACGGCGTTCCTGCCGCCACGGGCAAGGCGGAGGACAGGAGAATCAATCCGGCAGCGAAAGCAGTTCGGGTCATGGGCCCATTTGCACCTGCCGCGTGCCCCAGGCAAGCGCCCGGAACGGCTCCCGCAGGTGCTGAAATTCGGGGATTGCACCGGGCGGCGGCCCCCTCTATATCAGGGATATCCCAAACAAGCTGTCGTAAAGACAGGGAACCTGAAACACCGGTTCTCAAGGAGTTGAAAGCCATGTCCCGCATACCGCTGATGCCCAAGGCCACCGCCGTCTGGCTCGTCGAGAACACCGGGCTGACCTTCCGCCAGATCGCCGAATTCTGTCACCTCCATGAGCTTGAGGTGAAGGGCATCGCCGATGGCGACGTGGCGGCCGGCATCAAGGGCATGGACCCGATCACCGGCGGCCAGCTGACCCGCGAGGAAATCGAGAAGGCGGAAAAGGATTCCGACTATCGCCTCAAGATCCTCGAATCCAAGGTCAACATCCAGGTGCAGAAGTCGACCGCCGGCCCGCGCTACACGCCGGTGTCGCGCCGTGGCGACCGCCCGGACGCCATCGCCTGGCTGCTGCGCTATCACCCGGAACTGTCGGACTCGGCCGTCATGAAGCTCGTCGGCACGACCAAGTCGACGATCGCCTCGGTGCGCGACCGCAGCCACTGGAACGCTGGCAACATCAAGCCGGTGGACCCGGTGTCGCTCGGCATCTGCTCGCAGCTCGACCTTGACTTCGCGGTGCAGAAGGCCGCCCGCAAGGCTGGCAAGCCTGCCAATGAAGCCGTGCCCGTGCGAACGCTGATCCCGGCGTCGGAAGTCGAGGGCACGGCGGCTCACGCCGCCTCGCAGGTTGACGAGACGCAGCCGACCTTCGCGCCCTCCGAGCCCAAGGCCCGTGAGGCAGAGCCCCGCTATGACGCCGACTCGGTGTTCGCCAAGCTGAAGCCGCTCCGCCGCGGCCAGGAAGACGAGGAATAAGATGCGCATTCTCATCGTTGGTGGATCGGGAACGGTCGGCAAGGCCGCGGCAGCGGAACTGGGCCGCCGCCACGAGATCATCCGCGCGGGCCGCACCTCGGGTGACCTCACGGTCGACGTGATGAGCGAGGACTCGGTGAAGGCCATGTATGCCAAGCTCGGCAAGGTGGACGCCGTCGTCACCTGCGTGGGCCACGTGCATTTCGGCCCCGTCGCCAGCATGACGCCGGAGCAGTTCCGGAAAGGTCTCAACGACAAGCTGATGGGCCAGGTGAACCTGGTGCTTCTCGGCATGGACAATGTGAACGACAATGGTTCCTTCACGCTGACCAGCGGCGTCCTTGACCGTGACCCGGTGCGGGCCGGCGCCAATGCCGCTGCCGTCAACGGCGCCATCGGCGCTTTCGTGAAGGGTGCGGCGATCGAGATGCCGCGTGGCATCCGCATCAATGCGGTGAGCCCTGGCCTGCTCGAGGATTCCGTCGCGAAATATGACGGCTTCTTCCCCGGCCACGAACCCGTTTCGGCGGCGCGCGTCGGCCTCGCCTATGCCAAGAGTGTGGATGGTGCGCTCACCGGCCAGGTGATCTGCGCCGGCTGATTGCCTGAACGCTGCGAAGACTGTTAGCCTCTCCCCAAAAGGGAGAGGCTTTTTCATGCCCCGTGACAGCCGTTTCGACATTCTCTTCGAGCCCGTGAAGATCGGGCCCGTGACTGCGCCCAACCGCTTCTATCAGGTGCCGCATTGCACCGGCATGGGATACCAGCTGCCTGACACGCTGGCCATCATGCGCGGCGTGAAGGCAGAGGGTGGCTGGGGCGTGGTCAATACCGAGTATTGCTCCATTCATCCGTCATCTGACGATATTCCCCATCCCTTTGCCAGCCTGTGGGACGAGGGCGACGTGCGCAACATGGCGGCGATGGCGGATGCGGTGCATGCGCACGGCAGCCTGGCTGGCACCGAGCTGTGGTATGGAGGCGTCCGCTCCTCCAACCATCTCTCGCGCGAGGTGGCGCTGGCACCGTCGAGCTATCCCGCCGCCGAGTCGCCTTGGCAATGTGCGAAGATGGATCTGGATGACATCCGGACCTTCCGCGGCTGGCACCGCGCGGCGGCGCTGAGGGCGAGGCAGGCGGGCCTCGACATCGTCTATGTCTATGCCGCGCACACCTATCTCCTGGCGCAATTTCTCGACGCCGACATGAACACGCGCACGGATGAATATGGCGGCACGCTCCAGCAGCGTGCAACGCTATTGCGCGAGGTTCTGTCCGAGACGCGCGATGCCATCGGCGACAAGTGCGCCGTTGCCCTCAGGATCGAGGTGGACAACGAGGATGGCGGCGGCTTCGAGGAACGTTCCGAACTGCTCGCCTCGCTGGCGCCGATGGTCGATCTCTTCGACGTCACCATCGCGGACTATTCGCAGGAGATGGGCGGCTCGCGTTTCGTGAAGGAAGCCTCGCTGGAGCCGTCCATCGCACATGTTCGGAAAATCACCGGCAAACCCGTGGTGAGTGTGGGCCGCTTCACGTCACCCGAGACCATGCTGTCGCAGGTCAAGCGTGGCGTGGTTGACTTCATTGGCGCGGCACGGCCGTCGATTGCCGATCCCTTCCTGCCTGCCAAGATCAGGGATGGCCACGAGGACGACATCCGCGAGTGCATCGGCTGCAACATCTGCTATGCGCACAACAGCCGGGCGGCCGCCATCCGCTGCACCCAGAACCCGACAATGGGCGAGGAATGGCGGCGCGGCTGGCACCCGGAGAGGATCGCGCTGGCAAGGCAGCGCGAGCAGGTGCTGGTGGTGGGGGCGGGGCCAGCAGGTCTCGAGGCTGGCCTGATGCTGGCGAAGCGCGGGCATGAGGTGAAGATCGCCGATGCCGGCAAATCCCCCGGCGGGCGCCTGCAGTGGGAGACGACGCTTCCCGGCCTTGCCGAGTGGGCGCGCGTGCGCGACTGGCGCCTGCACCAGATTTCCAAGCTCTCCAACGTCGAGATCTTTCGCGACAGCCGCATGAAGGCGGATGACGTGATGGAGCTCGGCATCGCCAATGTCGTGTTGGCAACGGGTAGCCACTGGCGGACCGACGGGCGTGGGCGCAGCATCCGAGCGCCGATTGAATCCTTCGCCGACCCGCGCACGCTGGCGCCGGAGTCGGTGCTGACGGCCGAGGTGAAGGGGCCTGCCGTCATCTTCGACGATGATCACTATTACCTCGGCGCCGCCATCGCGGAACAGCTGGTGCAACGCGGCGTGCCCGTCACCTATGTGACAAGTGGCGGCAAGGTGGCCGAGTGGTCGGACCTTACCGCCGAGCAACCGCGCACCCATGCCCGCCTGCTGGAGCTTGGCGTGACGGTGATCGTCAATTCGCTGGTTTCGAACCTCAGGCCCGGCGGTGTCGTATTGCGCTGCGTCTACTCAGGTGCGGAGCGGGAGATCGCGGCGGGCTGCTTCGTGCCCATCACATCGCGCGATGGCGATGATGCGCTGTATCATGCGCTGAAGGGCAGGGGACTGGCCACGCTGTCACTGATCGGCGATGCGCGCGCGCCGGGCCTGATCGTGCATGCCGTCTATGCCGGTCACAAGCTGGCGCGCGAGTTCGGCGAGGATGAGGTGATGGTCAGGCGCGAACGTCCCCTCGCCTGACACACGCTATCAATTGAGGTTCGCGCTTCCCGACTGGACGGACGTGGCGAAAGCAACCACCGCGCCGGTCGCGGCGGCGATACGCGCAGGTGGCATGGCATGAGCGGCTGTGTAGCGAACCCGGCTGACGTTGGTGTGACGGGTCGTTGTGCTGCTCGTGAACAGCAGCAGGTTCGCGGGCTGAGCCTGTGTGGAAGGGCATTTGCCGCTGGCCGTGCCATCATCGCTCAATGCCGCGCCAGCCGACAGAATCAGAGCCGAGGCACCCAATGCAATGCGGATCACTGTCACGTTCATGACCGGGTTCTCCAAGGGTGAGAGGTACGGGCGGCAGGGGAACCTAAGGCGAAGGATGCCCGGGCGTCTGTGAGATTCGCCACACAGGCCGGGCTGAATCTCACAGCGCATGGTGGTGCGTCAGGCGTTAGAGCCCCTTCCTGAGCACGGCGTCCTCAGCGAAATGCCCGGCCGTCTCGTCCGTCTCCTGCCAGCCCCGGCGGCGGTAGAAGGCGAAGGCCTTGGTGTCACGCCCTGTGGTGAGGCGTGCCTTGGCGTGGCCCTGCTCCCTGAACCACGTCTCGCAAGCGGCCAGTAGCGCGCTGCCATGGCCCTTGCCCTCGTGGGCGGCATCCATGAACAGCGCGAAGATGCTGCCGTCGCGCCGGTCGGCCATGGAGAAGCCGGTGACCTCGCCGCCATCTATGGCAACCCAGCAGCCAAGGTCGCCTTCGGTCATCTCGGTGGCAATCGAGTTCTCGGTGATGCCGATCTCCGCCATCTGCTCAACCGACAGATGGTTCTCGGTCACCGCCGTGCGGATGCGCATGATGGCGGGAAGATCGGCGACCTGTCCGGGCCGGATCATCCCTTGACGGGCACGGTATAGTTCAGCGGCATGCGACCACCATCGACATAGATCGTCTCGCCCGTCACATAGCTTGCGTCGTCGGACACCAGGAAGGCGGCGATGGCGGCGACTTCCGATGGCAGTCCCGCGCGGCCAAGGGGCGTGCGCGACATGGCACGGTCCATCGCCGCCTTGTCCGCGAGCACGCCACGCGCCATGTCGGTGTCGATGGTGCCGGGGCCGATGGCATTGACGCGGATGCCATGAGGCGCGAGTGCGATGGAGGTGGCGGCCGTCAGCTGCGAGACGCCGCCCTTCGACATGCAGTAGGTGACGATGCCGGGAATGGCGAGCTTATCATTGACCGACGACATGTTGACGATGGCACCGGGCTTCCGGCCTGCCTGCGCCTGCTTTACCATGTGGCGCGCGCAGGCCTGCAGCATGAGGAAGGAACCTTTGAGGTTGATGTCAATGACGCGGTCGAACTCGGCTTCCGTGACATCGAGGAAGTCGTTGTTGGCGGAAACGGCGGCGTTGTTGACGAGGATGTCGATGGCACCAAATTTCCGGACCGTGAAGGCGACGAGCGCCTTGACGTCGGCAGTCTTCGAGACGTCACAGTGCTTGAAGGCGCCGCCAAGCCTCTTCGCCGAGGCCTTGCCGTCCTTGTCGAGCACGTCGGCGAGCACCACCGTGGCACCATCCTTCGTCAGCCTTTCGGCGATGGCAAGCCCGATGCCGCGGGCCGCTCCGGTGACGATGGCGATGCGCTTCTTCAGTTTCAATGTGTCAGCTCCTACTGGCGGGCTCAGGTGAGGCCGCCGTTATCGGGGTCGATAATGATCGAGGCAAGCGTCACGTGGCGCGGGCGCTCGAGGGCGAAGAGGATGGTGTCGACGATGTCGCGGTTGGTGACCGCCGAATTGGCATCGCGGGCTGTGTTCCATGCAGGGTCCAGCGGCGACAGGTCTTCGATGTAGGGCGGGAAGACGGCCTGCACGCGGACCGGGCGGCCCTTCAGTTCCTGCCGCAGCCCATCGCTGATCGCGGCCTGCGCATGCTTGCTGGCGGCATAGGCCACCGAGGCCGTCTGCAGCCTGGCATTGGGCAGGCCGGAGATCGACACGACCGTCATGATGTCGCCCGCGCCCGAGGCTTCGAGCAGCGGCACGAGGCCGCGCGTCAGCAGCATGGTGCCGGTGACGTTGGCGGCGATGGTCTGGCTGATCGAAAGTGCGTCATGCTCAGTCATGAGGCCCGGCAGCCATTGCGCGGCATTGTTGATGAGGATGTCAACAGGCTTTCCCAGGTCGCGCAGCGCCTTGGCGAAGAGTGTCACCTCGGAGGCATCGGCCATGTCGAGGAGCTGCATGTCCGGTTTGCGGCCGGTGCGCTGCTTGATTGCTTCAGCAATGGCGGTGAGGTTCTCGCGGCTGCGGCCGGTGAGCAGCAGGTTCGCTCCCTTGTCCGCCAGCACGATCGCCAGTGCCGCGCCGAGGCCCCGGCCGGCTCCCGTGATAATGATCCGCTTGCCGTCGAATGTCATGGCCGTCTCTCCCTCAATAGGTGTCAGCTGCCTTCACTGCGCGTGCAAACACGGCGATGATAAGCGCTGCGACGACGGTGAGGAAGAGGGCTGTGTTGAGGTTCGTTACCTGGGCTGCAAGGCCGATCAGGGGCGGGCCGGAGAGGAAGCCTGTATAGCCGAGCGTCGTCACCGCGGCGATGCCGCGGCCAGGTGCCGTGGGCTCCAGCCTGCCACCGCCGGCAAACATGACGGGCGCGATATTGCCGATGCCGATGCCGGCGAAGGTGAAGGCGACGATGGCGAGGGTGGGCGAGGGGGCGACAAGGCCGAGCGTCGTGCCCAGTGCCGTCAACAGCGCGCTGACGAACACCATGGGGACTGCACCCACCTTCAATCGGATCCAGTCGCCGGTGAAGCGTGACAGCGCCATGCCGCCCTGGTAGGTGGCGAAGCACATGGCGGCGACGCCGGCCTCGACCAGGAATTTCTCGCGCATCAGGATCGCCGCCCAGTCGATGACCGAGCCCTCGATCATCAGGGCGAGGTAGCAGAGCAGGCCCAGCCCGATGGTGGCGCGGGTTGGCCACGCGAAGTGCGAGCCTGAGAGCCCCTTGTCGACGCTGCCCGGCAGGAAGAACCGCGCGGCGGCAAGGTGCAGTACCAGGCAGAGTGCCGCCATGATGAAGGCCTGGTTGCGCCCGCCAAGCGCCTCGATCAGGTATCCGCCAAGGAAGGCGCCGAACACGCAGCCAAGGCTGTAGACGCCGTGCAGCATGGAGAGCACCGGGCGGCGCAGCGCCTTTTCGATGGCGATGGCATGGGCGTTCATCGACACGTCCATGCTGCCAATGCACATGCCCATGAGCGCGCCACCGATGACGAAGGCGACAAGGTTGGGCGCCAGCACCGGACCGAGGAAGGCCGCGCAGAACAGGACGCCGGTGATCCGTGTCATCACCGCACTTCCGAGGCGGTTGATCAGCACTCCGGCAATGGGCATGGCCACCACGGCGCCACCCGCAATCGACAGCAGTGCCAGGCCGAAGATTCCGGGCCCCACGGCGAGCCGCTCCTTGATGAGGGGCACATGCGGAACCCAGGCGCCAATCACCAGGCCCATGACCAGAAAGGGAGCAATAATGGCCCAACGGGCGCGGACCAGGGAGGCGGGAGACATCGATTCAGCATCTTATGTTGCGCTGCATCCCTAGCGGATTGCGGCGTGGGCCGCCATACGGCATTCTCCTGCCATCGCGCGTCGAGGTTGGGGAACGGCGGCGTGCGGATGGGGCGAGGCGGCCGCCCATGGGAGAAGGCATGAACAGCGTCACCGAAGACACCACTGTGTCCCCGCGGCCTCCGGCCGTGAAGATCAACACCATCGGTTTCGCGGATGTGCGGGCGGCACTTGCCGCAGGCTGGCGGGACTTCCTCAAGGCGCCGCTGATCGGGCTGTTCTTCGGCGGCATCTATGCCGCCGGCGGCATCGCCATCTTCCTGCTGCTGAAGGTCTATCACGAGCCGTGGTGGATCATTCCCATTGCCGTGGGTTTTCCGCTTATCGGCCCCTTCGTGGCGGTTGGTCTTTATGAGACGAGCCGCCGCATCGCGGCGGGACAACCCCTGAAGCTCAGTGAAATCCTCCTGGTGATTTTCGCGCAACGCAAGCGGCAGGTGGCATGGATGGCCTTCGCCGTGCTGTTCATCTTCTGGATGTGGCTCTACGAGGTGCGGATGCTGCTGGCTGTCTTCCTTGGCTTCAAGTCGTTCTCGTCGGTGGAGGCCTTCATCAACGTCATCACGACGACACCGGAGGGAATTGGCTTCCTTTGCGTGGGCACTGCGGTGGGTGCCGGCATTTCTTTCGTGCTGTTCTGCACCACGGTTGTCGGCATCCCATTGTTGCTGGACCGCGAGATCGACCTCATCACGGCTTCCATCTACAGCTTCAAGGCGGTGTTCCAGAACCCCGTGCCGATGATCGGCTTCGGCATCATTGTTGTGGTGCTTACCTTCCTGGCTTTCTTGCCGATGTTCTTGGGCTTGCTGGTGGTGCTTCCGGTGCTTGGTCACGCAACGTGGCACCTCTACAAGGCGGTGGTGGCGCCGGAGAGGTGAGGTGGCCGTCCGATCACTACCCTCCATTCATCATCGCCGGGTCAAGCCCGGCGATGATGAATGAGGGAGTTGCGGGAACGCGTCCCTAGACCCCGATTCCCTTCGCTCCCAGCGCGGCGCGGATCTCATCCAGAATGACCGGATCATCGATCGTCGCCGGCGTCTTGAACTCTTCCTTGTCGGCGATCTTGCGCATGGTGGCGCGCAAGATCTTGCCCGACCGCGTCTTGGGCAGGCGCGGCACGACGACGACGGTCTTGAGGGCTGCCACGGCGCCGATCTTCTCGCGGATGCGCTTCACGCATTCGGCCTCGATGTCGGCGGCGGGACGGTCGACGCCGGACTTCAGAACGACGAAGCCGACCGGCACCTGGCCCTTGAGCTGATCGGCAATGCCGATCACGGCCGTCTCGGCGACGTTCGGATGGCCGGCGAGCACTTCCTCCATGCCGCCCGTGGAGAGGCGGTGGCCGGCGACGTTGATGATGTCGTCGGTGCGGGCCATGATGTAGAGGTAGCCATCCTCGTCCATGTAGCCCGCGTCCGCCGTCTCGTAATAACCGGGGAAGTGCGAGAGGTAGCTCTTGCGGAAGCGCTCGTCGTTGTTCCACAGCGTGGGCAGGCATGAAGGCGGCAGCGGCAGCTTCACGCAGATGGCGCCCAGCGTGCCGCGCGGCACTTCGTGGCCGCCTTCGTCCAGCACCTGAACGTCGTAGCCCGGCATCGCCACGGTGGGCGAGCCGTGCTTCACCGGCAGCATGCCGAGACCCAGCGGATTGCCTGCGATCGTCCAGCCGGTTTCGGTCTGCCACCAATGGTCGATGACAGGAACCTTCAGCATCTCCTCGGCCCACTTCACCGTGTCCGGGTCGGCGCGCTCGCCGGCGAGGAACAGGGTGCGCAAGGCGGTGAGATCATATTTGCGGATGAAGTTTCCTTCCGGGTCTTCCTTGCGGATGGCGCGGAAGGCGGTGGGGGCGGTGAACAGTGCGGAGACGCCGTATTCCGAGATGATGCGCCAGAAGGTTCCCGGATCGGGCGTGCCGACGGGCTTTCCTTCGAACACAATGGTGGTGGCCCCGTGCAGCAGCGGCGCATAGACGATGTAGGAGTGTCCCACCACCCAGCCCACGTCGGACGCCGCCCAGAATACTTCGCCCGGCTTGATGTCGTAGATGTTGTCCATCGACCACTTCATCGCAACCATGTGGCCGCCGTTGTCACGCACCACGCCCTTGGGCTGGCCTGTCGTGCCCGACGTGTAGAGGATGTAGAGCGGGTCGGTGGCCTTGACGCTCACGCAGTCCGCCTTGCGCCCGAAGCCCCTGGCGACATGGCAGATGCCCTCCCAGTCATGGTCGCGACCGGTCTTCAGTTCGGCTGCCACCTGTTCGCGCTGGAAGATGACGCAGGCCTCAACCTTGTGCGCGGCGATGTCGAGTGCCTGGTCGAGCAGCGGCTTGTAGGGGATGACGCGGTTGGGCTCGATGCCGCAGGAGGCGGTCATGATGACCTTGGGCTTGGCATCGTTGATGCGGGTGGCGAGTTCCGGCGGCGCGAAGCCGCCGAAGACGACGGAATGAATGGCGCCGAGGCGGGCGCAGGCCAGCATGGCGAACAGCGCCTGCGGGATCATCGCCATGTAGAGGATGACGCGGTCGCCCTTGCGGACCCCTAAGTCCTCCAGCGCCGCGGCAAGCGTCGCCACCTCGTCGAGGAGCTGGTTGTAGGTATAGCTGGCCTTGGCGCCGGTGATCGGGCTGTCATAGATGACGGCGAGGCGCTCGCCGTGGCCGGCCTTCACGTGGCGGTCCACCGCGTTCCAGCAGGTGTTGCATTCGGCATTGACGAACCAGCGGTCGAGCCCGTCGACCCGGGCATAGACGTCGCTCCATGGCTTGATCCAGTCGACGCCCCTTGCGGCCTCGGCCCAGAAGCGGTCGGGGTCCTGTTTCCAGGCGGCATAGGTCTGGTGATAGCGGCTCATGGCGGCGGCCTTTCGCAACAATTGTGAGGGGGTTATCTCCATCCTGCCCCGCTTCTGGCAAGGGGCGCCGCCTCGTCTTTTGGTATGGGTCGGCGTAATCCATTTCCACGTTCCGGCGGCAAGCTCCGCTAAAACTCTGGGTCGTATCATGGCTCCGCTTTGGAGGGGGTATGGGCGCGGGCTTGTGGATTCTGCTGTGGCTGAGCACGCGGGCGCAGGCCCCGCTTCTGGGGCTCGCCCTGCTGTTCGCCGCAGCACAGCTGTTGCTGGGCAGCTACTATCCGGACATGGACATGCCGGCGGAAAGCGCAGTGCTGCTGGTACTGATCTCGACGCTGCTGACAGTGGCCATCGTGCTTGTCGCCACGCTCTTCGTGCAGATGGCGATGACGGAACGGCCAAAGCACCCGACATTGCATCTCCTCGGCATGATCTGGCGCTTCCTGCGCGACGCGCGAACGACGGCACTGGGGCTGCCGGTGTTCGCGAGCCTTGTGGTGTTCATCTATGCCTTCTCGAATGTGAAGGGCAACATTCCGGTGCTCCAGCCCTTTGCCTGGGACTCCACGCTCGACCACCTGGACATGGTGCTGCATTTCGGGCGGCGGCCATGGGAGTGGCTGCAGCCGCTGCTCGG
>Ga0194035_1000832_pt1 | contig 17096 bp, 13 predicted proteins | sample JunL2320m_MetaG_FD_148680 | JGI IMG/M metagenome (GOLD analysis project Ga0194035, IMG submission 148680) | Anoxic zone freshwater microbial communities from boreal shield lake in IISD Experimental Lakes Area, Ontario, Canada - Jun2016-L239-20m | ecosystem: Environmental > Aquatic > Freshwater >...
ACCAGCCACGAGAGCCGATAAAGGCGGCCATTCAGCACCGGGGAAGTATCGCACCACGATCCTTCCGACCCCCTCTGCCCCATGCACGGCGCGTTGCGGTCTCTCTCGGGCACGATGTGGGTATGGACACACCACCGCTCATCCTCGTATCCAATCGTGGCCCGGTTGGCTTTGTGGACGACGGCGCGGGTGGCACCACCATGGTGCGCTCGGGCGGTGGACTTGTGACCGCGCTCTCAGGGCTGGTCAACGTAACGCCCGCCGTGTGGATCTCGGCCGCCATTGAGAGCGGAGACGCCCGGGTACAGCACGAAAGCGGCGGCGAGGTGCGCATCCCAGGGCTTGGAGTGGACACCCGCGGGCGTTTCGTGGAGATGGACCCCGACGTCTACGAGCAGTACTACAACGTGGTGGCGAACCCGATGCTGTGGTTCATCCAGCACTACCTCTGGGACCTCTCAAACGTGCCGGACATCCGCGTGGAGGAGTTCGCGGCGTGGGAGGACGGCTATCTCGCCGCCAACCGCCTGTTCGCCGACGCCGTGGTCGGCGCCCTCGCTGATCACCCGGGTGCCGTGGTCATGCTGCACGACTACCACCTGTACACCGCCCCCGGGATCGTGCGTGAGCGCGTCCCGCATGCCTTCCTGCACTTCTTCGTGCACATCCCGTGGCCGCAGCCGGACTACTGGCGCGTGCTGCCCACGGTCATCCGGGATCAGGTGATCGAAGGCCTTCTGGCCAACGACATCGTTGCCTTTCACACCCAGCGGTATGCGCGCAACTTCCTGCTCTCGTGCGAGGACCTGCTGGGGCTCGAGGTGGATTACGCGAAAATGTCTGTTACCTACCGTGGGCGCCGGGTGCGTGTGCGGCATTACCCCATCTCAATCGATGCCGACAGATTCATCGAGCTTGCCGCCAGCAAGGCGGTGGCAACCGAGGAGGCCCAGTTCCTCAGGCGTCGGCGGCGCAGCCTGGTGGTGCGGGTGGACCGCACCGACCTGTCCAAGAACATCCTGCGGGGCTTCACCGCGTTCGATCTCTTTCTGGATCGGCACCCGGAGTTTCACGAGGAGATCACGTTCTTCGCCATGCTCCAGCCCTCGCGCCAGGACGTGCCGGAATATGTGGAGTACGTCAACCGCATCACCGACATCGTGAGCAGCATCAACACCAAGCACGGCAATACCGACTGGATGCCGATCGACCTCAGGTTCGAGAGCAACCTCCCGCTGGCGGTCACCGCGTACAAGCACTTCGACGTGATGATGGTCAACTCGATCTTTGACGGCATGAACCTGGTGGCCAAGGAGGCCCCGCTGGTCAACGAGCGCGACGGGGTGCTCATCCTCAGCGAAAACGTGGGTGCCTACGAGGAGATCGGTGCGTTCGCCATCGGCGTCAACCCCTTTGACATCGAGGCGCAGGCCGAGGCGCTGCACACCGCACTCACCATGCCGCGCGCCGAGCGGCGCGGGCGTGCCGAGGCCATCCGCCAGGTGGTGATGGAAAACGACATCGCCAAGTGGCTCACCACGCAGTTGAATGACATCGAGGAGGCGCGTGGCGAATCGGTGCTGCCGCCCGGGGCCGACGCCCCGTAAACACGCCGGACCGCATGTGGAGTACCCACTGTGCCCATGCAATACGCCGTCGGGATGCTGGATGGCGATGACCATGACGCGTGACACGGGACCCCCGGTGTCGCGTGCCCAGCGGGGCCTCCGCTAGCCTCGCCGCGATGTCGTGACCCCCGCCGTGCTGGTGCCGGGCATCTTCTAGGGGGTCATCTGCCTGGCCGGTGCGTTCGTCTACGCGGCAGTCGAGCCGGCCGCCCCGCCCATCGCCGCCCTCGCGTGCGTCGTGATGGTGGTCGTGCTGCGCATCGCCGCCGTGCGGTGGCGACTGGGCACCACCCCCTTGCCGCTGCTGCACGACGCCGATCATGCCGCCCGTTGAGGTGAGTGCCGCGGGAGCGGCATGTACCCTGATCTCACGTTCCGCACCCGAAAGGCCCCTGATGCGCATGCCGTCCGCCGCTGATGCGATGACCCCCGCAAGACACATTCCCCCCAAGGGCCCCGCAGCATGAGCATCCTCCACAGGCAGGGCGCCCCCAGTGCCCGGCAGATCGCACCCATGGTGGGGCTCATCTTCATCGGCGTGCTCCAGGCGATCCAGACGTCTGACCCCAACATCAACTCGACCGCACTGCTGCGCGCCGCGAAGGCGCTCGACATGGGCACCCTGGCGGCGCTCGCCGCCGCCATGAGCACCCTGGCGCTGGCCGCGACGGTCATCACCACGGGCATGCTGGCCGACCGACTCGGGCGCAGGAAGGTGCTGGCGGCTGCACTGATCCTCACTGCCGTGGGCGACCTGCTGGTGCTGGCATCGTCTGACACCACGATCTTCCTGCTGGGGCGGATCCTCGCGGGCATCGGCTGCGGTGCCATCTTCGGAGCGGCCTTCGCGTACGTGAAGCACTTCGCCACGGGCAAGGGAGGCCTTCCCGGGGCGCTCGGGATCTTCATGGCCGTCGGTGGCGTGGGCGCGGTGCTGTTCTCGTTCGTCGGCTCGATGCTGGCCGGCATCGACTGGCGCATCGCGTACCTCCTGGTGCCCATCATCTCGGTCATCTGCCTGCTGCTGGTGGCCTTCCTCCTGCCGCCCGACGACAAGGCCGACCGCCCCACCGGGCCCTGGGACGCCCTGGGGCAGGTGCTGCTGGGGCTGGGCATCGTGGGGCTGCTGTTCGGCATCGCCCACATGTCGGCCGGGTTCGCGTCCCCGCTGACCTGGGGCACCATGGCGGCCGGCATCGTGCTGCTCGTGGCCTTCTACGCATGGGAGCGGCACTACGGCGACAAGGCGTTCTTCCCCGTGGCCCTCTTCAAGTGGCCCATCTTCATCGCCGCGGTGCTCATCGGGCTCACGTACAACCTTGCCTACGGCGCATCGCTGCTGTCGTTCACCAACCTGTTCCAGTACAAGCTGGAGCTCACCGACACGCGACTCGCACTTGCCCAGTTGCCCTTCCTGATCGCGGGCATCGTGGCCGCCCTCGTGGTGGGGAGGATCCGCGGCAAGGGCAAGCTCAGCCGCCGGGGCCTGGTGCTGCTCGGCACGATCATCACTGGGCTGGGCTTCGCGTCGTTCGCGGTCGCGGGCTTCGGCAATGCCGACTCGTATCTTGCCTACCTGCCCGGGCTGATCCTGGTGGGCATCGGGGCCATCGTCGTGGCCCTGCCCTACGGCAGCATGTTCCTGCAGAGCGCAGACCCCAAGCATTACGGAGCGGTGTCGTCGTCGCGCACCTCGGTGGGGCAGTTCTGGTACTCCCTCGGCCTCGCGGGCTCGACCGTGCTCATCGACGGCATCACGCGTCGTGACGTGGAGGACCAGCTGGGTGGCCAGTCGGCCGAGCAGCTGAAGGAGTGGGCGGTGTCCGGCGGCAAGGTGCCCGCGCCTGCCGATGTGCTCGATGTCGCCGGCACCGTCTACCCGGGCGCCTTCGGGATGGCGATGGCCGTGGTGGGCGGCCTGTGCTTCGCCGCCGGCATCGCCGCGTACGTGATCATGCGCGTGAACCTGCGCACCCATCCCGAACCCGAGAAGGAAGTGCCGCACGCATGAGCACCACTCAGGTCATTCTCAAGGCCGCATCCATCATCACGATGGACGAGTCGACCCCGCGCGCCGAGGCCGTGGCCATCGACTCCTCCACGGGAATCATCATCGCGGTGGGGTCGCTCGACGACTGCACGAAGGCCGCGCCCGGGGCGGCGGTGACCGACCTGGGCACCAGCGTGCTCATGCCCGGCTTCATCGATCCGCACAGCCACCCGATGCTCAGCGGCATGGCCACGCAGGCACCTGCCCACTGGATCGCCCCGTGGGAGGGCTGCCCCACGTTCGCCGATGTGGAGGCCCTGTTCCGGAAGGTGGACACGGAGCTGCCCAAGGGGGAGGCCACGGTGTTCAACGGCCTCGACCGGTTGCTGCAGGGCGCGCCGGAGCTCGACAGCACGCAGCTGGATGGCTACTTCCCCGACCGCCCGGCACTGGTGCTCGACAACTCGGGGCACGAGGTCTACTTCAACTCCGCGGTGATCACGCTCAACGGGTGGGTTGACGGCAAGCCGCCGGCCGACCCCCCGGGGGCCCGCTACGGCCGCAACGCGGATGGCACGTCCAACGGACGCGCCTACGAGACAGCAGCCATGCTGGCCGCGGCGGAGAAGACGCTTGCAGCCGCCGTTCCCCACCCGCTGCTCTCTGCCGCGCGGTGGTATGTGCTGATGGCCCGGAATGGCGTGGTGGCCACCAGCGAGCACACTTACACCACGAAGTTCCTCAAGGGGTACGAGGCCCTCGCGATGGCCCCGGATTGCCCGGTGCGCCTCGCGCTCTACCACATGGCGATCGAGCCGGATTGCGCGGAGAAGCTCGACTCACAGGTGCCCGCGGCGATGCTGTGGAAGCAGGGCATCAAGTTGTGGGCCGACGGCTCACCGTGGAACGGCACCATCGCCATCTCGTTCCCGTACCTGGATAACGACACCACGAAGAGGGCCCAGATCGCACCCGGCGCCCGCGGGGAGTCGGCCATGAACTATTCGCGTAGCCAGATCGACGGGATGCTCGACGCCAACGTGCCGGACGGCTGGCAGATGGCCGTGCACGTGAACGGCGACGTGGGGCTCGACGTGGTTCTGGACGCCTACGAGCGCGCGCTCACCGAGACCGGCCTTGCCGGCACCGACCACCGCTGGCGCGTGGAGCACTGCGGCGCCGCGCGCGGCGACCAGTTCGACCGGGCAGCCGCGATGGGCGTGACGGCCTCCCTACTTCCCGCGCAGTTCATCTACTGGGGCGATGTCCTCGACGGCGTCATGTTCGAGTCCGAGATCGGCAGCCAGTGGGTGCGCGCCGGCGATGCCGTCAAGTCGGGCACGGTCACGACGTTCCACAATGACGGCTCGGTGAGCCCACCCATCCCGCTGCTCAACATGCAGGCGATGGTCACCCGTCGCTGCGCCAGCGGCAACCTGCACGGCCCCCAGCAGATGGTGTCGATGGACGACGCCCTCAGGGCGCATACGGTGCACGCGGCCTGGCAGATCAGCCGCGACAAGGACCTGGGCAGCGTCACGGCCGGCAAGCTGGCCGACCTGGTGGAGCTGTCATCCGACCCGCTCGCCGCCGAACCCGAGAAGCTCACCGAACAGGTGAAGGTGGTGTCCACCTGGCGTGCAGGCAGCAGAATCGACCTCGACACCTTCCTCGCGGGCGTGGAGGCCATGGACCCCACCGAGCACCAGCACCTCGCCGCGCAAGCGGCTGTCCATCACTGCTGCGCGCACAGTCCGAAGGGGCACGAGCACTAGGCGCGACCGGGTTCCACCCCTTCGGGGCGCTGAATCGGCGCCCGGTCTTCTGCCTTCGGTCGTGATCCGTTCGCGCGCTGGCACGGGCGCGGCCGGGTTCCACCGCCGCCCGGGGCCGACGCCCCGTAAACACGCCGGACCGCATGTGGAGTACCCACTGTGCCCATGCAATACGCCGTCGGGATGCTGGATGGCGATGACCATGACGCGTGACACGAGACCCCCGGTGTCGCGTGCCACGCGGGGCCTCCGCTAGCCTCGCCGCGATGTCGCGACCCCTTGAGATCTCGTGCATGGGCCCCGCGCGGCCGCCGTCGCAGGCGGCCGTGGGTGCTGCCGCACGCCGCGAGGCCGATGGCTACGACGCCATGTGGTGGGCCGACCACCTGCTGCACTGGTTCCCCATGGGCATCTGGGATCCCGCGCTGGTGCCTCAGGCCGCCGCGCAGCCCAGCCCGCACGTGTGGTTCGACCCGGTGCCGGTCATCGCGCAGTCGGCCCTTTCCACCGAGCGCATCAAGCTGGGAATCGGGGTCACGGATCTGGTGCGGCGCAACCCGGCCAGCCTGGCGCAGACGGCCCTCACGCTCGACCACCTGACCGGCGGCAGGTTCATGCTGGGGATCGGCACCGGCGAAGAGCTCAATCTCGGTCCGTACGGAATGACCAACGCACGGCCGCTCAGGCGACTTGAGGAGGGCATCGAAGTGATCCGCCTGCTCATGTCGGACCCAGGGCCCGTGGACTATGCCGGCGAGGTGTTCACGCTCGAGGGCGCCTGCATGGGTGTGCGCCCGGTCGGCGACCGCCCGCCACCCATCTGGGTTGGCGCGCACCGGCCCAAGGGTCTCGCGCTGGTGGGGCGCCTCGCCGACGGCTGGCTGCCCCTCGCCACAGATGTGGATGGCTATTCGGCCATGCTCGCGCAGGTGCGCGCGGCGCAGGCGGCCGCGGGCCGTGCACTCGGTGCCGTCACCGCCGGGGCCTACTGCCGCGTGGTGGTCGCCGACTCAATTGACGACGCCCGGGAAGTCATCCTGAACTCACTGCTTTTCCGATTCATCGCGCTCACCCGTCCATCCGAGGCATTCGAGGCCGCTGGCGTTGACCACCCGCTCGGCAAGGGTGTGTTCGGCATCACCGAATTGCAGCCCATGGCAATTGGTCGTGACGAGGCGCTGGCACTGGCGGCAGCGGTGCCCGATGAGGTATTGCTGGGTACCGTGATCCATGGCACGCCTGATGACATCGCGAACGGCGTACGTGCCCTCGCAGATGCCGGGGCGGAACATGTGCAGCTCACAAACATGACACCGCTGTGTGACCCATCGCGAGCCGCCGCCAGCGAGGCGCTGCTGGGTGAGGCAGTGACGACGATCCGATCAGGGGCAGGCGCATGACACGAGGCACCGCACTGGGGATTGCGATTGCAGGGGTGGCCGCCCTCTCGCTGACGGGCTCGGCGCAGGCCGCCAACATCGTGCTGGATGGCTGGGGCGGTATCACTGCGGACATCGGTGGTGGTGCACTGGTGTGGAGCGACACCGCGCCCGCCAAGGCGGCCACGTTCACCTATTGGCGCACCGATACCGGCCGTGCACCCTTCGGCGGGTCCATCGGCACGGCAGCGGAGCCCGTGCTCATCCGGACCAGCGCCGGGATTTCGAAGGGTGCACGGGTACGGGCCACCGGAACCGGCAGGGGCTACGTCACCATCGCGCCCGGAGCGGCCTATGCCGGGCCGGTCATCTGGTGCTGCGACTCCACCAGCACCGAGGTTGTGGTGTCGAGCGATGGCCGCGATGGCGCCCCCGCGCCCGCCGGGGCCGGCCTCGACGGCAGCCGGGTGCGGTGGATATCGGGCAGCGCGTCGGGTGCGGTGCTTGGCAGCGCCAGCCCGGTGGAGGGAGATCTGCGCGGCACGTCGGTGTCGATCCCCGGCAATACGGGCCCAGGCCTTGCATCCATTGCCACGGGTGTGGCGGCATGGGCCGGCAAGGGCTCGTCGTCGATCTCGATCGGTATTCCCGCCGACGACGGCGTGAGCGGCGTGCGCACTGTGGCTCAGGGTGGCGTCGTGAAGAGCGTGTTCGCCACGCCAGTGTTCGTCGTCGCGGTGGTGAAGAGCGGCAGCCGTGCCAAGGTCGTGCGCACAGACGTGTCCTCGGGCACAGCCCGCACCGTGTGGAGTGGGTCGGGCGCGCCTGTGGTGGTGGCCGGTGGCAACGCGATCGCGATTGGGACGGGAAGCAAGGTGTTCTCCAGCCGGGGGGGCGCCACGGCCAGGGCTGCGGGCACCGCCAAGGGCCTCGTGGCCGCTCTTGCGACCGACGGCAAGCGCATTGTGGTGTTTGAGCGCATCACCAGAAAGGTCACCGTGAAGAAGCGCACCACAATTGTGAAGAGCACGGTTGGCCGCGTGCTGGGGAGTGTTCGATGAGGTGGCTGCGTGTGGCGCTCGCCATCGTCGCAACCGCCATCGCGGTGACCCCGGCGATGGGTGCCCAGATGGCACTGCAGGACGACCAACTGCCGAACCTGTCGGGTGCTGCGCTCGAGCAACGGCTCGACCTGCTGCAGAGCACCGGCACCACCATCACCCGGGTGGACATCCTGTGGGGATTCGTTGCCCCCACGCGCCCGGCTGATGCATCCGACCCCGGAGACCCGGCCTACGACTGGGCTCGCTACGACGCCATCATCACGGGCCTGCGTGCACGCGACATCACGCCTATCGTGGACTTCGCGTGGACCCCCACGTGGGGGTCGTCCTCGGGCAATCGCAACGCGGCCCCGCGCACGGCCGACGGCGCAGCATTTGCCGCCGCAATCGCCCGCCGGTACAACGGCACGTGGCCCGACGGCAAGGGCGGCACTCTTCCTCTGGTGCGCCGCATCGAGGTATGGAACGAGCCCAACATCGCCACATACTGGTATCCGCAGTGCCGGCGTCAGGGTGGGCGCTATGTGCTCGACTCGGCGCGGGCATACTCCGCACTGCTGGCCGCCTCGTACGCACAGATCAAGGCCGTGAGTCCCACGGCAATCGTCATCGGGGGCGTCACCGGCCCGGTGGGTGACTCCTCCTGCAACTCGGCCGACTCGTCGGTGGGCACGCTGACATTCGCAAAGGAGATGGTGCGAAACCGCGTGCCACTCGACGCATGGAGCATGCACCTGTACCCAATCGGCTCACCCACGCAGGCGTACTTCGTGCCGTCGTGGAAGACGATCCCGCAGATCCAGTCGCTGGTGGATAGGCTGTCGCCCGGCGCTCCCATCTATGTGACGGAGACCGGGTATCACACGTCGTACAACCGTTATCACCGCTACTTCGTGAGCGAGTCCCAGCAGGCATCGTGGCTCACGCAGACGCAGACGATGGCGAACCGGTATCCCCGTGTGGAAGTGGCCATGTGGTTCAACCTTCAGGACAATCCGTACTGGACGGGCGGTCTCCTTCGTGACGACCTCACGCAGAAGCCCGCTTGGGGCGCCTTCCGTCAGGCGACCGCTGGCCAGTCGCGACCGGCGGAATGGAGTCGATGACCGACCACCGGGATGAGCGCACGGACGAGCGACTGGACGATGTCCAGGCGTACTACGACCGCATCGCGCCGCGCCTGCGCGCGGTGGAGCAGGAGAACTGGCACCTGCAGAGCCGCATGTCATGCGTGCTCGCCACAATTGACCAGCATGGGCCGGGCCCCGGTGGCCGCGTGCTTGACGTGGGCTGCGGCGGGGGATTCCTGCTGGAGGAGCTCGCACGACGTGGGTACTCGGGTGTGGGAATCGACCTGTCGCCCGAGTCTGTGGAGATCGCCCGTACCCGCCTCACGGACCTGGGCGCAGCCGATCGCCTGGACGCCGTGGTGGGTAGCGCATATGAGCCACCCCAGGGGCCGTACGACCTCGTGACGCTCACCGACGTGCTTGAGCACCTGGAGGACCCACGCGCCTGCCTGCGTGCGCTGCGCGAGCAGATGGCGCCGGGTGGTCTGCTTGTTATCTCCACGCCCAATCGCCGCAGCCTTCCCGGCGCCCGGCGCTGGATGTCGGAGCACGGCGTTCCCGGCATCAAGTTGAGCCTGGCCCCCATTGACAACTGGCAGTCGTGGGTGGATCTCGAGTCCCACGCGGCGGCGGCGGGCATGGTGCCGGTGAGCAAGCGCGGCATCTTCTTTCGCCCCGGCGGAAAGATCGGCTCGCAGATCGGTCGCGTGTACAAGTTCGCGTCGGTGCGTACGGGCGAGAAGAAACTGTCCGCCACCCCTGTGGGGCGCTTCGGCTTCTACATCGTGCTGGGCTTCCGGCCCCTCCCCTGATGCCTGATCGAGCGGCGGGTGGGTCCGCAGCCGCCCGGGGGCGGCGCGGCTGGATTGCCGGGGGCATCATCGCGCTGCTGCTGGTGGCGTTCGGCGTGTTCGTGCTGCCGTTCGCGTTCACCACGCCGCCGCCCATCATCACGCGCTTCACCTCCACCCTCCTGTTCAGCCCCGGGACGCCGGGAGCACGTGATGTGGCCCGGGTATCCATCCGGCTGAGCGAACCGAGCTCGGTGTCCATCGTGGTGAAGAACTCATCGGGTGCTGTGGTGCGCACGCTCGCCGACGGTGCCGTGGTGCGCACCAAGACGCTCAGCGTGCCATGGACCGGCAACGGCGACGGTGGCACCGCGGTGGTACCCGATGGCACCTACACAATTGACCTCGAAGCCCATGCCGGGCAGAAGAAATTCTCCAAGAGTCGCCGCATCGTGGTGGACACCACCGCGCCCGGAGTGCCAGATCTGACTGTTCGTATCGACGGCAGCTCATGTGTGGCAGTGGTCACCGGCCCGCACGAGCCCACGCGCCTGGTGGTCACCTCCCCCGCCACCGATGCCACCACCGACCCGCGCGCACTGCCGGCACAAGGCACATTCACATGGACCACCCGCCGGGTGGCATCGGGTGTGCAGGCCATCATTGCCACGGTGAGTGACCCAGCGGGTAACACGGCGCGCACCACCCGTCCCTGTGCACGCGTGAAGCGGCCCGCGAAGGCCACTGCGTCGCTGGGAGCGCGCCCGTGAGCGCGGTAATGGTGCGCGAGGTCGCGGCCATCGCCGGTGCCGTTGGCATGGCCGTGATGCTTCTGCCGCGAGTCATCGGAGGTCCACTCCGCCTGCCCGATGGTTCGCGCCGTGTCACCGGCCTGATCATTCTCCTCGCTGCGTGGATCACCATGGCGGCCACCCTGGTGCCGTCCGGAATTCAGGACCGCCTCGCGCGGCCCACGGGCGCCGTCGCAGCCGCGGTGGCCATCGTGATTGGTCTCGTGGTTGTCACCTTTATTGGCAGGCGCCTGGCCACCCGCTCCTGGGTGTGGTTCCTGCTGCTGGGCCTGGCACTGCCTATTCGCGTTCCCATCTCCGTCGGGGGCACCGATGCCAACCTGCTCATCCCGCTCTACGGGGTGATTGTGCTGGGCCTCATCACCTGGGCGTGGCAGGCGCGCGGCGACTCCGGGTCGCGCCGCTGGACCAGCACCGTGCTCGATCTCCCGCTGCTCTTGTTCGCCGGCTTCACACTGGTGTCGCTGTGCTGGTCGTCAGACGTCCCCCAGGCCGCCACCAAGATCACGTTCTTCTGGATTCCGTTCCTGCTCCTGTACGTGGTGGCCGTGCAGTTGTGGCGACGGGGCCGCGCGCTCCCGGTGCTTGCCATCACCACCATGGCCATGGCCATCCCGGTGTCGCTCTTGGCCGTGGGCGAATACATCGGCCGCGGCGTGCTGTGGAACCACCGCCTCGAGCAGGCCAACGTGTACAGCCGATTCTTCCGGGTCAACTCGATCTTCTACGACCCCAACATCCTGGGGCGCTATCTGGTGCTGGCCATGCTCATCGGCGTCGCCGTGGCGTACCTGAAACGGGCAGATGGACGGGTGCTCATCGCCTGTGCGGCGGCCGAGATCATCTACGCCGCCGGTCTCACTGTGACGTTTTCGCGCTCGAGTGCGCTCATGCTGATGATCGGGCTGTTCATCATGTCGCTGCGCATGTTCGGTGCCAGGCGCGTGGTCATCGTGGCGGTCATCTTCAGTGTGCTCGGGTTCGGCGTGGCCGTGGCCGGATCGCATCAGGTGCGCGATGCCCTCACGTCGACGTCGCGCCTGTCCAAGGTGAGCGAAGGGCGCTTTGACCTGATGAACGGTGGAGTGGACATGTGGAAGGCGCACCCAGTGGTGGGTGGGGGCCTCGGTTCGTTCGCCACCGACTACTCGGCGCAGCTCTCGCGCGGCGAACTGCGCAAAACCCGCGTGGTCATTTCGCACAATGCGCCCGTCACCATCCTCAGCGAAGAGGGCGCCGTCGGATTCGCCCTCTTTACGTGGCTCTCGGTGCTGGCGCTGCTGGTGGGCATCCGCGCCGGCCGCGAGCGCGACGACGACGTGGGCGTGCCGGGCGCCATGATGCTTGCCGGGCTCGTGGGCATCTTCGTACACGCGCTCTTGTACTCGGCGCTCATTGAGGACCCATATACATGGCTGCTTGCGGCCGGGATCGCGGTGGTCGTGGCCACGGCGCGAAACAACGGTCTGCGAGGGCCAGGCACCGCGGAGGCGCCATGACCCTCCCACCCCTGCGCGTGATGTGTCTGTCAAACATGTATCCCGGGCCGGGTGCACCCGACTACGGCGCGTTTATCGAGCGCATGTGCGACTGCATGGAGACCCGCGGCGCCCATGTGGAGCGCGTGGTCATCAACAGCCGCGCATCAGGGGCGCTTCGCACGCCCGCGAAGTACGCACGCCTGGCCACGCAGGCCATGAGTAGTGCCGGCGACGTCGACGTGATCTGGGCGCACTACCTCTTTCCCACCGGCCTCATCGCGTCGCTTGCGGGGCGCATGCGACGCACCCCCTGGGTGATCACCGCACATGGCGGGGACGTGGCCAATCTCTCGCGGGGAACCATCCGTCAGTTGAGCAGCGGCGCTGTCTCGGGTGCCGCGATGGTCATCGCCGTAAGCGAGTGGCTCGCCGGACGCATGTACGAGGAGGGCCTACGACCCGAGCGGGTCGAGGTGGCCAGCATGGGCGTGGATACCGACCGCTTCCAGATCGGCGACCAGCTGGCCGCGCGCGCGCGGCTGTCAATCCCCGCCGACGTGCCCGTCGTCCTTGCAGTCGGTGGTCTTAGCGAGCGCAAGAATCCCATGGGTCTTCTGCAGGCATTCGCACGCCTTCATGCCGAGCGTCCCGATGCCCGTCTGGTGTTTGTGGGGGACGGCCCCCAGGCCGCGGTGATCGATGCCGGTGCACGGCGTCTCGGTATCCCAGGTGCCGTGCACAGAACGGGTGTGGTCCCCAACCGCAGCGTGACCGAATGGATGACCGCGGCCGACGTGGTGGCGCAGGTGAGCCTGGTGGAACCGCTGGGTGTGGCTGCGCTGGAGGCCATGGCCAGCGGGCGCCCAGTGGTGGGAACGTCCGTGGGGGGCCTGAAAGAGGTGGTGCCCGACGGCGTGGCGGGCGTGATCGTTGATCCACGCGATCCGGTGTCCATCGCGGAGGGGCTCGTGCGGATGCTCGATGCCGGGCCCGACCCGGAGACCTGCCGTGCGGCGGCCATGGAGCACTCCCTTCTGCACGAAACCGACCGCGTGCTGGGGATTCTGGCAGCGGCCGCAGGGCGCCCCGCGTAACGGACAGCGGCGGCGCTCCTGCTAGCGTCACCTCTCAGATGTCGGTACGCGTACCCACCGGGCCGACCGGCGCCCTCGGGGGTGTCGGCATCCGCGCCGCGGTCCTCGTTCTCGTCGCCGCGGTTGCCGCAGGCGCCCTCGCCGCGTACGCGCCAGTCCCGGGCGTGCTGCTGGCCGTCGCGCTTGTGGGGGTCATGCTGGTCCGGGCCAGCACCCTGCCCGAACTTGGCCGTGCCGCGGTGCTGGTGGCCCTCATCACGGCGATCATCGGCCCCAACCTCGGGGTTCCCGGCCACGCAGAGGTGTTCGCATTCAGGTTGGTGGCCGTACTCATCATTCTGGGGATTGCCACCTGGCTGCTGATGGGCCGGGGGCTCCCGGTGCCCAATGGCCTGGGCATGCCCATGGCGCTGGTCGCGGGCTGGGTGGGCTGGGCGCTGGTGTCAATCAGCTGGGCCGGGTCCACCACCGACGCCATCCGCTGGACGACCTTTCTCATCATCAGCAGCGGAGTGATGCTGGCCATTCCGATCACGGCATCGTCACGCAGGTATCTGTCGTGGGTGCTGGGTGCGCTGGCGGCGGCATTCGTATTGTCAATTCTGGGTGCGCTGGCCGAGGTGTTCGCGGGCGTGCACTTCCCCGCCTCGGCGCTCACGCCGCGCGAGGGCGCATTCGCCGCCACGTCGTTCTTCGGCAACCAGAACAACTTCGCCACGTACCTGTCGCTCACCCTGCCCTACCTGGTGCTGTTGCCGGTGGTGGCACGCGACGCCCGAGTGAGAATCCTCGGGGCGGCGGGCGCAATCGTGGCGATCGTCTTCATCCTCTTCAGCGGGTCGAAGGCCAACCTCGTGGCGGTGGGAATCATCCTCGTCGGCATGCTCGTGGTGCTCGCCACCGACCGCTCCATGCGCCGCGCCTTTGTGGCGAGCGTGGTCGTGGTGGGGGCGGCACTCGCACTCATCATCCCTTCGCTCTTCGGAGCCGGCATCGTGCCCATCCCCGAGCAGGCTGTGGCCAAGCTGAGCTTCAGCACGCTGCAGGCTCAGGTGAGTTCGGGCCAGGGCTCGGGTGCGGTGCGCAGCACACTGCTCACCAAGGGCATCGACATCGCGGCGGGCACGGGCGGGGTGGGCGTGGGCGCCGGCAATGCCGAGAACACCGTGCGATCTGAGAATGGCTACGAAGGCGTTGCCAACCTGCACAACTGGACCCTCGAGGTGCTTGTGGACACCGGCGTTGTGGGTCTGGTCCTCTACGCCGCGCTCTACATATTTATGCTCGTGGGCTGCTTCCGTGCCGCCCGCGGCAGCGGTGATCCGCTCATGCGGTACATGGGGCTTGCCGGGCTTCTTGCCCTGCTGGGGTTCATCACCGGCAGTGTCGCGTGTTCCACGGTCATCGCCTTCGCTCCCATGTGGATCACCTTCGGTCTGTGCCTCGCCACCATCGTGCTCGCCCGACGAGCCGGCCCCGACGGGAGAATCCCCTGAGCGATTCCGGCCCTCTGCGCATTCTCATGCTCAGCCACATGTACCCGAGCCCGGTCAATCCGACCGGTGGCATCTTCGTGCACGAACAGGTGAAGGCCCTCCGCGACCGCGGCCACGACGTGCGCGTGGTGTCTCCCAAAGGTTGGGTGCCGCCGGGTCTCAGCCGGTGGGCGTCGTACCGCGACGTGAAGCCGCGGGCGGAGATTGACGGCGTGCAGGTGTACTACCCGCGCAAGCTCACGCTGCCGGGCGCGCGTCTGGGCCACCGCAACGCTGATGCCTTCCTGATGGGCGTGCGCAAGACCGTGCGGGAGATCCACCGCGAGTGGCCCATCGATGTGATCCACGCGCACATGGTTGTGCCCGATGGCTGGGCGGCCGCTCGTGTGGGGCACGGGCTCGGCGTGCCCGCCGTGGGCACCGCCCATCGCGCCGACGTGCTCGACATCCCCGCCATGGGTGCGGCATCGCGTATGCGGGTGGCCGAGGCCATCGAGAATCTTGACGCCGTGGTGACGGTGAGCCACGCCATCGGCCAGGCCGCAGACGCCATCGCCCGACCCCGCCGGGCAATCACGGTGGTGCCCAATGGCGCCGACGCCACAGTGTTCATGCCCCGCGACGCACGCGTGGCCCGCGAACGCCTGGGGCTTGATCCAGATGCGCCCACCATCTCGTACGTGGGCAAGTTGGTGCCGCGCAAGGGCGTTGACGACCTCATCGAGGCCATGGGAATCCTCGCCCGCCGCCCCGAGGGCGCACCGGCTCTGGTGATGGCCGGGATCGGCGAGATGCGCGGTCCGGCGGAGGCCCGGGCACGCGAGTTGGGCATTGAGGGTCGCATCACGTGGCTTGGCAAGGTGCCGCACGATGACGTGGGGTGGGTCATGTCAGCGGGCGACGTATTTGTGCTGCCGAGCCTCTCGGAGGGCCTTCCCACCGTGGTGTGCGAGGCCATGGCGTGCGGGCTACCGGTTGTGGCCACCGCCGTGGATGGCACACCCGAGATCGTGGACGACCCGGCCACCGGCCTGCTGGTGCAGCCGAAGGACCCGGAGGGGCTGGCGGCGGCGCTCGCCCGGGTGATGGGTGACGCCGCGCTGCGCGGCGCTATGGGTGCCGAAGCCCTTCGGCGCAGCGAGGCCGACTACACGTGGGCCGCCAACGCCCTGCGCATGGAGGACGTGTACCGGCGGGTGATCGCCACATGACCGTGACCACCGACGGCGTGGCCGTGGTGCTTCAGGCATCAGGCCCCAATGCGCTGGGCATCATCCGATCGCTGGCAGCCCGGGGCATTCCGGTTATCGCCACCGACTCCGACCCGAAGGCGCTCGGCATGCTGTCGCGGCATGCGCGGGCCGAGGTCGTGCGCGACCCGGTGGGCGACCCCGCAGGATTCCTCGACGATCTCGCGGCGCTGGGGCAATCGCTCGACGTACCGGGGGTGCTGTTTCCCACACACGACGAGGCCATTGAGGTCATCGGCCCGGCAGAGGCCCATATCGGCCAGTGGTTCCGCATGCCGTGGAGCCTGTGGGCCGACCTCTCGCCATACATCGATAAATCGGGTCAGCACGCCGCGGCGCGGCGCATTGGGTTCCCCGTACCCGCCACTGTCGAGCCCACAGACGAAAACGACGTGCGTGCTGCCATCGGCGAGATGCGGTTCCCCGTCATCCTCAAGCCGCGTGTGGATCCCGCCGGCTTCAAACGCACATTTGGGCGCCAGGTGCTGCAGGCCGAGGATGCCGACGAGTTGCTTCGGCAATGGGACCGCGCGGCGGCCCACCTTCCCCAGATCTCAGAGGTCATCCCCGGGGGCGATGAGTGCCTGTGGACCCTCGGCAGCTACCGCGATGCCAGCGGCACACCATTGGCGTCATTCACGGGACACAAGCTTCTTCAGTGGCCCGCCGGGTTCGGCACCGCCCGGGCCGCCGAGGCGTGGTGGGACCCGAGCCTGGCCGGGCGGTGCCATGCGCTGCTCGATGAGATGGGCTTCCATGGCATCTCGCAGGTGGAGGTCAAACGCGACACCCGCGACGGCCGCGACTACCTGATTGAGGTCAACCCGCGGTCGTGGCTGTGGATCTCCCTGGCCACCGAGGTGGGGGTCAACATTCCCGAGGCAGCCTTCCTCGACGCTGTCGGGCGCCCACACACGTGGCCCGAGGGGCACCGCAGCGACGTCCGGTGGGTGCTGGGTGCCAAGCATCTTGGTGCGAGTGCTGGCGAGCTGCGCAGGGGTCGCCTGGGTCGCCGCGAACTCACCCGCACGCTCACGCCACCGATCATCGATGGCGTGTGGTCGGTATCAGACCCGCGCCCGGGCATCGACCAGATGCGCCGACTTCTCACCCGGAGGATCGGATGACCACGCTGTCGATTTGCGTCACGGGTGCTCGCGAGGCATTTCTGCCACGCGCCAGGTGGGTGCTGGAGACCCTCGCTGAGGGGCTGGGCCACGAGGCCGTGTTCACCGATGGCGCCAGCGACATCACCTACGCCCCGGA